>Ga0308172_1000033_pt1 | contig 319108 bp, 283 predicted proteins | sample PhyGR2_FD_202134 | JGI IMG/M metagenome (GOLD analysis project Ga0308172, IMG submission 202134) | Phyllosphere microbial communities from UC Gill Tract Community Farm, Albany, California, United States - DLSLSG.R2 | ecosystem: Host-associated > Plants > Phyllosphere > Unclassified | place... | reverse complement strand
CGACTGGTTCTCGTTAGAGGAGTCGTTGTTCCCGGTCAGTGGAGGCGCATTATAGGGAGTTCTCAGAAGGCCGCAACCCCTAAATGCAAAAAACTTTTCAAGCGCGGTATTTTTCGACAAAACGCTGAACAAGCCAGCGTTTTCGTCACTTTTCATACTGAATATGGCCAAACTCCTGGGCGAAACGTTCCACTTGCTGCCAATCGGTGTATTCCACTTCTTTACTGCTGTCTGTTTCGCCCCCGGTCATACGCATAATAAGTTGAATCATTACGCGATCGAGCCAGCGATAACGTGGATAGCGCAGTGCGCCGGCAAACACGGCGCACTGTTTTGGCTGCCAAGGCGACGCCAGCAGGAACTTGCGGGTATAAGCATTGGTCTGCGGGGAACGTTTGTCCGCTTTACGGGCGGTCAGGTTGACGCTAAAGAATGCGCTTGGCATCCGGTTCAATTGTTCAGCGTGGCGTTTGACGAACTTTCCCAATGTCGGATGGAAATGACCATAACGCACCGATGCGCCAATCAATACCTGCTGATACTGCATGAGGTCAATATTATCCGCCTGCAGCAAATCGATCACATCGCAGCGCAGCGTATCCTGCAGTTTGTTTGCTATATAAGAGGCGATAGAACGTGTTTGCCCATCACGGCTAGAATAAAGAATCAGTGCCTTCACGGCGTTACTCCTTTTATCAAGGTCATTCGCGCCAGAACGTCGGCGTAAACAGAACCAGCAGTGTAAAGACCTCAAGGCGACCAAACAGCATCGTCAGAACCAGGATCCACTTTGCCGGTGCAGGCATGGTAGTAAAGTTATCCGCCACCACCCCCAACCCCGGCCCCAGGTTGTTCAGCGTCGCCGTCACAGCAGCGAAGGCAGAGAAATCATCCACACCGGTTGCGATAATGGCCAGCATGCTGACGATAAAGACCAACGCATAAGCCGAGAAGAATCCCCATACCGCCTCCAGGATCCGTTCCGGCAGTGCGCGGTTACCCAATTTTATCGTGTAAACCGCGTTAGGGTGCACCAGCCTTTTTAGCTCACGCGAGCCCTGCAAATAGAGCAACAGAATACGGATCACTTTCAGGCCGCCCCCCGTCGAGCCAGCACAGCCACCGATAAAGGCAGAGCAAAGCAGCAACATCGGCAAGAATAACGGCCATTTGGAAATGCTGTCGGTAGTAAAGCCCGCCGTCGTCGCCATCGACACCACCTGGAAGAATGCCTGATTGAGCGTTTCCATACCGGTTTTGTAAACACCATGCCCCCAGAGTACGCCAGTGCAGACCACCACCAGCGTCAACTGGACAGCGATAAACATGCGAAACTCAGGATCACGCCAGTACACTTTCAGGCTGCGCCCGCTCAACAAGGCAAAGTGCAGGCCGTAGTTACAACCGGAAATCAGCAGGAAAATAGCAATAATGGTGTTGATGGTGGGACTGGCGTAGTAACCGATGCTGGCATCGTGGGTAGAGAAGCCGCCAATGGCGATGGTCGAGAAGCTGTGGCCTATGGCGTCGAACATCGACATGCCGGCCCCCCAGAGCGCCAACGCGCAGGCAATGGTCAGCAGAACATAAATCAGCCACAGGGTTTTAGCCGTTTCGGCAATGCGCGGACGCATTTTGTTATCTTTCAGCGGGCCCGGCATTTCTGCCCGGTACAACTGCATCCCCCCGACACCGAGGATCGGCAGTATCGCTACGGCCAACACAATGATCCCCATCCCGCCCATCCATTGCAGCATCTGCCGATAGAACAAGATGGCTTTGGGTAACGAGTCCAACCCCACCAAGGTTGTCGCCCCCGTGGTGGTCAAACCGGAAAACGACTCGAAGAAGGCATCGGTCAGCGACAGGTTAGGCCGCTCCGAAAATAAAAACGGCAATGCCCCGACGCTGCCCAGCACCGTCCAGAACAGCACCACGATCAAAAAGCCTTCCCGTGGCTTCAACTCGTGCTTTTGTTTACGGTTAGGCCACCACAGCATCAGGCCAATGGTCACCGCCACAAAGAAGGTCTGGCTGAACGCCCGCCCTGCCCCATCGCGGTATATCAATGCCACCAGACCAGGAATAAACATCGTCCCGGAGAACAGGATGACCAACAAACCCACGATACGGGTAATAGCGCGAAAATGCATTTCAGCACGATCCTTAGCAATTCAGTTGGGGGGAATTATTGCGAAATGGGGGTTAATTGCAAATTACCGCGACTGAGATCACGTAATTTATTCCCGAACGCCTCAACGCCGGTGACCGGTAAAGCCAGATGCAGCACAACGGAGGCACCATATTCCCCCTGTACAATCCGCCCTTCTGTTTGCTGCAACAGATTTTCTACCAGCGCCAACTGAGCATAGTCGCATTGCAAAGTATATTCGGCCTGCGGGATCTTGTAGCTCACGGCCAACTGTTTTAATGCCTGCTGCACCCCGCTACCGTAGGCTCTTACCAAACCGCCGGTGCCCAACTTGATACCGCCGTAGTAACGTACCACTACGGCGGTGATTTCGCCTATGCCGCTGCCCATAAGCTGCGCAAGGATAGGTTTACCCGCCGTGCCGGAGGGCTCCCCGTCATCTGAGAAGCCTAATTGCTGAGAATCGGTCGGCGGCCCGGCGACAAATGCCCAGCAATGGTGCCGCGCTGCCGGGTGCTCATCACGTACCTGCTGGATAAACGCCTTGGCCGCATCAACCCCGCGGGTCGGCGCCAGCAGGGTGATAAAACGGCTCTTCTTGATTTCCTCGCTGACGCTGATGGGGCCTGCGGGGATCGGATAAGGCTGCATCAGGCCAGGTTCAGGTCACGCGTCATGTTCTCAATGCGCTTTTCATGGATCACGATATTGTCTTCAATACGGATACCACCATAAGGTTTCAGCGCATCAATGCGATCCCAGGCAAAGTGTTGGCTGAATTCGCCGCTGCGCCACGGTGCCAGCAGGGATTCAATAAAGTAGAGGCCAGGTTCGATGGTCAACACCATGCCAGGTTGCAATACGCGGGTGCAGCGCAGGTATGGATATTTCGATGGCGCCGCCAGGTGGGTACCTTGTTCATCCTGCATAAAACCGGCTGAGTCGTGTACCTGCAGGCCCAGAGGGTGGCCCAAACCGTGCGGCAGGAATGGCGTGGTAAGCCCTTGTTCCACCATGGCTTCTTCGCTGATGCCGCTCACCAGTTTGTGGCTTTTAAGCAATTTGGCGATGCGCTGGTGCATCTGTACATGGTAATCGGTGTAACGCACACCGGCTTTGATGGTTTCCATCAGCGCCAACTGCTCGTTATTAAGATCTTTAACCAACTGGGCGAAATCGCTGCCGCTCTGGCCAGCATAAGTACGAGTCAGATCGGCCGCATAGCCGTTATATTCCGCACCAGCATCGATCAAAAAGCTCAGCATTTCAGCCGGCGGTTGGTGGTCCAGCGTGGTGTAATGCAGTACCGACGCATGCTCATTCAGCGCAACGATATTGTCGTAAGGCACATCGGTATCGCGATGGCCTGTCGCCGTGAGATAAGCCAGGTTGATATCGAACTCACTCATGCCTGACAGGAAAGCTTCGTGGGCAGCACGATGCCCCATAACCGCGGTCTTCTGCGCTTCACGCATGCAGGCCAGCTCGTAGCCGGTTTTGATTGAGCGATGGAAGTCGAAGTAGTTCAGCACCGCTTTAGGGTTAACGTTTTCTGCCGAAATACCGAGATCGCGAGCGCGCTGTTGCGCATAACCGATATAGCCCACGCGCTCACGCTGGGCTGGCAGCTGCTGAGCGATATCGTCAGCATTGGCCAGCGGTATCAGTTCAACAGATTTGGTCCAGAAACTGTCCGGCAGCGGCTCAACGCTATGCCAGTAATCGACCGGCGAATAGAACCACAGCTTCGGTTTGTTAACGCCGTCCACCCACAGCCAGCAGTTTGGAACCGAAGTCACCGGTACCCAGGCTTTAAAATGCGCATTCACTTTGAACGGATAACTGCGGTCGTCCTGGAATATCCGCTGCAGTTCCCCTGAGTGAATCAGCAACGCGTCCAGTTTGTTGCGCGTTAACACTTCACGCGCGCGTTTTTGCAGTTCTGCCAGGTGGTCGTTATACAAAGAAGCCAGTGTTTCCATCACAATACCCTTTTACATACCATTAGAACGGAATGCCTCATCTTAGCACACCGTTCCTGCGTACCAACCTCATCGCCTCTGGCATGCGGGGCGCTTCGCAAATCACTGTAAATGTCGTTACATCCGCAGCTTAACAATTAACCAGGCGATAAAACCTGACGAGGCGATCGCGGCGGCCCACAGACCGTGATGCTCAAGCAAAACGGCACCGGCCGCAGCGATACCCGCCAGGCACTGCTGCAGAAACCCACACAACGCCATGGCATAGGCACCCTGCTCTTTGGCATCGCTGACGGCCATCGCCATACTGTTAGGGAACAATACCGCCTGGCCAAAAATCGTCAGGCAGTACAGCACAATGAATAACGCCATGCCGGAAAGCCCCACCAGCACACCGCTCCACCACAGCAGCATGATCGCGACGGTCGTCATAGCGACAATACTCGCTCCTACCTGCATTAGCCGTTTGCCGCCGAAACGTGCCACCGTCCGATTCACCGCCATCGCCCCGGTAAAGTAAGCTACGCCGATCACCAATCCCAGCGCCCCAAAGGCCGTCACGTTCAGACCAAACCCCTGCTGCATAATAAACGGGCTCACCTCTTGCAGGGTTACCGTAGTAGCGAACCCTAATCCACCGACGCATGCCGGCCAGAAAAATCCCGGCCGACGCAAAATGCGCCAATAGGCCGTGGCCATCGGCGGACGAGGCCCCGCCCCCCTGCCAGCTTCCAACGGCAGCGTCTGCATAAGCAGCAGGATCGCCAGCCCGGTCAGCCCCATCAGTACAAAGCCCATTTGCCAGTGCGAATATTGACTCAGCAACCCACCGATAAACTGCCCACCGCCCAACGCGGCGATAAAGGCAATCGACAATACCGAAAGGCGTCGTGCCAGCTCGTCACCGCTCCAGTTATCGCGAACAATAATGCGTGCGATGATCGCGGCGCCCCCGGCGGCAATGCCCTGCAGTGCCCTCAGCACCAATAATTGGGTGCCATTGCTGCAAAACGCCAGCAGCGCGCTGCAACTGATAAACAACGTCAACGACAACGTCAGCGGCAGACGCCGCCCAAAGCGATCGGCTGCCGCGCCCCAGAACAGCACCGGTAGCGCGGCGCCAATGACGAATATTGAAATCGATAGCTCGGTGGCGCGGCGCGTCATCGACAATTCCTGCATCACCGTCGGCAACGAAGGCAGATACACCGTTGTCGCCATCTGCGCCATGAAGACCAGCAAGCAGGCCAGCGTCATGGTTCTGGCGGGAAGACTCCAAAACCCACTCTGTTTTGCACATACCGCCTTACTCATTTCGCACCTCTGGGTGTTTAGCGCTTCGCTCCGGCAAGTGTATGAGGGGTTTCCCACACCAGCAAATCACCATAAGGCATAAAATATAACTTCGTTTTAAATCAAAATATTAACCCAGAGCCATGTGATCCGCCCTGCAAAAATGCAATCTCTTATTTGCATATTGTTAACATAAAAACCACACTCCTCATCATCTGGTCATACCAGATCAAACGCTGATTCAGGAGATAGACATGCTCTACCAAGGCGAAACATTACAACTGCACTGGCTCGACAACGGCATCGCCGAGCTGGTGTTCAATGCCCCAGGTTCTGTAAACAAGCTGGATACCCGCACCGTTGCCAGCCTGGGCGAAGCGCTCACGGTTTTGGAAAAGCAGACCGAGCTGAAAGGCTTGCTGCTGCGTTCCACGAAAGCCGCCTTTATTGTCGGCGCCGATATCACCGAGTTCCTTTCTTTATTTGCGGCTCCAGCAGAAAAACTGCAGGAATGGCTGGTCTTTGCCAATAGCATCTTTAACCGGTTGGAAGATCTGCCGGTACCGACCATTTCGGCCATTAACGGCTATGCGCTCGGCGGCGGTTGCGAATGCATTTTGGCTACCGACTTCCGCGTCGCTTCACCGGATGCACGCATTGGCCTGCCGGAAACCAAACTGGGCATCATGCCCGGTTTCGGCGGTTCCGTACGTCTACCACGCCTGTTGGGTAACGACAGCGCATTGGAGATCATCGCCGCCGGTAAAGACGTCAGCGCCAAAGACGCACTGAAGGTTGGCCTGGTAGATGCAGTGGTTGCCCCGGAAAAATTGGTCGATGCCGCGCTGAAAATGCTGCAACAGGCGATCGACGACAAACTGGATTGGCGCGCTTATCGTCAGCCAAAGCTCGAGCCATTGAAGCTTAGCCCAATCGAAGCCGCCATGAGTTTCACCACCGCCAAAGGCATGGTGATGCAAACCGCGGGCAAACATTACCCGGCACCGATGACCGCGGTCAAAACCATTGAGGCCGCTGCCAAGCTGGGTCGCGATGAAGCGTTGAAATTGGAAACCGCCAGCTTTGTGCCATTGGCCCGCTCCAAAGAGGCGCGCGCCCTGGTCGGCATTTTCCTCAACGATCAGTTTGTGAAAAGCCAGGCGAAGAAGCGGGCGTTGAATGCTGAAGCACCGAAGCAAGCTGCTGTGTTGGGGGCCGGTATCATGGGTGGCGGCATCGCCTACCAGTCCGCGCTGAAAGGCGTGCCGGTGATCATGAAAGACATCAGCGACAAATCCCTGACGCTCGGCATGAATGAAGCCGCCAAGCTGCTGAACAAGCAACTGGAGCGCGGCAAGTTGGATGGCATGAAGATGGCCCAGGTGCTGTCGACCATTCAGCCAACGCTGGACTATGCCGGTATCGAGCGCGCACAGGTCATCGTCGAAGCCGTGGTCGAGAATCCTAAGATCAAGGCGGCAGTGCTGTCCGAAGTGGAAGGCCTGATTGGCGAGGATACCGTCCTGGCCTCCAATACGTCGACCATTCCGATTAATCACCTGGCGAAATCGCTGAAACGTCCGCAGAATTTCTGCGGCATGCATTTCTTTAACCCGGTACACCGTATGCCGCTGGTAGAAATCATCCGCGGCGAGCAGACCAGCGACAGCACTATTGCTGCGGTGGTGGCCTACGCCAGTCGCATGGGTAAAACGCCGATTGTGGTGAATGACTGCCCGGGGTTCTTCGTCAACCGCGTGCTGTTCCCGTATTTCGCCGGTTTTAGCCTGCTGCTGCGCGACGGCGCGGATTTCCGTCAGATCGACAAAGTGATGGAAAAACAGTTTGGCTGGCCAATGGGCCCGGCTTACCTGCTCGACGTGGTGGGGATTGATACCGCGCACCATGCCCAGGCAGTGATGGCTTCCGGTTTCCCTGAGCGTATGGGCAAAGATTACCGTGACGCTATCGACGTGATGTTCGATAACCAGCGTTTCGGTCAGAAAAATCAGTTGGGCTTCTATCGCTACAGCCAGGACAGCAAAGGCAAGCCGCGTAAAGACAACGATGAGCAAACCGATGCCCTGTTGGCGACCGTCAGCCAGCCACGTCAAACCGTCAGTGACGAAGAAATCATTGCCCGCATGATGATCCCGATGATCAATGAAGTGGTGCGTTGTCTGGAAGAAAACATCATCGCCAGCCCGGCCGAGGCCGATATGGCACTGGTCTACGGCATCGGTTTCCCGCCGTTCCACGGAGGGGTATTCCGCTACCTGGATACGCTTGGCACCACCCATTACGTCGAAATGGCTCAGCGTTACGCGCATCTTGGCGCTCTGTATCAGGTGCCTGCCGGCCTACGCGCCAAAGCCGAACGTAATGAAAGCTACTACCCGGTGGCAGCGCCGCTGTCCGATGTCTCCACTGGCCAACCGGCATGAGGTCATAAAGATGGAAAACGTAGTTATTGTTGATGCCGTACGCACGCCGATGGGCCGCTCCAAGGGCGGAGCCTTCCGCCAGGTACGAGCCGAAGATCTTTCCGCTCACCTGATGCGTGCCGTACTGAGCCGCAATTCGGCGTTGGACGCAGCCGAAATTGACGACATTTACTGGGGTTGTGTGCAACAGACGCTGGAGCAGGGCTTTAACATCGCCCGTAACGCTTCGCTGCTGGCTGAGATCCCACACAGCGTACCGGCCGTAACCGTCAACCGGTTATGCGGCTCCTCCATGCAGGCGCTGCACGATGCAGCGCGCGCCATTATGGTCGGCGACGCGCACGTCAGCCTGATTGGCGGCGTCGAACATATGGGCCACGTGCCGATGAACCACGGCGTGGATTTCCACCCGGGGCTCAGCCGCAGCGTGGCAAAAGCCGCCGGCATGATGGGCCTTACTGCCGAGATGCTGGCCAAGATACACAATATCAGCCGTCAGATGCAGGACGAGTTCGCCGCGCGTTCACACCAACGTGCGCATGCCGCCACCCTGGCCGGCTACTTCAAGAATGAAATTATTCCCACCACCGGCCACGACGCCGACGGTGTGCTGACACGTTATGACTTCGACGAAGTGATCCGCCCGGAAACCACCGTTGAAAGCCTTGCGGCACTGCGCCCGGCATTCGATCCGGTCAACGGCACTGTGACCGCCGGCACCTCTTCGGCCTTGTCCGACGGGGCATCCGCCATGCTGCTGATGAGTGAATCTCGTGCCAAAGCGCTCGGTCTGAAAGCCCGTGCACGCATTCGCTCAATGGCGGTCGTCGGCTGCGATCCGTCCATTATGGGCTACGGCCCGGTGCCTGCCAGCAAGCTGGCGTTGAAGCGCGCCGGCCTGACCGTGCAGGACATCGACCTGTTCGAACTGAACGAAGCCTTTGCTGCACAGTCATTGCCATGCATCAAGGATCTGGGCCTATTGGACAGCATCGATGACAAGATCAACCTGAACGGCGGCGCCATTGCGCTGGGTCACCCGCTGGGTTGCTCGGGCTCCCGCATCTCGACCACCCTGCTGAACAACATGGAACGCCGCGATGTGCAGTTCGGTCTGGCGACCATGTGTATTGGCCTGGGCCAGGGGATTGCCACCGTCTTTGAACGCGTTTAGCTGTGTCTATTTGGCCTGACTGCGTCACACTTTAAACCGCAGCACGCCAACAAGTTTAGTTGCCGTACTTCCCGCCTGTCAGGGGCGGGTTTTTTTATGCCTGAAATCCGCAGACGGCCAATAAAAAAGGGCAGCCATTGGCCACCCCATTTTTTCCCGCTTCGCCGCTTAGATAAACGAGAAGGCGTCGCCAAACATGTGCGCTTCCAGCGCGCCACGTTCGGCACAGAAGCGTTCACGAGCGATTTTCGCCATCTCGAAACGACCGGCAATATAAATGTCGTGCTCCGCCAGCGTACCGAAATCCTGCAATACCGCACTGAGCACCGTGCCGCTGCGGCCACGCCACTCTTCTTCCGGTTGTTCAACCACCGGAATGACTTTCAGGTTCGGATGCTGCACTGACAGCGCTTCCAGCTCGCTCAAATCATACAGGTGCTTGAGCTCGCGCCCGCCCCAATAGATAGAGATATCGCGGTCAGGCTGCTGCTCGAGTGCGGCCAACAGAATCGAGCGCGCATATGAGAAGCCGGTGCCGCCGGCGATCAACACCAGTGGACGGCTGCCCTCTTCACGCAGCCAGGCGTCACCGTGCGGAATATCAACGGTAATCGCCTGCTCTTTCAGAATGCGATCCATCACTGCCATGGCGTACAGATTCAGTTCCGAAGCACCGATATGCAGTTCAATATAATCCTGCTCTGTCGGGGTCGATGCCAGCGAGAACGGACGCTTGTCGCGCTCATCCATCACCACCATCAGATACTGCCCTGCCTTGAAAGAAAACGGCGCCTCTGGCACCAAACGTACCCGGTAAACCGTATCGGTAATGGCCTCTACGGAGGTCACTTTACAGCTCAATATTGTCATGCGTTCCCTCTGTCGGGTCATCAATGCAAAACTGAGAACAGAGCCTGACATACCCTTCATATTTGAAGCTGCATCTTTGTTGGCTTTTCTCGCTTACCCCAGTCACTTACTCAAGTAAGCTCTTGGGGTGCGCTGCGTTGCCGCCGCAATGCAACTCCAATTATTTTGGGTACATTATAATGTCGGTTCTCTGTCACTGAAAATTGCGAGCTCATCCCAGATGTCATCGATGCGCGCACGCACCTTTTCATCCATCTCAATCGGACGGCCCCATTCGCGCTCGGTTTCACCCGGCCATTTATTGGTGGCATCCAGCCCCATCTTCGAACCCAAACCGGAAACCGGTGAGGCGAAGTCCAGATAATCGATCGGCGTATTCTCCACCATCACGGTATCCCTTGCCGGATCCATTCTGGTGGTAATCGCCCAAATCACATCATTCCAGTCACGCGCATTGACGTCATCGTCGCAGACGATAACAAACTTGGTGTACATAAATTGACGCAGGAACGACCAGACGCCCATCATTACGCGTTTAGCATGACCAGCATACTGTTTCTTGATGGTCACCACCGCCAGACGATAAGAACAGCCTTCAGGCGGCAGATAGAAGTCGACAATTTCCGGGAACTGCTTTTGCAGAATGGGAACGAAGACTTCGTTCAGCGCCACGCCCAGCACCGCAGGCTCATCCGGCGGACGGCCGGTGTAGGTCGAGTGGTAAATGGCATCGCGACGCTGGGTGATGTGAGTGATGGTAAATACCGGGAAGTGGTCGATCTCGTTGTAGTAACCGGTGTGATCGCCATACGGGCCTTCCGGCGCCATTTCACCCGGTTCAATGTAGCCTTCCAACACGATTTCCGCGCTGGCCGGCACTTCCAAATCGCAGGAGAGGCACTTGACCACTTCGGTTTTGTTGCCGCGCAGCAGCCCGGCAAAAGCATATTCAGACAGGGTATCCGGTACCGGCGTCACCGCGCCGAGGATAGTGGCGGGATCCGCCCCTAATGCTACCGCAACCGGGAAACGCTCACCGGGATGCGCCTGACACCATTCCTGATAATCCAACGCGCCGCCACGGTGGGACAGCCAACGCATGATCACTTTATTTTTGCTCAGCACCTGCTGGCGATAGATGCCCAGATTCTGGCGCTCTTTTTGCGGCCCGCGGGTTACCGTCAGCCCCCAGGTGATCAGCGGCGCAGCGTCTTCCGGCCAGCAGTGCATCACCGGGATACGGCTGAGATCAACGTCATCGCCCTGCCATACTTGTTCCTGACAAGGGGCTGAACCCAACACCTTGGTCGGCATATTCAACACTTGTTTGAACTTCGGCAGTTTGTCGAACAGATCGCGAAAGCCCTTCGGCGGCTCTGGCTCTTTCAGGAACGCCAGCAATTTGCCGACCTCGCGCAACGAGCTGACATCTTCCTGGCCCATGCCCATCGCAACGCGGTTGGCGGTACCGAACAGATTGCACAACACCGGCATATCGTACCCTTTAGGGTTTTCGAACAGCAGTGCAGGGCCGCCCGCACGTAAAGTACGATCGGCAATTTCTGTCATTTCCAGATAGGGATCAATCGGCTGGCTGATGCGTTTTAGTTCCCCTCTCTTTTCCAGCAACGAGAGGAAATCGCGTAAGTCACGGTATTTCATGCTGATCATTATAACGGCCAGTGAGGAGGGCATTATAAGCCCTCTTCACAGTTGTTGCTGCACTTTTGTTAAACACCGGTAAAGACATCGTCGGCGTTAGTGGCAGGTAAAGGGCACCAGCGGACGCAATGCCCGGGTATCGCGATATTCCTGAGTTTCCACACCGTGGCGGAACACCTTGAAACCTTGATCTCTGGCGCTAAAGTAACGCAGATCATTACCCTCAACGTGCAACAGGCTGCCCTCGCGCAGCGCCACCACGGATTCGCTCGGGTTAACCGCGCAGAACTCGGCCAGGCGTTCATCACGGGTTTCCCCCATGTGGCCGCTAATATGGGCGTCGATGTAATGCGGGTTAATCTGCACCGGGAACAGGCTCAGTGCCGGCAGTACGACGCTGTTACGCACCGGCATGTCATTGGTGGTGCGAATACTTGGTGTGGCAACGTTACACCCTGCGCTCCACCCCACGTAGGGCACGCTACGTTCACGAACCGCCCGTTGAATCGGGACGATTAGGCCGTTTTCATGCAGCATCTGGTTCAGCATCCAGGTATTGCCGCCGCTGACCAAAATGCATTCTGCCTGTTCAATCGCCGCCGCGGGAGAGTCGGCGTGGTGAATACTGGTGACCTTGATGCCGAGAATTTTCGCCAGTTCCTGTGCACGCTGATCGTAATCGCTGCGGATCATGGCATAGGGGATAAATACGGCGGACGTAATGCCACGGCGCGCGATCATCGCCAGCAAGTGGCTCTTGGCATAACCCAGCAGCTCATCCTCACCGGACAGCTTGCCGTTGCTCAACAAAAATAACTCCATTTTTCCCCCTCAATCGAAAACGATGAATAACGTCACACCCGACGAAAGCAGCACAAGGCATACTCCGACGGTAACAAATTTTTAGCCCTCTGTTATACCCAAGCCGTGCGAATAAGTGTGTGACCCCTCGCTAATTGCCAACGATTCATGCAGATAGCGGCCGTTACATGCTGAAACTTGCATCACTATGTATCCGTAATGGCTTTTGATATGCTTACCGGCTGACAGAAAGGCATGTGAAATTATGGAATCTTGGTACCTACTGTATTGCAAGCGCGGCCAACTTTTACGGGCGCAGGACCATTTGGAACGGCAGGAAGTGAACTGCCTGAGTCCGATCATAACGCTGGAAAAGATCGTACGCGGTAAACGCATTGCGGTCAGCGAACCCCTGTTTCCGAACTACCTGTTTGTGAAGTTCGATCCGGAGCGCATCCACACCACCACCATCAGTGCAACTCGTGGTGTCAGCCACTTTGTACGCTTTGGTTCAACGCCGACCACTATCCCGCAGAAAGTCATCGAAGAGCTGCAGACGCATACCGGTGAAACCTACGTCGATCCGGAAACGCCACAGCCGGGTGATAGCGTGTTAATCGTCGATGGCGTGTTCGAAGGGCTGAAGGCGATTTACACCGAGCCGGACGGCGAAGCCCGTTCGATGCTGCTGCTGAATCTGATCAACAAGCAGGTAAGCCAAAGCGTGGATAACCGGCAATTCCAAAAACTGTAATGCAAAAAGGCGCCCAGGGCGCCTTTTACATAGATGACTTACGCCTTAGCGCTGCATCGCTTCGTCATGCATCCACTGAGCGACTCGCTTGGCGAAGTAGGTCAGTACGCCATCGGCGCCGGCACGCTTAAAGCACATCAGCGATTCCATCACCGCCGGTTGCTCCTGCAACCAACCGTTTTGAATCGCCGCCATGTGCATCGCATACTCACCGGAAACCTGATAGGCGAAAGTCGGCACGCCAAAGGTATCCTTCACCCGACGCACTACATCGAGATACGGCATACCAGGCTTCACCATCACCATATCCGCACCTTCCTGCAGATCCTGTGCGATCTCCTGCAGCGCTTCGTCGCTATTGGCCGGGTCCATCTGATAGGTTTTCTTGTTGCCGCCTTTCAGATTACCGCTGGAACCGAGCGCATCGCGGAACGGGCCATAGTAGCAAGACGCATATTTGGCGGAGTAAGCCATGATTTGAGTATTCACCAGACCCTGATGTTCCAGGCGATCGCGGATCGCGCCGATACGGCCGTCCATCATGTCACTCGGTGCCACGATTTCTGCCCCGGCTTCCGCGTGAGACAGCGCCTGACGAACCAGGATCTCTTTGGTGATGTCGTTAATGACATAACCTTGTTCGTCAATAATACCGTCCTGACCGTGAGTGGTGTAGGGATCGAGCGCCACATCCGTCAGAATACCCAGCTCAGGCACCGCGTCTTTCAGTGCACGCACCGTACGCTGTACCAGACCTTCCGGGTTATAAGCTTCTTCCGCATGCAGTGACTTCAGGCCAGGTTCAATCACCGGGAACAGGGAGATCACCGGCACGCCAAGCTTGGCGATAGCTTCCGCTTCTTTGATCAGCAGATCGATGCTCATGCGCGATACGCCGGGCATCGATGCCACCGCTTCCTGACGGTTACTGCCTTCCATGACAAATACCGGATAAATCAGGTCGTTAACCGTCAGTTGGTTCTCGGCCACCAGGCGGCGGCTGAAATCGTGACGGCGCACACGGCGCATACGGCGACCCGGGAAGGTACCCGGAAATGCATAGCTCATAGTTTTCTCCTAACTCATTCCAGCCGGAATAGCCGGCGGGCGTTCTCATCGGTTTTCTGCCCCAGCCATTCGGGATCTTCTTGTCGCCAGGTAGCCACCTGCCGGACGATATGAGGCAAAAAACAGGGTTCGTTGCGGCGAGATGCAGGTTTCGGATGTAAATCCCGGGGCAACAGATAGGGTGCGTCGGTTTCCAACAACAGACGTTCGGCCGGGATCTGCGGCAGCAATGCACGCAACTCCAGGCCACGTCGCTCATCACAGACCCAACCGGTAATCCCGATCGACAGGCCCAGCGACAAGCAACTTTCTAATTCTTCGGCGGTGCCGGTAAAACAGTGCACCACCGCCGCGGGCAGTTTATCCAACCACGGCGTCAACAGTGCGGCAAAACGTGCGTGCGCATCACGGCAGTGAAGAAAAACCGGCATCTCCAGCTCCGCCGCCAGCGCCAGTTGGGCGCTGAATGCCCTCTCCTGCTGCTCTGGGGTAGAAAAGTTACGGTTAAAGTCCAGCCCGCATTCACCTATCGCTACGACCTGCGGCTGCGAGGCCAACTCGCGGATCCGCTCCGCGGTCTGCTCATTCCAACTGCTGGCCTGATGGGGATGCACACCGGCGGTGGACCAGCAATAACCAGGATGCTGCTGCGCCAGTTCACAGGCAGCCTGGCTTTCCTGCAAATCAGTACCGGTAATCAATAGCCCTGTCACGCCTGCGGTTCGTGCGCGATCCAGCACCGCTGGGCCGTCTTTGGCAAACTGTGAACTGGTGAGGTTTACGCCAATATCAAACATGGTTTTCCCAATGCAAAAGCCGCCCATCGGGCGGCTCAGGAGCAAACAAATTTAAGGTGCCGGGGGTTCGTCACCCTCGTCTTCTTCTTCCGGCTGCGGACGACGTTTACCGGTGTAGAAACGAGCAAAGAACACGCCCACTTCAAACAACAGATACATCGGAATGGCCAGCAGGGTTTGCGAGAACACATCCGGCGGGGTCAGAAGCATGCCGACCACGAAAGCCCCGACCAGAACGTAAGGACGTTTCTTTTTCAGATCTTCCGGTGAGGTGACGCCACTCCAGCACAGCAAAATAATGGCAACCGGCACCTCAAATGCCACGCCAAACGCCATAAACAGCGCCATGACGAAGTCGAGATAGTTATTGATGTCGGTGGCAATCATCACCCCGGCCGGCGCGGTTTTGGCAAAAAAGCCGAACGCCAGCGGGAAGACGATAAAGTAGGCAAAGGCCATGCCGAGATAAAACAGCAGGCTGCTGGAGACCAGTAAAGGCATCATCAGACGGCGTTCATGCTTATACAACGCCGGCGCGATGAAGGACCAGACCTGATACAAGATAACCGGTGCGGACACGAACACCGAGACGATCATCGTCAATTTGATCGGGGTAAAGAAAGGTGAGGCCACGTCTGTGGCGATCATGCTCGCCCCGGCAGGCAACTGCTTGATCAGCGGCGCGGACACCAGTTGATAAATATCATTGGCGAAAAAAACCAGCACCAGGAAAATCGCCAGTATGCTGATAATCGAGTTTAACAACCGCTTACGCAGTTCTATCAGATGACTGATAAGGGGTTGGGTATCTTCAACAGCCATGTTTTAACGATCGCCACTAGGTTGGTGAGACGCTGGGGTTTTATCCACAACAGGTTCTGGGGTTGCCTGAACAGCCGGCTCGACCGGTTGTTTCACCGGTGCAATGACCGGCTGCGCAGCCTGCGGCGTTGCCGTTACAACCGGCTCCGGCACTGCAGCCGGAGAGGATGCTACGGCCGCGGCTTCCGCCGGCGTCACGCCGTCATGAATGGCTTCCGGGTCTGTGACCAGAGGGTTATGGATGGTGTGCGCAGGTTCGGTTTTGGTGCCACTGTCGCCCTGATAAGAGCGTTTCAGCGATTCCGCTGCGTCTTTCAGCTCATCCATTGACGCCTTCAGCTCCGGCGACAAATTCTGCATGCCGGCCTTCTCTACCTTTTTCAGGCTGTCCTGCAGTTCCTGCAGCTTCAGTTCCTGAGAAAGTTCGTTCTGCACCGAAGCCGCAAGCGAACGCAGCGCGCGGATCCAGCCCGAAACTGTTCTTACCGCTACCGGTAACCGTTCTGGCCCAAGTACCACCAGGCCAATCACCAGAACCAGCAGCAGTTCACTAAACCCAATGTCAAACACGGTTTATACCTGCTCTTTGTTCTTCGACTCTTCCGCTTTCACTTCCGGCTGCTTATCGGTAATAGGCTTGGCCGTGAAGTCAGCGTCATCCAGGCTGCTTTTCTCAGCCGTGTTGGTCGGCGGCGTGTTGTCATCGCCGATCGCCTTTTTGAAGCCCTTGATTGATGCACCGAGATCAGACCCCAGAGTACGGAGTTTTTTGGTACCAAACAGCAGCACCACGATCACTGCGATGATCAACAATTGCGTAATACTAATACCGCCCATTGCAATTACCTCTATTTTTACAGGGTTTTTTCAAAATCCGTCGCATTATACGGCAGATTTTACCAGAGTTTCGAATCAATTCAGGTGGTTCGCTTCCAGCCAATCACCCAGGATACGATGCCGGCTGCCATCAGCCATGCGGGAAACACTTCGACGTCCCCCAACAGCAAAATCGTACCGCTTACTAACAGTGTAGCGCCAACGCCGAACAAATAACGTGATTGCCCTTGGCGAACGCGCTGAGCCTGCATCTGGTTGGTGAGCTTATCAACGCTTTGTTGCAACAGCTTATGTTGCTGCAGGCTATCGTAAAATAATTCAGGCAGTTCGGGCAGTTTCTCCGCCCAAAACGGCGCTTTTTCTTTCAGTGCCCGGATCACCGCCGGAATACCGACCTGATCGCGCATCCAACTTTCCAGGAAAGGCTTGGCGGTAGTCCACAAATCCAACTGCGGATAGAGCTGGCGTCCCAGACCTTCAACATACAGCAAGGTCTTCTGCAATAACACCAGTTGGGGTTGTACTTCCATATTGAAACGGCGCGCGGTGTTGAACAGGTTTAACAAGACGTTGCCGAACGAAATTTCCGACAGCGGTTTTTCGAAAATAGGCTCGCACACGGTGCGGATAGCGAATTCGAAATCCTCCACGTTGGTGTCGCGTGGCACCCAGCCTGAATCAACATGCAACTCTGCCACCTTACGGTAGTCGCGATTGAAGAAGGCGATAAAGTTTTCCGCCAGATAGCGCTTATCATCTTTGTTCAGCGAACCGACAATACCGCAGTCAATGCCGATATAGCAGGGATCTTCAGGATGCTCATAGCTGACAAAAATATTGCCGGGATGCATGTCCGCATGGAAGAAGCTGTCGCGGAAGACCTGGGTAAAGAACACCTGTACCCCGCGTTCGGCCAACAATTTCATGTTGGTGCCCTGCTTCTCCAGCGTCGGAATATCCGAAACCGGAATGCCGTAGATCCGCTCCATCACCAACACGCTTTCGCGGCAGTAATCGGAATACACCTCAGGCACATACAGCATCGGGCTGCCGTCGAAATTACGGCGCAGTTGAATGGCGTTGGCCGCTTCACGCAGCAGGTTCAGTTCATCCAGCAAGGTCTTTTCATATTCGCGCACCACTTCACGCGGGCGCAAACGGCGACCGTCCGGCATCAGTTTTGGCACCCAGGCCGCCAGGCGATACATCAGGCGAACGTCGGCCTTGATGATCGGCCCGATATCCGGCCGGATCACCTTCAGCACCACTTCCTGCCCGGTGGTTTTCAGCCGTGCGGTATGGACCTGAGCTATGGATGCCGAAGCAAGCGCCTGTTGGTCAAAATCATCGAACCAGGTTTCCAGTGGGCCGCCCATCGCCAATTCGATATGCTTGCGCGCCAGGGCGCCGTCGAAGGGGGCAACCCTGTCCTGCAGCAACGTCAGCTGATCGGCAATCTGTGGCGGGAACAGGTCACGACGGGTAGACATCATCTGCCCAAACTTAATCCATACCGGCCCCAGTTCCTGCAAGGCCAGCCGCAGACGCTCCCCCAGCGGTTTATCCGCGTGGCGGTTTGGCATCCAAAACAGCAGACGTCGGCCAAAGCGCAACGGCAGCGTCAAACGCATCTTGGGGATCAGTTCATCCAGGCCATAACTGAGGAAAACGCGGACGATCAAATACAGGCGGCGTAGTTCGCCAGGGGTCATCGTTTACCCTCCAACTTGTCCATGCGAGCAATCAGCGCTTCAGCACTGCGAACGGTGGCGTCAACTTCCTCGTTAAACCACACCACTTCCAGCGGGCCAGGAGCCACACGCCACTCTTCCGTCAGGGTTTCGGCCACGTAATTCTGTTGACGCTGCAAGCCTTTCTTCAGCAAATTCGCGCCCTTGCCGAACGCCTGAGTGACGCCTTGTGCGGCAATATCGCCGATATAAGGCGCCAGCCATTCCGCCGGATCCCACTCAGCCAGATCAAGCAGGCCAACCAACTGCTGTACCACCTGAATATCACCTTCAACAATCAGCTCGCCACTGCGCATCAAGGGCGAAAGCTGTTGGCGGTCGCGCAGTTTCAGCAGTACCGATATGCGGCTGCGCACCGTGCAGTCGGCGGTATCGTCAGACTGACCAAGCACATCGACTCGCTGCTCACTGAAGATCAGTACCAACGGCGAAGCAAGCTCCTGCAACTCTATGCGCAGCACCTTGCCAGCCAGGCGAAGACGGGCTGCCTTCATGCTGCGATCGCGGAACAGCAGGCTATTGAGCGATGTTTCCAGCACGCCGGTCAACAAAGGGGTTAGCAGCATCGGCATGTCCATATCAGAATTTGAAGCCGCGATGCAGGGCAACAATACCGCCGGTCAGGTTAAAATAGGTCACGTTGTCAAACCCGGCTGCGCCCATCATGCCCTTCAGCGTTTCCTGATCGGGATGCATGCGGATCGACTCAGCGAGGTAACGGTAGCTTTCTGGATCCTTTACCACCAGTTCGCCGATTTTCGGCAACACGTGGAAAGAATAAGCGTCGTAAGCCTTGCTCAGCGGGGCCAGCAAGGGTTTGGAGAACTCCAGCACCAACAAACGGCCACCCGGTTTCAACACGCGGAACATGGAGCGCAGTGCCTTGTCTTTGTCGGTGACGTTGCGCAGACCGAAGGAGATAGTGATGCAGTCAAAATAGTTGTCCGGGAACGGCAGCGCTTCGGCGTTGGCCTGCACATAGCTGACGTTGCCGACAATGCCGCGGTCCCGCAGCTTCTCGCGCCCCATTTTCAGCATGGAATCGTTGATGTCCGCCAGCACTACCTGCCCCTGCTCACCGACCATGCGGGAGAACTTGGCGGCCAGATCACCGGTACCACCGGCCAGATCCAACACACGCTGCCCACGGCGCACGCCGCTGCAGTCAATGGTAAAACGCTTCCAGATACGGTGGATACCAAACGACATCAGGTCGTTCATCACGTCATACTTTGCCGCTACCGAATGAAAAACGTCTGCCACCATGGCCTGCTTTTCGTCTCGAGCTACGGTGCGAAAACCGAAATCGGTGGTTTCCTGCGGTTGATCTGCCATTGTCCTGCCTGCTATTCAGTCAATTTAGTGTGGTTGAGTGTACCAGAACCCCACGAAATACCCCACCTCGCCGCGGCTGTCATGCCTGCGATGCGGAGCGTGGTTGCTCTGCGGCGTCGTCATCCTCCGCCCCCGGCAGCGCGTCAATGTCATCTTCGCCCGCTGCCTCGAATTCTTCGTCATGCTGTGCGCTGGCCTGCTGGGCCAGCAGCGGGTTGATAGGTCTTTTCACCTCAACCCCCAGCGCGCGGAACCCCTCGGTCTGGCCGATAAGATTACCACGGCCTTCACTCAGTTTGTTCATCGCCTGGCGATAACTCCCCTGAGCCTTGTCCAAGCTCTGCCCAAGCGCCGACATGTCGTCAACGAACAACCGCATTTTGTCATACAGCCGCGCAGCCCGGTCGGCAATGCGTTGAGCATTCTGGCTCTGATGTTCATAGCGCCACAGGTTGGTGATGGTGCGCAGGGCGACCAGCAAGGTGGTTGGGCTCACCAGCATAATGTTGTGCTTGAGCGCTTCGCTAATCAATTCCGGCTCACGGTCTATGGCCAAAAGGAAAGCCGGCTCCACCGGTATAAACATCAACACGTAGTCCAGCGAACGCAGGCCGGGCAATTGCTGATAATCCTTACGACCCAGCAGACGAATATGGCCACGTAGCGAGGCAATATGCTCACTCAGCGCCGCCTCACGCTCCACTTCATCTTCGCTGTTGAAGTAACGTTCATAGGCCACCAGCGACATTTTTGCATCGATCACCACGTCCTTGCCCTGCGGCAGGCGCACGATAACGTCGGGCTGCATCCGACTCTGATGGTCCAGCCGCACGTTGACCTGCGTTTCGTATTCGTGCCCTTCCCGCAGGCCAGAGGCCTCCAGCACCCGACTTAATACCACCTCGCCCCAATTGCCCTGGGTTTTATTATCCCCTTTCAAGGCCTTGGTCAGGTTAATAGCCTCACGCGCCATTTGCGCATTAAGCTGCTGCAGGTTGCGTATTTCGTGGGTCAGCGTATGACGTTCGCGAGCTTCCTGGCCAAAACTGTCCTGCACCTGGCGGCGAAAACCGTCCAGTTGCTCACGCAACGGCAACAGCAGGCGATCCAGACTTTGCTTATTTTGCTCATCCACCTTGCGACCGCTGTGTTCAAAAATGCGGTTGGCCAAATTTTCAAACTGGGTGGTGAGACGCTGCTCGCTGTTGATCAACAGGCGCTGCTTCTCTTCCGCCGCCATACGGGTTTCCTCCAGACGGATGGTCACCTCACGCAGCTCGGCTTCCTGGGCGCTGTTCACTTCACGCTGGGCACGCAGTTCCTGGTTCAACAATTCGCACTCGTTGCGCCAGTGATTAAGCTGCTGAAGCTTTTCGTGCCCTGCAGCCAGCTGGCTGTGCAAATTGCGCAGCTCCATATCGTTCTGCCGCATTTGCTGTTCATTGCGCAGGAGCGTCTCTTGCCGGGCTGCCGTTTCCTGCTGCGCCTGTTGCAGCGATTGTTCCAGCAGCCGCAGCTCGGTTTCATGCTGCGCATGGGACTGCTGCACCCTCAGGCTGGCGATTAACCAGCCCAACAGCAGGCCTACCGTCACCCCGCCTATACCGTAAACCAAACTGGTATCCACCCTGCCTCCTGTTACACCTGACCGTTCCGGCGTTTTATCCGCCCGCTGCCCGTCACGTTAAGGGGATGCTGTATGGATGTCCAGCCTGATTTCGTCCCAACGGCGCATTATTGCGAACCGCTGCGCAAGTCAGGCAAAGATTAGCCAAACCACTGGCTTAACCACTTGATGCCAAACGCCCCCGGCGCGAGAATGCCGAACGCCCAGATCATCGCCGAAGTAATATTCGCCACCTGAAAATAACGCTGGGGCATACCGCAAATGCCACCAACCAGCGGGACCACGGCCCGCAACGGACCAAAGAAGCGGCCAATGAAAATGCCCAGCACGCCCCAGCGCTCAAAAAACGCATGGCCGCGCGTCAGCAACTGCGGATTACGCGATAGCGGCCACATGTGCGCCACGCGATCTTGATAGTGGTAGCCAATCCAGTAAGAAAGCCAGTCACCAAAGAAAGCGCCCGCAGCGGCAGCAGCCCAGATAGGCCAAAAGGCAATGCCGCTTTCGCCAATCAGCGCACCCAGCGCCAGCAAGATCACCGTGGCCGGCAACAGCAGCGACAGGAACGCCAGCGATTCGCCAAACGCCAGGAAGAAGATAATCGGGATGGCCCAGCCTTCGTGCTGACGCACGGTCTCGCTGATCCAGTGGATAATGTCATTGAGGCTCAATACGGGCTCCTGATGCGGGATTTACTGCCCCAAGGATACGCAATGCCAGCCGGCGTCGGTTAAACCCCGGCTAAACATCCACGCGGTTTACTCGAGGTAGAACGCCTGTAGCGCTGCTCGCTGGCTTTGCCCCAGCCCGTATTCCGCCTCCAGCCAACGGTCGGTGGAACCGTATTGGTCACGGATGCAACCCAGGGCAGTCATCAGGAACTCTTCTCGGGCGCTAAGCACATAGGCAAACTGCCCCAATGCCGAGTCACTTAAACGAATCGACAGTTGATCCAACATTTGTTCACGGAAGGTCGCCAACGTGGTTTCGGTCAGCAGGTAATCTTCCACCACCGTCGCCTCATCGGCACCCAGTGCGAACAATACCAACGCCGATCCGACCCCCGTACGGTCCTTACCGACTGCACAGTGCTGGACGATAGCACCGTTATCGGTATGGCTCAGCAACTGAGTCAACTGTTGGTAGGCCGGATTGCCGAACGGCAGTCGGCGATATAACTCCAGCATAAACGCCCGCGCATCGAAACCGGCCAGCGTTTCGCTGGTCAGTTTTTCCAGGTTGGCATTAACCTCATTGCTCAACGGGTTGGCAGGAAAATGATGGTAATCCGCGCCCTGCCACAGGATATCGGGCTTGGCCTGCACTTCATCGGGATCGCGGTAATCCAGGACTGAACGCACCGGTACGCCGGCCAGGAAAGCGCAGTCGTTTTCCGTCAGGCGCTCCAGCGACCCGGAACGGAACAGTAATCCTCGCTTGATGCGGCGGCCATCAGCAACGCTGTTACCACCGAGATCGCGAAAGTTAATGCCGCCATCAAGCGGTGCCAATGAAGGATGAAGCAGGATCTGGGCGGTCATAGACGTCCTCGTGTTTATTGTCTGATAAAACGCAACCTGAGAGCCAAGGTAAAACCGGGCTCAACGGGTCAAAGAGGTGGCCAGTTAAGATGGCGCTGATGATGATAACCGTAACAGATTACGGCTGAATGGAAAAACGGACCGCGTGGCGGCCCGTTGAATTGCGGAGGGATTACAGCAGGCGACGCGCCGCATCAACCACGATCTGCACCGCTTTGCTCTCGGTGTTTTTCATGGTTTCCGCGTTCGGAATTTCCTGCTGGGTACGGTTAACGATCACACCGGCAACCATACCGGCACGCAGGCCCTGGCTGGCACACATGGTCAGCAGCGTGGCGGATTCCATTTCATAGTTCATCACGCCCATCGATTGCCATTCTTCCATCGAACCTTTGAAACGGCTAACGACGCGCCCGGAGAAGGTATCGTAACGTTCCTGGCCTGGATAGAAGGTGTCGGAAGACGCGGTTACGCCGATGTGCGTGGTCGCGCCTGCTGCCTTGGCAGCTTCGACCAGTGCGGTAGTACAGGCGAAGTCGGCCACCGCCGGGAACTCCATCGGCGCGAAGTGCAGGCTGGCACCGTCCAGACGAACCGCCGCGGTGGTGACCAGCACGTCACCTACATTGATGTCTGACTGGATCGCACCGGTGGTGCCGATTCGCAGGAAGGTACGAATACCCAGCTGTGCCAGCTCTTCAACCGCGATAGACGTCGAAGGACCGCCGATACCGGTGGAACAGACGATCACTGCCTTGCCGTCCAGCTCTGCACGCCAGGAGGTGAATTCACGATGGGAAGCCAGGTGCACCGGATTTTCCATCAGCTTGGCAATTTTCTCTACGCGCTGCGGATCGCCAGGAACGATGGCAAGCTGGGCCCCTTGTAAATCGTTTTTGGTCAGGCCGAGATGGAAAACGTCAGATTGAGACATACGAGACTCCTCATAGATCATGTTTATTGGGAGGAACAAAAAAGTACTCTACTGAAAATCGCCACGCAATTTCGTGACGGCAATCACTACAGACAAAGAAACAGAATGCAATCTACATAACTCTTGTGACTAAAGTCACAAAAATTAGTAAGAAGGCCCGCCTGTTGGCCCCAATAGCCACCAGTCTAGTCGACAAATCGCCCCGCCGGTTTCCCCTGCTACTCGGAGTTTATCAAGGCGGTTTGCCAATAAATCCCCTATGCAGTCACAGAAAAATAGCCTTGGTTTGTCGGGGACTTAGCCCGAATAAGCGGAACTAACGCACCTTATGGTACTAATGCAGGTCAACTTGCGTAATAGCATGATAAAAAGACAATAAAAACGCGGTAAAGCCGGATATTTAATCGTTTTTTACAGACTTGACTGAAAATGCTCCACTCGATGCCAATAACGGGTAATCTTTCCTATAGTTAATCGCAGCGCTTTTCTCTATTGATTGCACGGAGACCGCAATGAAAACCGATCATGTGATAACATTAAAACAGGCCCAGGGGGGATTCATCCCGGCCGTAACCCCCTTGGCGGCTTCTACCATCCTCACCGACGAGCAGGGCATTCATACCGGGGAAACCACCATTCCTTCTCAGGGTGACAACCTGCCTGCCTATATCGCCAAACCGGCGGACCACAGCGGCCCCTTCCCGGTCGTTCTGGTGGTACAGGAGATATTTGGCGTACATGAACATATTCAGGATGTGTGCCGTCGTCTGGCGAAGCAGGGTTATCTGGCGATAGCGCCGGAACTGTACTTCCGTCAAGGGGATGCCCGGGAATACACCGATATCAGTGAACTGTTCCAGAATCTGGTGAGCAAAGTGCCGGATCGTCAGGTGCTGGCGGATCTGGATCATGCTGCCCATTGGGCAACGCGCCACGGCGGCGATGCCGGCAAGCTGGCGATTACCGGCTTCTGCTGGGGCGGGCGTATTAGCTGGCTCTATGCCGCGCACAACCCGCAGTTAAAGGCTGCGGTGGCCTGGTACGGTAGGTTGGTGGGTGAAAAAACGCTGAATTCGCCAAAACACCCGGTCGACGTTGCGACACAGCTGACGGCACCGGTGCTGGGACTTTACGGCGGCCAGGACAGCAGCATCCCGCTGGAGACGGTGGAAAGCATGCGTCAGGCGATCCGCGCCGCCAACGCCAATGCCGAGATCGTGGTGTATCCCGAGGCCGGCCATGCCTTCAATGCCGACTACCGGCCCAGCTACAACGCCGAAGCGGCAGAGGATGGCTGGCAACGTATGCTGGCTTGGTTCGCGCAGCACGGAGTGCCAGGCGTTAAATAGCCTCTCGTCTTAAGGCTGCCCGATCGGCAGTCATTTGCGATATGAAAAAGGGCGCCGAAGCGCCCAGAATAATCTACACCCAAATGTCGCTATCAGACCTGCTGTTCACGCAGGCGCTGTGCGGCCAGCACCATGTTGGTCAGCGACTGACGGGTTTCCGGCCAGCCGCGGGTTTTCAGGCCGCAGTCCGGGTTCACCCACAGACGCTCAGCCGGGATGTTCTGCGCAGCTTTGCGCAGCAGCGCTTCGATCCATTCCACGCTTGGCACGTTCGGCGAGTGGATGTCATACACGCCCGGGCCAATCTCATTCGGGTACTCAAACTCTTTGAAGGCTTCCAGCAGATCCATATCGGAACGCGAGGTTTCGATGGTGATCACGTCGGCATCCAGCGCCGCGATGGAGTCCATAATGTCGTTGAACTCGCAATAGCACATGTGAGTGTGGATCTGCGTGTCGTCTTGCGCGACAGCGGCGTTCAGTTTGAAAGCCTCCACCGCCCAGTTCAGATAGGCAGCCCAGTCGGATCGACGCAGCGGCAAACCTTCGCGCAGTGCAGGCTCATCAATCTGGATAATGCCGATACCGGCTTTTTCCAGATCTTCCACTTCGTCGCGCAGCGCCAGGGCAATCTGTTTGGCGATCACTTCGCGGGTCACGTCTTCACGCGGGAACGACCAGCAGAGAATGGTGACCGGACCGGTCAGCATGCCTTTTACCGGCTTGTCGGTCAGCGACTGAGCATACTTCGCCCACTCGACGGTGATGGCTTCAGGGCGACTGATATCGCCAATGATCACCGGCGGTTTTACGCAGCGGGAACCGTAGCTCTGTACCCAGCCGTTTTGAGTAAACACGAAGCCGTCGAGGTTTTCACCGAAATATTCCACCATGTCGTTACGCTCGGCTTCGCCGTGCACCAACACGTCCAGCCCCAGGCGTTCTTGTTCAACGATCGCCTGTTTGATGTGTTCGCTAATGCTGGTGCGGTAGTTATTGCCGTCCAAACGCCCCTGCTTGAAGTCCAGGCGCAGGCCGCGAATTTCCGTGGTTTGCGGGAAAGACCCTATCGTGGTGGTCGGCCAGGCCGGCAGGTTAAAGCGCGCACGCTGTGCCTGAGCACGCTCGGCATAAGGACGCTGACGTTCGCTGTCCTGCGCGGTAATCGCCGCCAGGCGTTGGCTTACCTGCGCATTATGCACGCGGCTGGACTGGCGACGAGCGCGGATTGGTGCGCTATAGGCGTCCAGTTCGGCCTGCTTTTCTGCACCCGGTGCGTTCAGCGCCGCGCTCAACAGGGCCAATTCGGCGCATTTTTGCAGAGCAAAGGCGAACCAGCTTTTCACCTCTTCGTCCAGGCGAGTTTCCACGCTCAGATCGATAGGGCTGTGCAGCAGTGAACAGGAAGTGCCGATCCACAGTGGGCGGCTGCCGACCAACGGCTGCAGGCGTTCAAACCAACTGCTCAGATCCGCACGCCAGACGTTGCGACCATTGATGACGCCCAGAGACAGCAGCCACTCTGTTGGCAGCGCCTTGTTCAATGCGTCGATATCGTCATGACCGGCAACCAGATCAACGTGCAGCCCCTGAACCGGTAGCTCGCGGACGGTGTCGAGATTATGGCCCACGCTGTCGAAGTAGGTGGTCAGCAGCAGTTTTACCTGACCTTGCAGCGCTTCGTAAGCCGGCTTGAAGGCGTTCAGCCATTCCTGCGGCAATTCCAGCACCAGTGCTGGCTCGTCAATTTGTACCCACTCCACGCCGCGTTGCGCCAATTCAGCCAGCACCTGCTGGTAAACCGGCAGGATGTCTTTCAGCAGCGACAAACGGTCAAACGCTTCGCCTTTCACTTTACCCAGCCACAGATAGGTCACCGGCCCCAGCAACACCGGCTTGATTTTGTGGCCCAGAGCCAGCGCTTCGTCCACTTCTTCCAGCAGTTGGGTCCACCCCAGTTTGAACTGCTGGCCTTTGTGGAATTCAGGCACCATGTAGTGGTAGTTGGTGTTAAACCATTTGGTCATTTCTGCCGCCGCTGCCGGTTTTCCGGTTGGTGCGCGACCACGGCCGATGCGGAATAGCGTGTCCAGATCGATTGAGCCATCCGCATTCTGATGACGTGCCGGCACGTTGCCCAGCAGCAGGCTGGTGGTCAATACATGGTCGTACCAAGCGAAATCGCCGACCGGCACCAAATCCACTCCGGCCTGCTGTTGTTGTTGCCAATGGCGAGCGCGCAGCTCGCGGCCAACCGCCAACAGTTCTTCCTGCGTTGAGTTACCAGCCCAGTAGCTTTCCTGAGCTTTTTTCAGTTCACGTCTTAGCCCAACGCGAGGAAAACCCAGTGTGTGATTTAAAATTGCCATCGTCATATTCCCCATTTAGCCGTCCAGATGTTTACACATCCATAATCCGCAGGTACTGTATTAACCACAAGCGCAATTTATTCACTGTCACTGTGAAGGACTCTCATGATCGAACTGAAACACTTACGGACGCTGCAGGCGCTGCGCAATACCGGCTCGCTGGCGGCCGCGGCGGCCCAACTCCATCAGACGCAGTCTGCTCTGTCGCATCAGTTCAGCGATCTGGAGCAGCGTCTGGGCTTCAAGCTGTTCGTTCGCAAAAGCCAGCCGCTGCGCTTTACCGCGCAGGGAGAGATCCTGTTGCAGTTGGCAGAACAGGTACTGCCGCAAATCCAGCACGCGCTGCAGGCGTGTCACGAACCTCATCAGGCCACGTTGCGCATCGCCATTGAATGCCACAGCTGCATTCAATGGCTGACGCCCGCGCTGGATAACTTCCGTCAGAGTTGGCCGCAGGTGATCATGGACTTCAAATCCGGCGTGACCTTTGATCCGCAGCCGGCGCTGCAACAGGGTGAACTGGATCTGGTGCTGACCTCCGACATTCTGCCGCGCAGTGGGCTGCACTATTCACCGATGTTTGATTTCGAAGTACGACTGGTGCTGGCGCCGGATCATCCATTGGCCAGCAAGCTGCACATTGAGCCTGAAGATTTGATTGACGAAACGCTGATGATTTACCCGGTACAGCGTCAGAGACTGGATATCTGGCGCCATTTCCTGCAGCCCGCAGGCATCAGCCCGGCGCTGAAAAACGTGGATAACACCCTGCTGCTGATCCAGATGGTATCGGCCCGCATGGGGATCGCGGCGTTGCCGCACTGGGTGGTGGAAAGTTTTGAACGCCAGGGGTTAGTGGTGACCAAAACCCTGGGGGATGGGCTTTGGAGCCGCCTGTACGCGGCGGTACGCGACGGTGAACAGCGCCAGGCCGTCACCGAAGCCTTTATCCGCTCGGCTCGGCAACATGCCTGCAACCATCTGCCATTCGTGCGTGATGCTGCACGCCCAAGCGCCGGTGTCGCCAGCGTCAAACCGCTGGCTTCGCAACCCTGAATATCAGGGCAGCTCGCGCTTGGGCTGCCCGTTTATTTGCTGACTATTTTAGGCGCCACCCAACGGCGATGCACCCACAGCGAAGCGACAATCACCGCCCCGCCGATAATGAAACTTGGCCAATGCGGCTGTTGCTGCCAGATGGCCAGATTAACCAACAGTCCTGCCGGCACATGCATGTTATTCATGATGCCCAAAGTACCGGCATCCACCTGCGTTGCGCCGTAGTTCCACATGAAATAACCCAGCCCGGAAGCCACTACGCCCAGCCAGACCAGAATGCCCCACTGCAGGTTAGTGGTTGGCAGTTGCTGCGGATTGCCCCACAGGCACCAGGCGACCACCGCCACGACCAAGGCCCCCAGATAGAACCAGGAAAATGCGGTGTGTTGCGGCAGCGGATGCACTTCCATCAACCGTTTGTAACCGACCATGCCGATGGCAAAGCTGATGTTCGCCGCCTGCACCAGCAACAGCCCCCACCAAAAATGCTCGCTCAATTGATGATATCGAATAATCGCAGCGCCCAGCACTGCCAATAGCGCACTGAACACATAACCCCAGCGCAGGCGCTGTCCGCTGATCAAGTCATAAATCAGCGTAACGTACAGCGGCGTCAGCACGGTAAACAGCAGGAATTCCGGCACCGTCAGGTACATGTACGCGCGGAAGCTGAACAGATACATGATGCCAAGCTGGCAAGCACCCACCAGCATGTACAACAGGATCACTTTTGGCTTGATGTTGCGCCAGCGCAGGAAAGGCAGGAACACCGCCGCCGCCAGGCCGATGCGCATCAGCACCGAGAACCAGCTGTCGACCTGGCCCGCCAGGTATTCGCCAATCAGGCTGAAAGAAAATGCCCACAGGATGGTAGTAATCACCAGAAGCAGCACGATGGGTTCACCCTAAAGATTCAGAAAGGGCGATTGTAACGGAAGGCAGAAAGGGGTGTAGCGAAAAGAAGGTTTACATCTGAGCAAAATACAAACTTTCAGCAAATTTGCACCGCTGGGTTAGGCTTAATAAAAGACGAGGAGAACATCATGAAAAGTTATCATCTGCTCTATGGCCTGTTGCTGCTGTCCGGATTGGCCACCGCAGCCAACGGCGTCACCGTGCTCAGCTCGCAACAGCAGTTTCTCAACCAACGCACTCAGCAGACGCAACAACAGCGTATGTTGAATAATCAGCAGCTGGATCAGCGCCGCCTGCAACAACAGCGGCAGTTCGATAATAACCAGCAGCAACTGCAGCAAACGGCGCCAAACGGTGGGAAGTTGTTACCCAACGGCAACCAGCCGCGCAGCCCATTTAACCGCACAGCACCTGCAGTCCCCCAGGCACCGCTGCCGGCTAGCCCCGCACGCCCATGATGGTCAGGATCAATGGCGTAGTCACTGCTGCCAGCACGGTAGACATCACCAGGCTGGTGGCGGCAGGCCCGGTCAATACGTTGAACTGGCGTGACATCAGGTAAACATTGACCCCGACCGCCATCGACCCCAGCAACACCACCACCCGGGTTTCCATCGGCGGCAGGTCCATCATCCAAGCCAGTAGCCAGATGATCAGCGGTTGAACAATCAGCTTGAGGAAACAGATGCCGCTGCTGAGGCGCCAGCCTTCGCTGATGCGATACTCCGCCAGCCCCATACCCAGCACCACCAGCGACAGCGGTGCGGCAACCTGACCAAGCATGCTGACCGGCTGGTCGACAAACGTCGGCAGCGGCAAGCCGGTCAGGCTGAACAGCGTGCCGGAAAGAATGCCGATAATCAGCGGGTTGGTCAGCACGCTACGCGCCGTTTTGATAAAGCCCTGCAGCGTCGGCGAACCATTGCGCGCCCATTCGATGGAGATAGTCACCAGCGTCCAGAGGATCAGGCCGTTAAACACCAACACCAAGGCCACCGATGGGATTGCCGCCTCGCCGAGCATGACGCTGGCGATGGGCAGGCCCAGCATCACGTTATTGGAGAAAATTCCACCCAACGCGAAAACCGATCCCGCCACTCCGTCCAGTTTAAACACCCGACGCGCGGTGATGCGACCGATCACGAACACAATCAGGCAACTGCCGAAAAAGGCGATCAACAGGCGGGCATCTACCGCTGGACGCTGCGAAAAGTCGCACATCATGCGGAACAACATGGCGGGAAGAGCCAAAGAGAAGACAAAACGCGTTAAACCGTCGGTGATGGTCGCTGGCCATTTACCCCAGCGGATAAGCCCATATCCCAACACGATCAGCACAAATAGCGGCAAAGACAGCGCTATTTGATGCCATAACGAACCCATAAAAACAGACATCACATCCCTTCCGTTAGCGCGGCGGCAAAGGACTGACGTCGCAAAATTCAACAGGCACCGACGGCTTTCTCACGGACGCAGCAAACTGCGTCCGTGGCAACGGGATCACGCGTTGGGAAAGTCCGGGCCGATCAAATCTATCCGGTCAGTGCAAATGCAGTCAACGCCCCAGTTCAACAACAAGCGCGCACGCGCCGGCTGGTTAACGGTATAAACCAGGATGCGCAGCCCTGCGGCTTTCAGCGCCGACACCCGTTCGGCCGTCAGTTCTTTATGGTTGATGTGCAACGAAACGCAGCCCAATCGTTCGGTCAGCGCCTGCCAGTTGTCGTCCCACTGATCCAGCAACAGGCCGCGCGGGAGTTCCGGCACCGTACGCTGCGCCGCCTCAAGCGCCTCAATCGAGAAAGAAGAGAGCAGCGGATCGGTCTGCCCTTGCCACAGCAAACGTGCGGCTAGCGCCACGACACGACCGGTTTCATCATCGCTGCCGGTGGTAGGCTTGATTTCAATGTTCGCCATCATGCCGTGCTGCTGGCAACGCTCCGCCACTTCGGCCAACAGCGGTAAACGTTCGCCCTTGTAAGCGGAGTTATACCAGTTGCCGGCATCCAGCTGTACCAGCTTGTCCCACGGCAGCTCACCCGCCACGCCCCAGCCGTTGCTGGTGCGATCCAGGGTATCGTCGTGCAACAGAAATATTTGCCCGTCCTGCGCCAGCTTGGCGTCGAACTCAATCATTTTATGACCGTGCCGTGCGCCGACATCGATCGCCGCCAGGGTATTTTCCGGTGCCAGAGAACCGCCGCCGCGGTGGGCGACGATGTGGGGGTAAGGCCAGGCTGTGGTCATGATTCCATCCGTAATCCGCTATCGGTATCAAAAAAGTGCAGCGCCTGTGCAGGCAACTGCAAATATAGCGTGCTGCCCGCCGTCGGCATAGTTTCATGCGACAAACGCGCAATCACGCCGTGACCGCCCCACTGCCCATGTGCCAGGTTATCTGCGCCCAATAACTCCAGCGTTTGCAGCGCCAGGGGCACGCCCCCTTGCTCGGAGGTGGTCAGTTGAAGATGTTCCGGGCGGATGCCAAGCGTCAACCGACGACCGCCCCACTGCGCCTTGGGTTGCGGTAAATTCAGCGTCATCCCCTCTGCCAGTTGCAGTTGGCTGCCGTCGGCGCTCAACGTGCCGGGCAACAGGTTCATCGCCGGCGAACCGATAAAGCTGGCGACGAACAGCGACGCCGGGCGCTGATAGACCTCACTAGGGGTGCCAATTTGCTCTGCCACGCCTTTGTTCATGACGATCACCCGCTGTGCCAACGTCATCGCCTCCACCTGATCGTGGGTCACGTACAGGCTGGTGGTTTTCAGCCGGCGATGCAGTTGTTGCAGTTCCAGGCGCATTTGGACGCGCAGCTTGGCATCCAGATTCGACAGCGGTTCATCAAACAGGAATACCGCCGGCTCACGCACGATAGCGCGTCCCATCGCCACCCGTTGACGTTGGCCGCCGGAAAGCTCGCGCGGCTTGCGTTGCAACAACGGCTCCAGCTCTAAAATACGCGCGGCTTCCTCCACCCGCTGTTGAATATGCTGTTTGCCAAAGCCGCGAATTTTCAGGCCATAGGCCATGTTGTCGTATACGCTCATGTGCGGATACAGCGCATAGTTCTGGAACACCATCGCGATACCGCGATCTTTCGGCTCCATATTCGTTACGCGTTGACTGTCGATATAAATATCGCCGCTGGTGGTGCGTTCCAGCCCGGCCACCATGCGCAACAGCGTCGATTTACCGCAGCCGGACGGGCCGACCATCACGATAAATTCGCCGTCCGCCACGTCGAGGTCAATTTGCTTGATCACCGGCGTTTTACCGTCGTAAGACTTGGTGACTGCCTGTAGTTTTAAACCTGCCATGTGAAAATTTCTCTCGTTACTTTTCGCTATCAACCAGGCCGCGTACAAACCAGCGCTGCATCAGAAGAACCACCGTCAGCGGTGGAATTAAAGTCAGAATCATCGCCGCCATCACCTGATTCCACTGGGTCGGCGCGCCGGAGGTGGAGATCATGCTCTTGATGCCCGCCACTGCGGTGCCCATCGAGGCATCGCTGGTGATCAGAATCGGCCACAAATACTGGTTCCAGCCGTAGATAAAGGTGATGACAAACAGCGCCGCCAGATTGGTCTTCGACAGCGGCAGCACGATATCCCAGAAAAAACGCATCGGGCCGGCGCCGTCAATCCGCGCCGCTTCCAGCAGTTCGTCCGGTAACGTCATAAAGAACTGGCGCAGCAGGAAGGTGGCGGTCGCTGACGCCATCAGCGGCAACGTCAGGCCGGTGTAGCTGTCCAGCAGGTTGAGGTTGGAGATAACCTCCACCGTCGGGAAAATACGCACCTCAACCGGCAACATCAGGGTGAGGAATATCAGCCAGAAGAACAGGCTGCGCAGCGGGAAACGGAAATAAACGATGGCATAGGCGGACAACACCGACACCACAATCTTGCCGAAGGTGATGGCCAGCGCCATCACCACGCTGTTCAGCAGCAGCAGCGAAAACGGCACCTTAAGGTTGCCCACGCCACCCTGCCAAATATTGCTGATGTTTTCCCACAGATGACCGCCGGGGATCAGGGTCATCGGCACCTGAAACACCTGTTTGTCGTCCAGCGTAGCCGCCACAAAGGCCACGTACAGCGGGAACAGCACCACCAGCACGCCGATAATCAGCATTACGTGGCTGAAAATGTCCAGCCCGCGTCGGTTCTCAATCATTGGTAACGCACCTTACGTTCGACAAAACGGAACTGGATCACCGTCAGGCCAATCACCAGCAACATCAGGATCACCGACTGTGCCGCGGAGCTGGACAGATCCAGACCGGCAAAGCCTTCACGGTAAATCTTGTAGATCAGCGTGGTGGTGGACTGTACCGGTCCGCCGCCGGTCGCAGCATCGATCACCGGGAAGGTATCGAAGAAGGCGTACACCAGATTCACCACCAGCAGGAAGAAGCTCACCGGCGTGATTAACGGCAGCACCAGATTGAAGAAACGCCGTACCGGGCCGGCACCGTCAATGGCCGCCGCCTCAACCAGAGAGCGAGGAATTGACTGTAGCGCAGCCAGGAAAAACAGGAAGTTATAGCTGATTTGCTGCCATACCGAGGCCAACACCACCAGGAACATCGCCTGCCCGCTGTTTTGCGCGTGGTTCCAGCTGTAGCCCAGTCCGTTGAGGAAATGGGTAATCAGCCCCAGGCCGGGGTTGAACAGGAAAATCCACAGCACTGCCGCCACTGCGGGCGCCACGGCGTAAGGCAGGATCATCAGCGTCTGGTAGATCCGGCTGCCGCGCAGCACGTAATCCACTAACGCGGCGAAGAACAGCGACACGACCAGCCCGATACCCGCCACCAGGAAACTGAAAATCAGCGTGGTGTAAAACGAGTCCAGATAGTAAGGGTCGTGGAACAGTTGGGTAAAGTTGTCCAGCCCGACAAACTGGCTGGACAGGCCAAACGGGTCGAGGCTTTGCACCGAATACCACAGCGCCTCACCGGCGGGCCACAGAAAGAATATTGCGGTAATCAGCAACTGTGGCAGCACTAAAACATAGGGCAGCCAACTGCAGCCGAAACCGGGACGATGTGAACTCATCATTAGGGACTCATGAAGACAAAAAACGGGTGACTCGAAGCAGGGCGTCGCGAGCAGAGCCAGTCTGGGTGCGGACAGCGCACAGCTCCCGGAGTGGACATAAAGTCCATGAGGAGAGCGAGCACTGCCCAATCCCAGAATGGCAAAGCGCAGTAGCTGCTATTACTTAGTCTGAGACTCGAAGCGACGCAGCAACACATCACCGCGCTGTACGGCGGCATCCAATGCCTGCTGTGGCGTTTTCTTACCGGTCCACACGCCCTCCAGCTCTTCATCCACGACGGTGCGAATCTGCGGCATATTGCCCAAACGCAGCCCCTTGGTGAACGGCAATGGCGGCTTGTTCAGCATTTGACGCGTCGCCACGTCCGCCCCTGGGTTCTTGTCATAGAACCCCTGTTGTTTGGTCAGGTCGTACGCTGCCGTGGTGATCGGCAGATAACCGGTCTTCTGGTGCCACTCGGCGGCGATTTCCGGCTGTGCCAGATACTGCAGGAACTCGGCTACGCCTTTATAGGTGGCGGCATCTTTACCGTTCATCACCCACAGGCTGGCGCCCCCGATAATGGCGTTCTGCGGTGCATTTTTGGCATCGGCGTCATACGGCATCATGCCCACGCCATAGTTGAATTTGGCGTAATGCTTGATGTCCGCCAGCGAGCCGGATGAAGCGGTGGTAATCGCACAGTCACCGCTGTAGAACTTCTCGGTGGATTCGTCTTTACGGCCGAAATAGGTGAAGTCACCTTTTTTGTTCATCTCTTCCAGCAGTTGAATATGCTTGACCTGCAACGGCTTGTTGAACTCCAGCTTGGCGCTCGCGCCACCAAAGCCATTGTTCTCCGTGGCGAATGGCACGCCGTGCCAGGCGCTGAAGTTCTCCAGTTGGATCCAGCCCTGCCAGCCGCTGGCATAGCCGCATTTCATGCCGGCTTCACGCAGTTTGGCGGTGTCCGCCGCCAGCTCCTGCCAGGTTTTTGGCGGCTGGTCTGGGTTCAAACCGGCTTTCTTGAAGGCATCTTTGTTGTAATACAGCACCGGGGTGGAGCTGTTGAACGGCTGCGACAGCAGGTGTCCGCTTTTGTTGTCGGTGTAGTAACCGGACACCGTAGGCACGAATACCGATTCGTCAAAGCTGATGCCCGCGTCTTTAAATACTTCGTACACCGGCTTGATCGCCTTGCTGGCCATCATGGTGGCCGTACCCACTTCATACACCTGCAGGATCGCCGGCGCTTTACCGGAGCGATAGGCCGCGATGCCCGCCGCCAGACTTTGTTCGTAGTTGCCTTTATAAACCGGAACAATTTTGACGTCGGTGTGCGACTGGTTAAAGCGGTCCGCCAGGGAATCCACTTCTTTACCCAGTTCACCCTCCATCGAATGCCAGAACGGGATCTCGGTCGCCGCCAGTGCCTGAGTGCTGACCGCCAGGGTCAACGCGACGCACAGCGTGGTTTTGCGAATAGCGTAGGTGAGCATGCCTAACTCCTGAAAAAGCTGGTGTATCCCCTGCATCTTTCACGCCGCAGCCGTGTTGGTTTCCCGCCATCACCTCAGTCATTTACCTATGTAAACTCCTGAGGATTCTGGCGGTCACCGCCTTGCTGCTACGTGAAATCTATTGGGGCAATAAGCGCGTGAGCGAAAAGAATCAGTTTTTTGTTCGGAAGCTAACATGCCATGCTCGGATGACAGAAAAATAACCGTTAGATGACAGCCATATGACGGAAGAGTGAAGTGCAGATTGCGGTTTGATGTCGGCGACGGGGAAAGATCCCCGCCGCCGTGAGGATCACAGTGAACGGCGCAGGCGGGCAACCGCTTCCTGCATTTGCTGTTCAGTGGCGGTGGCGAACGACAGGCGGAAGGTAGAACGGTCCGGATTGTCTGAGAAGAAGTATTCTCCCGGCACAAACACCACGCCCTGCTGCAGGGTGGTTTTCAGCCATTCGGTGGCGTTGAACGGCTGACGGAAACGCGCCCACAGGAACATGCCGCCTTTCGGCATATCGAAGCTGATATGGTCACCCAGCTCTTTTTCCACCAGCCCGGCCAGGATCTCACCCTTTTGTTTGTAAGCCGCGCGGATCTTTTCGATCTGCGCCGGCAGGCGATCCAGCCCCAGGTAACACTCTACGATGCTCTGCGACAATGCGCTGGCATGCAGATCCGCCGCCTGCTTGATGATTGCCACTTTATGCAGCAAAAACGGCGGCAGGATAGCCCAGCCCAGACGCAACCCCGGAGCCAGGATCTTGGAGAAGGTCGAGGTATAGATAATGTTATCGGTATGGCCCAGCACCTGCTGCGAAACCTGGTGCAGCGTCGCGTTACGCTCGTCGGTAAAACGCAGTTCGCCGTACGGATCATCCTCGATGATCAGGAAATTGTGCTCGGCCGCCAGCTTGACCAACAGTTCGCGACGCGGGGCGCTCAGGGTAATGCCGCTTGGGTTGCCGAAGTTCGGCACCACATACACGCCCTTGATGCGCTGCGTTTTCAACAGCTCGGCCAGTTCTTCGACCACCATGCCATCGCTGTCGGACGATACCGACATGATGTTGGCTTCCGCCAGTTCCAGCGTCTGCAACGCCGCCAGGTAGGTCGGACGTTCCACCACGAACACGTCGCCCGGGTTCACAATGGCGCGCATCACCAGATCCAGCGCCTGCTGGGAGCCGGCCGTGACCATCACTTCATCGGCGGTGGCGGTGACGCCGCGTTCGGCACACAGCTCGCAGATGCGTTCGCGCAGCACCGGGCTGCCTTCGGTCAGACCGTACTGAAAAGCGCTTTTCGGCTGTTCGGTGATCGCCTGATGAGTGGCGATGCTCAGCCCTTCGAAATCAAACAGGGCATCAGAGGGGATGCCGCCCGCCAGCGAAATGACGTTTTCCATCTTACTGTGCTTGAGCAATTCACGGATTGCCGAGCTTTTTACTTTTACGATGCGCTGCGCGAGTAACCCTTCTGTGTTCATTTCTTATTCTTCTCGTAATCGTTAAAAATGTTGTAGGGGTCCGATACGCTGCGCCCGAGTCGCTCGGGGCGAAGATATTCGCCCCCTACCGCTTCGACGGGTATTTCAACCGCCCAGATACGCCGACCTAACTGCTTCGTTTGCTAACAATTCGGCCCCCGTATCTTCCAACACCACGCGCCCGTTTTCCAGTACATAACCGCGATCTGCCAGTTTCAGCGCCTGATTGGCGTTTTGTTCGACCAGGAAGATGGTCATGCCCTCTTCACGCAGCTGCTGAATGATGTCAAAAATCTGCTGAATGATGATCGGCGCCAGCCCCAGAGAGGGCTCGTCGAGCAGCAGCAGCTTCGGCTGGCTCATCAGTGCACGGCCTATCGCCAACATCTGTTGCTCACCGCCGGACATGGTGCCCGAGCGCTGCGTACGGCGTTCCAGCAGGCGCGGAAACAGGCCAAACACCCTTTCGATGCGCTGTTGATATTGGTGACGGTCGGCAAAGAAACCGCCCATCGCCAGGTTCTCCTCCACCGTCATGCGCGAGAATACCCGCCGGCCTTCCGGCACGATCGCCACCGCTTCGCGCATGATGCGCGACGTCTGCCACTGGGTAATGTCCTGATCGAGAAAGGTGATGCTGCCTTCGCTGGCGCGGGGTTCACCGCACAGCGTGCCGAGCAGCGTGGTTTTACCGGCGCCGTTAGCGCCGATCAGAGTGACAATCTCGCCCTGCTTTATGTTCAGGCTAACCTGATGCAGCGCCTGGATTTTGCCGTAATGGGCGGATACCTGATTAAATGACAACATAAATTATTCGCCCAGATAGGCCCGGATCACGTCCGGGTTGTTACGGATTTCTGCCGGGGTGCCCTGCGCCAACGGCGTGCCCTGGTTCACCACGTAGATACGATTGGAGATGCCCATCACCAGTTTCATGTCGTGCTCGATCAGCAGCACCGACACCTTATGCTGATTGCGCAATTCGACGATCAGGTGATCCAGCTCGTCGGTTTCCTTTGGGTTCAGGCCCGCCGCCGGCTCGTCCAGCATCAGTAATTCCGGCCGGGTGACCATGCAGCGCGCAATCTCCAGCCGCCGTTGCTGGCCGTAAGCCAGATTACCCGCCGAACGGTTCGCCATCTCCAACAGGCCCACCCGTTGCAGCCAAACCGAGGCACGCTCCAGCGCATCGGCTTCGGCACGGCGGAAGGCCGGCGTTTTCAGCAGCCCGGCGAACACGCCGCTTTTCAGATGCTGATGCTGTGCGACCAACAGGTTTTCGATCACCGTCATCTCGCGAAACAGCCGTACGTGCTGGAAAGTCCGCACCACGCCCATCCGGGCGATGGCCTGGCCGGGCAACCCTTCCAGATGGCGCTCACGCAGTTTGATGGTGCCGCTGGTCGGACGGTAAAAGCCGGTCAGGCAGTTAAACACCGTGGTTTTTCCGGCACCGTTCGGGCCGATCAGCGAGACAATCTCGCCCTCGTTGAGCGTCAGCGCCACGTTATTGACCGCCAGCAGGCCGCCGAAACGCATCGACAGCCCTTCGACCTTCAGCAAAGGTTGCATGCTCATACTTGCTCCCCCTTGCCTGCTTGCATATCCGCCGCCTTCAGTTTTAGCTGTGGCCGCTTCATCGGCAGCAGCCCCTGCGGCCGCCAAATCATCATCAATACCATTAAGGCACCCAGCAACAGCATGCTGTATTCGTTCAGGTCACGCATCAATTCGCGCGACACCACCAGCAGGATCGCCGCCAGGATCACCGCGAACTGCGATCCCATGCCGCCCAAGACCACGATCGCCAACACGAAGGCCGACTCGACAAAGGTGAAGGATTCCGGGCTGACGAAGCCCTGGCGCGCAGCGAACAGCGTGCCGGCAAAACCGGCGAAGGCGGCGCTGATGGTAAAAGCGGTCAGTTTGATTCTGGTCGGATTAAGCCCCAGCGAACGGCAGGCGATTTCATCTTCGCGCAAGGCTTCCCAGGCACGGCCCAGCGGCATGCGCAGCAGGCGGTTGATCACAAACAGCGTCAGCACCACCAGCAACAACGCCACCAGGTACAAAAAGACAATACGATCGCTCGGATCATATTTCAGGCCAAAGAAGTTATGGAAGGTATCCCAGCCGCCGTCACGCGCGCTGCGGTTGAACTCCAGGCCGAAAAAGGTCGGTTTCGGGATCTGGCTGATGCCGTTCGGCCCGCCGGTGATCTCGGTATTGTTCAACAACAGGATGCGCACGATCTCACCGAACCCCAGCGTGACAATCGCCAGATAATCGCCGCGCAGGCGCAGCACCGGGAACCCGAGCAGAAAACCGAAGAGGGCGGTGACCATACCCGCCAGCGGCAGGCTCTCCCAGAAACCCAGGCCGTAATAATGGTTCAGCAGTGCGTAAGTGTAAGCGCCAATCGCATAGAAACCGCCGTAGCCCAATACCAGCAAACCGGACAGCCCCACCACCACGTTCAGGCCCAGGCCCAACATCACGTAGATCAACGTCAGCGTGGCGATATCTACCGAGCCGCGTGAGACCAGAAATGGCCAGGCAACCGCGGCGATAATGATCGCTGCGGCCAACAGCTTCTGCCGGGCGGTCGTGCCATCGAAGCTCGGTAATACCCAGGCCGGGCCTGAGATTTTTTTCAGCCCGTGCTGCATCAGCGGGCGCAGCAGTTGGAAGAAAAACACGATGACGCAGCCGATGCCGATCCACATCCAGCGCACTTCCGCTGCGCCGTGCACCACCAGTTTGGTACCGTCCAGGCTCAGCTGCATGCCCATCAGGAATGAAGCCATCACAAACAGCACCAGGGTGGCGATCAGCGCGTTGAGCAAATTGAGTTTCATACCTTCTCAACCTCCGGACGCCCAAGGATGCCGGTAGGCATGATCAGCAGCACCACAATCAGCAGCGCGAACGACACCACGTCTTTATATTCGGTACTCAGGTAAGCCGAAGTCAACGCCTCTGCCACCCCCAATACCAGGCCGCCAATCATCGCGCCGGGGATGCTGCCGATGCCGCCCAACACCGCCGCGGTGAAGGCCTTCATGCCGGCCATAAAGCCGATATAGGGGTTAATCACTCCGTAGAATTGCCCGAGCAGTACGCCGGCGACCGCCGCCATCACCGCACCGATCACAAAGGTCAGCGAGATAACCCGGTCGGTATTGATGCCCAGCAGGCTGGCCATCTTCAAATCCTCCGCACAGGCGCGGCAGGCGCGGCCCATACGTGAATAACGAATAAACATCGTCAACGCCAGCATCGCCAGGAAAGTGACTACCCAGATAATCAGCTGCATGGTGCTGATAGTGGCGGCAAAGCCGTTGCTTTCCCCCAGCACCCATTGCCCGGTGACCAGGCTTGGCAACGCCAGGTCGCGCGAGCCCTGGGTCAGGCTGACGTAGTTTTGCAGGAATATCGACATCCCTATGGCGGAAATCAGCGCGATCAGGCGTTTGGAGTTGCGTACCGGCTTGTAGGCCACCCGCTCGATGCTCCAGCCGTAAGCGCTGGCGATCACGATCGATACCAGGAAAGCCGCGCCAATCAGCAGCCAACCGACGTCGATGCCGATCATCATCAGGGCGGCGATAACAATAAAGGAGACATAGCTGCCGATCATATACACCTCGCCGTGGGCGAAGTTGATCATGCCGATGATGCCGTAGACCATGGTGTAACCGATGGCGATCAATGCATAGGTGCTGCCCAACGTGACGCCGTTGAACATTTGCTGCAGAAAATAGAGAACCTGCTCAGACATACTCTAACCCTTGGCTGTGCTTTCTATACCCATCACACTTGAAGCTGCATTTGTGTTGGCTGCACTCATTCACCCGAATCGTTCCCTTGCCGCCTTGATGCAACTTCAATTTATTTTGGGTAAAGCAAACCTGAAATGACAATCATTAAAAACGCTTATACCCAATGGATTTCGCGTTGCAGCTAGGCGGCAAGCGGGTAAATCCCCAGGAGCTTAGTAAACTAAGTGACTGGGGTGCACCCGTGAAGCCAACAACGCTGCAACGTGAAAGACGACGGGTATATTATTTAATCGGCGTTGAAGTGCCGTCAGCATGCCATTCGAACACGCCGAACTCGAAGCCTTTAAGATCGCCTTTGTCATCCCAGCTCAACGGCCCCATCACGGTGTCCACCGGCTTGCCGGTTTTCAGGTCCTTGACGATGTCGGCCGGTTCCTGGCTGCCGCTGCGCTCCATCCCGGCAGTCAGAGATTGCAGCGCCGCGTAAGTGGTCCAGACGAACGGTCCGGTTGGATCCAGCTTTTTGGCTTTAAGCGCATCTACAACAGGTTTGTTGGCAGGGACCTGATCGTAACGTTTAGGCAGGGTCACCAGCATGCCTTCAGAGGCGGCACCGGCGATATTGGACAGTGAGGAGTTGCCCACGCCTTCCGGCCCCATAAAGCGGGTGGTCAAACCGGCCTGTTTAGCCTGACGCAGGATCTGGCCCATTTCCGGGTAGTAACCGCCAAAGTAAACGAAATCGACGTTTTCTTTCTTCAGGCGCGCCACCAGGGTGGAGAAATCTTTATCGCCGGCGGTGATACCTTCAAACATCACCACGTCGGTGCCCTGCTTTTTCAGGCTGTCGCGCACCGAGCGCGCCAGGCCTTCGCCATACTGCTGCTTGTCGTGAACCACGGCAATGCGCTTGGGTTTGATCTCGCTGAGGATGTATTTCGCCGCCGTCGGCCCCTGATCGGAATCCAGGCCGGTGGTACGCATGATCATTTTGTAACCACGGGTGGTCAGATCGGCGTTAGTGGCCGCCGGGGTGATCATGATGACGCCTTCATCTTCATAGATGTCGGAAGCCGGCTGCGTCGAGGATGAGCACAGGTGGCCGATCACATAGCGGATACCGTCATTGATTACCTTGTTGGCGACGGCTACCGCCTGTTTTGGATCGCAGGCGTCGTCATATTCCACGCCGACCAGTTTGTCGCCCTTGATACCGCCCTTGGCGTTGATATCGGCAATCGCCTGACGGGCGCCGGTGAATTCCATATCGCCATACTGCGCCACCGGGCCGGACATCGCCCCGACGATCGCCACCTTGATGTCTTTCGCCATTGCCGCATGCCCGATAGCCATCGCGATACAACCCGCCAACAGCGCCTTACCTTTTGTTAATTTCATCCGCAAATCCCCATCTGTCGTTGTGAACGTACCTGTTGTGTTTGCCGACACCCGACCCTTATTTACTGCTTTTATTCATAAGTAATAATGATTTAGGTGTTTTTGTGGCAATATTTTCTAATAAGACTTTATTTTTCATGCCATTAAACAGGAATTTTCTGCTGCAAATCAACTTACACAATCAGAAACAAGCGGTGTAAACAGCATAAAATCCGGATTAAATCTGCGCTGTTTTGCATCAGGCACAGCGCGTTATGCTGGTTCTCGATCGATTAACTACATATTTACTCGGAAAATGCGTCCTGCAAAAAACATTTTGCGCAGTAATCGTACAGAAAAACTTACACAACGCTCTGTGCAAGATCTATTACACTGTCGGCATCGATTAGCCGTTCGGAAATCCTGCATGAAACTGACTATTGAGCGATTAACCACGCTGTCCCAGCAAGACCTTATCGACCTTGGCAAAATCTGGCCGCATCAGCAGCCGGAACAGTGGCAAAGCGGGTTGAACGGCAATAAAGCGCTGTTCGCCGCACGCTTCAATGAGCGGCTGTTGGGGGCGGTGAAACTCGAGCTGGACGGTGAACGTGCCCAACTGCAGGATTTGCTGGTGCGTGAAGTCACGCGCCGTCGCGGCGTCGGGCTGTATCTGGTGCAGGACGTGCAGCGTCAGTTACCGCAGATAACGCATTGGCAGCTTTCGACCACCGGTCTGACCCCACGCGAGCGGGGCGAGGTGGATAACTTTATGCGCGCCTGCGGTTTCACTCAGCAAGGCGAACTCTGGCAACGATGAAGCGCAGGTTCCTCGCACTGTTGGTGCTGGTGCTGGCGTTAATCGCCTGGTTCGGCGGCCGCCAGCAGGCGCTGCGGATACAGCCGACCTGGGATAATCAGGTCTACGTCTGGCAACGCGTTTGGACGCCGCAGCATGTTGCCGCACTGGCGCAAAGCCGCGATCTGTTCCCTACGCTGCGGGTGCTAGGTTTACAAGTGCACCCGCGTGAGGGCTGGCGGGAAATCCCGGTCAATCTCCCCTTACTGAAACAAGATGGCCGCCCGCTGTGGCTGGTGGCCCGTCTGGATGGGCAGTTAACGCAACTGGATGAAGTCGCGATTCGCCAACGTTTGCTAAAACAGGTGCAACGCTGGCAAGCCGCCGGGCTGCAGGTGATCGGCGTTGAAATCGATCATGACGCAGCTACCGCACGCCTGCCTGCCTATCAGCATTTCCTGCAGCAGTTGCGTCAGCAATTGCCCTCCTCACTGCAACTGGGCATTACCGCATTGCCGGCCTGGATCGGCTCAGCTGCGCTGCCCGGTGTCTTGCAACAGGCAGACAGCTCCGTGCTGCAGGTGCATGCCGTACTGTCGCCCGAACAAGGCCTGTTTGCTGCCCCGCTGGCACTGCGGTGGGTAAAACAGTACGCACAAATCACGCCAAGACCTTTCCGGGTGGCGCTGCCTGCCTATGGCATGGGTTTGGTGGGGTTCGATACGCAAGGCTCGCAGGTGGAAAGCGAAGCCTCCGTGCGCGTGGCGGGTACCTCGCGCGAGCTGACGGTCGCGCCGCAGCAGGTGGCCGATTTTCTGCGCCAGTTGAACACACGGACCACACCACACCTGCTGGGCCTGATCTGGTTCCGTTTGCCACTGGCGGACGATCGCCGCGCCTGGTCACTGGCTACGCTGAGGGCGGTAATAGAAAAGCAACCGCTCGACGTCAGCTGGCAGGTAAAATTTAGCCCTCAGGCGCTGCAAAATGGGCTGAATGATCTGATAATTCAAAATAACGGGCCGGTGGATGCACCGCTGCCGCATGAAATCGTCATCACCGCCAGCGAGTGCCTGGCGGCGGACGCGGCAGGCAACTATCGGCTGGAAAGCGAGCCTCAACGACTACGCTTTGTGCTTACCCGCAGTGACCAGCTGCGCGCCGGGCAGTCCCGGCCGTTGGGCTGGATCCGCTGCCAACAACTAACGCCAGGAGGCACCCTTGTCACACCGTAATGCACGCGCTACACGGACTCTGCGCGGCCGAACTCTTCCACTGGCTGCCCTGATCGGCTCGGCGCTGGCGATGCCACTTAATGGCTACGCCTGCGGGCCGGATTTCCCTAACCGTTTACTGGTCGATCGCAACGGCACGCTGCTGTATATGCCGGAAGGCAACTTTGCCTTTGAAGCCGGGCGTCTGGTCGCAGTGGATAAACAGCTGCCGTTGTGGAAAGCACCGCCACCGGCGATGCCACCGAAACCGATGCCGCTGTCGCCGGAAACTATCATCATCGAGAAAATGCGTGCGGCAAAAACCGTTGAAGAGGCCGATGCGGTCAATAGCCAGGGGCTGTCTGACGCGGCCCGCCTTTACCAACTGGGTGCTGTGGCCTTCGCCGGTAAAGATCCGCGCGCCAGCGAGTACTTCCAGCAGGTTCTGGCGCTACCTGCCGCAGATCAAGGTGACTGGGGGCTAAGGGCGCAGTATTCACTCGGCCGGTTGTTGATGGGCGATCACGGCACGCCGGAAAACGAAGGTGACGGCTCGAGCATCGCAGTCGAACATCCCGCGAAGCCCCAGCTCGAGCAGGCGCTAGCGGCCTTCCAGCAGGTGATTGATAAAGTGAAAGGCGGTACGGCCGATCCAGATCAACTGGCACTAAGCAGCCTTGGGCAGCAGGCCCGCATTCATTTCTGGCTTGGCAACGTCACCCAGGCAGCGAAGTTATATGCTCAACAGGCGGCACAGGGTGACCAAAATGGGGCACTGTCGCTGCAGTACGTCTCCAGTTACCTGGTCAATCCGGATCACTTCGATGTTCTGAAACAGACAATCGCCGATCCGCTGATCCAACAACTGGTCACCATTGAGCTGTTTGCCCGCAGCAGTAATCTGCAAATGACCGATACGGACGGCACCGGCACTCGCTCAGCACAAATCATCAGCCAAATCCTGACGCTGCTGGACGCCTCGGTGAAAAGCGGTTTCAGCGGCAGCGATCGGCTGGCGGCGCTGGCCTACCGAGCAGGACAATACCCGATGGCGGCCAGCCTGCTGAAACACGCTGGCGACAGTGGCCTGGCCTGGTGGTTACGCGCCAAAATGGCGCTGCGCGACGGGGATGTTAAAGCCGCTACCGCAGACTACGCCAAAGCGGCGGCCGCATTCCCCTCCAATGAAAGCTGGGGCGAACAGCGTAATGCGGACTTTACGCCAGAAACCATCGTGCCCGAATGCCGGGTGGCGGGGGAGCAGGCTATTCTGGCTCTGGATCGCGGCGACTATCTGCAGGCAATGGACTTCCTTTATCGCGGCAAAGATATTTACTGGGCGGACGTCGCCGACGTGGCCGAACGCGTGCTGACCATCGATGAACTGAAAGGCTTTGTTGATAAGCATGTGCCGGCCCCAGCTACACCGTTGAAACCGGTCAATCCCGACGACTACAACGGCCAGCCGCTTACGCCGGAGGTGCAACTGCGCGAGCTGCTGGCGCGGCGGCTGATGCGCGCCGGACGCCCTCAAGAAGCAATGGCCTACTTTGATATCCCGAACTATCGTCAGGTTGCCCAACAGTACGCCGATACGCTGAAAACGGCGCAGGATAAATCCGCAGACAAGCTGGTGCGGGCCAAAGCCTACTATCAGGCTGCAACGCTGCTGCGCAGCCAGGGATTGGTGTTCACGGGTTATGAGATGACGCCGGACTATGCAATTTATGACGCCGGTTATTCCTATCTGGGGGATGCATTTGATACGCGCGAGCTCAAGCATAAGAGCTGGATCAGCAGTGCCGAGGCAGCACGGGCCAAAGCGGCGTTACCGCCACAGGATAATCGCTTCCTGCACTACCGCTGGCAGGCGGTTGATCTGGCGCAGCAGGCCGCCGACTTACTGCCGCCAAAAAGCCAGGCCTATGCCGCCGTGTTGTGTAATGCCGCCGGTTGGGTGATTAAACGTGACGCAAAAACCGGCCGGGCGCTGTATCAGCGCTATATCAATAACGGGACGCGCTATGCCTGGGCCAACAAGTTTGGTTATGACTGTCCGGCACCCGATTTTGCGGCGATCGCGCCGTAACGCCGAATTTCAGGCACAAAAAAGCCCGGCTAGCCGGGCTTTTTAACGCTTATGCGGGATTAGGCTTCGATCGCCATTTTCAGTTTCTTCATGGCGTTCTTTTCTAGCTGGCGCACACGCTCAGCGGAAACACCGTACTGATCGGCCAGCTCTTGCAACGTGGATTTATTGTCGTCATCCAACCAACGGGCGCGAATGATATGCTGGCTACGCTCGTCCAGACCTTCCAGCGCATAGGCCAGTTTGTCTGCGGCGTTGCTTTCCCAGTTATCCTCCTCGATGCCTTCGGCGAAGTCCGAGCTTTTATCCTGCAGATACAGCACTGGCGCCATAGACTGGCCATCACGGGCTTCGTCGTCCGGCGTAGGATCGAACGTCATGTCCTGCGCCGCCATGCGGGATTCCATCTCGCGGACATCCTTGCTGGTCACACCCAACTCGCGAGCAACCAATTCCACCTCATCCTGATTGAACCAGCCCAGACGCTGCTTGGTTTTACGCAGGTTAAAGAACAGCTTGCGCTGTGCTTTGGTGGTAGCCACTTTGACGATACGCCAGTTGCGCAGTACGTACTCGTGAATTTCTGCCTTGATCCAATGCACCGCAAAGGAAACCAGACGCACACCAACCTCTGGGTTGAAGCGGCGAACAGCTTTCATCAGGCCAATATTACCTTCCTGGATCAGGTCTGCCTGAGGCAGGCCGTAACCGGAGTAATTACGGGCAATATGAGCGACAAAGCGCAGGTGAGACAGGATGAGCTGCTTAGCGGCTTCCAGATCGCCCTGATAATGCAGCCGTTCAGCCAGCTCCCGCTCTTCCTCTGCCGTCAGCATCGGATAGGTGTTGGCGGCCCGGATATAGGCTTCCAAACTGCCCTGGGGCACTAAAGCTAAAGTTTGCATTTCTTTGGTCATTCAAACCCTCTCTTGAAAAAACAGGTCATGCAGGTGATTGTCACGGCGGGGAAATGATTGATTCTACGGCAGTTGCTATTGCAAAAGCGGTCCACACGCCGGGCACCATAACATTTTGCTGCAGATTTTGACCGCGTTCCGCCCTATTAGTTCACAGTTTTTCGATCGCATTGCCCATGACAATACGTGACGAATATTCAGGCCGATAGGGAATTTGTGCGCTAAGAAGAGACTGGATGGTGCTTAAGTTAGTGCCGGTAGCTCTTCTCCCGCAACACGCTCGGAGCAGCAGGAGAAGAGTATACCAAAAAATCTTTATTGTGGTGTAAATCGGCGTAAATGTTGCACCGTCGCCAGCCAGGCGGCGATCCAGCCGATCATCGCGGAAACAATCAGCAGCAGTAACGCCTCATCCCAACCCAGGCCGTGCAGGGTAAAGGTGGTGCCGAACACCTTGGCCACGCCGGTGACCACCGACTCCAGTCTCCACACCATCGCCCCGGACAACACCAACGACAGCAATGCGCCAAAGAAGCCCAGCATCGCACCGCCGTTCAGGAACGGCCGCAGGATGAAACCGTCGGTGGCGCCAATCAGCTTCATCACGTTGATGGTATCGCGACGGCTGAAGATGCTCAGACGTACGCTGTTGCCGATCACCAGGAACACCGCCACCACCATCAGCACGCCGATCATTGCAGCCACTTGCCCCACCAGCCCGGTCAGTGCAGCCAGACGAGCAAACCAGCTGTCGTCCATCCGCACTTCATCCACCCCCTGCACCGCCGCGACGCGATCGCGCAGGGTATTGAGGGTGTCGGAACTTTGGAAGCTCATTTTCGGCGTGATGATAGCGACCGCCGGTAACGGGTTCTCTTCCAACATATCCAGCGCGCCGCCAAAGCCGGACCAGTTGCGGAATTCGCCCCGGGCCTCTTCACGCGACAGGTAATTCACTTTCTCAACGCCGGCTTCTGCTTTGATGGCGTCGAGCACTTTCACCGCCGCGTCGTCATCCAGGGATTTATCCAGGTACACCGTTAACTGCGGCGTAGGGTACCATTGCGTCGCCGCGGTGCTGACGTTTTTCCAAACGATATAACACACGCTTGGCAGCGTCAGGGAGATGGCGATTACCATCACCGTCAGCAGCGTCGCCAGTGGCTGGCGCAGCATATCCTTGACGGCGTTCATCCAGGCGTAGCGCCATTGTTCCCGCCAGCCGCCACGCAGCGCTTTACTCTTGGCGGTTTTTGCATTATTCGCCATGATGCGCTCCTCCAGCCATGCGGCCCTGGCTCAGGCGCAGAATGCGGTAATTGCGACGGGCGATCAGCCCGGTATCGTGGGTGGCCATCAACACGGTGACACCCACGCGGTTAAACTCTTCGAACAGACGCAGAATGCCTTCCGACAGTGCATCGTCCAGGTTACCGGTAGGCTCATCCGCCAGCAGTACCGCCGGCTTGTTCACCACCGCGCGGGCGATACCCACACGCTGCTGCTCACCGCCGGAAAGCTGAATCGGGAAGTTCTTCGCCTTATCCAGCAGCCCGACCTTGTCCAACGCAGCGGAAACGCGGCGACGGATGTCTTCGGTGCTGGCGCCGGCAATAATCAGTGGCATTGCCACGTTGTCATACACCGTACGATCCAGCAGCAGATGGTGATCCTGGAAAATCATGCCGATCTGACGACGCAGGAACGGCACCTCGCGGTTTTTCAACCGGCTGATGTCATGGCCGCCAAACCAAATATGGCCGGCGCTTGGCCGTTCGATACCACAAATCAGTTTCAGCAGGGTACTCTTCCCCGCGCCGGAATGGCCGGTCAGAAACGCCATCTCTGCCGGGCGCAGATGGAAATCCACCCCCTGCAGGGCCTGCCGTCCGCCCAGATAAGCTTTACTGACCTGTTCAAAGCGAATCATCCGTATTAATCCTCTCGGGCAAAAAGTGCCTCAATAAAATCGTCAGCCTTAAACGGCCGCAAATCTTCGATGCCTTCCCCAACGCCGATATAGCGAATCGGGATACCGAACTGATCGGCAATGGCGAAGATCACCCCGCCCTTGGCGGTACCGTCCAGTTTAGTCAGTGTGATACCGGTTAAGCCCACGGCTTCATTAAATAATTTCGCCTGGCTGACAGCATTCTGTCCGGTGCTGGCATCAAGAGTCAGCATAACCTCATGGGGGGCCTGGTCGTCCAGTTTTTTCATGACGCGGACGATCTTCTTCAGCTCTTCCATCAGGTGCGCTTTGTTCTGCAAACGCCCTGCCGTATCGGCCAGCAGCACGTCGATGCCGCGGGCCTTGGCGGCCTGGACCGCATCGTAAATCACCGAGGCGGAATCCGCGCCGGTATGCTGCGCCACCACCGGAATACGGTTGCGCTCGCCCCACACCTGCAGTTGCTCTACCGCCGCGGCACGGAAGGTGTCCCCCGCCGCCAGCATCACCGATTTGCCTTCCGCCTGGAACTGGCGAGCCAGCTTACCGATGGTGGTGGTTTTACCCACGCCGTTCACCCCAACCATCAGAATGACATACGGGTTTTTACCGCCAACATCCAGCGGCTGATCAACTTTAGCCAGAATTTCGGACATTTCCTCCTTCAGCTTGCCGTATAACGCATCGGCGTCTTTCAACTGCTTGCGGCTGGCATGCTGAGTCAGAGAGGTAATGATTTTACGCGTGGTTTCCACGCCGACGTCGGCAATCAGCAGCTGTTCTTCCAGCTCTTCAAACAGTTCGTCGTCAATTTTCTTGCCGCGGAACAAGCCGACAAAACCGGAGCCCAAATTTTGCTTGGTTTTCACCAGGCTACGTTTCAGCCGGGCAAAGAAGCCTTCTTTGGTCGGACGTTCCTGCTCCTGAGTGACCGCAGGGGCCAGCAGCTCGGATTCTTTTTCTTCTTCTTCTTCGATAATGGCCGGCGCGACAATAATCGGTTCCAGCGCCACGCTGGCAGACAATGGCTCTGGCTCTGGCTCTGGCTCTGGCTCTGGCTCTGGCACGATAGTAGGTTCAGGCTCAATTACTTCCAGTTCGGGCACCATCACCGGTTCCGGTTCAACCACTTCCGGTTCTGGCGCAATAATCGGCTCTGGCGTAACCACTTCGGGTTCTGATACCGCGGTCGTTTCTGGCTTAGGCTCGATGACAAGTTCGGGTTCAGGCTGAACCACGGCCACAGGCACGGCAATCTCTCCCGCTGCCGGCTGTTGCTGTTCTGCCGCCACCTGTTCAGTAAGGGTGACAATCTCTTCCGCCAGCTTTTCTGCCGGGGCAGTGTGTTCAACGATCGCCGGCACGCTTTCTGCAATATGTTCGCCGGTCAGACTGCCGTCCCACTCCCCAGGCGTCTCTACGGAAGCGGCAGGTTCAGATTCCTGCGCGGGGAGCTGGTCATCCAGCTTGGGAGCGACCGGTTCAGCCGGGGTCTCCACGGCCTGATTTTCCGCCGCTTCTACCGGCGTCTCAGGTTGCTGTTGCTCTTCTTCCTTCTGGCCGAAGCCCAGCCAGGAGAAAAACCCGCGTTTCTTATCTTTTGCCATGTTATGACTCTACTCCGTACCGAAGGCTTGCTTATGCTGACAATAATTCGCCGAGTCTATCACTTTCCCTCGTTCAGCAACACGCATCCGGCATGCTTTCCACTGTGAAATCAGGCAACAAAGTTTTACCGTTTCCCCCGGCGCCTCTCACCGGTAGAATAGAGGCAACTTATCGCCAACTCATTCGGCCTCACCGCCAGAAAACAATCAAAGCAAACCTATGACAAGACTATCGCCACGGGCATCGGCAAAAAAACCGCCTCAGGCTGCGGCCGGGCAGATCCGCATTATCGGTGGCCAATGGCGCGGGCGAAAACTGCCGGTACCCAACAGCCCCGGGCTGCGTCCGACCACCGATCGCGTTCGGGAAACCCTGTTCAACTGGCTGGGGCCGGTGATCCAGGGCGCACGCTGCCTGGACTGCTTCGCCGGTAGCGGCGCACTCGGCCTGGAAGCGCTGTCGCGCTATGCCGGCAGCGTCACGCTGTTGGAGTTTGAACGCCCAGTGGCGCAGCAACTGGAAAAAAATCTGGCCCTGCTGCAGGGCAATGGCAAGGTGGTCAATACCAACGCGCTGAGCTGGCTGGCGACCCCCGCTCAGCCGTTTGACGTGGTGTTTCTCGATCCGCCTTTTCGCAAAGGTTTGCTGGCTGAAACCGTCACGCTGCTGGAGCAGCAGGGCTGGCTGGCCGATGAGGCCTGGATCTATGTAGAGGCCGAAGCCGAAAGCGCCGCCGCTGATGTCCCGGCCAATTGGCAATTACACCGTGAAAAAGTCGCCGGTCAGGTGGCTTATCGTCTTTATATCCGTTCGCAAGAGAAAACCGAAAATGCTGATTAATCTGGGTCGCCTGCTGATGCTGTGCGTGTGGGGCTTTCTGCTCTCCAACCTGTTTCACCCCTTTCCCAAGCCGCTGAAATATTTCATCGACGTGGCGCTGTTCTTTATGGTGGTGATGCACGGGCTGCAGCTGGTTCTTTTGAAGTCCACGCAACCGAAAGATCAGCCGATAAGCTACTGGCAAGAAGCCAAGATCTTCATCTTTGGCGTCTTCGAACTGCTGGCCTGGCAGAAAAAACAGCCGCCAATCAAAAGAAAATAACCCCACATGGGCACCGGGTCCGGTGCCCTACGGCTGGGCAATAAATGAGACGAAGCGCGTGCCCTGCATGCTCAACGTGCCCTGTGCGCCTTTTTCAATCGGATTATACTGCCACGGCTTCAACCGCAGCCGGATCTCCTCGCCACCGCGCTGCGGGCTAAACACCACCTCATAATGCATCGGTTCATTGACCAGCGGCTCACGCTGCGGTGCCCGGGTCTTGGCGACCGGAAACTCACGTTTATCACTCACCGTGACCTGCAAACTGCGTACCGGCGCACGATCGTTATCCGCTTCAATACGGCGCTGATTGAAATAGCGGTGCGTCGCCAATACGGCGATCAACGCGATCACAGCGATAAAAAACAGCGGTGGCTTACTCATCTTACTTCCCATCTCCACGCGGTGAAATCAGCGTAAACATAGCACACCTCCTGAACAGGTATCGCAGTTGCCCCGCATACCGGCGTTCACTCCTCACTACGCAGCTTATCATCGGCATTAGATTGAGTTACGCCGAGTACCCCCCCAAGGGGGCGTGGGGAATGTTGATGCCCGCATAGCGCAGAATGTCCAGCAGGCGGTTTTCCCCCTGATGATGAAACAGTCGCCGATCGCTACTGGCACCCAACTTATGCAAAGCCTGGACCTTGTGTGAGCTGATGGTTTTTTCACTGCGGCCCAAGCGCCGCGCCAGCTGCTTTTGCGGTTCGCCATGCGCCAGTGCACTGATAACCAAAAGCTCTTTTTGCGTCAGGTGACAGCAGACGCACATCTGAGTCCGCCGATATTCGGCCAAAAAATGCTGATGCCCAAGCCGATGGCGCAGCACCAGCAGCGAATTCAACTCGGCCGGCCCCAGCTTTTTTTGCAGGCAAACCGGCGGTTTCAGCCTGGAAGACAGGCCCGATAAGAAAGGGCCATAACCGTCGCTCCACATCAGCCAGGTCACATGAGAGAGCCTCTTGCAAAACTCCCTGCGAAAGACAAAGTAGTTATCCAGGCTTTCACCCTGACCGTGAGTGTCTGACAGCAACAGGTCAAATGGCTGTTTCTGCACCAGACCCTGCAAATCCGACAGCCGGTCAGTGACCCCGCAAACTTCAAACTGAGCCGGAAGCGAGGCAAGCACCGACAACACCCCGAGCCGAAACCAGGGATCCGGCTCCATAACCATCACTTTTAGACGCATTATTGTTTCTCCTTAAACAGGGAGCCTTAGTGGCCACCGTACGATAATCCACTTCAGCCATTCCACCCTGTGGCAAAAACAGCTGGTCCAACAGGTACCTGCCAACCTGCTGATGCAACAGCCTACAGAAGTGATACAGCTCGTAACGCTGGCGGCGGGTCAACACAGTACTGGCATCTGTGGCAGGGCCGATCCCCCATTGAGCAAACCGGTCATTCAGCGCGTGGAGATAACGTCCGGAGTGACGCGCGGGCGATGTATCGAGCGCGATCGCATCATGGCGACACTGCGCCACTATCTGCGGCAATGCGTTCTTCCGGCAGTTGCCAATAAAAGAAGTCGGCGAGCGGCCCACCCACGTGCTCGCCTCAGCCGGAGAGGAAAACAATACGCCTCCCAACAACGCCGCCGCCATCCCAACGGCGAGCGTATAGCCCTGAGGGGGTAAGCACCCGTTGATAAATTGTTTCAACAGTCGGCCAGGCCATCGCCCACCGGCCATTAAAGACCGGCAAATTTCAACGCGCACCAAATGACCCCCCACCAAAAAATGCCACAAACCAGCAACATCGCCAGCCAGGTGTAGCGACGGATACGTTTATCCCTGGCTGACGACCACATCCGGGCTCCTCCTGGCTGGGCATAGCCGAGATCCATGCAGCAACGCATGGAGTTGTTGATCGCAGCACACACCCAGTTTGCGCATCGCGCTGCGCTTATGGGCGCTCAGGGTCTTCGTCGTGAATCCGCCCGTCGGCGTAGTGAGATGTTCCAGTGCACCACAGACAAAATGACTGAGAACCTGCAGCTCGGGCCAGCTGAGCACAATATTTGCCGGCATCCGGGGAAACGAGTCGCTGTTCATAAAGGCAAGGTGGCTCATTGCCTGGCGTTTCTGCAGCAAATCATGCAGCAGATGTGGCTGCAGATCATGCGGCAGGCACAGCGGCCCTTCATGGGGAGCCAACGGGCTGAGGGTGGTTAGCAACGGCGTAAGGGGTTCGCTGTACAGCAGCCAGGTTGTATCGATGTTGAAGCGCAGATAGTGGGAATAGAACAGGAAAAAGTCGCGTAGCCTGTCGCGATGCCCGGAGAGGCCGGTGAGGATGACATCCGCTCCGCCTTGCGACAACGTCTGTCGCAGAGTCAAAAGATCGTCGACCACGGTTAACGATGCGATTGCCTGGCGGGCCAGTTCGAGTACCCGCAGGGTGCCTTCGCGCATCAACCCCGGTGCCATCATCACGACCACGCGCAAACGCGGTGGAAGGGAGGTTGCAGACATAAGTTAGTCCTCTGCAGTGGATTCAGGGTTGCTGGCTATCGGCCTGATAGCGTTGACGTACCAGCAATTGGGTGGCCGGGTGCGAACAATGCCGCTGGCGTAACTGGGCATAGCGCCGTTCATTTTCAGCCAACCAAGGGGTCTCACTGACGCAACGCCACAACTCGGCGGCCTTGCGCAAAGCGCACAACCAGTCTTCTACGCCATAAGCCATCCCGCTGAGTTGCATGATGCGCCGCTCCAAACTGGCGGCTTTGATGGCAACGGCACGGGCGGCCTTGCGGGTGAGTATCGTGGGTGCGGCCATCGCGGTTATTTCCTGCTGCATGGTGGTTTTTACTCCTCCTGTCAGATCACCTGCCGCCATTTATTTGCAAAGAAAATAGATGCGTAAAAAAATGGAAACAGGCTATTTTCTCTCCAGTAAGATCCTCATACGGCATCGGGCCGGAGAGGCTATATGGAGCCAAAATAATGAAAACTCGAAAACACCTCACTCTCGGTGAAATAAATGACATCCTGCTTGCCACGCACATTGGAAAACATCCGGAGCGTGACCGTTGTTTAATACAGATGTGCTTTATCCACGGGCTGCGCGCCAGCGAAGCCTGTCAGTTAAAAATATCTGATATCGATCTGCGCGATAACGTGATTTATATCCGCCGCCTGAAGAACGGTTTTTCGACCGTGCATCCCCTGGCGCCAGATGAACTGCCGCACTTGTTGTGCTGGCTGAATTTGCGTAACAAGTGGCGCGATGCTGACAGCGAGTGGTTATTCCTGTCGCAAAAAGGCGGCCAACTGACGCGTAAACACGTGCATTACTTGATTAAACGCTACGGCGAGGCCGCCAATATTACGGTGGCATCGCACCCACATATGCTGCGACATGCCTGTGGCTATGCGCTGGCGGATTCGGGCGTCGACACCCGTTTGATTCAGGATTATCTGGGTCACCGGAATATTCGACATACGGTGATATATACCGCCAGTAATCCCAATCGCTTTATTGGATTATGGCAAAAAAAGTGAGGTGAAAAATAGGTCATTTTGGACCAAAGTGTTACATATCTTAGTTTTGTACGATTTCAAGTCAATAAGAATACCCCCCACTTTCACGCAACAATTTTATTTCCTTCAATATCAACAACCCACTAAACAAAATAAAAAAGGCTCACCGAAGCGAACCTTTGTTAAATAAATTAACGCAATTAAACAGCGAAGCAACGTCATTTTGTTTTCAGATACATACACTGACAAATCCGTCAGCACTCCACGAAAACTAAAACATTAGCCCGCGGGGATACCTAAAAACAGATTAATTATCTGAATGTCACAATTTGGTCCAAAATGTCGCATTTTCAGCACGATAAAAAACCAATGCATCACACTGAAATAAAAGGAGAAAATAAAAAAATAACTTTAATTGATATACCAAAATGAAATTCTGCATCTCTGCACCAGTTCCCTTTAAAACAGCAAAGGTAGAAATACTGGTGGATACATGCTCGTGAAGAAAATACGCAATAGTGGCGACAGATTCACTCTTGTTTTTTTCAAGTCACCCAACACGGGTTTCAGCATTAATCGAAAGCACCGGGCACAAGACAATTTATCCATGGCAAAGCCACACCAACAACTATTGATTGTACAAGGAGACAGGGGGTTTTATGAAGCTTCAGCATGACGAGAATATCACCCTGCCGGATACGGTAGCGCACCTGGCCGAACAGCCGTTATGTCGCATTGTGGCCACCTGGGGGTTGCTGCAAAACCACTATCTGAATCGCCAACGCATCATGCAGGCCTTTAACGTACCGCGCCGTAAAGCGGGTTACATTCTGCGCTATATCGTACACAGCCCTTGCATCACCTGCGATCAACACGTTTATACCCATCCGCGATCGCACCGCCAGGAACTGCGGGTCTGGATCCGCACGGTAAGCCAACCTGTGCCATTACGAACAAAGAGTACCAGGGTTCGCAATGAAGACAGGCAAAGCGTCTGGGCACAACTGCTTCAGCGGCCGTGGAGCGAACTGCATCTGTAATAACCGGCCCTTTTCGCTCCCCCTCATTGGAGAGGTTGCCTATAGACAACTTTTTCCCACCGGGGCCAAGCCGTAATGACATGAACAGCGTTGCGTCTAACCGGCCCCGACTTTTTCAAACCAAGGGGGAATGACCCTGTCTTGACCAAAAGAACCTTGTATCACCTGGAGCGGCTTGTCTGGAACCTGATGCTTACCCTCAGTGCACTGCTCTGGTGTCTTTTTGCGCTGCTGCTCTACTGGTTTTTTTAACCCCGGCACAATTTTTTCATTTGATTGCAGGAGAGATGATATGCGTTTGACCGTTAACAATCGTACCGGCTATTTCCCCGCTTCCAAGGAGCTGGACCTGCTTCGTAATATTGCCACGGCGGACAGTCTGCCCAGCATTGTTCTCAAACTGCAGCCCGCCGCCGAAAGCGCCGTGCGGCTAGAGCCCCTGCCCCATACCGGCGGCGTCAACTGGCTACCGCTGCTGTGGCAACTGGTGGTGCTGAAGTCTTGCCGGCATGACCTGGAACTGAGTCTGCAAGCACCGTTTTCCACCCCAGCCTGGCACCGTCTGTTAGGCGTGCTGAACATCTCTCCCGGTCTGGCCACCAAACAGCCACAGAGCCTGCCACTTTTGACGCTAACAGAGAGTCGTGTGTTGCTGACATTGCTTGGCGGCATGCACCCCTGGCAGCTGGCTGCCCGCATGAACCGAGATATCCGCACCATTTCCAGCCATAAAAAACGGGCCATGGACAAAGCCGGTTTGCAACATAACGGCGAACTCTATGCGCTGGGGGCGCTGCTTTACGGCCCACAGCATGCAACCGCGCAGATTGCCTTACCGGCAGCGGAACAGCAAGTGTTGGCCGCCCTGCTGCGCAACGGCAGCGTCACGGCGACCGCGCAGTTGCTGGGGAAAAGCGTCAAAACGGTGAGTGGCCAAAAACACAATCTTATGCGCCGACTTAATGTGCCCCATGAGGTGGCACTGTTTGCCGCCGCCGAACACTACCATGCCGGGCCCAAAAAAAACTGCCTCGTCCACTCTGAATAGGCCTTAAACATTAAATCAATGGCCAATAGGAAAAAAGCTATCGCTTAATTATCACGCTGTGGCCATTTCGCGCGAATTAAGCCCTGGCCGAAAGTTAAAATTCAATTCTTTTGAATCGTTGGGCATTGCTGGCGGTATAGAGTACCGTATGCTGAATATTCCGGTGGCCGAGATAGTCTTGTATCAACCGGGTATCCATACCTTTATTTGCCAGGCTATAACCGCAGGCGTGACGCAACATGTGGGGATGGGCAGGTAATTCGAGACAGGCCGCTTTACCGTAATCGCGGATCAGTCGGTAGATTTGCTGGCGCGATAGCCGGCCGCCCTTGCGCGACAAAAACAACCAGGGCTGGCCGGCATGCGGGCTGTCTTTACGGTCATCCAGCCAGCGTTTAAGCATCAGGGTCTCATCCGGTTGTAATGGGTGCTGAACCGACAGACCATTTTTCAGTCGCGAAATAAAAACCCGCCGCTCGGCGAGTTCTATATTGTCCAGCGTCATACGGCTTAACTCGCTGGCCCGCAAACCGTGAACAAAGCACATGGTGATCATACAGCTGTCCCTGACCGAGTTTAGTCCTCCCTTTATATTTTTTATCATTTTTTTTATTTCTGATTCATTCAGATATTTTCTTATTTCCAATTGCATAACTCCCCAGAAACATCATGTATCAAGCAGGACCGATGGCGGGTTTAAAAAACAGCCAAAAATGCAAATACAGTTACCAAACGTGCTAAATAGTAATGAGACTCTAAGATTAATCCTTAGCTATTATTGTCACGCGCAGCATTAATTACTAATTAATTAGCATTCGCATCGGGCAGTTATTGTTCTTAGAAAATGATTCACGGCGGTCGAGCAGCCATTGTCAGTAAATTTTCCCGAGAAAAACCACGGCTCCCTTTCTTACTCTGCAAATAAGTTACAGTTCATCAGCAAGAAAGCATTGTCGATCGCAGAGGCGCTGCCTACACTGCAAACAGGAAGTGACACTGGTAACAATTTGGAACCGGTTGCTGTGGTTCCCACAATGAATAAGGAAGACATAATGAGTTGGCCGTTCCTTGCCGTATTCTTTTCCGGTTGGCTGTTCGTCGATGCCTCCTACCGTGGGCCTCGCTGGCAGCGCTGGGTGTTTAAGCCCATCACTCTGCTGCTGTTGTTATTGCTGGCCTGGCAAGCGCCGGTGTTGGGGCCTGCAGGGTATTTGATCGTCCTCGGACTGCTGGCAACCTTAATCGCCGACACCTTGCTGCTGCTGCCGCGCGAACGCGTGCTTTACGCCATCGGTGCCTTTTTCCTGTCGCACTTGCTGTATACCCTGAGCTTCGCCAGTCAGATGACCTTCAGCCTGTTTTGGCCGCTGCCGCTGGCGCTGCTGATTATCGGCGTGCTGTTACTGGCAACAATTTGGACGCGACTGGAAGAAATGCGTTGGCCGATCGCCACTTATGTAGCGATGACGCTGCTGATGGTGTGGCTGGCGGGTGAGCAGTACTTTATGCGCAGCACCGATTTCGGTTTCTCGCTGCTGGCGGGCACTTCACTGCTGCTGCTGGCCAACGTGGTGTGGCTGGTTAACCGCTATCGCTGGACCTTCCGCGCCGCGGATGCGCTGGTGGCCTTCTGCTATTTCTCCGGCCATTTCCTGATCGTACGTTCGCTGTATCTGTAAGGCTGCTCAGGGCGGGTTCGACTGCCGAACCCGCTGTTGTTATACCAGCGCTTTCAGCGTCAGCCCATCATCCGCGCCAAGCTGGTTGCGGTAAATATCGCCATCGCGCGAGAAGAACGCCAGCGTACTGCCATCCGCCCGCAGCAAAGCGATGCCGTCCGGTGCCGGGCGCCAACCGACCACCTCGGCGGTTAACACCTTTTCCAAACAGTGCTGCCGATCAACCAATGAGTAGCCGTTGATTTCACTCTGTTCACCGGCCAAAAACTCAATCTGACATTGTTGTTCGGCATTGGCGACCAGCCATTGCCCCGCCAATGATTGCGCGCTGGGAAGAACCAAACTGCTGGCCATAACTGCCCCCGTAACCATCATGCCGCCTGCCACTAAGGCGGCGTGCGCTAAGCTGCCCTTCATATCGTCTCCTGTATAACGCCCGGCCAACCGGCGCCGGGCGTTAGCACCTGCACTGTTAAACGATAAAGTCAGTGGCGACGTCAACCTGGCCGACGATCTTCACCAGGAAGTCCGGGGCCTGATGGCCGCCGATATTCAGGGCCAGATCGCTGACGTTATTCGACGCATTGTAAGACAGTAAGGCTTCGCCCGCTGCGCCACTGAAATGATCGACGAAGTGGATCTGATCGCCACCCTGCGCGCCCTGATTGAAGAATGACAAGTCGATTTTATCGATGCCTTTCTGGAAATCCTTGATCCAGTCGGAGGCACCCGGCGCAGAATCGCTGACCGCAGAGAAGACAAAGGTGTCTTTGCCCGCACCGCCCCACAGCTCATCAGCCCCACCACCGCCGAACAGCACGTCGTTGCCCGCGCCACCTTTCAGCACGTTGTTGGCCGCATTGCCGACGATCACGTCATTGCCTGAACCGCCAATCGCGTTCTCGATGGTCACACCTGCGGCAATGGACACGTTGCCTTTCAGCCCACCCACGTCGGAGAAAGATTTCTCGTTCAGATTAATACGCTGGTTAGCGGTGTAACCGGAGAAATCGAAGGTGTCGTTGCCGCCCGCATCCCAGGCCGCAAAAATCACTTTTTGCGAATTGCTGGTGGTACTGAGGAAGTCACGGCCGGTATTTGAGTTGAAGCCATACACGGTATCGCCGGTACGGGTGGTCTGGTTGGCACCATACAGATGCTGAATAGCGGAAATGTCATCCAGCAGTGGCGCCGCAGCGTAGTGCCCGCCGTTGTCGCCACCGGTGTTGGTTTCGCTCCAGTAACTCATCAGGCTGAACTCACGAGTATCTTCGGCGTAGCTGGCGTCTCTGTAGGTCGGGTTGCCTTCACCGGCGTTGTAATCGCCCGGATGGCTCAAGCCCAACGCATGGCCAATTTCGTGGGTAAAGGTCTGGCGGCCGTAGTCTTCGCTGGCCGGATGTTTCACGTTGGACTGGTTGACGTTGTACCAGGTCTGCCCGCCCAGGTTTTGGCCCTGATAAATGGTGTTCGGCAGGAAGGCGTAAGCCTGGGTATCGTAGTCATAATGGCCGGGACGATCCTGGCTGTAGTTACCGAAGGTGATATTGGCCTTCTGGCCGGCACCAACTTCGGTAAAGGTGATATTGGCCACGTCAGACCAGGACTGCAGCGACAGCTTAGCCTGCTGCTGCTGTTCCGCGCTGAATTTGCTCAGTCCGGTATCGCCGGCGACGTTGGTGGAAGAGAATTTATAATCCGGGAAAGAGAACGTTAATTTAACCGGTTGGCCAAAAACTTTATAACCGTTCCAGGTTTGGTTCTCGCGGGTAATAAACAGCCCGGCTTGCTCGGTAGAAAATGAGTCCTTGCCATTAACCTGAATCCCGTTGCCTCGCTCATGATAATGCAGCAAATCATCTACTGCATTGTAAGCGGAGCTCGCAGCCGCAAGGCTGGATTCAGTAATTTCAATTGCCTTTTTAGTAGATTGCATTGGTTCGATTCCACTCATTAGCTGATTGTTTTCAATCAGACAGATAGACATAACCTGCCAGGAAGCCACGGAGAACGAACCGTACGCTTACGGGAAGGAGTTTATGCGCCGTTGCCGGCAGTGTGTTAGAGAGAATTAATGCATATATATCAGCAAATAAGATTACCGGTATAAATGGTAATCGATTCCAATTATAGGCAGCGGTATAAAACTGCACATAAAATAATCAGCCATTTATTATCGTTTCGAAGGCGATTTATGCTGGTTTTTTGTGTTATTTACAATATTAATGAAACTTAAATGCCATGAGTTGGTAACAAACTCCAACAAAAATGCGGCCTGCAGAGCCAAGCGAATCGTGCTGGGATTTAGACGGCTAAAAGTTAAATTTTGCTAAAGCGTTATAGATTAATAACTCTTTATTATTAGCCGCCGGTACTTTTTAGTTCTCGCAGGAATAACATTTTCTTTTTTTGACTAATCACCTCGGGTCTTTCGCGCTCGTCGCCCCCTGATAAACGACATGGGAAAAAAGAAATACCCCAATTCTCCCTCCGGTGCGCCATTAGCAATAATTCTCATCCGTCGCTTGACTCTGGAGTGGACTCCAGGGTGTAGAGTTGGTTTCAAGAAGTTCATTAACTGCCCTGAGGGGGGACGTTATGCATAACCATGAAAATCACAATCATCAGGAACATAACCATGCCGAAGGTGGCTGCGGGTGCAATCACAGCCACAGCAAAACCCAGCACGGTTGCAGCAGTGAAAAACAAAACGCCGTCAACCCTGGCGAACACACTCATGCTCACGATCATGGCGCCAGCTGTTGCAGCGCTGACGATCATGGCGATCCGGACGAGGAAAGTGACAGGCTCGCTGCCGCCCCTCTCTCCGGCAGCGAGCGCTACAGTTGGAAAGTCACGGGTATGGACTGCCCCAGCTGCGCTAAAAAGATTGAAAATGCCGTTACTGCCATCCCGGGTGTCGTAAATGCACGGGTGTTATTCGCCACCGAAAAGCTGGTGGTAGACGGCCAGTCGAACCTTAGCCTGCGCATCCAGGACGCAGTGCAACAAGCCGGGTTTACCCTGCTCGGCACCCAGGCAAACCAAGCCGAGCCGCCTAAACCTTCACGCCTGGGGGAATTCGGCCCGTTGCTGCTGCTCACCGCGCTGATGATCGTCAGTTGGGCACTCAGCCTGGTCAACCCTGAGCTGAGCCGCATTGCCTTTATCGCCACCACGCTGGTGGGGTTGGCACCGGTCGCCACCAAGGCGATACGTCTGATCCGCTCCGGCACGCCGTTTGCCATCGAAACGCTGATGAGCGTGGCAGCCATCGGCGCGCTGTTTATCGGCGCTACCGCCGAAGCGGCCATGGTGCTGTTGCTGTTTATGGTCGGCGAAATGCTCGAATCCTACGCCGCCAACCGCGCCCGTCGTGGCGTGAAAGCGTTGATGGAGCTGGTTCCTGAAGATGCCCTGCTGCTGCAGGGTACCGAGCGTAAACGCGTGCCGGTCTCCAGCTTGCGTCCCGGCGATGTGATTGAAATTGCCCCCGGCGGTCGCCTTCCGGCCGATGCCGAACTGCTCAACCCGTTCGCCAGCTTCGATGAAAGCGCCCTGACCGGCGAGTCGGTCCCGGTCGAACGTCAGCAAGGTCAGAAAGTGGCGGCGGGCAGTTTGTCGGTCGATCAGGCCGCGCAGATGAAGGTGATTTCCGAGCCGGGTAAAAACGCCATCGACCGTATACTGCAACTGATTGAGGAAGCCGAAGAACGCCGTGCGCCGATCGAGCGTTTCCTTGACCGTTTCAGCCGTTACTACACCCCGGCCATTATGCTGCTGGCCATCGCGGTAATTCTGGTGCCACCGTTGATGTATGCTCAACCCTGGGATGTCTGGATTTATCGCGGCCTGACCCTGTTGCTGATCGGCTGTCCTTGTGCACTGGTGATTTCCACTCCGGCAGCCATTACCTCCGGACTGGCGGCGGCAACCCGTCGCGGCGCGTTGATTAAAGGTGGCGCGGCGCTGGAACAGCTCGGCCAGGTGCAAACCATCGCCTTCGACAAAACCGGTACCCTGACGGAAGGCAAACCGACGGTGACGGATGTGCTGCCGCTTAGCGGCATCAGCGAACAGTCACTGTTGATCCTTGCCGCAGCGGTAGAAGCTGGCTCCCATCACCCGTTGGCGCAGGCCATTATCAATCGCGCCGAACAATATGGTGCTCCTTTGCCGCCGGCACAGAACCGTCGTGCGTTGGCCGGCGTCGGTGTGGAAGGCATTGTCGACGGTAAAACCGTGCTGATCAGTACACCGGCCAAACTGGCTGCAGGCTTGCTCAATCAGCAAGGTGCTAACCAGGTGGAACGGTTGGAAAATGCCGGTAAAACGGCGGTAGTGGTACTGGAAGATGGCGTGCCGATCGGCCTGCTGGCCCTGCGCGATACGCTGCGCAGCGACGCCAAGCAGGCGATTGCCGAACTGAATGCGTTGGGGATCAACGGCGTAATGTTAACCGGCGACAACCCTCGAGCGGCCGCAGCGATTGCCGCCGAGCTGGGGCTGGACTACCGTGCCGGTTTGCTGCCGGAAGATAAAGTGAGGGCGGTAACCGAGTTGAGCGAGCTGCGCCCAACGGCGATGATCGGCGATGGCATCAACGATGCGCCGGCAATGAAAGCCTCCAGCATCGGTATTGCCATGGGCAGTGGCACCGACGTGGCGCTGGAAACCGCCGACGCGGCGCTGACGCACAATCGGCTGCTGGGCGTGGCGGAGATGATCCGCATCTCACGCGCTACACACGCCAATATCCGCCAGAACATCACCATTGCGTTGGGGCTGAAAGGGATATTCCTGATCACCACCCTGATGGGCCTGACCGGGCTGTGGCTGGCGGTGCTGGCGGACTCTGGCGCTACCGCGCTGGTCACCGCCAACGCCCTACGCTTGCTGAAGAAACGTCAGTAATAAGAAGCACATATCAGGATGCCAGCAATGGCATCCTGATTCACTTAGCCGAAAAATAACACCGGCAAGTCGCACGTAATAACCATAAAACCAGCATGCCTTTCTATATTCTTCCGCCACCTATTCCTGAAACCCGATAAGCCTACCTAACTTATCAGAGTCATGGCCGAATGAATGAAACCGCTATATTTTAAAATCCTGAACCTGATCGTCGTCCCTTTTATCCCTACACTGGCTCTGGCGCAGCAGCCTGATTCTGCCGCCACAGAGCAACTCATTGATAGCGCCGATCGCCCCCTTTTCACCACCCCTAACGCCTTACCCGCAGCCCAGCATAACGATGCGTCCAAGGCAAAACCCCAGCCTGAGCATCGCCTGTTGCCGATTTGGGGGGATGAAGCACGCGCCCGTGGTTATGATCTGCCGGAGCCCTTCGGGATCGGCATCAACTACATGAACATGCGGCAAAATATCGATGTCGACAGTATCCAATTTTCCGGCCTCAGCCTGGGTAAAACTCCCTTGCCATCCAATTTGTTCAACATCGACGTGGGCAAAACTCGCGAGAAAAGCAAAACGGAAACCATGCGTCTGGACACCTGGGTACTGCCATTCCTCAATGTTTACGGCATTATCGGCCATACCAAAGGCAGCTCGCTGTCCCAGGTCTCCGTAGACGCCGATCCCAGCCAACAAAAAGGCTTCCTGAACAAGGTTATCGCGGGTCAGGTGCACCGCATGAATCAAAGTGGGCAACTCCGCGATCTGGATTTTAAGCTCGATTTTAAAGGCACCACTTACGGCGCCGGTTTCACGCTGGTTGGGGGATATGAGAACTGGTTCACCTCGGTCGATACCAACTACACCCGCACCAATTTCGATATCCTTGATGGTCAGATTTCCGCACTGACGGTGTCGCCTCGGGTAGGTTACCGCTTCCTGGTGCCCGGTATCAGTGGCCAAACCCATCTCAACCTGTGGGTCGGCACCATGTATCAGGACGTCCAGCAGAGGTTCAAAGGCAGCCTGAGTGATTTAAAAATGCCAACCGAACTTCAGAGCCTGATGATGATGGCCAATCAGCAGGGTGAAGGCCGTTTTGACGTGAAACAGCACCTGCAATCGCCGTGGAACGTACTGATTGGCACGCAATACGAGATCACCAGGCACTTTAACCTGTTGACCGAATTTGGCTTTAGCGAACGTAACAGCTTTATGGTCTCCGGTGAATATCGCTTCTGATGGCAATATCGATCCGCAGTTTGCCGCTGGTATTGTTGGTTCTGCTACCCGGAGCTCACGCCACTTTGTTGTCACGCCAGCAAATAGATGAAATGTTGGCCCCTTTGGGGTCTGACAACCAATTCGACAGCAGCAAAGCCATCGATTGGGGGGTCTTGCCCGGCCCGTTCTATACGCCAGAACTCGGTCTTGGTATCGGTACCGCCGTCGTGGGAATATATCGCCCGGACAGCCAGGATAAAGTCAGCCAAAACTCGACGCTGGCGTTAAAGGGCTTTTTCAGCACCACCGGTGCCTTCGGCGTCGGTTTCCAAAACCACAGTTTTTTCGCTGACGACCAATGGCGTTTTTTTGCCGACGGCTCACTGAATAATATGCCCACCTATTTCTGGGGCACCGGTTACCAGGCTGGGCATAACAACGGCAACAAAGAAAAGTACACGCAGCAGGCATTCCAGATAGCCCCACAGGTGCTGTATCGCATTGCCAATGCCACCTACGCGGGGGTTGGCTGGGATTTTTCCTCGACGCACGCCAGCAAGACTGATGAGGATGACAGCAGCCTGTTAAGGGCCCAAAAAGCCGGCGTTTCATCGCTAAGTTCAGGAGTCAGCGGTTCGCTGAGTTACGATACGCGCGACTTCGTTTCTAATGCCAGCCGTGGCCAGTATCTTCGCCTGAGCGACACCTATTTTGCGCCAGAATTGGGCGGCGACAGCCGTTTCAATGCTGTAGAAGGCCAGTACAATGCCTACCACAGCTTGAGTGCGAAAAGCGTGCTGGCGTTAGACGCTTACAGCCGCCTGACGACGGGCGAGGTGCCTTGGGACAGGCTGTCCGGCCTGGGTGACGACAAACGCATGCGCGGCTATTATCAAGGCCGCTATCGCGACAGAAATGTGTTCAGCAGCCAGATCGAGTATCGTCGCAAGCTGAACTGGCGCCACGGTTACGTTCTTTGGGCCGGTGCGGGAACGCTAAGTAGCAAGGCCGGCGATTTGGGCCAAGGGCCCTGGTTACCCACGCTGGGAGCGGGTTACCGTTTTGAATTCAAACCGAAAATGAACGTGCGGCTCGATTTTGGCATCGGACGTGGCAGCAGTGGATTTTACTTTCAGGTTGGGGAAGCTTTTTAATGCGCTCTGTTGTACTGCTGGTTTTGTTGTCGTTTACTTCCACGCTATCTGCCAAACCCGTGGAAACGTTGGTGACCTCGCAACCCATCAACGAAAGCCGTATCGCCTGGCCGGTGGCTGCGCCGCTGTCCCCGCCGGATGGTTTGCGCCCCTGCTGTGCCTTTGGCTACAACCTCAAAGCGCAAGTTTGGGGTATCCCAGTCCCCTTTTATCAGTTGGGTAACCTGGTGGATGCCGACCGGCTTGGCCGTCACCACTATAACGACAGCGCTTTCAATGCCGTTAGCAACTTGATGGGACTTGGCAGCGAGCAATTGGGGGTGATGTACACCCGCCGCGGGGGATTTATCGATATCGCTCACGTACGCGACACCGCCGACAATACCCTTTTCCTGTTCAGCCAACTGCTACCCCGATTGGGCCAGCAATGGAATATCGATCTTAGCCCCGAGTTGGCAATACGCCGTATCCAGCTGAACGCCTTTACCCCGCCTCAGGATGCTGCGCAGCGCTATACGCTCGCGGCGTATTTGGCAGGAGAACTCGCCTTTCAAATGGCGGCGTGGCATGAAGTGGCACAGTGGTATGGCTACCAGTCGGTACCGGGGTTTTCGGAGGAGGTCTCGGCTTTTTCACCGGAGGATTTGTATTCCAACCTGCTGGGATCACGGCTGGCGATCGATGCTATCTTGCAGGGACAGGCGGTTTCCCTAACGGCCTACAACCACGCCATGGAGAATTTGCTCCCCCAGGCCCTGCACCAGCTTGGCGCCGTCTCCATCAGGGCAACTCAGCGGCAGTTTGACGGGATTGACGGCGACTGGTGGGACAGCCATCGCCGGGTACCGGAGAAGTTTCTGGTCTTAAAACGGGATTACACGACCGGCAGCAATCGGCTGCCGGCTCTGCCGCCGTTCGAAAACACCGCCCCACAACGCCTGATGTTACCGCTGCAGGTTCAGGGGTTCTGGCTGGCAAAGCTGGGTGAACTGCAACTCTGGCCGACGGATGCGATGCATTCTCTGCCGGTGCCGCCCCACTATTACCGCCCGCAGGATTTCAGGGGGCTGGCAATGCACGCTCGCGCATCGGACGCACAGCAAATACTGCAAAAACGCTAGGCAAAATCGGCGATTAGCGCTCAACACCTTTACGCAATAAATAGCGGTAAGGCGTTTTTTCAGTTTCCTGCGCCACCAGCGTGTGCTCCATAAAACGGCAAAAACCCGGAATATCGCGGGTGGTGGCCGGATCGTCAGCAATAATCAGCAGGGTTTCACCGTTATCCATATGGCGCACGGTTTTACGCACCATCATTACCGGTTCCGGACAGCGCAGCCCCAGCGCATCAAGCGTCTGGTCGGCCTGGGCAAACAAGTCAGTCATGCAATTTTTCTCGGTCAAAAGCGATCGGCGTACGCTCGCCGCATCTCATTAGCGCCTAGTTTACGCCGGTAGTTTTTCTGTGCAAGATGCGTTAACGTTTGCGTTAAATTTAACCATTGCATTGGTTGCGCAAACGCGTATCATGCGGCCGCGCAGCTTATTTCGCTGCACAGACAAGACATTCTGGGTTCCCTCACCCCACTGCTAAAAAGGCTACAACATGTATTCGTTTACCGCTCGACAGCGCCTTACCGCGTTGGTCTGGCTATCGCTGTTCCATATTGTCATCATTACCTCCAGTAACTACCTGGTGCAGTTGCCGATGTCCATTTTCGGTTTCCATACCACCTGGGGTGCGTTTACCTTCCCATTTATCTTTCTGGCAACCGACCTGACGGTGCGTATTTTTGGCGCCCCGCTGGCGAGACGCATCATTCTTTCGGTGATGGTGCCGGCCCTGTTTATCTCGTACGTCATCTCCACCGTCACCTATCAGGGGGAATGGCAGGGGTTTGCCGCACTGGGTAGCTTTAACCTGTTTGTCGCACGTATCGCCGTCGCCAGCTTTATGGCTTACGTGCTCGGTCAGATCCTCGACGTACACGTTTTCAACCGGTTACGCCAGCGCAGCGCCTGGTGGGTGGCCCCTGCCGCGGCCATGTTCCTCGGCAATATCAGCGACACGCTGTCGTTCTTCTTTATTGCATTCTACAAGAGCAGCGACGCCTTTATGGCCAACAACTGGGTCGAGATTGCACTGGTCGATTACAGCTTCAAAGTGCTGATCTGCATGCTGTTCTTCCTGCCAATGTATGGCGTATTGCTGAATATGCTGCTCAAACGCATTGCCGCTCGCCAGGGCGACAGCAGCCTGCAACCGAGCTGACCCGTGTTATCATTGGCGGCCTACCCATCCGGAGGCCGCCATGACCGTCACCACCCGCCACGCTACCCTCGAAGAAATTCATCGTCTGTATCAGCAAATCCCCGAATTCGGCAATCTGCACAACCTCAACGATCTGCAACAGCGCATCGGCTCACTCCCAATGGCCGCACTGATCGCCGAAGTCGACGGCCAGGCTGCCGGTTTCAAGCTCGGTTATCAGCAACAAGACAGGGTGTTTTACAGCTGGTTGGGTGCCGTATTGCCGGCTTATCGCCGTCATGGTGTGGCAATGGCGCTATTGGCCGAGCAGGAAAACTGGGCACGGGCGCAGGGTTATCATCAGTTGAGGGTGAAAACCCGTAATCAGTTCCGTGCGATGCTGATGATGCTTATCAACAATCACTATCAGATTGTTCAACTGGAAAAGAAAGGCGAAGTGGCTGATTATCGGCTATTACTTGAGAAAACCTTGTGACAACATCTGCCTTGCATTTCACCCTGGAATAGGTTGCGATACGGCAGTGAAACCCTACCTGAAAGGAAGAAGGAAGCCCAATGCGTAAAGTAGCAAAATTGATGGGTATCAGCCTGTTAGTGCTTGGCCTCGCGGCCTGCGACGGCGAAACCAAAGACACCAAAGCGCCGGCGGGCGATGCCGCAGCCAGCGCACCGGCCGGGCAACAGGTAAGCTTGCTGGAGGGTAAGCTGGCGTTCACCCTGCCGGTCGGTATGGCGGACCAAAGCGGCAAGCTGGGTAATCAGGCGAACAACATGCACGTTTACGCCGACAGCACCGGCCAACGCGCAGTGATCGTGATCCTCGGCGACAAAACCGCCGACAGTCTGGAAACCCTGAGCAAGCGTCTGGAAGATACCCAGCGCGCGCGTGATGCGAACCTGCAGGTGGTCACCAACAAAGCCATCGACGTAAACGGCGTGCCGCTGCGTCAGTTGGACAGCATCATTACCAGCGGCGGCGAGAAGGCCTACTCCTCCATCCTGATTGGCACGCTGGATAACAACATGCTGACCATTCAGGTGACGCTGCCAGCGGATAACCAGCAGCAGGCGCAAAGTGAAGCCGAAGGCATCATCAAAACGCTGAAACTGAACAAGTAAACTTTTACTGACTCAGCCTATAGGGCGCAGTTCACACTGCTGCGCCCTACGCCAGGGCCTGTGCCAACAGGGTAATCGGGTGTTCGCAGCGCTTGCTGGTCGACATTTCGATTTGCCATTTACAGGTTTCGCAGTCCGTCACCACCAAATCGACCCCACTCTCCTCAATCTGGCTAAACAGCGATGCGCCAATCCCTTGCGAAGTCGCATAGTTCTCGGATTTAAATCCGTAGGTGCCGGCAATGCCGCAACACTGCGAATCCAATACCACCAGCTCCAGCCCCGGTATCTGCCGCAATAATTCCAGCGTATAGGCCGTCCAGCCCATTTTCTCCATGTGACACGGCGTATGGTAGGCCACCCGCAACGGCGTGCGCTTCAGCGGCAGGCTGCGCCCCTGATTGAGCAGGCGGTACAGATAGCGCGTCGCCAGCTCCACCCGTTCACGCACCGCCGAGGTATCCACCTCCAGCAAATGCGGGTATTCGTCACGCAGCGTAAAAGTACAGCTCGATGATGTGGCCACAACAGGGATGCCGCGCTCCAACACCGCCTCATGCAGCGATTCGGCATTCACCTTGGCCTGTTTCTTGGCCTGGGCGATAAAGCCGTTGGCAATCAGCGGCACGCCGCAGCATTTTTCGCGCTTGAGGAGCTGCACGCCGATATCCATCGCATTGAAAACTTTGATCAGATCCTTACCCAGCTGCGGGTGGTTGTAATTGACGAAGCAGCCGTGGAAAAAAGCCACCTGCTCGGCGTAACGCTGTTGGGCCTGCGCTTGCTGGCGGTACCAGCGGCGGAAGGTGCCGAACGAGTATTTGGGCAGTTCGCGACGGTGATCAATTTTCAACGCCTTGTCCAGCAGAGCGCGCACCGGCTTTAACCCGGTGGCAGCGTTGACGATCGGCGCAAACGGCGTCGACAGTGAGCCCATGATATCGGTATGACTGAGGATGGCGTCGCGCAGCGTCGGCTTGCTCTGGGCAAAGTCGGCACGCGCCCGCTGAATGATATCGCCAATTTTGACGTCGGACGGGCAGGCCACCTCACAGCGTTTGCAGTTGGTGCAATACTTCAGCGCTTCATCGTACAGCGCCGGATCTTTTAACCGTAGGCGTTCGCCGTCCGGCCCCGCCTGCTTGGGCCCGGGATAAAGCGGATTGACCTTGGCCACCGGGCAATAGGTGGTGCAGACGGTGCACTTGATGCAGTTCTCAAAACTGTTGTCTTTGTGCAGGCTCATGGTTGCTCCTCCTGTGCCGCAATCTGTTGCGCGACATGCAATGCTCCCACCAACGAAACACCTGCACCGCAGCCCTGCTGCAGCGGATCGTAGCCGCCGGTCACCGCCCCTATGGCATACAGGTTACTCAAAGGCTCTCCCTGCCTTAGGGCACGCAGCTGGTTATCGGTGCGTACCCCAAACTGCAAATAGGGTTGCGGAGCAAACAGCTCGCGACAACTCCAGTCTGCACGCTCCGCCTTACTATCAACATCCAGTCCAAATACCGGTTCACGTATGCCGTCGAAGTCCGCCACCAGCCCATTACTGAAAAAACTGCCGCTGGCCAGCACCACCTGCTGCGCCACCAACGGAATGTCGGTGTGGTTACGGGTATAAACACCGGTGACTCGCCCGGCTTCAATATCCGCCCGCAGCACGCTGTCCCCCGGCATAAAAACGCCGCCCAATTGCTGTAATCGCGAACGCAGCGCCTGGTGCAACCTCATCCCGAGCACTGAAGGCGGCAGCGTCGGCAGCAGGCGAATCGGTTTGCCGACCGCCGCCTGCAGCGCCGCCAATGGCGCGTCATCCTCCAGCCCCAGACAGGCCGGCAAGAATATCGCCTCGGCGTCCGCAGCCAACCGCCGAAGCTCGTCCGCCATTGGCGTCAGGTTTTCCGGCAGATCCAGTACCCTGGCGATATTTACCGCTCGGAACTCACTGGGGTTATTGCGCAGCCGGTCCAGCGCCGGCAAGTGCATATCTGCCACCTCAGCCCGAACGCCCAGGGACTGCGTCAGGGAACTGGCGGCCAACTGTGGCTGAAAATCCCAAAAGCCTTCAATGCCGATCACCGCAATGTGCCGCCACGGCAGTTCACCGCCTAACGGCGTAACGGGGATAGCCTGCGGGCTGAGCCAGGTCGCCCGGCGCGTGCCCAGCGGCGTGATGCGCAGATGATTGCGTTCGCTGTCACCCTGCAGAGCAAGCCCACAGCGCTGTAGCAGCGATGCAGCCTCACCCGACAGCGCCGCCACCCGCTCGGCACCGATCAACGCATAGGGATGCCGGGGTGCCTGTGTTGCCAGTGCGGACAGCGCCGCCAATGGCTCTGTCACCGGGGTGCCGTCGGGCAGTTGCGCCAACAGATCAAGCGAGCCGGATGAAAAATAGAGTGCACTCTGGCCAGAACTGACCACCGCACAGCGCTTGCCCTGTTCCGCCAGGCGGATGGCGCAGGCCATACCCGCCAGGCCACCGCCAATCACCACTACGTCAAATCGCATCATCGGCCTCCTGTTCCCCCCGGGCATCGAGCCCGCACAATCCCTGGTAAACCCAACTGGTAAATTCACTTTCGCGCAGCGCATCGCCCCAGGCGATAGGCCGGACGCCTTTCCAACGCTCGTTGAGGAAATGCGATAGCTGGTCGATCGACTGCTGCGGGGTGGTGACGTTAAAGCGTGTCAGCAGCCCCGCGGCACGGCAGGCGCAAAGCTCCCCCTGGCAGGTGCCCATGCCAACGCGGGTACGGCGACGCAAATCGACCAGGTTATTGACGGTGAGAGAGTTAACCGCATAACGCACCTCGCCGGCGGTCACCGCTTCGCATTCGCACACCAGGCTGTTGTCCAACCGATCCCCCGCCGGTACGCGGTTTGCACGGTCGCCGTGGCGATAAACCGCCGAACCACGAATACTGGCAGGCAAAGACACCACGCTACGCACCGTTTCTTCCGCCGACTGACGAGAACCCGGCAACGCCTCCTGTGCGGTAGTGCAGGGGCTGTCTACCCGAAGCTTTTCACACACTTTATCGGTCGCCCACTGCGCCATCAGCCGGTAGGTCATCAGCTTGCCGCCGGTGATGGTGATAAAGCCTTCCAGGCCGTCGCGGCTGGCATGATCGAGCAGCACGATGCCACGGCTGACGTTGCGACCGCTAGGGTCGTCGTCACTGGCTACCAAAGGCCGAACGCCGGCATAAGCACGCAGAATTCGGGTTTGCGCCAATTCAGGTGCCAGCAGCGCGCCCTCGCGGATTAAAATGTCCACTTCCTGCGGGGTCACCAGCATGTTGTCGATCTGGTCATAGTCAATGTGGGTCGAGGTGGTACCAATCAGCGAGATGGTGTCGCCCGGCACCAGAATGTCGGCGTCCGCCGGCTTGCGGCAGCGGTTGATCACCATGTTGTTGATGCGATGACCCAGGATCAGCAAAGCGCCCTTGGCCGGGAACATGCGAATTCGCAGATCGGCATATTCTGCAATCTGCTGACCCCAGATACCGGCGGCGTTGACCACCACTTCGGCGTGAATATCGTAACGGCGCGACGATTGATGGTCGAAAACCCGCACTCCGGTAACGCGATCGCCCGTGCGTAATAAACCGACCACCTGGTGATAAGTGAGGATCTGCGCGCCATGCTCACGGGCATCGAGCATATTGGCGGCGGTCAAACGGAAAGGATCGACAGTGCCGTCCGGCACGCGCACGGCACCGATGAGCGCCGGATTAGCCGCCGGCTCCAGCCGCAACGCCAACTGCGGATCAATAGCTTCAGCGTTGATACCGGCGCTGTGGCAGGAGACAATAAACTGCTGTTGGTAAGCCAGCGAATCCTGCGGCAGGGTGATAAACAGCCCGTCGGTTCGCTCGATACAGTGATGCGCAATGCGTTTGAGGATACGGTTCTCTTCTATGCATTCGCGCGCCGATTCGCCGTCGGTTACCGCATAACGCGCACCGCTGTGCAGCAGACCGTGGTTGCGCCCGGTCGCGCCGGTGGCGATATCATGACGCTCCAGCAGTATGCAACGCAGTCCGCGGCGTGCGCAGTCACGAGCAATGCCCGCGCCGGTCGCGCCGCCGCCAATGATGATCACATCCGTTTCGTTTTCTGCTGAATGGCTGCTCATGACGCTCCCTCTGGATCCGTGGTTATTGCCCTATTGGGCCACAGTCATTGGGGTCTTTGTTTGATAAGGAACAATAACGAACTTAAAACGAAAGTAAAATGTCCACAAAAAACCACGAATGTGATCACAATCACGATTTTTAGGCGTTTTTCTATTTCATAACGTTAACGAATCGCTCAAAATCCGCCGGTGTTTCATAAAAGTGTAACATTTGCGCCATTCATCACAGCGACACCAGGCGGTTTTGACTAGGATGACGCTCGTTATGGAACAAAAAAACACCACATTCGATATCCGCTCAATCATCAAATGAACGTAAAAGATCATATTGATGTGATAACTAGATAAAGCCATCGGAGGCGCTCATGTTGAGTATTTTTAAGCCGGCAGCACACATTTCACGTGTGCCGGTCGACAAAGTCGACCCGCTGTACCGTAAATTGCGCTGGCAAATATTTATGGGGATTTTCTTCGGTTATGCCGCCTACTACCTGGTGCGCAAGAACTTCACCCTGGCCATGCCTTACCTGATTGACCAGGGCTTCAGCCGCGGTGACCTCGGTTTCGCGCTGTCCGGTATTTCCATCGCCTACGGTTTCTCCAAATTTATCATGGGGTCGGTTTCTGACCGCTCCAACCCTCGCGTGTTCCTGCCCGCCGGCCTGATTTTGGCTGCTGCGGTCATGCTGTTCATGGGCTTCGTTCCATGGGCGACATCGAGCATCGCGGTCATGTTCGTGCTGCTGTTCCTGTGCGGTTGGTTCCAGGGCATGGGCTGGCCGCCTTGTGGCCGTACCATGGTGCACTGGTGGTCACAGAAGGAACGCGGCGGTATCGTTTCGGTCTGGAACTGCGCCCATAACGTGGGTGGCGGCCTGCCACCGCTGCTGTTCTTGCTGGGTATGGCCTGGTTCAACGACTGGCACGCGGCGCTGTACATGCCGGCCTTCGGTGCCATTCTGGTAGCCCTGATCGCCTTTGCCCTGATGCGCGACACCCCGCAATCCTGCGGCCTGCCGCCGATTGAAGAATACAAAAACGATTATCCGGACGACTACACCGACAAAGCGGAAGAAGAGCTGACGGCCAAGCAGATCTTCATGCAGTACATCCTGCCGAACAAACTGCTGTGGTACATCGCCGTAGCCAACGTGTTCGTTTATCTGCTGCGTTACGGCATTCTGGACTGGTCACCGACCTACCTGAAAGAAGTGAAACACTTCGCGCTGGACAAGTCTTCATGGGCTTACTTCCTGTACGAGTATGCCGGTATTCCGGGCACCCTGCTGTGCGGCTGGATGTCGGACAAGGTGTTCAAGGGTAACCGCGGCGCTACCGGCGTGTTCTTCATGACGCTGGTGACCATTGCCACCGTCGTTTACTGGCTGAACCCGGTCGGTAATCCTGGCATCGATATGGCCTGTATGATCACCATCGGCTTCCTGATTTACGGCCCGGTCATGCTGATCGGCCTGCACGCACTGGAACTGGCACCGAAGAAAGCCGCCGGCACCGCCGCAGGCTTCACCGGTCTGTTCGGTTACCTGGGCGGCTCTGTTGCAGCCAGCGCCATCGTCGGCTACACCGTTGACTACTTCGGTTGGGACGGCGGCTTTATGGTGATGATTGGCGGTAGCATCGGCGCGGTAGTGCTGCTGTTGCTGACCATGATGAGCGAGAAAAAACACCACGCGGAAATCGCTGCCAACAAACGCGGTTAAGCGTCATACAACTTTCGCATTATTTAAAGGCCGCCTTGCGGCCTTTTTAATACCCCTGCACCTACAACATGGAGAACAACAATATGCGGACTCAAGTCAAAGCCCTGCTGGCAGGGATTATCCTGGCCACCTCAATGGTCAGCGCCGCACAAGCCGCCGACAAGGTGGTAATCGCCCACCGTGGCGCCAGCGGTTATCTGCCGGAACACACGCTGCCGGCGAAGGCCATGGCCTACGCGCAGGGCGCGGATTTCCTCGAACAAGATCTGGTGATGACCAAGGACAACGAGCTGGTGGTGTTGCATGACCACTACCTCGATCGCGTCACCGACGTAGCAGAGCGTTTCCCGGACCGCGCGCGCAAAGACGGCCGTTATTACGCCATCGACTTTACGCTGCCTGAAATCAAGTCGCTGAAGTTCACCGAAGGTTTTGAGATCGAAAATGGCAAGAAGGTACAGGGTTACCCGGGTCGTTTCCCGATGGGTAAATCCGACTTCCGCGTCCATACCTTCCAGGAAGAGATCGAATTTGTGCAGGGTTTGAATCATTCAACCGGCAAAAACATCGGTATTTACCCGGAAATCAAAGCGCCGTGGTTCCATAAGCAGGAAGGGAAAGACATTTCCAGCAAGGTGCTGGCGGTTCTGAAACAGTACGGCTACACCGGCAAGGGCGATAACGTTTATCTGCAATGCTTCGATGCCAACGAGCTGAAGCGGATTAAAACCGAGCTGGAACCGAAAATGGGCATGGATCTGAAGCTGATCCAATTGATCGCCTATAACAAGTGGCAGGAAACCTACGAGCAGAAAGCCGACGGCAAATGGGTGGAATACGACTATGACTGGATGTTCAAACCGGGCGCGATGAAGCAAATCGCCCAGTATGCCGACGGCATCGGACCGGACTACCACATGTTGGTGGTGGCGGAAAAATCCAAGCCGGGCAAGGTGGTGCTGACCGACATGGTGAAAGAAGCGCATGCCAACAAGTTGGCGGTGCACCCATTCACCATCCGCGCCGATGCGCTGCCAGACTACGTGACCGACGTGAATCAGCTGTATGACGTGATTTACAACCAGGCGGGCGTGGACGGCGTGTTCACCGACTTCCCTGACAAGGGCGTGCAATTCCTGCAAAAGCAGGGCCAGCACAAGTAATACCAATCAGGGCGCCGCAAGGCGCCCTGTTCATATCAACCCAGGAACATTTTCCGCAGGTAATGTGGCACCGCGTCGTCGACGTTTGAGCCAATGACTTCCAGCTCAGGCAGTTTATCTTTCAAACGCTGATGCGCGTCGCGCATGATGCAGCCTTTACCGGCCATCGACAGCATTTCCAGATCGTTCATGCCGTCGCCGAAGGCGATGCACTCTTTCAACGTATAACCGATGATCTTGGCCACTTCTTCCAGCGCATGCCCTTTTGACACGCCACCCGCCATCACTTCCAGACAGGTTGGGAACGAGAAGCTGACGTTAACCCGATCGCCCCAGCGTGCATTGATGGCATCTTCCAGCGGCAGCAGCTTTTCGTGATCGTCGCAGGTGAAGTACACCTTGCACACGCCGTCGGTTTCCAACAGGCCCGGTTCGAACAACTGGTACTGGAAAATGGATTCCTGGAAAAACTCTTTCTGTTCAGGGCTTTCGCGGTTGATGTACCAGTCGTCGTTGCGGTAGACGTTGGTGGTGATATCGGCATCGTTATGCAGCATGCCGTAAAGGTCGCGGGCAATGTCTTCGGCCAGGTTATGGCTGAAAATCAGCTCACCGTCGGTGTTGTGCACGCGAGCGCCGTTGGACGTGATCATAAAGGCGCTGATGTCGAGGTTATCGCGGATCTGCGCAACGTCGATATGGTGACGCCCGGTAGCGAAGACGAAATGTACCCCACGCTGGGTCAGCAGCTTCAAGGTCTCTTTGGCGTACGGGGACAAGGTGTGGTCAGGTGACAGCAGCGTGCCATCTAAATCGGAAGCGACGACGTGATACATAGCGGTATGTTCTAACCTCTGATGGAGTGGTCGGCGGTAGGGGTACCACCTAAGTGTTGAGCAAAGAAACGCAGGATTGCGTTCAGTGCTTCGGCGCGCATCGCGTCCCGCTCAAACAGGATCTCATGCCGTGCGCCTTCGATAACCTGCGGTTTTTCCCCTTCGCAAGGGTGCCCCGCTTCTGACAATGCCTGACAAAAAGCCTGGTGAGAGCGGTTGTCGACCACCCGATCCTCCCCGGCCTGCAATAACAATAGCGGCGTAGTGATGTTAGCCGCCTGAGCGATGATATCCCGACCGGCCTGGAGACTTTCTCGCACCCAATGGTAAGTGGGCCCCCCCACCTGCAGCTCGGGATAGTCGGCGTAATAGCGCAAGCAGCGCCGATAACGTTCACGACTGTGGGTCAACACGTTGACCACGTACGGCAGTGGCCGCCACTGGCCGGTGCCTATCGCATAGTACTCACGCACCTTCTGGTGCTTCTCCGCCCAGTCAAGAATGCGATTGGCCATCCAACCCGGCATCGGTAAATAAATGCCGAACATTGGCGCACAAAACGCGGCGGCGTCAAAGGCCTGCGGCTGACGAGCCAGGAATTGCGCCAGGATCGCGCCCCCCATTGAGTGCGCCAGCGCAAAGCGTTGCCGGTAACCGCGCGGCTTCACTTCCTGCTGATAGAACTGGGTGAAATCGTCGACGTAATCGCTGAAGTTTATCACATGACCACGGTGCGTATCCGCCAGCAAACGGCCGGAACGGCCTTGCCCACGGTGATCTAAAATCATCACATCATAGCCACACTGGAACAGATCGTAGGCAACCTCAGGATATTTAACGTAACTTTCGATGCGGCCGGGGCTTACCACCACCACCCGCTGATGACGCGCAGAACAGAATCGTACAAAGCGGATGGGTACGCCGCCAACGCCGATGAACTCGCCCTCCTCACGCAGCCGCCAAAAGTCCAGCAGCGGGCCGGTGGCGAAAGCAGCAAACTGCGTTTCACGCGTTAACCAGTCATCGGTGCTGAGAGTAAACGACGTCATCAAATGCTTTTCCCTGAGCCGCCAGCGGTAAAAATGTGACCGCTGGCACAAGAAATAATACTAGCGTATTGTGATTCAATTCCTACAAAAACCGAATCATTTTGGCACAAATTGGCGCTTTCAGGGAGCACTGCAATGACTTTGGACTGGTGGCTAACCTACCTGCTGACAACCCTTATCCTCAGCCTGTCACCCGGCTCTGGAGCGATCAACACCATGAGCACCGGCATCAGCCACGGTTATCGTGGGGCAGCAGCCTCGATCGCCGGGCTGCAGGTCGGGCTGAGCCTGCATATCCTGCTGGTGGGCATTGGCCTGGGGGCGCTGATCTCGCAGTCGCTGATGGCTTTTGAATTGCTGAAATGGCTGGGTGCCGCTTATCTGGTGTGGCTCGGTATTCAGCAGTGGCGCGCCGCCGGTTCGCTGGACTTGCATACGCTGGCGGGCACCATGCCGCGCCGCCGTCTGTTCCGCCGCGCCGTGCTGGTGAATCTGACCAACCCGAAAAGCATCGTTTTTCTGGCGGCGCTGTTTCCACAGTTTGTTTTGCCCAATCAGCCCCAAGCCGAGCAGTACTTGGTACTCGGCGTCACTACGGTGGTGGTCGATATCATCGTGATGATTGGCTACGCCACTTTGGCGACCCGTATTGCCGGTTGGCTGAAGACCCCACGCCAAATGCAACTGCTGAACCGCATCTTTGGCTCGCTGTTCATCCTGGTCGCAGGGCTGCTGGCCACGGCCCGAAAAGCCTGATGCAAAAGGGCCGAACATCGCTGTTCGGCCCTCTGGTTCACTGCCCCAAAATTAACGGGTAAAGATCAGGTGCAAGCCGAAACCGGTGAACAATACCCCCGCCAGTCCGTCGATCCATTTCGCCAGGCGTTGATAGCCCCGGCGCATTGCCGGTAGCGCAAACACCACAGCCACTAGGCTGAACCAGACAAAAGTCTCGGCGATGATCAACAGGAACAGCCCCCAGCGCGCACCGGCGCCCACGTCGTCACCGACAAACAGTGAGAACACGCTGCCGAAATAGATAACGGCCTTTGGATTTGACAGGTTGGTCAGAAAACCGCGAATAAAGCTGCGTCCCGGCTTAGGCAAGGCCACTTTCACTTCCGGCGCTGGCGTTGATTGCGCATTCTGAGAGCGTGCGGAGCGCAGCAGCTGCCAGCCCATCCAGCACAGGTAAATCCCCCCGCCCACCATAATAACCTGATGCAGCCAGGCCATTTTTTGCAGGATCAGGTGCAGGCCCATCAGCGCCACGCCCGCCCAGACAACGATGCCCAGCGAGATGCCCACCACCCCCATCATCGCCTCACGGCGTGAACGGCTGGCGGCGGTTTGCGAAACAAAAAAGAAGTCCGGCCCCGGGCTCATCAGCGCAATCAGGTGCACCAGCGCCACGGTCAGAAATAACATCAGCATGATTTACTGCCCTTAGTCTTCGTCATTATCGAGATGATCGCGGATCATCGCCATAAACGGGGCGCCAAAACGCTCCAGCTTACGCTGGCCAACGCCGTTAACGCTCAACAGATCGCCGGCCTTGATTGGCATCTGTTCCGCCATTTCCAGCAGCGTAGCATCGTTAAACACCACGTAAGGCGGAATATTTTCTTCATCGGCAATCGATTTACGCAGCTTGCGCAGTTTGGCAAACAGTTTGCGATCGTAGTTGCCGCCGTAGGATTTCTGGTTGGCACTGCCACGCGATTTCAGACTTTGAATGCGTGGCACCGCCAGTTGCAGCTCCAGCTCGCCGCGCAACACCGGGCGTGCGGCCTCGGTCAGCTGCAATGCCGAATGCATGGCAATGTTCTGAGTAATAAACCCCAGGTGGATCAACTGACGCAGCACGCTGGTCCAGTGTTCGGTGGTTTGGTCGCGGCCAATGCCGTACACCGGCAGTTTTTCATGGCCGTATTCGCGGATACGCTGATTATTGGAACCGCGTAACACCTCGACAATGTAGCCCAAACCGAAACGCTGCCCGACGCGATAGACACAAGACAGTGCTTTGCGCGCATCTTCCAGCCCGTCGTAGCGCTTGGGCGGATCCAGGCAGATATCGCAGTTGCCGCAGTTCTGATGTTTGCCCTCGCCAAAATAGTTAAGCAGCACCAGCCGGCGGCAGGTTTGCGCTTCGGCAAATGCGCCCATGGCGTTCAGCTTGTGGCGCTCGATGTCCAACTGTTGTCCGGCAGGCTTTTCTTCCAGGCAGCGGCGCAGCCAGGCCATATCGGCCGGGTCATACAACAAGATAGCTTCGGCGGGTAGGCCATCGCGCCCGGCACGGCCGGTTTCCTGATAATAAGATTCGATATTGCGCGGAATATCAAAGTGCACCACAAAGCGCACGTTCGGTTTATTGATGCCCATGCCAAAGGCGACGGTGGCCACCACCACCTGTAAATCGTCACGCTGGAACGCTTCCTGCACCTGGGCGCGGCGATCGTTGTCCAGCCCGGCGTGATAGGCACCCACGCTCAACCCACGGCTTTGCAGGCGCGCGGTGGTGTCTTCCACCTTGGCCCGGCTGTTGCAGTAAATAATGCCGCTTTTGCCGCGTTGGTCCTGTACAAAACGCCACAGTTGATCGAGAGGTTTAAACTTCTCCACCAGCGTATAGCGGATGTTCGGCCGGTCAAAGCTGCTGACCTGCACCAGAGGGTCCTGCAGTGCCAGCAGGCGCACGATGTCGCCACGGGTAGATTCATCGGCTGTCGCCGTCAGGGCTATCACCGGCATCGCGGGGAAGCGTTGCTTCAATTGCCCCAAGGCACGGTATTCTGGGCGGAAGTCGTGGCCCCACTGCGAGATACAGTGTGCTTCGTCTACTGCCAGCAACGCCGGCGGACAGTGGTCGAGCAGATCGAGAAAGCTGTCCATCATCAGCCGCTCGGGAGCGATGTACAGCATTTTGATTTGGCCGCTGCGGCACCCCGTCATCACTTCGAGCTGCTGCTCACGCGTTTGCGTCGAGTTATAGCAGGCGGCGGAAACGCCATAGGCCAACAGCTGATCGACCTGATCTTTCATCAGCGAAATCAACGGGGAAACCACTAACGTCAGGCCATCCATCACCAGCGCCGGGATTTGATAGCACAACGATTTACCGCCGCCGGTCGGCATAACAACCAGGCAATCCTGCCCGCCGATCGCCGTGTTGATAATCGTTTGTTGACCCGGTCGGAATTGCTGATAGCCGAAGGTATCGCGTAATACCTGCTCTGCCAGCAACTCTTTGTTTATCACTGCTGCGGTTGACACACACTTCCCCATTTTTTGCTGCGTAGCGACGCCTGTATGACGGCCGGATTACATAATATCGTTAAGCATGACACCAACGCCAACCCGTGTCTGCCGGAAGTTGTAATCAATCAAGGATTCGCCGTAACCGCTGAAGACTTGCGTGTAGAAACGCACGTGCTTGCTGATCGGGTAGCTCCAGCCCATTTCCGCGCCGCCGTAGCCGCTGTTCCAGTTATAGTGGCTGTCGACGCTGAAGATGCTGTCACCCCAGGCATAACCGACTTTCAGGCGGTAGTAGCCCATGTATTTGGTGATATCCGGGTTATCGTCGCTGCTGCTGCTTTCCGAGAAACGGAACCAGGGCTTCAGATCCACCTGCCAGTTGCCGTTTTGCGCCATAAAGCGCGCGTAACCGCGGTTCCAACTGCGTGAGGTGGGATCAGAACGGCCGTTGGACTGGTGATTGAGGCCCACTTCCACATCGCGCAATGTCCAGCCGGCGAAGCGGTAATCGGTCGCCCAGCCGAGGAACACCTGCGGCTCGTAGTTGGTTTCGCGAAACGGCGATGATTCACCGTGGTTGGAAAGCTGCCACCAGGAGCGCTGAGTATAAGATGCACCCAGCACCGAGTTGTCGCCGGCAATGCCGCGCCACAGTGGGAATGCCAGACTAAGCTGGAACTTCACCTCGTCCTTGCGGGCGTTATCGGACCAGTTATAGGACTGGATGGCTTCTTTATTGATATTGCTGGTATCGGTATACAACACATAGTTGGTTTCATACGGATACAGCGTAAATGGGTTGTCGTGATCCTGCAGCATGTTGGCAATAATGCTGCCGCGTACCGCCGGTTTATCATGAATTTGCTGCTCTTTGGCTTCTTCCGCCTGTACCAGCAGCGGCGCGGCCAGCGTGGCCAAAACGATCCCTGACAAAATGCGCATAACGTTCCTCACCCCAACAAAAAATGACAAACTCTGAAATAAAAACAGGCCATTTTACACACAAAGGAGATTTTACAGCAGCACGGCGTGTATTTATTGGATTAGTCTGGAAAGCAACAAAATATAGGCATAATATCAACAAACGGTTAACCTGGACTGACCAGTTTACTTCCCTACGACACAGAACAAGAATGGGTATTTATGTCTACCACACCACTCACACTAGAAGCCGCACGCCAAAAAATTGGCGAAATCTTTGTTTATCACATGCCGTTTAACCGCGAGCTGGGTCTCGAGCTGCGCCGCTTTGACGACGACTACGTGGAGCTGAGTTTCACTAATCAGCCCAAGCTGGTTGGCAATGCGGCCCAGAAGATCCTGCACGGCGGGGTGATCGCCTCGGTGCTCGACGTCGCCGCCGGGTTAGCCTGCGCCGGTAGCGTGCTGATGCGCCTGGATCCACTGATCGAAGAAGAAGTCGCTAGCCGTCTGTCGCGCATGGGCACCATAGATTTGCGCGTTGATTATCTGCGCCCGGGCCGTGGCGAGCACTTTATCGCGGCGGCCAGCGTATTGCGCAGCGGCAACAAAGTCGCGGTCGCCCGCGTTGAACTGCATAACCACGATGGCCTGCACATCGCCAGCGCTACCGCGACCTATCTGGTCGGGTGATTGTATGCGGTGAGGCTCTTCAGTACACTCACCGCATCTCCGTTTTTCCCATCTGAGTAACGTCATGGACGCACAGCAAACGCGGCAGGGCATCTTCTTTGCTCTGGCCGCCTATTTTATTTGGGGCATAGCTCCAGCCTATTTCAAACTGATCCAACAGGTACCTGCGGATGAGATCCTCACCCACAGGGTTATTTGGTCATTCTTCTTTATGCTGGCGCTGATCACGCTCGGGCGTAACTGGTCGCAGGTACGCGCCGCCTGCCACAATCGCAAACGGCTGTTCTTGTTGGCGGTGACCGCGGTGTTGATCGGCGGCAACTGGCTGCTGTTTATCTGGGCGGTGAATAACCACCATATGCTGGAAGCCAGCCTGGGGTATTTCATTAACCCGCTGGTGAACGTGCTGCTGGGGATGCTGTTCCTGGGTGAACGTTTCCGCCGCATGCAGTGGATAGCGGTGGTACTGGCATTTGCCGGCGTGTTGATTCAGCTGTGGCAATTCGGTTCGCTGCCGATTATCGGGCTGGGGCTGGCATTTAGCTTTGCGTTCTACGGTCTGCTGCGCAAGAAGATCGCCATCGACGCGCAAACCGGCATGCTGATTGAAACCCTGTGGCTGCTGCCGGTCGCGGCTGCGTATCTTTTCCTGTTCGCCGACAGCCCAACCAGTCACCTGAGCGCCAACCCTTGGTCGCTGAACCTGCTGCTGGTGGCAGCCGGCATCGTCACCACCGTACCGCTGCTGTTCTTTACCGCCGCAGCCACCCGCCTGCGCCTGTCGACACTCGGCTTCTTCCAGTATCTCGGCCCCACGCTGATGTTCCTGCTGGCCGTCACCTTCTATGGCGAAACTGTCGGCCAGGACAAGCTGGTGACCTTTGGCTTTATCTGGGCCGCACTGCTGTTGTTTATCCTCGACGCGCTCTATACCCAGCGCAAACTGCGTTGAAGCAGCGCTAAGTTGAAGCCGGGGTGGCGCGGTTAGAAATGAATCGTGCCATCGCCGGGCCAGTCAGCAAGATGGTGAACAAGCGCAGCGTCTGCATCGCCATCACGAAAGACATGTCGACCCGACTGCCGGCGGCGATGATCGCCACGGTATCCAGCCCGCCCGGGCTGGTCGCCAGATAGGCGGTCATCAAATCCACCGGCAGGAAACGCGTCAGCATCCATGCCAGCAGACCGCAAAACAGCATAAGCGCGACGATCGACACCACCATCTGCGGCAAGGTACGCAGCGCCAACAAAAAAATCGGCCGGGTGAAGCGCAGCCCGACGCTCCAGCCAATCAGGGTATAAGCCAGGGCCAACAGCCATTCCGGCACCTGCAACGCCATGGTACCGCTGGAATGCAGCGCCGCGCCGATGATCATCGGCAGCAACAACGCGCCGGAGGGAATACGCAACCGGGGGCCAAGCCAGGCGCCGACCACGGCAATGCCCAACGTCGCCGGGAAACGCCAATCCAGTGAAGGGAACCACTCCAGCATCGCGCCGCCATGCCCCGCTTCATCACCCAACCCAATGCGCGCCACCATCGCCGCCGCGGTTGCGACAAACAGCACCCGCAGGTATTGCATAAACGCCACCAGCCGCACGTCGGCACCGAAATCCCCGGCCATCGCCACCATCGCCGACGCCCCACCGGGCGATGAACCCCAGGCACCGGTTGGCCCCGGCAGACTGCTATAACGCACCAGACACCAGCCTGAAACTCCGCTGGCCAGCAGCGTAGCGATCAACACCAGCAGCACCAACGGCCAGTCATCCAGTAACGGTGTGAGAATAGCAGGCGAGAGACTTTGCGCGATCATGCAGCCCAGCACCGCCTGTGCGGCGATGAACAGGTAACCTGGAATGCGAACCGTGGCGCCCAGCAGCCCCATGGCCACGCCGACAATCATCGGCCCCAGCAACAGTGCAGCGGGAATATGGAATCTTTGCAGGCCAAACCCCAGCACCAGCGAAGCCAGCAGCAGGATCGACCATTGGATCAAGCGGGGAAACCTCTCCATCAAAACGCATGCCTTACGGACAGATAAGCCAAAGGGGCATTCTACCCCTATTTAGCAGGCTAAGCGTTGGTCGACAGCAGAAATATCAGGCGAACAGGTTCGCCCGTCAGCTTACAGCCAGTTCTTGCGTTTGAAATACAGGTACGGGGCCAGCCCCGCCAGGATCATCAGGCTGATGGCGCCCGGATAGCCGAACGACCACTTCAGTTCCGGCATAAACTCGAAGTTCATCCCGTAGCTTGAGGCCACCAGCGTCGGTGGCAGGAACACCACCGACACCACCGAGAAGATCTTGATGATGCGGTTCTGTTCGATATTGATAAAGCCCATCGCCGCCTGCATCAAGAAGTTCACCTTCTGGAACAACGATTCGTTGTGTGGCAGCAAAGATTCGATGTCGCGCAGCACTTCACGCGCCTGCTCCAACTGACCGGTCGGCAACCTCGCCTTACGCACCAAGAAATTCAGCGCACGCTGGGTATCCATCAAACACAGTCGCACTTTCCAGCCGATATCTTCCAGTTCGGCCAGCGTCGACAGTGCTTCGTCGTATTCATCGCCCTGATGGCCTTCCATGATTACCCGGCTGAGCTTTTCCAAATCGCTGTAGACGTTTTCAATTTCGTCCGCCAACTGCTCAATCTTGGTTTCGAACAGATCCAGCAACAGCTCGTAAGCGTTGCCGTCCACCATCGTCAGGTTACGTGCGCGCATGCGGTACAGGCGAAACGCCGGCAGCTCACGCTCACGCAGGGTATACAGACGCCCATCACGGATGGTGAAAGCTACGGTGGAGTTACCGGCATGGTCTTCCGCATCTTCAAAGTAGAAGAAGGAGTGAATATGCAGGCCGTCTTCGTCTTCGAAGAAACGCGCGGAAGCTTCGATATCATCCAGCTCCGGACGTGTCGCCAGGCTTTGGCCCAGCTCGTTTTGCACGCGTTCACGCTCGCCTTCTTCCGGCTCAACCAGATCAACCCACAGCGAGGTGGTGAGATCATCGGAGTCATCCAACTCCAGACGGGACAGGCGGCTTTTATCTAATTTAAACGCGCTCAGCATCTGCTAAAACTCCCTTAGGGTGACAGGGGTAAACAACGCGTGGAAGCACAGAAACAGAGGGGTGTTGCATCACCAGCTTGTTTCAGACCATGAAGGATCTGACTCGTAGCGACACTTAAGAGGTCGCCGACAACCACGAAGGCTATCAGCTCGATGGGATAGCCTTAGAAGTTGTACCTGTTGTTGTCCAGGTCAGTGAGCCAGTATCTACTGGGTGTGTCCAAGGCGTATGTCCTCATTGATAATAGTGCGCGCATGTTACGCCGAGAAGAAAAAGTCTGTCAACCGGTTAGGCCCGATAATTGCGCAACAATTCATCGCCATAACCAATGGGACAAAATCGGTTTAATCCGTGATAAAGGGTAACGAAAAAGTCGCGGGGATCTCTGACCGCGTCCGTGAATATTGCTAATATGAAGCCACGATAAGCTTGCGGACTTTAACGATGAAACAGATTACCGCCCACGACCTGACCGCCATGAGTGAGCAGGCCGCTAAAGTGGCTCGCCTGCGCGCGCACCGTACGTTACACGACGAGTTGAGCGAGCCGGTGCAGCGACTGGCGATTGCCATGGAACCTGGCACCTATATTCGACCGCACCGCCATCCACAAACCTGGGAACTGTTGACACCGCTGCGCGGCCGCTTTGTGGTATTGCAGTTTAATGAGGAAGGTGTCGTCACCCAACGCACGCTGCTGGGTGAAGAAACCAAAGTACTGGAGATGCCGGCGTTTACCTGGCATGCCGTGCTGTCGGTTGATCCCGGCGGCGTGGTGTTCGAAGTAAAACAGGGGCCTTATCAGGCGCTGTCGGAAGAGGACTGCATGCACTGGGCTCCTCCGGAAGGTGGTGAAGGCATCGAAGCTGTTATGCGCTGGTATGCCACCGCGCAAGTTGGCGATCGCTATACCCGTACGCTTTAAGCCTGAGTGCTGGGGCGAAGAGATTCGCCCCTTTGGGTTCGGCGGCTACTGCCCCGCTACACCGTTTCCAGTCTGGCATAGGCGGCCACCAGCCACTTGATGCCTTCCCCTGGGAACGCAATTTGCAGTCGACTGTGTTCGCCGCTGCCTTCCAGATTGACGATGGTGCCTTCGCCAAATTTAGGGTGACGCACTCGCTGCCCCAGCTTGTAGCCGGTATCGTTTTCACCGATCGGCGTGCCCATACGACGATGGCTCACCGGTCGCGATACGCTGGCACGCAACCGCACTTCCTCCACGCACTCCTCCGGCAGTTCGCCGATAAAACGCGAAGGCCGATGGTAAACTTCCTTGCCGTACAGACGACGCGTTTCGGCATAGGTCAGCGTCAGTTTCTGCATGGCACGCGTCAGGCCAACGTAGGCCAGACGACGTTCTTCTTCCAGCCGCCCGCCTTCATCCAACGACATTTGGCTCGGGAACATCCCCTCTTCCATACCGACGATAAACACCAGCGGGAACTCCAGCCCCTTGGCCGAGTGCAGGGTCATCAACTGCACCGCATCCTGATAGGCATCGGCCTGGCCTTCGCCCGCCTCCAGCGCAGCATGCGACAAAAATGCCTGCAGCGGCATCAGATCCTGATCTTCATCCTGATAGCTGTATTGACGGGTTGCCGTCACCAGCTCCTCAAGGTTTTCGATACGCGCCTGGCCTTTCTCGCCCTTTTCCTGCTCATACATAATGAACAGCCCCGAATCGCGGATCACCCGGTCGGTCTGTACGTGCAAGGGCATATCGGCGGTTTCATGCGCCAGGGAATCTACCAGTTCGGTAAAGCGCTGCAGCGCAGAGGCCGCACGGCCGGCCAGCACCTTGTCTTGCAGCAGGGCGCGGGTGGCCTGCCACAGGGTCAATTGACGATCGCGCGCCGTTCGACGCACTTCGTCCAACGTCCGGTCGCCAATGCCACGGGTCGGGGTATTTACTACGCGCTCGAACGCAGCGTCGTCATTACGGTTGGCTATCAGCCGTAGATAGGCCAGCGCATCTTTGATTTCCTGACGTTCGAAGAAGCGTTGCCCGCCGTAAATGCGGTAAGGCATGGCGGTTTGCAGCAGCGCCTCTTCCAGCACGCGCGACTGGGCGTTGCTGCGATAAAGGATGGCGCAGTCATTCAGTGCGCCGCCATTTTCCTGCCAGGTTTTGATGCGGCCGACGACAAAGCGCGACTCGTCGAGTTCGTTGAACGCACAGTAGATAGAAATAGGTTCGCCATCCCCGCCCTCTGTCCACAGGTTTTTACCCATGCGCCCGCCGTTGTTGGCGATCAGGGTGTTGGCTGCCTTTAGAATATTGCTGGTCGAACGGTAATTTTGTTCCAGAAGGACGCTCTGCGCACCGGGGAAGTCCTTCAGGAAACGTTGAATATTTTCCACCTGAGCGCCGCGCCAGCCATAAATCGACTGGTCATCGTCACCCACGATCATCACGTTGCTGTTATTGCCGGCCAGCAGGCGGATCCAGGCATATTGAATGCTGTTGGTATCCTGAAACTCATCTACCAGTACATTGGTAAAACGTTCGCGGTAATGGTTGAGGATATGCGGTTTGTTCAGCCACAGCTCATGGGCGCGCAGCAACAGCTCGGCAAAATCCACCAGCCCGGCGCGATCGCAGGCTTCCTGATAGGCCTGGTAGATACGCAACCAGGTTGCCTCCACCGGATTATTATAGGTCTCGACGTGTTGCGGGCGCAGGCCTTCATCCTTTTTGCCGTTGATGTACCACATCGCCTGACGCGGGGGCCATTGTTTCTCGTCGATATTCAACGCCTTGACGATGCGTTTGAGCAGGCGGAACTGGTCGTCGCTGTCGAGGATCTGGAAATCCTGCGGCAGATTGGCATCCATGTGATGTGCGCGCAGCAACCGGTGAGCCAGCCCGTGGAAGGTGCCGATCCACATGCCACCCTGACTGGTGCCAATCAGATGTTCGATACGGTGGCGCATTTCCGCCGCGGCTTTGTTGGTGAACGTCACCGCCATGATCGAATACGGCGAACAGTTCTCTACCGACAGCAGCCAGGCGATGCGGTGCACCAGCACCCGTGTTTTACCGCTGCCCGCGCCGGCCAGTACCAACAGGTTGCCACGTGGCGCCGCCACGGCTTCGCGTTGTTTTTCATTCAGGCTGTCGAGCAGATCGGAAACGTCCATAGGCACCATTAATTGGTAAGGGAAAGCGCGTCAGCGACGCGATTCCACTGGGAATTTATACAGAGTTCTGGCAGGGATTATAACAATGCTGTCAGCGATGCCAACTGCGAAATCTCAATATGTGGCAGCAGCCGGCTATCGGCAGCCTGCATCAGGCTGCGCTGACGGTCGTTGATCCAACAGGCCTGCAGGCCTGAGCGCAACGCGCCGGCGACGTCGGTGGTTAAATCATCGCCGACGTGGAGAATATGCTCAGGGGCGATGCCTAAACGCTCTGCGGCCAGTTGATACATGTCCTGATAAGGTTTGGCGCGGCCATCCGGCCCGGAGCGCAGCACAAACTGAAAGTAACCGTCCAGCCCGCACATTGCAGGATCGGCATTGCCGTTGGTGATCGCCACCAGCGGAAAGCGTTCGCCCAGTGCTTTCAACGTGGCGTGGGTAGCTTCAGGCACTTCGATGCGGCTGCGCCACAGCGCAAAATTCTGCATCGCCGCGTCAGCCCCTTCAGCAGCCTGGGCATCACGCAGCCCCTGACGGCTCAGCGCCAGGTGGATGGCACGCCAACGCCACTGGGTGACGTCGTGGTAAATCTCTGGATCCTGTTCACGTAACTCTTGGCGCAGGCGGTGAAAATCCGCCGACTGGAAGTGGTTCAGCCCGGGATGATAATTCTGCAGGAAAGCCACCGACTGCAATTCGGTCTGTTTGATCACCGGACGGTTGTCGTACAGCGTGTCGTCCAGATCGAAGGTCAATGCCGCCAGCGGGCGTAGCGGACGATAAAAGTGCATCAGGATTTCCCCCGTTTGGCGCGTGGATGCGCGGCATCGTACACGTTCGCCAGATGTTGAAAGTCGAGGTGGGTATAGATTTGGGTGGTGGTCAGATTGGCATGGCCAAGCAGTTCCTGCACCGCACGCAGATCGCCGCTGGACTCCAGCATATGGGTAGCAAAGGAGTGGCGCAGCTTGTGCGGATGGATGTGGCTGTTAACGCCCTGCTTGACGCCCCACTCGGCAAAACGTTTTTGCACGTTACGGGTCGAGATGCGTTTTCCCTGATTGGACAGGAACATCGCATCGTCTGACGGCCCGAACAGGTCGCGCATCGCCAGCCAGTGTTCCAGCCAGGTCACGGCGGTGCGGCCGACCGGCAGCTTGCGTTCCTTGCTGCCCTTGCCCAAAACCCAAATTTCACCGGCGGCCAGATCGACGTGGCGACAGTCCAGCCCCACCAGTTCAGAAAGACGCAGCCCTGCACCGTACATCACCTCAAGCATAGCGCGATCGCGCACCGCCAGCGGATCGTTGAGATCGATATCCAGCAGCTGATTCATTTCATCGACGTCGATGTTTTTCGGCAGATGACGGCCACTGCGTGGCGTGCGGATCCCTTTGGCGGGGTTGGCTATCAGCATGCCCTGGCTGACCTGCCAGTCGAGAAAACTGCGTAATGCCGACAAGCGTAACGCGAGGCTGGAAGACTGCAGGCCGGCGCGTTTACTGCGCGCCGCCAGCATCCGGACTTTGGCGGCGTCCAACGCCGGCCACTCCGTGATGCCCATATCCTGAGCCAGCGCCATCAGCGCCTGCAATTGGCGTGAATAGCTTAACTGCGTCAAGGGGCTGAGCTGGCGTTCCACCTTCAGATAGCGCAGAAAGGCATCGACCGGCTGTTGCAGGCTGGCCGCCAGCGGGGTCATGCGCGTTCGATCCAGCGTTCCAGCAGTTCCGGCAGCATGCGCGCCAGTTGATTAAGCATCACCGTGCCCATGCCCTGCTGATAATGTTGCGTATCGCGGCTGCTGAAAATCACCATACCCAGCTCGCCCTCATCACCCAGCATCGACAGCGCTACCGAGCCGACCAGTTTGGCCTGCGGCAGCAGCAACAACAACTCGGGGCCATTCAGGCTGCCAAGAAAGTGCTGTTGGTCACCCAGACGCTGAATACGCAACGGTTCAAACGAAGAGCGCGTCAGGGCAAGGTGAGTGAAATCGGAAGGTGCGCCGATTTTCCAGCTTTCGGAAAACAGGCGGATATTGGCGCCGGCCAAACCGAAGCCGCGCGCCCAACGCTGCAGGCGGTTAAGCATATCCTGCAGGCTGTCGGCGGTGGCCAGGTTGGCCTGCAAATGCAGCAGGCTGGCAAACAGCGTTTCGTTGGCGCTGGCCTGCTCCATCAGCAGCGTGATTTCTTCTTCCAGCCGATGGATGTGATTGCGCTGGCGAGCCAGATGCCACTCGACCAACGATACGGTGCCGCGAACGGGATGGGGAACGCGCATCTGCTCCACCAACCGCGCGTTGCGCATAAAGAAATCCGGGTTTTGCAGCAGAAACTGCATCACGGCGTCGTCATCAAGCTCAATGCCTGCGACAGCCTGGTCCTCAACGCTCTTCATAGATGAATAAATCCGTCATATACATGGGTTGCCGGACCGGTCATAAACAGCGGGCTGCCCGGCCCTTTCCAGCGAATATGCAGGCTGCCGCCCGGCAGTTCTACATGCACCTCTTCTGACAGCAATTCCTGTTGAATCCCTACTGCCACGGCCGCACAGGCTCCGCTACCGCAGGCCTGCGTTTCGCCAGCACCGCGCTCATAGACGCGCAGTTTAATGTGCTCGCGACTGACAATTTGCATAAAACCGATGTTAGCCCGTTCCGGGAAGCGCTCATGCCCTTCCAGCACCGGCCCGAGCAGCTCCACCTTGGCGGTTTTTACATCATCCACCTGTAAAACACAATGCGGATTGCCCATCGACACCACGCCGCACAGCACCGTATGCTCCGCTGCGCGCATGATGTAGGTCTTTTCTTCTTTGGTTGCGCGAAACGGCACTGCCTGGGGATCGAAGTTCGGTTCGCCCATATTCACGCACACCAGATCATCGTCGGTCACGCTCAACACCATGCGCCCGGTCTGGGTACTGACGCGAATATCGCGCTTGTTGGTCAAGCCTTTCAGCCGTACAAAGCGGGCAAAGCAGCGAGCGCCGTTACCGCACTGCGCCACTTCACTGCCGTCGGCGTTAAAAATGCGGTAATGGAAATCCAGTTCCGGATCGTAAGGCGGTTCTACCACCAGCAGCTGGTCAAAGCCAACGCCCAAGTGCCGATCGGCCAGACGGCGGATCAACTCGGGTGAGAAATAGACATTCTGTGTAACGGCATCGACCACCATAAAGTCGTTGCCCAGACCGTGCATTTTGGAGAACTGCATATCATACTCCGCTATCCGTCTTGGGTTTGCGGTGACTCACGCCGCCGCAAACAAGGTGTTACTGGTCGCTCATCGACGGTTTTTGCTGAGAGCCAGAAAGTTCCTGCTGATTTTTCTGTACCTGATCGCCGGTCTGAACCTGGGTAGCCGGTTTCTTAGTGCTGGCCGGATCGGCTGGCGGGAAGTACAGCGGGCCCTTCAGGCCGCAGCCGGAGAGCCCGGCAAGCAGAACTGCCATCAGCGCATAGCGTAGTTGTTTTTTCATTTGCATTAATGCCTGTAATTCATGCGTCCAAGGTCTCTATAATCGCAGGTGGATCATGAAAAGCAATAGGAATTGAATATGAACGACAGTGAGTTTCACCAGTTGGCTGACCAACTGATGCTGAATATTGAAGAGACCCTGGACGATTTTGACGGCGATGCGGACATCGATTACGAAACTAACGGCGGCGTAATGACGTTAAGCTTCGAAAATGGCACCAAAATTGTGATCAATCGCCAGGAGCCATTGCATCAGATTTGGCTGGCGACCAAAACCGGCGGCTACCACTTTAACTACCGTGACGGCGTGTGGCTGTGCGATCGCAGCGACCGCGCCTTCTACCCCTTACTGAGCGAAGCGGCCAGCGCACAGGCCGGCGAAGAGGTGAAGTTTTCCTGAGAATGGCCGCATCCGTCGTCAAGGCTCAGCCTGCTGAACCTTGACGATATCAATGCAGCTGGAACTGCTGCTTCAGCGGTTGGACGGCGCTGTCGGTCAGGGGAACGCACAGGCTCGACAGCACATTGCTGCGGAACGGGATCACCTGAGTTCGGCCATCAAGATGCACTATCTGATAGAACTGGGGTAGGTTGAAGTTGATGAAGCTGGAGCCGTAGGTGAAGCGATCGTGCGAGGACGAGTAGAAACGGCTAACGTCACGCACCAGTTCCTCTTTACTGCCTTCGCAATGGTGATAAACCTCAACCCGGTTAGACTCATCCAGAATATAGATGTTAAAACCTTTATCGTCCGTGGTGTCTTCGAAGAAGAACTGAATAATCCCTTCGCTGGCGAAACCGTCCACCACCGGCGGCAGATGCACCTGATCGGTTTCCACTTTGATCGACAGGCCGTGCAATTTGTTGTTGGAAATGGCGCCGTAGAACTCCACCGCGTTTTCCAGCTTCTGCACCGACACGCTCAGCCGTTCGAAGAACAAGCCCCAGGTCTGGCCGGCAACCCGTACCGCTTTAAAACGGCCCGGCTCCAGTCGGGTGCTGGACAGGCGTAGCTCAATACACTCCGACACCAGCTGCTGTATACGGGTACGGATCAGGCCGCGCAGGTGCTGACTGTAGCAGAACACCTCGACCGATTCCGGCGGCGCGGCATCCTGGTGCATTTTGCCGAGAATGGTCTTCAACGCTTCAAGCACCGATTGCTCGCCGCTGAAATGCAAAGTACGCACTTCGTTCCAGGAGTTGCGATACAGCAGATCGATACTGCCCACCAGGCACTGCTGTTGCTGACCAAAGCTGAATACATCGAGCTTGCGGAAATCGAAATGCACCACCTGATTGCGGAAGGCGGCGGTCGGATCGTTTTCCAGATTGACGATTATCGCCAGGTGACGAATTTCGCACGGGCTGTACAGCGCTTTTGGCGTGGGGGCCGCCAGGCGCAGCGGGAAGTGGTGCGACACATCGGCCACCAGTTCCTGCAGTTTTGCGGTATCGCACAGGTTGCCGCTCTTGATGTGCAGACGGGTTTTCGGCGTCAGCAGCCCGTTGAAATAGGCCCAGGCCACCAGCTTGTTGAGGTAGCGGTTATATTCCAGCGGCTGATGGCTGACGATCGAGTCCATGGCCGGTGCCTGGTTATAAAGATACCAGCCGGTGCGGTTGGCACGGCCAATCGGCACGTGAATAAAGGTCAAGTCGTCTTCTGACAGGTCCGGCGAAATCTGTGGGTTCACCAGCGTCACCTTGCCGGGCAGCGCTTCAAACGCGGCGTACAGCTTACGGGTCAGCACGCCGATATCCTGCGGGCTGGCGCTGACGCTAAGGTTGTTGCGGCGAGCGAAGCGGATCAGGTTGCGATAGCTTTGCATCATCGCATCCAACAGTTCGTTGTGAGCTTCACGTACCCGTTCGATTTTCCAGTTGGCGCGATTATCCAGGATCGCCAGACGCTCTTCGTCCCAGCCCCATTCGCTGACCAATTGGCTGAGAATTTCACGACGCCAGCCGACGCACGCATTGGCGCGGGACAGTTTTTCACAGACTTTCAGGTAGAAACAGCGGCGGACCAGGTCGAGGCGGGTAGTGTCGTTGATTTGATTCAGATAATGCGTAACGCGTTCGAGCATCATACAGTAGGCGTCGAGACCAAAGCAGACAATCTCGCCCTGATGCAGGCGCTGTTTGATGTCCATCGCCAGCAGTTGCGTATTCGGGTATTCCCAGGAATAGGCTTCCAGCAGCAGGGTTTTCAGCACCGCCTTGTAAGGCGAGTCGATGCTTTTGTACAGTTGCCACAGGCTGGCACCGAAATATTCTTCCGCCGACAGCGTGCTCAGACCGCCGAGATCCAGCCATTCGTTCGGCGTTAACGCGCCTTGCGAGTACAGCGACAGCACATACTCATCGTAATGTGCTTCTTCTTCGCCCGGCACCATGTTCCACAAAATACGTTTGCCGGCCAGGCGCACCGCGGTGCGGTAAAATTCGTCCAGCAGCAGGATATGTTGGGTGGAGCCGCAGTCTTCGCCCCCCAGGCTACCGCTTTCGTTATGACGGAAGCGGTTTTCATCGATCAGGAAGAAGCTGACTTCCACCCCCATCGACGCCGACCATTTTTCCAGCAGGCTGCATTTTTGCTGCAGGCGGTTACGCTCTTCGTTGTCCAGCCAGGATTGGTGGCACACCCAGATGTCGAGATCCGAGCTGCAACTCTGGCCGATCGACGAGGTGCTGCCCATCGAATAAACCCCGGTAATCGGCAGTTCACCGCTGGCCATTTTGTCAAATGGGCTGCCCCATTTGTCTTCTAAATCATTGAGGTAATCTTGTTGAGTTTCATCAGGCGTGTAGAGGCAAACGCCATGGGGAACGTTACCGTTCAGGTAACCTGGCATCAGTGGGTGGTGGTGGTGCAATAAGGTAGGCAGCAGACTGTATACCCGTTGAAACGCGGGCTTCATGGCCGCTAGGGCGCGATCGATTCGTAATTGATTGATCGCATCCAGTCTCTGCTTCAGTGTCTCGATGTAGAGGTACAAGACGTCTCGCCTGATTATCCCGGTGTTTAGAAAAAAACCCGTATTCCATAAGTGCCGTTAGTGTTGGAAGAATATTTGGCAACTTATTGTTGGAAACGTGATCAATTTAACACCTTGCTGATTGACCGTAAAGGAAGTAACGCTTCACTATTATTGTAGCGCCACTCCAAACGATTTACCCGCAGTGTTAACTGCCCCAAAACACATCACACGTCCCGTTGATTCCGTTGTCCTTTCTTCGCCTGTGGCTTCTTGCACTGACAGTTTTCACACTCAGTGGTAGGATGAACGGCGAATTATAAAAACGGTAACAAGCATGTTAGACAAAATTATTCGAATTGCCACCCGACAAAGCCCACTCGCGCTTTGGCAAGCACATTATGTGCAGCAGCGCCTGATGGCCAGCCACCCCGGCCTGCAGGTCGAACTGGTGCCGATGGTCACGCGAGGCGACATTATTTTGGATACGCCGCTGGCGAAAGTCGGCGGTAAAGGGCTGTTTGTTAAGGAACTTGAACTGGCGTTATTGGACGGCCGTGCGGATATCGCCGTTCACTCAATGAAAGACGTCCCGGTCGATTTCCCCGAAGGCTTGGGTTTAGTGACTATTTGCGAGCGTGACGATCCTCGCGACGCATTTGTTTCCAATCGTTTCGCATCGCTCGATCAACTGCCGCAGGGCAGCGTGGTCGGTACCTCCAGCCTGCGTCGTCAGTGCCAACTGCGTGAGCGCCGTCCGGATCTGATCGTGCGCGATCTGCGCGGCAACGTCGGTACCCGGCTGGCAAAATTGGATAACGGCGATTACGACGCCATTATTCTGGCGGTCGCCGGGCTTAAGCGCCTGGGGTTGGAACAGCGTATCCGCAGTCCATTGAGCCCGGAAGAGTGCCTGCCGGCCGTTGGCCAGGGCGCAGTGGGTATCGAATGCCGCCTCGACGACGAAACCACCCGCGCGCTGTTGGCACCGCTCAATCACGTTGCCACAGAAACCCGCGTACGTGCCGAACGTGCGATGAATACCCGGCTGGAAGGCGGTTGCCAGGTACCGATCGGCAGCTATGCCGTACTGGAGGGCGACAGCCTGTGGCTGCGAGCCCTGGTGGGCTCTCCAGACGGTAGCCAAATGGTGCGCGGCGAACGCCGCGGTCCGGCAGCTCAAGCAGAGCAGATGGGCATTGAACTGGCGGAAGAACTGCTGGCGCAAGGCGCCCGTGAAATTCTGCAGGACGTTTATCAGGGGAATCCCCCTGCATGACGATTCTGGTAACCCGCCCCTCGCCTTCCGGAGAAGAACTGGTCAGCCGACTGCGTGCGCTCGGTCGGGTTGCCTATCATGCTCCGTTGATCGACTTCGCCCCCGGCGGCGATTTGCCAAAATTGCCGCAGACGTTACAGCAGCTTAATGATGGCGATCTGGTGTTCATCCTGTCGCAGCACTCGGTGAGCTACGCCCATTCTGTGATGGGCCGCGTCGGGCTGTCATGGCCTGCCAGGCTTGCCTATTACGCTATCGGTCGTACCACGGCGCTGGCAATGCACCGCATCAGCAGCCTGCCGATAGAATACCCGCGTGAGCAGGAGATCAGCGAAACATTGCTTTTGCTGCCGGCGCTGCAGAAGCTGGAAGGTAAACAGGCGCTGATCTTGCGCGGTAACGGCGGCCGTGAGCTGCTCGGCAACACACTGAGCGAGCGCGGCGCTGCGGTCAGCTATTATGAATGTTATCAACGCAGCCCGGTGCACTATGATGGCAGCGAGCAAAGCGCCCACTGGCAGCGTGCCGGTGTTGATACGCTGGTAGTCACCAGCGGTGAAATGTTACAACAGCTCTATACTTTAGTTCCTGATTACTACCGTTCTTCGTGGCTGTTACGTTGCTGCCTGGTCGTAGTGAGTGAACGCCTGGCTACCCTTGCCCAGGAATTGGGCTGGAGCACAATTCGGGTAGCTGATACCGCCGATAATGACGCGCTGATCCGCGCGCTACAACAAACCTGACTATGGGATGTGCCACTATGACGGAACAAAATACCCCATCCGCCCCGGTTGAAGAACCAACCTCTGCGGTTGAGAGCCCCCAGCAGCCAGACGCTGAAAAGCGTAAAGGTAAAAATACCGGCCCGGTGTTGGGCGCGATCGCGATCGTGCTGGTTATCGCTCTGGCTGCCGGCGGCTATTACCATACACATCGACAGGCGCAGCAGCTTATCGCCGCCAACCAAACGTTGCAGCAACAGCTTGAAGCGCTGAAACAGAACCAACAGCAGGAAAGAAGCGCGCTGGAAGGCCTGTTGCAGCAACAGGGCAAAACGCTGGACGCCGCCGATCGCGAACAGGCAACCCTGGCGCGACAGCTCAATGAACTGCAAGAGAAAGTCGCCATCATCTCCGGCAGCGACGCCAAAACCTGGTTGCTGGCGCAGGCCGATTTTCTGGTGAAAATGGCCGGGCGTAAGCTGTGGAGCGATCAGGACGTCACCACCGCCGCCGCGCTGTTAAAAAGCGCCGATGCCAGCCTGGCTGACATGAATGACCCGAGCCTGCTCGAGGTTCGTCGCGCCATCACCGAAGACGTCAGCACGCTGTCCACGCTGACTCAGGTGGATTTCGACGGCATCATTCTCAAGACCAATCAGTTGTCCAATCAGGTGGATAATCTGCGCCTGGCGGATAACGACAGCGACGAAGCGCCGATGGATCAAGACAGCAGCGAGCTGTCGAGCTCGATCGGCGAATGGCGGCAAAACCTGGCCAAAAGCTGGCACAACTTTATGGCCGACTTTATTACCGTCCGCCGCCGCGATAGCAATGCCGAGCCGCTGCTGGCCCCGAACCAGGACATTTACCTGCGCGAAAATATCCGTTCGCGCCTGCTGGTTGCCGCACAGGCCATCCCACGCCATCAGAACGAAGTGTATAAGCAGTCGCTGGAGACCATTTCCACTTGGGTTCGCGCCTACTTCGATACCACCGACCCGGCCACGAAAGCGTTCCTGGAAGAGTTGGATGCCCTGAGCCAGCAGTCGATCACCATGGACGTGCCGGATCAGCTGAAAAGCCAGCCGCTGCTGGAAAAACTGATGCAGACCCGGGTGCGTAATCTGATGGCCCAGTCCCCTGCCGCTCATCAGGAGGGATAAGCCATGTTACGCGTGCTATTTCTGTTCCTGGTGCTGATCGCCAGCGTGGTGGTTGGGCCGATGTTGGCCGGCCATCAGGGCTATGTGCTGATTCAGACCGATAACTACAATATCGAAACCAGCGTCACCGGCCTGGTGATCATGGGTATCTTGCTGTTTGTGGTGCTGCTGGTGATCGAGTGGATCCTGCGCCGCATCTTCAGCACCAGCGCCCGCACTCGCGGCTGGTTCCTGGGCCGCAAACGCAGCCGTGCGCGTAAGCAGACCAAGGCCGCGCTGATCAAACTGGCCGAAGGTGATTACAAGCAGGTTGAAAAACTGCTGACGCGCAATGCCGATCACGCCGAACAACCGGTGGTGAACTACCTGCTGGCCGCTGAGGCCGCACAGCAACGGGGTGACGATTTCCGTACCAATCAGTACCTGGAACGCGCCGCCGAAGCCGCCGACACCGACCAGCTGCCGGTAGACATCACCCGCGTGCGCATCCAGCTGGCTCAGGGCGAAAACCATGCGGCACGTCACGGTGTCGATCGCCTGCTTAACCAGGCTCCGCGTCATCCCGAAGTATTGCGACTGGCGGAAATGGCTTATCTGCGCACTGGCGCTTTTGCCTCATTGCTGGAGATCCTGCCGTCGATGAGCAAGATCAATCTGCACAGTGAGGCTGAGCTGCAGGCGCTGCAACAACAGGCCTACATTGGCCTGATGAATCAGGCGATGGCGGATGAGGGCAGCGATGGCCTGAAACGCTGGTGGAAAGATCAGAGCCGCAAAATCCGGCATGAGGTGCCGTTGCAAATCGCGATGGTGGAACACCTGATCGAATGCAATGACCATGAACTGGCGCAAGAGATCGTACTCGACAGCCTCAAGCGCCAGTATGACGAACGCCTGGTGTTGCTGATCCCGCGTCTGAAGTCCGGCAACCCGCAACAGCTGGAGAAAGCGTTGCGTCAGCAGGTGAAGCAGCATGGTGCCACACCACTGCTAAACAGCACCCTGGGCCAGTTGCTGATGAAGCACGGCGAATGGCAGGCGGCGGCCGATGCATTCCGGGAAGCGCTGAAACAGCGCCCTGACGCCTACGATTACGCTTGGTTGGCTGACGTGCTGGAGAAGCTGCACCGCTCGGATGAAGCCGCACAGATGCGTCGTGAAGGCCTGATGCTAACGTTGAAGCAGAACGGCGAATAACGCACAATGCACTGTCTTCAAGGCGCGCCCACAGGTCGCGCCTTTTTTATCTAACGTTGTTTATACCCAAGATAGTTAGAGTCACAGCAAGGCGGCAAGCTCACGAATCCCCAGGAGCTTGGTCAACCAAGTGACTGGGGTGAGAGCGCGCAGTCAACGCAGCTGTGGCTTCAAATATGATGGGTATTAGGCAAAAAAAAACACTTGCCGCGGTGGCAAGTGTATAAAAAAGCAATCAGGTCTAGGACAACAGGGGCGGTGCCTCACTCAACGTTTTGCCCGGAGTGTGATGTCAGCCATTGCAAGCAACGCCGTCATCGTTCTGGTGGGCAATAGGCACCCTAAATCGGCTCTGCGTCATTCCCAGGGTTTATGAAGCCTAAGGCGAACATAAGAGGTGGAATGAGCATCTACATAGTGGATATTGCACTTGGCGTGCCAACTTTGGGGAAAATGCATCGATCCTTCAGGCGAAAAGCCTAATAAGCTGAATTAAAACAGATTTAATCTCAGCACTTCGTTTCATTCCGCTCATTGCCCTTTCTGCTGCTATCACCTGACGCCTGCAGATATGTCGCCTTAAAACGACGACTTAAGCCAAAGTCATTTTTATTAAATAAAATCAATGTATTAAATGTCTCAAGCTGACGACAATGCGGCATGCCGATGTCGCCAGAAGCCAACACCAAGCCAAAAGCGTCCTGGCGGGATACGATAGCTAGCGGGCAGAGGCAAAACCAGAGCAGGAGGGTGTAAAGCGGAATGTCAGAAAGCAAAAAGCCCGTTCATTGCTGAACGGGCTTTTCTGAATGTGGTCAGCGAGAGAGGATGACTTGCATCTGCGATGCCGCCCTACGGGCCGTTGCTAAAGCAACGTTGTCTCGCTGCGCTCGGCTCAAACCTCCTTCGGAGGTGCTCATCCTATAAACTACAGATGTAAAAAAACCCGCTAAAAGCGGGCTTTCTTGAATGTGGTCGGCGAGAGAGGATTCGAACCTCCGACCCACTGGTCCCAAACCAGTTGCGCTACCAAGCTGCGCTACTCGCCGATTTCTTGTTGCAGATACTACTAAATTTTATCGCTTATGTCTATGTAAATATTAAATTTATTAGACATTTTGTGTGGTGCGAAGAGAGGGACTTGAACCCTCACGTCCGTAAGAACACTAACACCTGAAGCTAGCGCGTCTACCAATTCCGCCACCTTCGCACAGTCACAAAACAGCTTAAAATTCTTCACTTCTCTTAGGAAGTGGGGTGGCTAATGGGACTCGAACCCACGACAACTGGAATCACAATCCAGGGCTCTACCAACTGAGCTATAGCCACCATTACTTCTTAACTACTTCACGCGGTAATACTACCACCGCAGCTCTTGCACACAAACTTAATGGTGCGCCCGACAGGATTCGAACCTGAGACCTCTGCCTCCGGAGGGCAGCGCTCTATCCAGCTGAGCTACGGGCGCATAGCGCCGTTGCGGGAGGGGATACTACGGATTTAACCCAATCCTGTCTAGTGCTTTTTCGCAGAAATGTTGTGTTTGATTACGCTTTGCTCACTCCCGCGCAGGAAAGCGCTATCCGTAGCCCCTTTTCACCGGTTATTGCTGTGTTTCTGTCCGTTTTTCAGCCGGATGATGTTTCTTGTGCATGCCGAAAGCAAAGTAGCACAGGCTGACTGCCGCTAAGAAAATCGCCCCGACCAGCAAAGAAATTCGCGTATCCGGGTTAATTCCCATGCCGATCAGCACGCAGACCAAGAAAGCGATGGTCAGATAGTTCACATAGGGGAACATAATCGACTTAAAGCTGTGGGTTTTAATCGCTTCCTTATGGGCACGGCGGAAATACAGTTGGCTAATCAGCACCACGAACCACGGCACCATGCCCGGCAACACGCTGGCGCTGTAGACATAGACAAACACCGCCTGCGGATTGGGAATGAGGTAATTCAATCCGGAACCGACTAACAGACAGGCAATGGTCACGGCGATACAGTTAACCGGCACGCCGTTGGCGGACAGCTTGGTCAACGACGCCGGCAACTGCCGGTTTTTAGCCAGTGCGTACAGCATACGGCCACCGCTATACATCCCGCTGTTACAACCTGAAAGCGCGGCGGTCAACACCACAAAGTTAATGATACCGGCGGCAGCGACAATGCCGATTTTGGCAAAGGTCAGCACGAAGGGGCTGCCTGCGGTGCCAATGCCATTCCAGGGGAAGATGGTGACGATGACAAAGATAGCGCCGACGTAGAAGATCAGGATACGCCACAAAATATTGTTAATCGCACGCTTCAGAGTCACCTGCGGGTTTTTGGCTTCACCGGCAGTGATCCCCACCAGTTCAACGCCCTGATAGGACGCCACAACAATACAGAGCGCGAACAGGAAGCCCTTCCAGCCGCCGGCAAAGAAACCGCCGTGCTCGGTCAGGTTGGCAAAGCCAATCGGCTGCCCGCCATTCCCGAAGCCAAAGAAGATCACCCCCAACCCCACCAAAATCATCACAATGATGGTGGTAACCTTGATCATGGCAAACCAGAACTCCAGCTCGCCGTACAGACGCACGGCGGCCAGGTTGGCCAGCGCTACCATCGCCACGGCGATCAACGCCGGTATCCACTGCGGGATTTCCGGGAACCAAAACTGCACGTAGACCCCAACGGCGGTGATTTCCGAGATGCCTACGGCAATCCACATAAACCAATAGCCCCAGGCGGTCAGGTAGCCAAAATAGGGATTCATGTATTTATGGGCATAAACGGCAAAGGAGCCCGCGACCGGTTCAAGGAACAGCATCTCGCCCATCGAACGCATAATGAAGAACACGAACAGGCCGGCGATGATATAAGCCAGCAACACCGAAGGCCCCGCCCATTTCAGCGTACTGGCCGAGCCCATAAACAGGCCAACCCCGATGGTGCCTCCCAGAGCAATCAGCTCGATATGCCGGGCTTCCAGCCCCCGGTGTAGGCCTTGCGGTTTTTCTTTGTGTGCCATAAATCCTCAATATTATTTTTTTGATTGTGTTTGCATGCCGGCCGTTACCGGTCGTTATTGTTTTAATGAAAATAGCGTAAAACCTCTCCCGCCGCGTTGGCGGACACCAGCTTGTGATGGGACGATCTTACGGTGAGAAAAACGTCGTTAAGCGCTATCACGTTTTGCGCCAACGCTCAGGGATAATTTCCGGGCGGTATCGTTTCGCATTTTGCCGCTATAAGCAAACCGCAATTTAAAACTTTATGGAATAAATACAGGTGAGTTTATGGGCTGAGGTTATAGGGGTGCTGACGAATACGCCATAAAGCAGGTTATTTGAACAATTGGTTGCATCGGGGCGGGATCCTCCGCCCCAACGCAGAGATCACATCTTACCGCGGTAATAGTAGCCGACAAACTTCAGCAGTTTAAGTTGGCGCCCCAGGCGGCTCGGTTGGCTTAGCAGCCGATACAACCACTCCAGACCGAGGTTCTGCCAAATCTTTGGCGCACGCTTCACGTGCCCGGTGAACACGTCGTAAGTACCGCCTACGCCCATATAGAGCGCCTGCGGATGCACTTTACGGCAGTCACGCATCAGGATTTCCTGTTTCGGCGATCCCATGGCCACCGTCACAATGGCGGCACCGCTGCCGCGAATGCGTTCGAACAGCGCATCCCGCAGTTCAGGCTTGAAATAACCGTCCTGGCTGCCCACCAGGTTTACATTCCACTGGCTACGCAGCTTCTGTTCGGTTTCCGCCAGCACCGAGGGTTTGCCGCCAATCAGGAAGACCGGCGTACCCTCGCGTCCGGCGCGCTGCATCAACGCCTCCCACAGGTCGGCTCCCGCGACGCGCGATACCTCTGCCCGCGGGTATTTACGGCGGATCGAACGTACCATGCTGATCCCGTCCGCATACTTGTATTCGGCTTCATCCAGCAAGGCGTGCAGCGCAGTATCTTCTTCCGCCTTGAGGATCTTTTCGGCATTCATCGCGACCAGCGTGCCCTGCTTTACCCGGCCGCCGTCAAACAGAAAATCCAGGCATTGCGCCATATCGCGAAATCCCCACAGGCTGAAACCGCGCAGCTCATATTGGGGAACCGAAATCTTTGCTTCCATCGTTATTATTACCCTTACAGAAGGCTGTCGACCCGAACGGATGATGGCGTCGATGCCAGCGTACGCGTACGCCGCACCCGTGCCTTAATCAACCCGGCAGTGTCAAACAGCCAGTACAACAACTTAGCCATCAGCAGGCAGGCGCCAAAAATAAGGCAGAAGAACACCACTCGCGAGACAAAGGAATCTACCCCTTCGCGCGCCAACACGATGATGTTGAAAACCGCACCGAAGCAGAAACTTTGCAATATCGCGGCCTTATACCGGTTAGGTTCGCTTTTGCCCATCTCATACAGCCAGTCGAACCACTTGATGATCATCCCGACCAGTACCGCGCCAACGGGAATAAACACCGCACCGCCCATCACCACTAGTGAGCCGATAAGCGTGGGTGATATCGCCAGGCCGGAATGGTTATTCAACACTTCCCAGGTGAAATAGTTGGCGCTATTGAGCACCGTGTCCGGTCGCCCCGGCCACAGCCAGGCCGGAATGAACACGTAGAAATCGCGCACTATCGGTGCCAGGCCCTGGAAGTCAATCTTGTCGTAGTTCTGCAGCAGCAGCGCCAGGTTTTCCCATGGCGAGAAGGTATCGCGCGTCAGGTAAAGGAAGGTATAGAACGCTTCGGGACCGCTGACGTCCAGGCTGTAGCGCTTTAACGCCAGCCAGAACATGCCGACGATACCAAACACGCCGGCGGCCACCAGCATCCACAACGAGATCCAGCCGCGCACGATGCCGATAAACAGAAACAGCGAGAAGGCAATAATGATATTGGCGCGGGTACCGCCGACTATCACGTAAGTCAGGATGCCAAAGGCTACCGTCGCCGCCAGGAAAAAGAACCAGGCGCGCAGATCTTGCTTCAGGAAATACACCACCAGCATCGCCGGGATGAAGAAATAGAAGAACCGCTTGAGCGCCACCCCGGAGACATCGCTGGAGAAAATTTGGCTGTAAGAGTTGAGCTTGAACAGCAGGAAACCGTTTTGCATGAAGAAAATGCCGACGGTCGCCATCGCCACCAGCGCCAGCAGCATCCAGGTCAGATGGGTTTCCACCCGGTTCATGGTGAACACCGGCTTACGCGGTTGCACGCTGCGCTTTCGCAGCCGGGTTTTATAGCTGACGTAATAAATCGCATAAAACGCAGTAGCGGAGAGGATCGCATAGAGTAAAAACTCTACCGGTACCACCTCGACGTCAAACTGAAACACCAGCAGACAGGTCAGCGGGAAACCGAAGTAAAACGTCAGCAAATACAGTAGCGTAAAGAAGACGTTAAAATTGAAACGGACGCGCCTAAACTCCTGGTAAGCCAGCGTCAGAATAAACAGCACGCTCACCAGATAAACGATAAACAACCCGCCAAATTGCGCCAGCGTCATACGTTGTCCCCTGCCGCCAGGGTTAATGCCTGCTGCCAGCCATCAACGTAGTTAGGGTTGAAGAAAGCGATGGCCTGTTTATCGACGGATGCCAGTTGGCGTTGCGCTTCACGCACGACTGCCTCATCCAGCGAATCGCCATAGAACAGCACCGGCAGATGTTGCTCCGCCAGATCCTGCCAGAACGGGTTCTGTCGGCTCAGCACAAAGGGCACGCCAAACTGGATCAGAAGACACAGCGTGCCTATGCCCTGCTGGCGGTTAAAAATAAAGTAACCGAGATCGCACTCGCGCAGGATATTCAGGTAATCGTCGAACGCCACCTGCTGCGTCAGCACCTGCAGGTTCCTGGCGCTGAACAGCTTTAGCCCGGCGCTGCGCACCTGTTCAATATAGGCGTCGTTATTGGCCGGGTAGCCCATCGGCAGGATCACCCGCACCTCGGCGCCAAACTGCTGATGAATCGCTTTCAACGCCTCAATATGACGGTTGGTACGATCGCCAGAGTTCCCCACCAGAATGGTCATCGGCCCGGCCAGGTTTTTCTCTACCTCAATGCCGGTTAACGCCGGATCCATCCGCGTCGGGAAATACAACAAAGAGGCCGGCACGCGGGCATGGCGCTGCTGGTAATGAATAATATCACCGCGGGTCGCGAACACGTGTCTCACTCTGCCCTGCGCAATACGGCGCAGCAAATAGAACAGGCGGAATTTCCAACTGGTGGCGTTTTCATACAAATCAGCGCCCCAGATATGCCAACTCACCTGATCGGCCTTGATTTTACCGCTCAGCAACGCCAGCCACAGCGTAGGGTTAAACTGGCCGTGCAGGAAGAAACGCTGATTGCGATCGGCCTGCGCGCGGGCGATGACCGCCATCGCCAGACTTTTCTTGTCCGGATGGCATTCAATGCTCAGCTCGGGGAACCCCCCTAACGCAGCGGCATCTTTGGCAGCCACCATAAAATGACGCGTCTGTTCGGACGGCAGGCGTTTCGCCAACACATCGTTGAAGAAACGCAGCACCGTCTGATTGTGATGCGGGATGTCAGATCCCAATACGTGAATCAGTGTCGTCATACTCGTCTACGGTAAAGAATAAATACGCAGCTACAGAGCGTGAAGTACACGATGTAGGTTGCCATGTAGGCCTGTGCCGCTCCCAGCGCACCATGCAGCGGTATCAACCAATGCGAGAACAGCGTTAACAGCAGGAACTGACTGACTTCGGTCAGGATATAAAAACGCAGCGACGCCTTGGCAATCACCAGATAGCCGAACACATAGGCGCCCACTTTCAGTACGTCCCCTACCAGTTGCCAGGCAAACAGATCGCGCATCGCGACGAATTTGTCCGTGAACAGCAACCAGATGGCGAAGTCGCGCAGTAACCAGACCGTGAAACTCGCCGCCGCTACTGCAGGCAGTACAAATTTTAATGAGCGCACAATCTCTTGAGAGATGGCGCTTTTTTCCTTCAGCCGCGACAGCGTAGGCAGCAGATAAACGGTAAACGAGGCGGTGATAAACTGCAGGTAAGCGTCGGAAATACTGCTGACACCCTGCCAAATCCCGACCTCATCCCAACTGTAATGGCTGGCCAGCAGGTTACGCATCATCACATAGGCCACCGGCAGCGTCACTGATGTGATCAATGCCATGATGGTGAACTTGCCAAGATGGCTGGCTAACGCCTTGTCCCATGCCAATGCCAAATAGCGCAGCGGCAAGGTTTTGCGCCGCCAAAGGATAAAACCTGCGGGCAACACCACCAAGGCCGGCACCAGTGCCAACCCCGCCAGCGCGCCTTCGTAGCCGCCCAGCTTAAAGCACAGGTAGTAAGCCACCACGCCAATCAGGCTACCGCCAATCACCGCCAGCGCGTTGCCCATCGCATCGCGGTAGCCTTTCAGCACCGCCATAAACAGGTTGGCATAGGCGATACCCATCTGAATAAAGGCTACCGCCCGCACCACGCCGACATAGTCAGCATGGCCGAACAACCCGATACTGATAGGCTCCGCCGCAAACAGAAAAACCAGCGCCAACAGCGTGGAAAAGCCCAGCACGATGCTTGACGCCGTTCCAACAGCCAGCCGTAACCGCTGCGGATCCTGATGATATTCAGCTACGTACTTGGTGATGCCGTTAAAAATCCCGGCACCGGACAGCACGCCCAGCACGGTAATCAGCTGACGGAAGTTGCCCGCCTGCCCAACCCCGCTGGGGCCAAAGGCCACCGCCAGCAGTTTCACCACCAACAGCCCCACGCCAATCTTGATCAGCGTGGAGCCCGCGGTCCAAATTGATGCTTTTGCCAACGACATATCAGGCGCAGAAGCTAAGAATGGTATTGATCACCGTACGTTGAGTGACATCAGACATATTGTAGAACAACGGCAGACGCACCAGACGCGCACTTTCCTGGCTGGTGAAGCGGTCTTCGCCGGAAAAACGGCCAAAACGATCGCCCGCCGGGCAGTCGTGCAGCGCGATGTAATGGAACACCGCCATGATTTCCGCTTCTTTCAGATAATCGATAAAGGCCGTGCGATCTTCAATATCACGCAGTTTGATATAGAACATGTGCGCATTATGCACGCAGTCCGCCGGGATGGTCGGCAGCACAATACGGCCGGCGTTTGCCAACGGCAGCAGGCTGTCATAATAGGTCTGCCACAGTGCCAGACGACGCTGGTTGATGCGGTCAGCCGCTTCGAGCTGGCCCCAGAGATAGGCAGCCTGCAAATCTGACATCAGATAGCTGGAACCGATATCGCGCCAGGTATACTTGTCAACCTGCCCACGGAAGAACTGGCTGCGGTTGGTGCCTTTCTCACGAATGACTTCTGCCCGGTCGATCAGCGCCGGATCGTTGATCAGCGTTGCGCCGCCCTCACCGCCGGCAGTGTAGTTTTTGGTTTCGTGGAAGCTAAAACAGCCAATATGACCAATGGTACCGAGCGCTTTGCCCTTGTAAGTGGACATCACACCCTGCGCGGCGTCTTCTACCACCCGCAGGTTATATTTTTTCGCCAGCGCCATGATGGTGTCCATCTCGCAGGCCACCCCGGCGTAATGCACCGGCACGATAGCGCGTGTCTTATCGGTGATAGCCGCTTCGATTTTAGTCTCATCGATGTTCATGGTATCCGGACGCAGATCGACAAACACCACGGTGGCCCCGCGCAGCACGAAGGCATTGGCGGTTGAAACAAAGGTGAAGCTCGGCATGATCACTTCATCACCCGGCTGAATATCCAGCAGGATAGCCGCCATCTCCAGCGACGCGGTACAGGACGGCGTCAACAGCACCTTCGGGCTGCCAAAACGCTGTTCCATCCACTGTTGGCAACGGCGAGTAAAACCACCATCTCCGCACAGCTTGCCGCTGTCCATCGCAGCCTGCATATAGTCAAGTTCAGTGCCAACAACCGGCGGAGCGTTAAATGGGATCATGTTTTCCTCTGTATAACCAATACGAGGTGCTTTCAATAACAGCACCCTGTCGTTGATAGAGCCGTAATGCGGCGATATTGCCGAGCTGTGTCGCCACCCGCAGACGCATCCGCGAGTCTTTCCGACACTCTGCAATGGCCGCCGCCATTAATCGCGCACCAATACCTTTACCTGACGCGCCGGGGAAAGCTGCCAGCAGGCCGATTCTAACCTCTTGGCCGCCGATATCACGCAGGCTGACAAAGCCCTCCGGCTGACCGGCTTCGTCCAGTGCCAACAGGCATTGGTGATCGAAGGTTCCCAGTACCGCTTTTTCGATCCAGGCGGCATAGAAACGCCCGCTATCCTGAACGTCGTACCAAGGGGCCCGAAAACGGCTGGCGGTGAACACATTGGCCGCTGCCGCACGCAATACTGGAATATCCTCCGGCACTGCCAGGCGAATCGCTGGCGGTAGCGCACTCTGCGACGATGCACATTCCGTGCCGATATTCAGCAACAGATCGACCTCAGCCTCAACCAGTTGGAAACCCAGACCCGACAATGCGTCCGCCCAGGCGGTTTGGTGCGCCGGGATTTTAGCTTGCACCAAGGCGTAGGCTGCCAGACCGGCCTCGGTCAACGCCGGGGCCGTGGTGGAAAAGTTGAGCCTGGCGCTGCCAAGAGCGAAAAATTCGCTTTCCCAGGCTAAGGGCTCAATATTGGCGTGGACGCGCATGCAATAAATCCAGCAGATACTTGCCGTAACCGGTTTTGACCAGCGCCTGTGCGGCACGTTTCACACCGTCATCATCCAGCCAACCGTTGCGCCAGGCGATCTCTTCCAGGCAGGCAATTTTAAAGCCCTGGCGTTTTTCCACCGTCTGCACGAAGCTGCTGGCTTCCAGCAGGCTGTCATGAGTACCGGTATCCAGCCAGGCGAAACCGCGGCCCAGCAGTTCAACGGTCAGTTCGCCACGCTCCAGATACATCTGGTTAATGCTGGTAATTTCCAGCTCGCCACGGGAGGAAGGCTTGACCTGTTTGGCAAACTCCACCACCTGACTGTCGTAGAAGTACAGGCCGGTCACCGCCCAGTTGGACTTGGGCTCGGCAGGCTTTTCTTCGATCGATAAAGCGCGGAAGTTATCGTCAAACTCCACCACCCCAAAACGTTCGGGATCCATCACCTGGTAGCCGAACACGGTAGCGCCCTGGGTACGTGCAGCGACCGTTTTTAGTTTCGGGCTAAACCCTTGGCCAAAATAGATATTGTCGCCTAACACCAGACAGCTCGGCTCGCCGGCCAGGAACTCTTCACCGATCAGAAACGCCTGAGCCAGACCATCGGGGCTGGGTTGTTCGGCATAGCTGAGATTAATGCCAAACTCTTCGCCGTTACCCAACAGACGTCTGAATGAAGGGAGGTCTTCCGGTGTGGAAATAATCAGAATGTCGCGGATCCCGGCTAACATCAGCACCGACAGCGGATAGTAAATCATCGGCTTGTCGTAGATCGGGAGCAACTGCTTGGATACGCCGCGAGTAATTGGATGCAAACGTGTACCGGATCCACCCGCCAGAATAATACCTTTCATACTCACTCCAGAATCCACTGGGCCACCACTCAGGCAGCCCGGGTAAACTTAGTCGGATAAACCTAAACGCTCACCCGCATAGGAACCATCCTGAACGCGACGCCACCAGGTTTCATTGTTCAGGTACCAGGAAACCGTTTTGCGAATGCCGCTTTCAAAGGTTTCTTGCGGGTGCCAGCCCAGCTCCCGGTCAATTTTCCTGGCGTCGATCGCATAGCGCATATCATGGCCCGGGCGATCCTTGACGTAAGTGATCAGATCGCGGTATTGCGCCACGCCCTGCGGTTTGTTCGGCGCCAGTTCTTCCAGCAGATCGCAAATGGTATGCACTACTTCAATATTCTTGCGCTCGTTGTGACCACCGATATTGTAGGTTTCCCCTACCACACCTTCGGTAACGACCTGATACAACGCGCGCGCATGGTCTTCGACATACAGCCAGTCACGCACCTGCGCACCGTTGCCATACACCGGCAACGGTTTGCCGGCAACGGCATTGAGGATCACCAGCGGGATAAGTTTTTCCGGGAAGTGGTACGGGCCGTAGTTGTTGGAACAGTTGGTGACCAACGTCGGCAAGCCATAGGTCCGCAGCCAGGCGCGGACCAGATGGTCGCTGGACGCCTTGGAGGCCGAATACGGGCTGCTTGGCGAGTAAGGCGTGGTTTCGGTGAACAAGTCATCCGTACCGTGCAAGTCGCCATACACTTCGTCGGTGGAGATATGGTGGAAACGGAAGCTCTGCTTCTTCTCCGCCTCCAGCGGATGCCAATAATGACGGGCCGCCTCCAGCAGGGTATAGGTCCCCACCACGTTAGTCTCGATAAAGGCCGCCGGGCCATCAATCGAACGATCGACATGGCTTTCCGCCGCCAGGTGCATGACCACATCCGGCTGATATTGAGCAAACACCCGATCCAATGCCGCGCGATCGCAGATATCCACCTGCTCGAACGAATAGCGTTCGCTATCAGCAATCACTGCAAGCGATTCAAGGTTGCCGGCGTAAGTCAGCTTATCCACCACCACCACGCTGTCCCGCGTGGCTTCAATAATATGCCTGACGACCGCGGAACCGATAAAACCGGCGCCCCCAGTGACTAAAATACGTTTCAACGCCATACCCCTTTGGTATCTACTACCCAGGATTGCGTGATCTCTTCCGGCCTGATTGCCTTGAATTGCTTATGATCGACCAACATCACGATCACGTCCGCCTGCTGCAACGCGTCGGCCATCGCTTTCAGCGTCACATGGCCCGCCAGCGATTTCGGCAGTTGCTCAACGTTCGGCTCCACCACCAGGGTTTCACCCACGTGCCAATCAGCAATTAAATGCGCCACTTCCACCGCCGGGCTTTCGCGCAGGTCGTCGATATTCGGCTTGAATGCCAGGCCGAAGCAGGCAATTTTCACTTCCGACGCACGCTTATCGGTGGCAGCCAGACAATCAGCCACTGCGGCTTTCACACGATCAACCACCCACAGCGGTTTTCCGTCATTCACCAGGCGCGCGGTATGAATCAAACGCGCCTGCTGCGGATTTTGCGAGACAATAAACCAAGGATCGACCGCAATACAGTGGCCGCCGACGCCGGGACCAGGCTGCAAAATATTGACCCGCGGATGGCGATTCGCCAGGCGGATAAGCTCCCAGACATTGATGCCCTGATCGGCACAAATCAACGACAGCTCATTGGCAAAGGCGATATTCACATCGCGGAAGCTATTTTCGGTCAGCTTGCACATCTCAGCGGTGCGTGAATTGGTAATCACACACTCGCCCTCGAGGAAAATCTTGTACAGCTCGCTGGCGCGCTCCGAGCATTTTGGCGTCATACCGCCAATCACCCGATCGTTTTGAATCAGCTCAACCATCACCTGCCCCGGCAGCACGCGCTCCGGACAGTAGGCAATGTTCACATCAGCGGCCTCACCTGCCTGCTGCGGGAAACTGAGATCGCTACGCGCTTCTGCCAGCCACTGCGCCATCTGTTCGGTCGCGCCCACCGGCGAGGTGGACTCCAGGATCACCAGATCGCCTTTTTTCAGCACCGGTGCCAAGGATTTGGCGGCGGCCTCGACATACGCCAGATCCGGCTCATGGTCGCCTTTAAACGGCGTCGGTACCGCAATCAGGAAAGCATCCGCTGCCAGAGGTTTGGTCACCGCCTGCAGATAGCCGCCGTCGACCGCGTCTTTCACCACTCTATCCAGGTCGGGTTCAACGATATGGATCGCACCACGGTTAATGGTATCCACCGCATGTTGGTTAACATCTACGCCCACCACTTTTTTCTTGCGGGAGGCAAACGCCGCCGCCGTTGGCAGACCGATATAACCCAGGCCGATAACCGAAATAGTGTTAAAACTCATAGTGTCACCTGATGATTCTTCAAAGCTTCCAGAATACGCTGGCAGGCATGCCCGTCACCGTAAGGGTTATGCGCCCGGCTCATGGCGTGATATTCGTTTTCGTCCGTCAGCAGCCGGTTAACCGCATCAACAATTTTTGCTACGTCGGTACCCACCAGCCGCACCGTGCCAGAATCTACCGCCTCCGGCCGCTCGGTGGTGTCACGCATCACCAGCACCGGCTTACCTAATGATGGTGCCTCCTCCTGAATGCCGCCAGAGTCGGTCAGGATCATATATGACTTGGCCATCAGATAGACAAAGGGCAAATAATCCTGGGGATCTATCAGGATGATATTATCAATCCCTTTCAGAATGCGGTTGACCGGCTCGCTGACGTTGGGGTTGAGATGCACCGGATACACCACCTGCACTTCAGGATGAGTACGGGCAATTTCTGCCAGCGCGCTGCAAATTCGCTCGAACCCACCGCCAAAGCTTTCGCGGCGATGCCCAGTTACCAGAATCAACTTTTTGTTGTCGGCATCCAGGAACGGGTAGCGTTGAGCCAGGCTGTCATGCAAGGCCGCATCCCCCATCACCCGATCGCGTACCCAGAACAACGCGTCGATTACCGTGTTGCCTGTGACGAAGATATGATCGTCCGGTAACAGTTCGCGCAACAGGTTCTGTCGCGAGTTTTCCGTCGGGGCAAAATGGTACATCGCCAGATGGCCGGTCAGCTTGCGGTTAGCCTCTTCCGGCCACGGGGAGTAAAGGTCGCCGGTACGCAGGCCCGCCTCTACATGCCCTACCGGGATACGCTGATAAAATGCCGCCAGGCTGGTGGCCAGCGTGGTGGTGGTATCGCCATGAACCAACACCACATCCGGTTTGAATTCCTCAAGAACGCCTTTCAGGCCTTCGAGGATGCGGCAGGTGATCTCACTTAATCCCTGGCCGGGTTTCATGATGTTCAGATCGTAATCAGGCACTATCTCAAATAACCGCAATACCTGATCCAACATCTCACGATGCTGTGCCGTCACGCAGACTCTTGATTCAAAGGCTTCATCCTGAGCCAGGGCATGTACCAGCGGTGCCATTTTGATGGCTTCAGGTCTGGTGCCGAAAACAGTCAACACTTTCACAGCGAATCTCTTTTGGTCGGTTAACCGCAGGCGAACCTGCGAATTGGGCGCTCTCACGCCCATCAGCGAATTATTATATTATTTTTATTTACGCGGCCGACGCACCAGGGCAACACCTGCGCCAACCAAAGCGCCCATCGCGCCCCACATGATCAACCAGAATACACGACGTGGGCTGTCACGTTTTACCGGCTCTTCCGGGGTCCGCAAATAGCGGTAAGTCTGAAATTTCTCGTCCAGCGTTGGGCCAACGTTCAGGGTCGCCAGCATCGCGCGATTTTGGTCGTAGTCCAAATCAAAGGTTGGGCCCGAAGCCTGTAATCCTTCCAGACGCGCCTGCAGCATAGGCTTGCCCAGCAGGAACAAATCGGAGTCTGGCAGCTGTTCTGCCGGGGTATCGGTCTGAGTCCGGCTAATGCCCTGCGTCTCGGCAATTTTTAACGCCTGTTGGATGGTGTTCAGCTCACGCTTGTACACGGCCTCTGCCACCGCTTCCTGGCGCTTAACCTGCGCTTTCATCGACGTGGTACGAGCCGCCCAGGCACCCTGGATCTCTTCGTTTAAATGCTGAGCCGCGCGGTGGCTGGCAAACGCTACGTACTGACGCAGCAGGCGATTGGCATCTACCGCCGTTTCCGCCGTCAGTTTCACACCGTCGTTCGGCACTTTTTTGTCGTCACGCGGCGTAAACTGGATATTGTTAATCAGCTCGTCGAGCAAGGCCGCATCGGCGCCCGCGTCGCCTTCCTGGCGCTGTTTGTAATAATCGCTCTGCAGCCAGAAATCTCGGCGCGTATCGTAAGCCGCCAACTGCATAATAAATTCATTATAGGCTTCGTCAGCGATGCCCGGTTGCTCGGTAGCCGCCGCCGGCAAAGTACGCACATCCAGATTACGCAGGAACTGTTGCTGGGAATAATACCCCCCCAACGCATTCACCGTTGGCCGATCGGTAATCGCCGCCGCGCTCCACTCCTGTTTCACCAGGTAGGACACCACCAGCGCCACTACGGCGAACAGTACCGCAATACCGATAATCCATGACTTACCGCGCCACAGGGTACAGCACAGGCCGCGAATATCGAGTTCGTTATCCACTGCCGGGATAGTCTTGTCAGACGTTGTTTCTGGATTCATCACTGCCCAAAAGCCTCTGGTTAGGATTCTTGCTTATTGTCGTTCGAACGGCGCAGGCGCCGTTTGATACGCTTAATGTAACGTGCAACACGCCAGGCGCGCTTAATGCAGTAATCGTACAAGAAGAAGGCAAGCAAAAATAATGCCAACATTACCCATTCAGGGATAAAAGTAAGACGTTCGCCGATCACGCCGATGGCCGCCAACAGCGCCGCCGCTAGGGTAATCAGCACGAAGGCCTGCCGTGGCGTAAAGCCAGCGCGCATAATCAGATGGTGAATGTGTTGACGGTCTGGGGAGAAGGGGCTCATCCCTTTGCGTAAGCGCCGATACATGATCGCAATCATGTCCATCAATGGAATAGCGATAATCCACAGGGCGGTAACAGGATTGATGGAATGGGCTTTACCCTGTGAACTTTGCAGCAGCAGCCAAATTGCGGTGAAACCGATCAGCGTACTGCCGGCATCCCCCATAAACACCTTGTAACGTCGGCCAAGAATGCCGAGGTTAAGCAGGATATAAGGAACGATAGCGGCAATCATCGCGAAGCACCAGAAGGCCAAATCGGAGTGGCCGCTCAGGTACAACAGCACGCCCAGCGCACCGAAAGAAACGCACGAAAGCCCGCCCAGCAGGCCATCAATGCCGTCTACCATGTTAAAGGCGTTGATAGCCGCCCAAACGGCAAACAGCGTGACCAGATAGCCGAACGGCCCCAGTTGCATTTCCCAGTCGCCAAGCACATGACCAAAACTGCGCAGGTAGAGCCCGGCAAACACCATCATCGCAATGCCGACCAATGCCTGGACCAGCGCACGAATTTTAACGCTGATATCGAAACGATCGTCGAGAGCACCAACAAACACTAATAACCCCGCACAGGCGAGGTAGAGTTTTCCGTGCGCAATCGTTTGGTCAGAGATCAAGAAAGCGAAGCACAGCCCGGCGTAAACAGAAATACCTCCGACGAGTGGGATCAACCCCTGATGACGTTTGCGGTAATTAGGTTTATCAACCAGTCCAATACGTTTTGCTGCTTTGCGAGCAACAAAGAGAAAAGCCAAGGAAAACAGGAAAACAAATAGAATTTCAGTACTCATAGTGAGTAAGTTCACAGTTAACAAGATCTCTGTAGAAGATAAGGCAGCTTAACACGGGCGACAGGTCGCGCCATGAGGTCCCGCTACCTTTCAGTCATTTCCTATGACAACAGCCATTCATTCTTATTCCAACGCTTCTGTCTGCCGTTTAAACAGTAACAATGTGCGAACGACGAAACGCCGACCGCAAATAAGATGAATTCTCAGTAAGCCATGAAAATAACTTACGTTTCCATTTCTGTTACTTATCGTATCTGCCAAAAGCAAAAAACGCCACGACTAGGCGTGGCGTTCTCTGAATTTTTTACTCAATTATGAGCGCATCGTCATTTATGAGCGCTTCATCATATCGAAGAATTCATCGTTGGTTTTGGTCATGGCCAACTTGTTAATGAGGAATTCCATTGCGTCAATTTCGCCCATTGGGTGAATAATTTTACGCAGGATCCACATTTTCTGCAGTTCTTCAGACGTGGTGAGTAATTCTTCTTTACGGGTACCGGAGCGGTTGTAGTCAATCGCAGGGAATACGCGCTTCTCGGCGATTTTACGCGCCAGATGCAATTCCATGTTGCCAGTACCTTTAAACTCTTCGTAGATAACCTCGTCCATTTTTGACCCGGTGTCGACCAGCGCGGTAGCGATGATGGTCAGGCTGCCGCCTTCCTCAACGTTACGTGCCGCACCGAAGAAACGCTTAGGACGATGCAGGGCGTTGGCATCCACACCACCGGTCAACACTTTACCGGAAGCCGGTACCACGGTGTTGTAGGCACGCGCCAGGCGGGTGATGGAGTCGAGCAGGATGATAACGTCTTTCTTGTGCTCAACCAGGCGCTTGGCCTTCTCGATCACCATTTCTGCAACCTGGACGTGGCGGGAAGCCGGCTCGTCAAAGGTAGAAGCGATAACTTCGCCCTTCACCAGACGCTGCATCTCGGTAACTTCTTCCGGACGTTCGTCAATCAGCAGAACCATCAACACACAGTCTGGATGGTTGTAAGCGATGCTTTGTGCAATGTTCTGCAGCAGCATGGTTTTACCGGCTTTCGGCGGAGCAACAATCAGACCACGCTGACCACGGCCAATCGGCGAGGCCAGATCCAGCACGCGAGCCGTCAGGTCTTCGGTTGAACCGTTACCGCGTTCCATCCGCAGACGGGAGTTGGCATGCAGTGGGGTTAAGTTCTCGAACAGGATCTTGCTGCGGGCGTTTTCCGGTTTGTCGTAGTTAACTTCGTTAACTTTCAACAGGGCAAAGTAGCGCTCGCCTTCTTTTGGCGGACGAATCTTACCGGAAACGGAGTCACCTGTACGGAGGTTAAAACGGCGGATTTGGCTGGGGGATACGTAGATGTCGTCGGGGCCTGCAAGGTAGGAGCTGTCTCCAGAGCGGAGGAAACCAAATCCATCCTGCAATATCTCCAACACGCCATCGCCGAAGATATCTTCTCCACTTTTCGCATGCTGCTTAAGGATAGAGAAGATAATGTCCTGCTTGCGCATGCGGGCAAGGTTTTCCAGCCCCATATTTTCGCCGAGAGTAATCAGCTCAGAAACCGGCGTATTCTTTAATTCGGTAAGATTCATAGTGGTGGGTTCTTAAACTCGGGGTATGTCTCGAACTTGTATCGTGAATGGTATGGCAGCGGGATATATCTTTCGTCTTTCTGGTGGTTGCCTTGGCCTTCCTTGCTTACCCCGCCACTTAGCGGACTAAGCTGCAGAGATTCGTTCGGTTGCCGACGGGCCACACCTTGAAATCCTTTGGATATTCGTGCCTGTTTACTGGACGTTCGATCGCCGGGCGCTGAGCCGTCACGGTAAGAAATGGCTTACAGAAGACGCGCGCATTGACGGTTTAAGATCGAAGGTACCTTAAAATTGATTTTGCAAAACCGTTTGATTGTTAAAACACGGGCTGAGTTCATTTTTTCTTTCAACGCCAGCGGTTCAACACAGAGTAAAGCTTTAGATTTAGACTCTTTAGATTTAAAACTTCGGGCAAGTTCTATATGCAGTATGGTTAAACTTAACACGCTTCTTGGCAGGCGTCTAGCGGTGAATTGAACATCCCCGCTAGACGCCTGTATATACCCGCAGTCTCTCACTTCGTGGCTTTTTTACCGCGACGTCAGACCCCTTGGGCATAGGGCATCCCGCCCGATTACAGATTCGCGTTAAGGAAATCTTTGAGCTGGCCTTTGGACAGCGCACCAACCTTGGTCGCGGCCACTTCACCGTTCTTGAACAGCAACAGCGTAGGGATACCACGGATACCGTACTTAGGTGCGGTTGCCGGGTTTTGGTCGATATTCAGCTTGGTGATGGTCAGCTTGCCTTCGAACTCCTCGGCAATCTCATCCAGAATCGGAGCAATCATCTTGCACGGTCCACACCATTCAGCCCAGAAATCGACCAGGATTGGCCCTTCAGCTTTCAGCACGTCGTTTTCGAAGCTGCCGTCAGTCAGGTGAATAATTTTATCGCTCATGTTCTACTCCAAAGGATTGTGTCTACCTTGTTGGTGTAGCATTAACCAACCTAAGGTGACTTTATTTCACCGGATACGCTTTCGTAAAGCAATAGTTAGCTGATATTCTACCACACTATGAGCAAAACACACTTGACCGAACAGAAGTTTTCCGACTTCGCCCTGCACCCGTTAGTCCTTGAAGCCCTTGAAAAGAAAGGGTTTCAACATTGCACGCCTATCCAGGCGTTAGCATTGCCGCTCACGCTCTCCGGGCGTGACGTTGCAGGTCAGGCGCAAACCGGTACCGGAAAGACGCTGGCATTTTTAGCGTCTACTTTTCACTATTTGCTTTCTCACCCGGCGAAACAGGATCGCCAGACCAACCAGCCGCGCGCCTTGATCATGGCGCCAACGCGTGAACTGGCGGTACAGATCCACTCCGACGCGGAAGCCCTGTCCCAATCCACCGGCCTGAAACTTGGCCTGGCGTATGGCGGCGACGGCTACGACAAACAGCTGAAAGTGCTGGAAAGCGGCGTGGATATCCTGGTCGGTACTACCGGTCGTTTGATCGATTACGCCAAACAGAACTATATCGATCTGGGCGCAATTCAGGTCGTGGTACTGGATGAAGCCGACCGTATGTACGATCTGGGCTTTATCAAAGACATTCGCTGGTTGTTCCGCCGCATGCCTGCGGTCGATCAACGCCTGAACATGCTGTTCTCTGCCACCCTGTCCTATCGCGTACGCGAACTGGCTTTCGAGCAGATGAACAACGCTGAATATGTCGAAGTGGAACCGGAACAAAAAACCGGCCACCGCATTAAAGAAGAGCTGTTCTACCCTTCTAACGAAGAAAAGATGCGTCTGCTGCAGACGTTGATCGAAGAAGAGTGGCCAGACCGCTGCATCATCTTCGCCAACACCAAGCACCGCTGTGAAGACGTCTGGGGCCACCTGGCCGCCGATGGTCACCGCGTAGGCCTGTTGACCGGCGATGTGGCGCAGAAAAAACGCCTGCGCATTCTCGACGATTTCACCAAGGGCAACCTGGATATTCTGGTCGCCACCGACGTCGCCGCTCGCGGTCTGCACATCCCGTTGGTGACGCACGTATTCAACTACGACTTGCCTGACGACTGCGAAGACTACGTCCACCGTATCGGTCGTACCGGCCGTGCTGGCGAAAGTGGCCATTCCATCAGCCTGGCCTGCGAAGAGTACGCGCTCAACCTGCCGGCGATCGAAACCTATACCGGCCACAGCATTCCGGTGAGCAAGTACAACAGCGATGCGTTACTGACTGACCTGCCTGCGCCGAAACGCCTGGCTCGCCCACGCGGCGGCAACGGTCCACGTCGTAACTCAGCGCCACGTCGTGGCGGTGCGCCGCGCAACAACCGTAAACGTTCAGGCTGATAGACAATGCTCAGTTCCAGCGCACTTTATGCCGCTATCGATCTCGGCTCCAACAGCTTCCACATGTTGGTGGTGCGCGAGGTGGCCGGCAGTATTCAGACCCTGGCGCGCATCAAGCGCAAAGTGCGTCTGGCGGCCGGACTGGATCAGAACAACCTTCTGTCGCATGAGGCCATGCAACGCGGATGGCAATGCCTGAAGCTGTTCGCCGAACGCCTGCAGGACATCCCTCGCGAGCAAATTCGCGTGGTCGCCACGGCCACGCTGCGGCTGGCCTCCAATGCCGATGAATTCCTGCAGACCGCCGAGCAGATTCTCGGATGCCCGATCCAGGTGATCAGCGGCGAGGAAGAAGCGCGCCTGATTTACCACGGTGTAGCCCATACCACCGGCGGTCCGGACCAACGTTTGGTGGTCGATATCGGCGGCGGCAGCACAGAGCTGGTCACGGGGACCGGTGCGCAGGCCGCTCAGTTGTATAGCCTGTCGATGGGCTGTGTCACCTGGCTGGAGCGGTTCTTCACCGATCGTAATCTGGGGCAGGAAAACTTCGAGCGGGCCGAACAGGCTGCGCGTGAAATGGTGCGCCCGATAGCACCGCAGCTGCGTCAGCACGGCTGGCAAATCTGCGTCGGCGCTTCCGGCACCGTCCAGGCGCTGCAGGAAATCATGGTGGCGCAGGGCATGGATGAACGCATCACCCTGTCCAAACTGCGCCAATTGAAACAGCGCGCCATTCAGTGCGGCAAGCTGGAAGAACTGGAAATTGAAGGGTTAACGCTGGAGCGCGCCTTGGTATTCCCAAGCGGGCTGTCCATTCTGCTGGCGATCTTCCAGGAGTTGGGCATTGAAAGCATGATGTTGGCCGGCGGTGCGCTACGCGAAGGTCTGGTTTACGGCATGCTGCATTTGCCGGTCGAACAGGATATCCGCAGCCGCACCATTCGCAACCTGCAACGGCGTTATCTGTTGGATACCGAGCAGGCCGAGCGCGTCAGCCAACTGGCCGCCAATTTCTCGCAGCAGGTGAGCAATGAATGGCAGTTGGACGCTCGATGTCGCGAGTTATTGCACAGCGCCTGTCTGATCCACGAAATCGGCCTCAGCGTTGATTTCAAGCAGGCGCCGCAACACGCCGCCTACCTGATCCGCCATCTGGATTTACCCGGTTTCACCCCGGCACAGAAAAAACTGTTAGCCACCCTGCTACAAAACCAGAGCAACACCCTCGACTTGCCACTGCTGAGCCAGCAAAACGCCCTGCCGCCACGTACGGCGCAACGTTTATGCCGGATTTTACGCCTGGCGATCATCTTTGCCAGCCGTCGCCGCGACGACACGCTGCCTGCGGTGCGTCTGCGCGCCAATCATGATGACGAGCTGACGGTGATCCTGCCGCCTGGCTGGCTGGAGCAGCACCCGTTACGGGCAGAAGCGCTGGAGCAGGAAAGCCATTGGCAAAGTTACGTTCACTGGCCGCTGATACTGGAAGAGCAACGTTAAAATGACAAGGGCGCTAACCGCGCCCTTAGTCTGATGACAAACACCCGAAAAACGTGGTTTTCGGATGTTTGGGGGTAAATCAGAAGACATAATCCTTTGTTTTTATTAGCCCAAGGTCAGGACGTTTAACTGCAAAGGACTTTGTCAGCCATCTGAGGGCGCTAACCGCGCCCTTTCTTCTAGTTTCCGCCCTTGGCCTTGGCCAACTGAGCACGAATATTGGCCAGATGGCTCTGCCCTTTTTGCATCCTTTCCTGCGGACTGACCACTTTGCGCTCACTTTCCCACGCCAGGTCATCCTGCGGCAGTTCCAACAAGAAACGGCTCGGCTCCGGGCGAACCAACTCGCCATATTGACGACGCTCGCGGCACAGAGTGAAAATCAGCTCCTTTTGGGCGCGAGTGATGCCTACGTAGGCCAGGCGTCGCTCTTCATCAACGTTATCTTCGTCAATGCTGCTCTGATGCGGCAATAACCCTTCCTCCATCCCCACCAGAAACACATAGGGGAACTCCAATCCTTTGGAGGCATGCAGCGTCATCAGTTGCACCTGATCCAGCTCTTCATCGCTTTCACCGCGTTCCATCATGTCGCGCAGGGTAAAGCGCGTCACCACCTGGGTCAGCGTCATCGGCTCATCCAGCTCGCTGCCTTCCAGCATTTCCGTCATCCAGCCGAACAGCGTATTGACGTTTTTCATGCGCATTTCGGCGGCTTTCGGGCTGGGAGAGGTTTCGAACAGCCAGCTCTCGTAATCTACACCGTGGATCAGGTCACGCACCGCAGCCACCGGCTCGCGCTCCGCCAGTTGGGCGATGCCGTCCAGCCAGTGAGTGAAGCGTTGCAAAGACTCCAGCCCGCGTCCGGTCAGGTGCTGGCTCAATCCAAGATCAAAACTGGCACGGAACAGGCTTTTATTGCGTTGGTTTGCCCATTCACCCAGCTTTTGCAACGTCGCCGGGCCAATCTCGCGTTTTGGCGTATTGACGATACGCAGGAAGGCGCTGTCATCATCCTGATTGGTCAGGACGCGCAAGTAGGCCAGCAGATCCTTGATTTCCGGCCGCGAGAAAAACGAGGTGCCGCCGGAGATCTTGTAGGGAATGCGGTTCTGCATCAGCATTTTTTCAAACAGCCGCGACTGATGGTTGCCACGGTAGAGGATCGCATAATCGCCGTAGTTTGTTTTCTTCACGAAATGGTGAGCTATCAGTTCACCCACTACGCGCTCGGCCTCGTGATCCTCATTATTGGCGGTCACCACCTTCAGTTCCTCGCCGTAACCCAGTTCGGAAAACAGCCGTTTTTCAAATACGTGCGGGTTATTGGCGATCAGAATGTTCGCCGCCTTCAGAATACGCTCGCTCGAACGGTAGTTCTGCTCCAGCTTGATCACCTGCAGCGCCGGGAAGTCTTCCTTCAACAGCACCAGGTTTTGCGGGCGCGCACCGCGCCAGGAGTAGATTGACTGATCGTCATCCCCCACCACGGTGAAACGCGCACGGTTACCCACCAACAGTTTTACCAGCTCGTATTGGCTGGTGTTGGTGTCCTGATATTCGTCCACCAACAGGTAGCGGATTCGGTTCTGCCAACGCTCGCGCACCTCTTCATTGCGCTGCAACAGCAGGGTCGGTAACAGAATTAAATCGTCGAAATCCAATACGTTACAGGCACGCATATGCGCGTGATACAGACCGTAGCAATGCGCGAACAGCTTGTCGCGTTCAGAGCGCGCCAGCTCCATCGCCTTCCTGGGATCGACCAGATCATTCTTCCAATTGGAGATGGTGGAAATCAGCTGCGCCACCAGCGTCTTGTCATTCTCCAGCCATTTTTCGGTCAGCTCTTTCAGCAGCGCCAACTGGTCCTGATCGTCGAACAGCGAGAAGTTGGATTTCATCTCCAGCGCGGCATATTCCCGCTTGATGATTTCCAGCCCCAGGGTGTGGAACGTAGAAATCATCAAACCGCGCGCCTCTTTGCGCCCCATGGTTTGCGCCACACGTTCTTTCATCTCACGCGCGGCCTTATTGGTAAAGGTCACGGCGGCGATGTGCCTCGCCTGATAGCCACAATTATGGATCAGGTGAGCAATCTTGTTGGTGATGACGCGCGTCTTGCCGGAACCTGCACCGGCCAGCACCAGGCAGGGCCCGGTAACGAATTCGACGGCTTGTTGTTGGCTGGGGTTTAATCGCATGGCGCTTTATTGCTCGACTTTATAACGTGGAAGGGGATTGTAGCAGAAAGCGCCGATGAGATTTAACGGGTATAATCAGCGCAATTTCTGTATCGATAAAGGCAATACCATGGCAAAGACGGCGTGCGCCCTGCACATTCTGGTAGATAACGAAAAACTGGCTGAAGAACTGCTGGCCAAGCTTAAACGCGGCGTCAGTTTTGACACGCTGGCGCGCAAATACTCAACTTGCCCGTCAAAGCGCAACGGCGGCTCGCTGGGCGAATTCAACAAGGGCACCATGGTGGCGGCCTTCGATAAAGCGGTGTTCAGCATTCCGCTGCTGAAGCCCTACGGCCCGGTGAAAACCCAGTTCGGCTACCACATCATCAAGGTGCTGTACCGCAACTGAGTGAGGGGGCAAACGCCCCCTCAGCCGTTATTGTGCGCTGGTTTCCGGTGCCGGTGCGGTATCGGCCGGTTTGACCTCCTCCGACACCACGGCCGGAGCCGGAGACATAATGCCGTTATAGGTTTCCTGTAACTGCTTCATGCTCATTTCCGGTTCGCCCTTCGGCTGCATCAACACCAGCGTCGCATCCTGAGAAAGCTGAAGTTTCAGCTCCTGATTCAGCGCTTCCAGCGTCAATCCGTTCAAGAACTCCTGGCGCAGTTTCTGATACTGCTCCGGTGCGATATCTACGACGCCGCTCTGCTGTGAACGCAGGCGTTGACTCATCAGCACGTCTGTATCGGTGCGGGCATAGGTTGCGAACAACTTGCTCAACTGATCGGTTTTCTGCGCCAGCAGGGCGTTAAACTCATCCTGCGACAGCCCGTTGTTACGCACATTAGCCAATTCGCGAGCGATAAAGCCCAGGCTGTTGTTCAGGTTGTTATTCGGCGTGTCGAGATGAATTGCGCATTGGGCACGCTGGTATTGCACGCGGCAATCAAAGCCCAGATGCAGGTTTTTCTGGTCACTCTTTTCCAGCACCTGCTGGAGATGCCAGAACAGCGCCTCGCGGGCCATATCACCACGCCAGTAGCGGCTCAAATTCTGCGAATCGCGGATCGGGTGCCATGGCGCATCCCACATGATCGACAGCGTATCCTGCTTGACCTGCTCGCTGATCAGGCTGACCGGCTGCGGTGGCAGCGGCGTCAGCGTCGGCATGGTGGCCGGCGTTTCACGCTTGCCCTTCAGCGGCGAGAAGGCCTTGTTGATTTGTTCGCCCAGGCTGCGGCTGTCTACCTTGCCCACCACGTACAGCGTCATGGCGTCCGGGGTATACCACTGCTGGTAGAATTTTTTCAGTTGATCGACATTCACCGGTCGCTTCGGTGGCTGGGCCGGATCGTGCGCCAACAGCGTCGAGCCTTTCAGTCGGTATCGCCACCAGGCATCTTTCGGGTTCGGCGGGAAAGTGCCCACCGGATCGACATTAGAGTTTATTACCGCATGCACGGTATGCTCGTCGATCGCCAGTTTGCCGGTGGTGTCGGAAAGCCACGCCAGCGCTTCTTTCAGCAAGTCTGGGCGGTTATTCGGCAAGCTGAGATTATACATGGTGAAATCGTAAGAACTGATGGCCGGCGGCAAAGGCCGCTCAGGATCCACGCTCTGCTGCCACAGTGAACGCAACTGCGGTGGCGTAAAGCTTTCGCTGCGCGCTAAAGACAGGCGCGGCAGCAGATGGGCAAAGCCAATCTGCTGTGAGGACTCGACCAGCGAGCCGGTATTAACCATTAACCGCAGCTCTACACGATCGCTCGGCCGCTGCGGTGTATCCAGTATCTGCCATGAAAACCCGTTGGCCAGTGCCCCCTGCTGCCAGGCAGGATCGGGTTGCAGTGCTTCGGCCTGCACGCTGCTGTTGGCTGCAGCCAACAGCAGCCCACCTACGATGAGATGAATTCTGGTGCCCTGCATGTGAACCCCTACTTAATGACTATCCAATTTCTTTATGCAAATGCGGATATTCCATTCGCCGGAATATTAGGCCATAACGCACAGCCTATAAAAACGCCCTGAGTTTCACGGTGGGGCGGAAAGCAGAAAGTGTACCATCGAGTTAGACCGCGCGCCTTTGCGGATGTCACTCATTAGGGTGAAAAATAATGGATAACCGGTTTTTAAATGCAAGAAATCATTACGCGGGGGGATAAAACGTCACCGGCTGCGGCTGCAACCGGTGATTTGAGGATTAAATCAGGCTGAAGGCAGCGTTTTGTCGGCACCTGCACCCGGCTTGTTGGACAGGGTGTCTTGCAGCTGTTTTTCGTCCAGCTGTTTACACCATTTAGCCACTACCACCGTAGCCACACCGTTACCGACCAGGTTGGTCAGGGCGCGGGCTTCAGACATGAAGCGGTCAATGCCCAGAATCAGCGCCAGGCCGGCCAGCGGCAGGTGGCCCACGGCAGAAATGGTCGCCGCCAGCACGATAAAGCCGCTGCCGGTCACGCCCGCAGCCCCTTTCGAAGACAGCAACAGCACCACCAGCAGCGTCACCTGATGCACGATATCCATATGGGTGTTGGTCGCCTGCGCGATAAACACCGCCGCCATGGTCAGGTAAATCGATGTGCCGTCCAGGTTAAAAGAGTAGCCGGTAGGAATAACCAGGCCCACCACCGATTTCTTACAACCCAGCTTCTCCATTTTGTCGAGCATGCGCGGCAGCACCGACTCGGAAGAAGAGGTCCCGAGCACGATCAGCAGCTCTTCTTTTATATAGCGAACGAATTTGAAAATGCTGAAGCCGTTGGCACGAGCAATGGAGCCCAGCACCACCACCACGAACAGAACGCAGGTGATATAGAAGCAGGCAATCAACTGGCCAAGCTGCAGCAGCGTGCCCACGCCATATTTACCGATGGTGAATGCCATCGCCCCGAAGGCCCCCAGCGGCGCCAGACGCATAATCATGTTGATGATGCCGAAAATCACGCGGGAGAAACTGTCGATCACGTTGAAGATTAACTGGCCTTTCTCACCCAGGCGGTGCAGGGCGAAGCCGAACAGCACGGCAAACAGCAACACCTGCAAGATGTTACCGCTGGCGAAGGCGCCGATGACGCTACCCGGAATGATATCCAGCAAGAATGGAATGATGCCCTGCTGCTGAGCCTGCTCGGCGTAGACCGCCACCGCTTTGGCATCCAGCGTACCCGGATCGATGTTCATCCCGGCACCCGGCTGTACCAGGTTGACAATCAGCAAACCGATCAGCAGCGCAATGGTACTGACGATTTCAAAATAAAGCAGTGCGATCGCACCGGTACGGCCAACGGCCTTCATGCTTTCCATGCCCGCGATGCCGGTCACCACGGTACAGAAGATCACCGGAGCGATGATCATTTTAATCAGCTTAACGAATCCGTCGCCCAGAGGTTTCATCTGTGCGCCAATGTCAGGATAGAAATGGCCAAGCAGGACACCCAGCGTAATCGCCGTCAGCACCTGAAAATAGAGGCTTTTAAAGATAGTGAGTTTCATATGGACATCCTTTGGGGGAAGACACGCACCAGGCGGTGTTATGGTTATCTCGCCTGTTCATCGCTTGCGCGGAAAATAACACCCGCCTAACAACATGGAAATAATTTGTTGCACCAATAGATACATGTTGATACGAATTTAAGAGCTGAAACGCGCCAGCCCGAATGCAAGGCTGTAAAGGATGTAACCCTTTCTTTGCACTAACGCAAAAGGGGTAGATAAAGCGGGGTATTTCAAGCCAGAGGGCCAGCGGGCAACGTGGATGCCGCCCGCCGCAAAAGGCTCAAGAGGGAAATCAGGCTGGCGGCGGGCAGAACTCGGCTTCAAATTCGCTGCGCGGCAACGGGCGGGCAAACAAAAACCCCTGACCGCTATGAATACCATGCTGCAGCAGCCAATCGCGTTGTTCGGCATTCTCGACGCCTTCGGCCATCACCGGCAGCGCCAGCACCTCGGAAATCGAACTGACGATGCGCACCATCGCGTCGTCCATCGGCAGTCCCTGAATAAAGCTCTTGTCGATTTTAATCAAATCTATCGGCAGGCATTTCAATCGATTGAGGTAATTGAGGCTGGAATAGCCCATGCCGAAATCGTCCAACGCGATGGAAAGCCCCAGATCGTGCAGTTCCCGCAGCAGCGCCAGCGCGCGATCGAGGTCGTCAATGCGCACCGTTTCGGTAATTTCCAGCAGCAGCTTGCGCGGGTCAATTCGATGCTGGGCCAGCAGGCTTTTCAGATGCGGGACAAAATTCTCATGCTGCATCTGGATTGGCGACACGTTTACCGCCAGCGGCAGGGTGATCCCACGAGTCTGCCAATCCGCCAGGATGCGGCAAGCCTCTTCCAGTACCCAGTTACCCAGCGGCACAATCACCCCGAGCTCTTCAGCCAATGGAATGACGTCTGCCGGCAAGGTAAAGCTGCCGTCGTACTGCTGCCAACGAAGTAATGCTTCCGCGCCGATCACCGCGTTGGACTGCATATCTATCTGCGGCTGCAGGAACAGGGTGAAACGACGCTGATCAATGGCATGCAAGATCTCACTTTCCTGCGTCAGACGCTTTTGGGTGCGTTCCGTCAGGCTCGGTTCGAAGAACAACACCTGATTTTTGCCTTCGCGATGCGCCGACATCATCGCCGAGGTGGCGCTACGCAACAGCTGCTCCGCGCTCTCCCCTGCGTTCAGGTAATGGGCAATACCGATACTGGCGCTGGGCCGCAGCGGCATTTCCTGCAGGCTCAGCGGCGCATTGATCTGCGCCATGATGCGGCGGGCCAACTGCATGGCGTGGAACGGCCGTTCAACGCCTTTAGCCAGAATGGCGAATTCGGTATTGCTTAACTGCGCCAGCACGCCGTTTTCATCAATGCATTCACGTAATTTCTTCGCCAGCGTCAACAACAGCGCTTCACGCATCGTCGGATTAAGTACGCCAGAGGCCTCGTGCAACGTTTCAATGCCGATTACCAGCAGATTGAAACGCTCGGGCCGCAGGCTGGAAGCAATGTGTTGTTCCAGCAGCGCGGTGAACAGCGCCTGATTTGGCAACTCAGTGACCGGATGGCGAGTGCTCATGCGACTCAGTTCAGCATAGGCTTTGGCCAGCCGCTGCTGATTGCGGTTGTAGTTACGCACCAGCAAGCCCAACTCATCGTCCTGGTGCAGCGCCGGCAACATCAGTTGATGATAAGGCGCTTCTTCCTGGGAAATGTTTTCCAGCTCTTTGGCCATCGCGCGTAGCGGATGCACCATCAGCCGGTTCATACACCAGCTAATGGCGACCGACAAAATCAAGGCCAGCAGCAAATAGGTCGACAACATGGTCGACAGCATGCTGAGAATAAATTGATACATGCGGAACGAATCAGCCTGCAGCACCAGATAAGCCAATGGCTGTGGGTTGGCCGGCACGCGTTCCAGCGAATAGAGGGGAACGGAAATCTGGATCGGCAACTCGAACAGGCGGGCAATCATTGTCGGTACCGGACGTTCCGGCGGGAAGTTGGCGTGCAGTGCCTGAAATTCGTTCGGCAGCACGATATCCGCGCGCGTCAGGATGCCCACCGGCAACAGCGTATTCAGCACCTTCTTCGTTTCCGGCACGTCCATGCGCAGCACGGCTTCCGCCAGCGGCTGGCGTACCGAATGAGCGATATTTTCCAGTTGCTGGGCATAGTCATCCCTGCGCTGCTGCACAAAATGGAATAACTGGATCACGATAAAGATACAGATCGTCACCAGCGCCACACCGGACACCGTTGCCATCTGTTTAATCGTTAATGAGCGCCTGACCCGCAAACCTGCTCTCCGCTAATTCGGGCTGAAATAAAAAAGGGATGAATAATACCCATCCCTTGAACCGGTCTGAGTATACTCGATTGTTGACTGTTTTTATCTCTTCATGCCCAGGGCAAAACCAAGAAAAACGAGGGTTTCAGTCTTTTCCTAATGAAAGGCTGCGCGCCACAGCCAATTGTGGGACACAGCCTGTACACAGGGTAGCAAAACTCCTCTGTGCCGACACTCCGAATCTCCCTCAGCGGGGTTACTTGAAGTCGGCGTACGGCGTCAGCGGTTGCGGCGGTAAATCCAGGTCACCCTGCCAACCGGCCAGCGAATAGCGCAGATAAATCAAAGCGTGGCTCGGGGTATAGTCTTTTGCCTGCTGGATGTCGATGCCGGCACCGAGTGTCCAGTGCGAACTGAGACGCCGTTCGACAATCGCCCGCAGGGTATAGCCGACGCCGGAAGAAGAGCTGCCATCCTCGACGGCAAACTTGTCCGGCAGCGAATCCGGGATCAGCCCCTGCAGCGGGTAACGCCGCTGGCTGTTGGTTTTCGAGTGGGACAACGACACCGAACCCCCCAGCTCCCAGGACCAATTATCAGTACGCTGGCGATAGTTTACCGGTATCGCCAGCGACATATATTGCTGCGGGCTGTAATAGCCCCCCTGACCGAGAGAATAACCGCTCAAATCCTTCTGGTAGTGCCACAGCATGGTGTTCAGCCCGACGGTGACACGGCGATTATCTTCGTTGATCAACTTATAGTAATAGCCGGCCATAAAGCGCTCACGCTGATTGTCTTCAACGTTTTTGCCGGTTAACTGATGTGCGCTGAGGTCGGCCCAGACACCGTGCGCTTCGCCGCGGTCGTAACTGGCGCTAAGGCTGACCCCAGTCGCGCGCACGCCGCCCCAGGTGGTACCGGTATTTGGGTCTTTGGTACCGCCAAACGCCAGCAATGAGCTGGAAATGGGACGTCGCGAGGCCGCCAACGTCCAACCAATGTGGTTCCAGTCATTGCTGTAGGCCAGTCCACCGACCCAGTCAACCACCTCAAAGCCCATTGGTGTGGTGCCGATATCCCCCGCCCAGCGATCGTTTTTCCATCCCACGGCCACGCTGGTGCCGGTGGTTTTCTGACGCTCATCGCCGCTGCACCCCTGAGTATTGCAGGTACCGAAGGTTTCGTAATATTTGCCGCTGCCGTCGGTGGAGAAGCTGCCGGCATCCAACTGTACGGTATCGGAACGGAAAAACGCCCGCCCGTCATACCACGGCATATCGACCTGTAACATGGTGTCGTGCGCTTTGTAATCGGAGATGCCACCCGTGCCGCTGGAGCTCCAATAATCATGGTCGAGGGTGACATTCACGTCTTGCTGCCGATACAGATCCGCCGCGTCCGAACGAATGCCCCGTTTAAGCCAGTCATCTGTCGGATTGTTGCGCGTCAGGTAGGTGTAACTGTCGTTATCCTGCGGCACACTCGGGGCAATACCGCTGGCGACCATCGCCTGTTTATAATCCTGCTGGGCCAGCACCGGCTGCTGTTGATCACGTTCGAGCCGTGCCGCGTCGCGGTAAATCAGCGCCTTCGCCTGGCTGGGTGGCGCTAGCTGCGCCGTCGTTTTCAGCCGGGTAAAAATCTCGGTCGCTTTTTGCGGCTCGCCAACGGCATACCAGGCGTTAGCCACCCGCCGCCCGCTGTTGTCTGATTCGCTCGGGTCCGGCGCGGCGGTTTGCAGCCGCTGACGTGCTTCACTCAGCTTGCCCTGCGCTACATAGGCTTCTATTTCACCCAACCTGGCATCCGGGTTGTTCGGCTCACGCGTCCGTACGCGCTGATAGTCAGCCAGTGCGGCGTCATATTCACCGCGCGCCAGCGCCCAGTCGGCCAACTGGAGATCAATGCGGGTATCCGCCGGCTGGCGGCGCAGATAAGCCACCGCCCCCGGCTCATCGCCCGCAGTACGTAACCGATCGGCATGTTCCAGCGTCGCCTGCATCTTCAAGCGCTGCGCCAGTTCGCGCATATTGTCGTTCCACTGCGCGGCGGGCAGGGTATTCAGCTGTGCCAACGCCTGAGTATCACGATCGCTGCCGGAGAGATACAGCGCATAGGCGTATGCCAACTGCGGATTCGCACGCTGTTTTTGCGCCAGTCGACTGAACAGAGCATCTGCCTGTTCCGGCTGCCCAGCCTGACGCAGCGTCTGCGCATAGTGGTAAGTCAGCCAGACGTCATCAGGATCCATCTGCTGGGCACGACGGTATTTCTCCGCCGCCTGATGCCACTGCTTTTGCTGTACGAGCTGGTCGGCCTGCTGCTTGAGCATATCGAGCTGCAAACCCTCCAGCGTGCTGCGCAGCTTGTTTTGCTGGCCGCGTGGCAGGCTGTTGAGATAGGCCAGCGCCTTTTCCGGCGACTGGCGCTGATAAATATTCACCAGACCGCGTACCGCACTGCCGCTGCCGGGATCCAACCGCAGCGCCTGCTGGTAGAAACGTTCGGCGGCAGCATCATCTTTACGCGCCACCGCAACGTCGCCCAAGCCAATTACCGCACTGCTGTCACCGTTGTCTATCTGTCGCGCCTGTTGGTATTTTTGCTGTGCCAGCACCAAATTACCGGCTTTCAGCGCCTTGTCACCTTCATCCACCGCCAGCCAGTAACTGTTGCTCTTGATCAGGCTCTGCCATTTACTGCTGCCATAGCCGCTTTTATCGGCCTGCAGGGCCTGACGAAACAGGCTCAGCGCCTGTGGACGATTACCGACGCGGGAATAGGCTTGCCCAAGCGCGCCCAGCACGTCGGCGTCGTTGGGTGAAGCCGCCAATGCTTTTTTCAACTCTGGAATGGCGGCACGACTGCCGCCCTTGTCCACCTGCGCCAGCCCGCGCACCCGCGCCTGGTAGGCAGGATCCGACAGCAGCGCCTGCTGCCGGGCCAGTTCTTGTCGGGCGCTGACCGCCTGATCGCCGGTTTCAAAAACGCCAAGAAAACGGTTAAGGGCCGCAACGCTCTGCGCACTGACCGGCATCGCTTTGACTTTCTCCAGCCACAGATCGGCGGCATCTCCGCGTCCGGCAGGATCGGCAGCTACTTTCTGCAAAAGATCATAGGCCTGGGCGTCGCGGTCCTGGCTAAATAGCATCCGCGCCAGCGACATGCGCAGCGGCACGTTGCCGGAATATTGCTGATCCAGCGTCTGCAACTGTTTCAGCGCCGCGGCTTCCTGCCCCGGCAATCGCGCGACCAACCGCCAGTATTCCACCGCCAACTCCAACGTCGGCGGATCGCCGTGGAACAGCTCGTCATACTGCGCTTTCGCCTCCGGCAAACGCCCGGCGGTCGCCATCAGCCGCGCCTGCTGCAGCTTTTGGCGGGTTTCCGGCTGGGTAAGCAGCATGTTCATTTCCGCCTGCCGATAGCTACTTGACTGCGGCGCAATCTGTTTCAGCTTATCCAACTGCTGCTGTGCCAATGCCAAATTGCCCTGTCGCAATGCCAAACGCATACGCGCGGAAATCACCTCCGGGTTATTCGGATCCATCAGTTCAAGCCGGTAGAGCGACTGGCGAACCAACTCATCTTTGTTGCCGGCCTCGCCAACCCGCACCTGCTCCAGCAGCCATTGTTCCGGCGCAACGGTTTCTGCTCCTTGCACCTGTGGCAGCATCGCCAGGCTTAAAGGCACCAGGCCCAGCCAGTTTATTCGGAAGTTACGCATTGGCCGCCCCAGGAGGGTTGAAGTTCACCCTGCCGATTAAAACGATAACGTTGTTGATCCCATCCCTGACCAAACAGCGCCAACGAGGCGCTGAAATAGGCCCGATCGCCAGGCGGGTTTTGTTTGATACGTTGGCGCTGCACCTGCAAGGCCTCTGGCTCGTGCGCCAACATCGGCAACATCGACGCCGAGAAACCCACCGGACCATCGCCGTGGGTTTTACCGCTGGCAGTGTCGGTTTTCTCCGGCGGCACGCCTTGCTGAGCCGTTAGCTGCGCCATAGGTTGCAGTTGCTTGAGCAACGCCGCCTTATGTTCATCGTCGTCCGCCAGCATGCCGGCCCACAAATAAACCCGGATGGCGTCATAACTGCCGATATTCGGTTTGACGGTATCCGGCTGCCAGCCTTTGCCGACCTGCCACACCACCCAGTCCGGCGAAAAGCCGTGCGGCGCGGTTTCCAACCACAACCGCTGGTTGGTTTGCTGCATCTTCCGCCATGGGCCATTCAGCACGGCAAAACGTGCCAGCAGTTGCGGGGGTAAATAGCTCGGATTGAGGCGCCAGCGATCTTCCGCCACGAAGCCGACTTTGCCCGGTAACAGCATCAACCCCAGCCCCGGGATATCCGCCACTTCTTCACGAGCGATACGTTGCAACAACAGGGTGCCAAGGGTTTGATAACGGCGGCTTTTCCACAACCGACCGGCTTCCAGCAAATTGTAGGCAATCCACAGGTCGGCATCGGATGCCGAATTGCTGTCCAGCACCGTCCACTGCTTTTGTTCGTTTTCGCCCCACAACCAGGCGGGCAAATGCGCACTGAGGTCGCCCGCGGCCAGATTGTTTTCCGTCCATGTCAGCAATTGATCGAAAGCAGGCCGATCGTTTGCCACCAGCGCGAAGAACAGTCCGTAACTCTGGCCTTCCGAGGTGGTGATTCGGTTAGGACTGCTCGGATCGATCACTCGTCCCTGCTCACTGATATAAAACTGTTTGTACTGTTGCCAGGCCGGCCATTCACAGGCTGCCGCCGCGCTGAATGCGCACAGCAGCAGCATGCCGATGGTCAGACGCTTCAACCTCGCAGGCATGGCAATCAGTCCCGGTCTTCAGGTGACAGGCGACGGCGGCTGAAGGCCTTCAGGCCACGCCATAACATCAGCGCCAGCACCACCACGACCACCACGGCGATCACCGCCAGCCATACCGGATGGGTCGACAGCGCGTGCCAGATACGCTCCCACCATGGCAGATGGCCAACATAATAAACGTCGCCCACTCGCAGACTGTTCACGCCTGATTCACGGATCACCGCAACCGAGCCAAACACCGCGGCACGCTTGCCGCTGTCCAGCTGCGCCGTGTTCAACAGGTCGTAACCCCGCGCGCTGTCCGCCAGCAATGCCACAATGCTGCGCTGAGCGTTAAACGGCGACTGCACGCCGATAATTGCAGCCATCGCCCCTTCAGAACTGATGGTGGTTTTGCTGTCCGGCTTGGTGTCTTCTGCCAGCACGTCCATGGTCGGCAGCGGCAACTGCCGCGTCGGTTGTTTGACCCAGCTCTGGGTGGCGTCCACCAGCAGGCTGATCTTTTTATCGTCCTTCAGCTCCGGGGGAATAGTGCCGATCATCAAAATATCGGCATCCCGATCCTTGGCCTGCGACCAGTCGTCACTCAGCGTCATCGCCAACGCCGGGTAACCGGTTTGCGCGCCAATGATGCCCATCGCGTTCAGCAAAGCGCTGACCTGCGCCGGTTGCGGCTGCTTGTTCACCAACACCAGCGTTTGCGACAAATCGGCCAGGCGGCTGAAAGGGAAACCGGCATTGGCAAAAGCCCGCAGGTCCGGCATCGCCATAAAGTGACGGTAACCGGAGAAATCAATGGTCGATGCGCCGTCGATCACCGCATGGTTAGCGGTAAAGGAATAGGTTTCGCAACGACCTTCCGCGCCGCTGGCCAACAGCGTGGTGTAGTCAAAGTCGAAACGCAGTTGGTTGGTCGCCCCCAGACGCAGCGCCGGAATATTGACGTTCTTGTCCGAATCGATCAGCCCCTGGGTCAGTGGCAAGCGCAGCAACTGGGCCCCCTGCTCATGCTCCGGCACCAGCGAGTAAGCCTGCACGAACTGGTTGTTCAGGCTGACGCTCAGCCGCGAACCGTCCTGAATGCGCGGGGCGGTATAGCGGTATTTCAGGTGCATATCGATGCCGGTACTGCGGATCAGGAACAGGTCCGGCGGCAAATTCATGGTCAACGAAATGGGGCCCGGCTCGATACCGCTGGTTTGCAATTGCTCAGCGTACTGCTGCAGCTCGGCGAAGGTCATCGGCCGATCGGTGCGCACCCAGTTAGGCGCATCATAGGGCTGACGCGGAGCCAGCTGTTCGACCTTGTCCACCGTGACGTTTTGGCCACGGAACAGAATATTGCCCTGCGCGATACCTTTCACCGCGGTGATCAAATCGTTGTCATCGCGCCCCTGCACCAGCAGCAGTTTGATGTACGGGTTATCCGGATGGCTAATCATCTCCACCGTCGGCCCGTTGACCGCCGGATAATCCCGCAGGAAATCCGGACGCTGCTTGTTGGTGGCGAAGACGATGGCGTGCTGTTCCGGCAGCTTGTTGTACAGCGTCGGGAACGACTGACCGCGCCACTGTGCTTTGCTGCCGAACCACGAAGCCAAAATGCCTGCCGCGCGCTGCTGAGTGATATCCGGCTGGCCGGCAAACACCATCGGCAAGATCAGTGGGCGGTTATCGCGGCTGTCAAAAAACGGCTCCGGGAAATGCGACAGTTCGTTCTTCACCGGCAAGGTCTGGAAGCGCAGGTTCAACGAGCTGGATTTACTGACTTCCAACCACAAGGTCGTGCTGGCCGGGTTTTCGCAAATGTTTTGGTAATGGCCAACGAACACCAGCCGTACGCGGTTAAAATCGGTGATATAGCGAGGATCTATCGCCATTTGGATGCGATTTGGTTTACCGAGCTGCTCTTTGGCAAGGGTCGTCACCCCCATCAACTCATCATTAAGGTACACCTTGACGTGCGATTCCACCGGGATCAGCGACGGTGACGGCGTAAACTCCAGATCAAGCATCGCCTGTGACACCACCTCATCGCTGCGCACGCCGAATTCAACCTGGCCATCCGGCCGGGTACCGCGCAGGGTAAAGGTCCCCGGCGGCGGAGCAATAGTGGCGAACGGCAACTGCACATCACGAACCGGCGCATTCGGATCCACCGGCGCGGCCGATCCCATAGGGGTGGTGACCGACGCATCGGCGGGTATCGTCACCGGCGGCTGTCCGGTCGGCGCGGTGGCGGTTTCAGCCTGAGACAGGGTGCTGATGCCTAAGGCCAGGGCGGTAAACCAGGTTATTTTTCTCGTCATCGTATCATCATCAATGTTATAGCCTGGGGGCCAGGCGAGTGAGCGGGCGGTTTGCCTATACCACTGTCTCTTTTTGGCTGAAGGCCGGGGCTCTGCCAACGCCGTGTGGGATAAATGACACTCCCCACGCAATCAGCGTCGTGAACCCGACCAGCAGGCGGCGCACCATCGGCGGTGCATAATCCGCCATACGTACGTAACCCCGGAAGCCCAGCGCCAGAACGTCGCGCAGGCTTTCGATCGGTTTATCTTCAGGGAACCCGTCCTGCCACAACGCCCAGGTATCGGCGCGGGCAAAGGTGCACTGAATAAAATCAATGTGTTCGCGGGTGGTCATGGAAACCATACGGATCCCCACCTTGCTGCCGAAGGCTCGGGTCACCACACACGGAAAGCTGTATTCCTGCTGCCCGCGTTTGAGCAGCAGCGACACCTTGTCGCCATCTTTCAGCGCATCCGCTACGCGCATCTCAATGCCCACCCCTCCATCGGAATAATCGCGCAGCGTACAAGGGAACAGATGGCCGTCGGCACGAGCGATTGCGGCCGGCATCGCGATCTCTACCCGGTGCGCCTGACGCACCTGTTTGGCCTCTACCGCTACCGCCACCGCCCCACCGAGAATGGTCATGTTGTACAGCACCCACACCAGGCTGATGATCACCGTCATGACTTCATCGGTCGGGCCGTAACCCAGCCGCCAAACGCCGAAGAACAGCCCGGCCAGATTCAGGATCACCAGGAACATATAGGGCCGGGTGATCACCCAGTCGACGTGCTCTTCTTCCACCAGCCCGCCTTTGGCGGTGACGTTGAATTTGCCCTTGTGCGGATTGAACAGCGCCACCGTCGTTGGCCGGGCGATATACCAGGCCAATACCGTTTCGTAGATCTCACTCCAGAAAGAGTGCCGGTATTTCCCCTGAATACGCGAGTTGGTCAGACTGGCGTGGATCATATGCGGCAACACATACAGCGCGATCGCCAGCGCCGGGGCGAAAATGATGTAGGCATGCAGCAACAGAAAGGCCAAGGGTGCGGTCAGGAAGATCAGCCGTGGAATACCGGACAAGAAGTGCAGCATGGCGTTGGCATAACATAACCGCTGCGCCAACTTCAGCCCCTTGCCTAACAGCGGGTTATCCAGCCGGAAGATTTGCACCATGCCGCGTGCCCAGCGAATACGCTGGCCAATGTGCGCCGACAGGCTCTCGGTCGCCAGCCCGGCGGCCTGGGGGATACGGATATACGCCGAGGTGTGTCCACGGCGATGCAAACGCAATGAGGTATGGGCATCTTCGGTGACGGTTTCCACCGCGATACCGCCGATTTCATCCAGCGCACTGCGACGCAGAATGGCGCAGGAGCCGCAGAAGAAGGTCGCGTCCCACATGTCGTTGCCGTCCTGCACCAGGCCATAGAACAGCGTTCCTTCGTTCGGCGTCTGACGAAAACGCCCCAGGTTGCGCTCAAAAGGATCCGGCGAGAAGAAGTGATGCGGGGTCTGCAGCATCGCCAGCTTTTTGTCTTTGAAGAACCAACCCATGGTCAGTTGCAGGAACGAGCGCGTGGGTACGTGGTCACAGTCAAAAATCGCGACAAACTCGCCGGTGGCCTGTTTCAGCGCGTTGTTGATGTTACCGGCCTTGGCATGCTCATGAGTCGGCCGGGCGATATACTTAACCCCCACCTCTTCGGCGAACGCTTTGAATTCTGGCCGGTTACCGTCATCGAGGATGTAAATACTGACCTTCTCTTTCGGCCAGTCGATGCCCAGCGCGGCGTAGATGGTCGGCTTCACCACCCCCAGATCTTCGTTGTAGGTCGGCACCAGCAAATCGATCGTCGGCCAGGTTGCGCTGTCGGCAGGCATCGGCACCGGCTGGCGATTCAGCGGCCAGACGGTCTGGAAATACCCCAACACCAGCACCACCCAGGCATAGGTTTCCGCTATCAGCAGCAGCAGGCCGCAGGTCAGGCTGAGCGGATCGTCCCAGTTCAAGGTGGCGGTATAGCGCCACCACAGGTAGCGGCAGGAAACGGTCAGCGACAGCACGATCAGCATCAGTCCCGGCAGACGGCCCGGTACCCGGCGCACCACCATGGCAATGGCCCACAGCAGCACCACAAACACAAACTGCGCCGGCAGATCGAACGGTTGAGAAATACAGAGTATGGCGAGGATTGCCGCCAATACGCCGACAATAATAAACAGCAGACGGCGCATGCGCTGGCTCATCCGGCCAAGGCGCTCAACCGAACGCTGCTCCAGCCCGGCATTTTCCAGCCGCTGTGGCAGGGTTTGCAGCCACTGGGCGTAGCGCAATTGCAACCGCCGCCAGCCGGCGAAACGATGATGGGTTACAGGTGCACGATCGGTGCGGAACACCAGCAGCCACAACCCTTGCACCAGATAGCGCAGCGCGTCCGCCGGCCGCGGACGGCTGGAGGATAGATGGGGGAACCAATAGCTGCGCGCAGCCCGCAACCGTTGCCAGCCGGGGGATTCGAAACGCAGGAAAATCCAGCCCAGTGCCACCAGCAGCGTGGTGAAAAAGGCGGTAAACGCCGACGAACCGTGCCGTCGGTAGTTACGGTAACGCGTCTGCACCGCCTGATGGACCGGCGGCACCAGCAGCAGGTTCATCACCCGGCTCATGTCGGCGTCCCCTTCAGGTTAATCAGACACCAGTTAGCCAGCGTCAGCACTTCATCCGCAGCCAGGCTTTCCGGCCGATATTCCCCCAAAGGCTGTTTCACCGCCAGGGCTTCGGCCATCGCCTCATCGCGGTGGATAACCACCGGCAACAATCCCCCCAGCGTTTGCAGCCACAGCTGGTGTAAATCCTGCTGGAGTCGGCTGGCGGCGAAATAGTGGTTAATCAGGAAACGGCAGCCTTGCGGCAACACTTGCTGATGCAGCCGCACCTGGCAGTTTGCGTCCGGAGCAATCAGGGTAAAGACGCAATCTGCCACCGCCAGCGCCGGCTGAGCCAGTGCTTCATCATCCGCCGGCAGATCCAACAGGATCCAGTTGTACTGCGCCGCGGCGTTTAGCTGCGCCAGATTGTCCTGCCAGCGGGCGGGCTGCTGCCGACAAGATTGCTGTACATTCACCCGTTCCGCCAGGGTGAGCTGGCCAAAGGGGAGAAAGTCGAGGTTTTCACAATAGCGCATCGCGCCCTGTTGCCAATCGCCGCCGTCCTGCTCGGCCCGGGCCCAACCCCGTGCCAGCTCGAATGGCATATTAAAATGCAGACGCAGCAGGTTATCCGGCGCAAAATCAATCGCCAATACCGACTCGCCCAGTTGCTGTAATGCCCACGCGAGCGCCGCGGTGACCGACGTCGCCCCCATCCCGCCTCGCAACCCCTGCAGAGCAATCACTGGCATAAACTAACGGCTCCCCGTGGTCTGCGCTAATTCGGCCAGCAGCGGCCAGTTGGCCATCATTTGCGTTAACCGCTCCTGACGTGCGATATCGACATAGCTTAATTTTGGCAGCGAAAATGCCTGACTAAGCGCCAGCAAATCGTCCTGAGTTTCCGATGGCACCACTGCGTGAAAGCGCGTTAATTGATCATTCATTCTGCCGCCTCAAAAAAATAGGCTAATGTTAATTACTATAGCAACGCTAAAAAAAAGACATGGCCAATAAGATGATTCTCAACAAATATTAGTACATGGCTGGTTTTAATTTTTTTATTATTGTTCCCAATGACAGGATGGCCGAATAGCTATACTCAGTTGGCCGCGACGACACTTTCAACGAAAGTAGAAAAATATCCTATGGCGCAATCTTTCTCATTAGGTGTTCGGCAGATTTGGGAAGAACTGTCTGTCATGCAAGCCCCGGGGCTGTATTGGGTGAATGTCGACCGTCAAACCGATGCCAACCTGCTCTGCCAGCAAACCTTGGCTGCCCAGGCTGCAACCAGCCAGGTCGCGTTGATATGCAGCGGAGAAAAACCTGACGGGTTGCTGGCGACACTTGTCTCCCCCGCATTGAAAAAAATCCCGCTGTACCAGCTACCCGAGAAAAAAGCGGCGCTGATGCACTTTAGCGACGACCTGATGCGCGCCCTAAAACCGCAAAATCGCCTATTGATTCTGTTGGCCCATGCCAGCTTATGGCAGACCTTCACCCGCGAAGAGTTGGGTGACTGGACCCGCGCCACCGGCGCCTGGCTGCGTCGACAAGGCTGCACGCTGCTGATCCTCAGCCACGGCGGCGGCGTAAATAAACTCAAAGGGCAACTCAGCACTCAACACCGCATCCTTAACGGGCTGGCCAGCCTGCAGTGGCAGCAGGACAGTGCACAGTATCTGGTTAACTGGTGGAGCACCGAAAACGGCATCAACGCCAACCAATTGCTGACGCTGTATGCCGGCGAACACGGCTGGCAGGGTGACGACGACAGCAATAAACCTTCTCCGACCTCCATCCGCAGCGATGAAGGGCGCTACCTGGCCCAGCAGAGCATTCTTGAAGGCGCGCCGCCGCTATCGGCCAACTGGCAACTGCTGCAAACCAATGCGCAACTGGCGCAGCACGGCATGTTGACGCTTTCGGCTACGTTGATCTTCGCCCTGTACCAAAGTGATGAAATTGATGCGCTGGCACATCAAATCCACAGCCTGCGCCGTCAGCGCGGCAACGGACTGAAAATCGTGGTACGCGAGATGAGCGCCAGCCTGCGTTACAGTGACGAACGCTTGCTGTTGGCCTGCGGCGCCAATCTGATTGTGCCGCACGTAGCACCGTTATCGCGCTTTTTGACCATGCTTGAGGGTATCCAGGGGCAACGCTTCTCGCGCCACGTTCCGGCAGATATTGATGCCCTGCTGGCCGGGCTGCGCCCGCTGCAACTGAAAGGTTATATGCGGCCGGACGATTTTAGTCAGGCGGTGATTTCGCTGATGGGCAACACGCTGCTGCCGGAAGACGGTAAAGGTGTGATGGTAGCGCTGCGCCCGGTGCCCGGGTTGCGCGCCGAACAGGCGATGACCCTGTGTTTTCTACGGCGCTTCGGCGACGTAATGACCGTGGTGCAAGGCCGACTGGTCCTGTTTCTCTCCACCTGCCGGATTAACGATTTGGATACCGCTCTGAAGTTTATTTTTCGTCTGCCGGTAGATGAAGCCTTCAGTAACCGGGTGGTGTGGCACCAGGACGTAGATATTATTTCTGAAATTAAACGGCTGGCGCACAACGCCAATATTCCGTTGCCTGCAGCGACCGCACAGGCCACACCGCGCCAGGCCGCCGCCGAGGCAGACCGCCCGCAGGAGCGCCGTCAACCGGTGGCTTTCACGCTGACTACCGGTGCGCAGGAGAATAAGCATGTTGAATCTTAACGACATTGTGCAACTGATTATTCTGTGCGCCATTATTTTCATCCCACTGGGTTACGCCTTTCACCGGCGTTTCCCGCACTGGCGTCAGTACTGGCAAAACCTGTTGTTATCACCGCGCTATTTAAAATCCATCGGATTATGGGTGCGCGAAGGTTCTTCATCTCAGATTAAGCGTAAGAAACAGCCATGAAGCCAACAAACAACCCGCAATCCGACAACTCCCTGTGGCGCTACTGGCGTGGGCTGGGTGGCTGGAACTACTACTTCCTGGCCAAATTTGCCCTGCTGTGGTTCGGTTACCTGAACTTCCACGCCTTGCCCAACCTGGTGTTCATGGCATTTCTGTTGATGCCGATACCGGCGATGCGTCTGCACCGCTGGCGTCATTACGTGGCGATCCCGATTGGGATTGCATTGTTCTATCACGACACCTGGTTGCCCGGCATCAACAGCATCATGAGCCAGGGCTCGCAATTGACCGGCTTTAGCGCCCAATATCTGCTGGAGCTGATAAATCGCTTTATCAATTGGCAGATGATCGGCGCGGCCTTCGTGATGCTGATTGCCTACCTGTTCCTGGCCCAATGGGTACGGGTTACCGTATTCACCGTTGCCGCACTGGTGTGGTTGAACCTGGTCAACATTGCCGGGCCGGCCGTCTCCCTGTTACCGGCCAGTACTAACGCTTCTACCAGTAGCACCCCGGCAACGACGCCGCCGGCTGCCGGGGGCGACAGCGCACCGGCGGACAGTGCGCCACCAACCAGCGCCAACCTGACGGCCTATCTGAATCAGTTCTACGACAAGGAAAAAACGCGCGCAACCGCCTTCCCGGCCAGCCTGCCTGCCGATGCTCAGCCGTTTGACCTGCTGGTGATCAATATCTGTTCGTTGGCCTGGGCCGACATGGACGCGGTAAAACTGGAAAACCATCCGCTGTGGTCGAAGATGGACATTATGTTCGACAACTTCAATTCGGCCACCGCCTACAGCGGCCCGGCGGCAATCAGGTTGTTACGCGCCAGCTGTGGTCAGCCTTCGCATCACGATTTGTATCAGCCGGTCAATCAGCAATGCTATCTGTTTGATAATCTTGCCAAGCTGGGCTTCAAAGAGCAGCTGATGCTGGATCACTCCGGTGTGTTCGGCAACTTCCTGAAAGAGCTGCGCGAACAGGGTGATATGCAGGCACCGCTGATGTCTCAGGCCGGGATCGGCAATGAGCTGGCCTCGTTCGATGGCGAACCGATATACAACGATTTGGAACTGCTCACCCGCTGGCTGGATCAGCAGCAGAAAGCCGGTGATACCCGCAGCGCCACCTTCTTCAATATCATTCCACTGCATGACGGTAACCGTTTCGTCGGTTCGAACAAGAGCGCGGACTATCAACCCCGGGCGCAGAAATTGTTCGACCAGTTGAACACCTTCCTGGATCAATTGGAGAAGTCTGGCCGCAAGGTGATGGTGGTGATCGTGCCGGAACACGGCGCGGCACTGGTGGGAGACAAAATGCAGATGTCCGGCCTGCGCGATATCCCAAGCCCGAACATTACCCATACGCCGGTAGGTATCAAACTGGTTGGTATGAAAGCGCCGCATCAGGGCAGCCCGCTGCAGGTCAAAACGCCAAGCAGCTACCTGGCGCTTTCCGAGCTGGTTTCTCGTTTGGTAGACGGCAAGGCCTTCACCGCACCGAGCGTAGACTGGCAGGCGCTGACGCAGAACCTGCCGCAGACGGCGGTCATTTCCGAGAATGACAACGCCATCGTGATGCAATACCAGGGCAAGCCTTACATCCGGCTAAACGGCGGCGATTGGGTACCATATCCCCAGTAATTGCATTACCTGATGACTCAGGGGCATGCCTTCGGGCGTGCTTAGTCTGATGACAAACACCCGAAAAACGTGGTTTTCGGATGTTTGGGGTAAATCAGAAAACATAATCCTTTGTTTTTATTAGTCCCTAAATCAGAACTTTTAATTGCAAAGGACTTTATCAGCCATCTGGGCACGCCTTCAGGCGTGCTTTTTTTTGCAGCCATCAAGCTGCGGCGGAACCTTAATCCTTAACATTGGCTTTGGGCATTCCATTCCAATCGGCGTAATAATCCGGATAGAAAAAGCCAAGAGATTAATTATCAGTGGTTTGCGAAGATTCCTAATTCAGATTATTTCGTCAGGATTTCGCTAAGAAAAATAAGCGCCATTAATACAAATAAAAAATCCACTCAATAAACTAATTAATACGATCATAATTAAAAGCAAAAAAAATGCCGGCGTGAAAGCCGGCATTTTTAGTTAATTGTCATGGATAACAAAGTTATGCCGCAGAATTTTCATCCTGATCGACCGCAAAGCAGGCCACCATCTGCTCGCCGTATTGCTTTAACTGGGGTTGCAATTGGGTACAAGGCCCGAAAGCACGGCGGCAGCGAGCATTGAATGCACAACCTGGCGGCGGGTTCATCGGGCTGGGCAGTTCGCCGGTCAGCTTGATGCGCTCGCGACGCATATCCGGATTCAGGCGCGGTGTCGCGGACAGCAACGCCTGGGTATACGGATGACGCGGGTTGTTGAAGATGGCGTCTTTACTGCCCTTCTCCACGCAGCGGCCGAGATACATCACCATCACTTCGTCGGCAATGTGCTCCACCACCGACAAATCATGGGAGATAAACACGTAAGACAGCCCCAGATCCTGCTGCAAATCCATCATCAGGTTCAACACCTGCGCCCGCACGGACACGTCCAGCGCAGAAACCGGCTCATCGGCAATCACCACGTCCGGGTTAAGCATCAACCCGCGTGCAATAGCGATACGCTGCCGCTGCCCGCCGGAGAACATATGGGGATAACGATCGTAATGCTCGGTTTTCAGTCCGACCTTGGCCATCATCTCCAGCGCTTTCTCACGACGTTCTGCGCTGCTTAACGCGGTATTGATCTGCAACGGCTCCTCAAGGATCTGCCCGACCTTCTTGCGTGGGTTGAGCGATCCATAAGGATTCTGGAACACGATCTGGATCTTCTGGCGTCGCAGCTTCTCGGCAGTGACATCCGGCTTCAGCAAATCCTGCCCCTGATAGTACAGTTCGCCGCCGGTCGGAACTTCAATCATCGTCAGCAGGCGACCCAGCGTCGATTTACCGCAGCCGGATTCGCCCACCACCGCCAGCGTTTTGCCACGCTCAAGCGTAAAGGAAACGCCATCCAGCGCTTTGACCAGCCGCTCCGGGGCAAATAGCCCCTTCTTGACCGGGTAGTGTTTCTTCAGGTCAATCGCCTGCAATAAGGGTTGGTTCTGGCTCATACGGTCGGCCTCCCCGCATCATCCAGCGGTGTGTGACATTTAACCTGACGGCCGGGAATGCTGCGCAGTTCCGGCTCTTCAGTACGGCAACGCTCATTGGCGTACGGGCAGCGTGGATTGAGCAAACAGCCGCTTGGGCGGTCATATTTGCCCGGTACCACGCCAGGCAGCGAAGCCAGGCGCGCTTTATCGGCGGCGAATTCCGGCAACGCGCGCAGCAGCGCCTGAGTATAAGGGTGACGCGGTGCGCGGAAGATTTCCGATGCCTTACCGGACTCCACCACCTGCCCGGCATACATCACGATGATGTGATGCGCCGCCTCGGACACCAGCGCCAGATCGTGAGTGATCAGCAACAGGGCCATATTTTCACGCTGCTGCAATTCCAGCAGCAGTTCGATGATTTGCGCCTGAATGGTCACGTCGAGCGCGGTGGTCGGTTCATCGGCAATCAGCAGCTTTGGTCGGCAGGCAATCGCCATGGCGATCATCACGCGCTGGCTCATCCCACCCGAAAGCTGGTGCGGATAAACGTCGAGACGCGAAGCCGGGTCGGGGATACCTACCTGGGTCAGCAAATCAACAGCCCGTTGACGACGAGTGCGGCGGTTGCCGCCCTGGTGCACCTTCAACGCTTCCATGATCTGGAAGCCGACGGTGTAGCACGGGTTAAGGCTGGTCATCGGATCCTGGAAAATCATCGCCACTTCCGAGCCCACCAGTTGGCGACGCTCTTTTTCGGAAATTTTGCGCAGATCCTGGCCGTTAAACTCCAGTTTTTCGGCCATCACCTTACCGGGGAAGTCGATCAGCCCCATAATCGCCAGCGAGCTGACGGACTTGCCGGAGCCGGATTCGCCGACAATGCCCACCACCTGGCCCTGCTCCACGCTGTAACTGATGCGGTCTACCGCGCGGAAGGGAGTGCCTTCGTCACCGAAGTGCACCGAAAGCTTGTCTACATTTAATAACGCCATCTCTCTCGTCCTCTGTTACTGCTTGAGTTTGGGGTCGAGAGCGTCACGCAAGCCGTCCCCCATCAGGTTAAATGCAAGCACCGTCAGCAGAATCGCCACGCCGGGGAAGGTCACGACCCACCAGGCGCTTTGAGCGAACTGCAGTACGTCGGAGAGCATGGTGCCCCACTCCGGCGTTGGCGGTTGCGCACCCATGCCCAGGAAGCCGAGAGCGGCCATATCCAGAATGGCGTTCGAGAAGCCAAGAGAGGCCTGGACGATCAGCGGCGCCAGGCAGTTTGGCAAGATGTTGATAAACATTTGGCGCAGCGCACCGGCGCCCGCCACGCGTGAAGCGGTGACGTAGTCGCGGTTCACTTCCACCAAGACCGCCGCGCGCGTAAGTCGCACGTAGTGCGGCAAGGCGACGAAGGTTAACGCCAGCGAAGCGTTGACGATGGAGGGGCCGAAGATAGCCACCAGCACCAATGCTAACAGCAGGCTCGGCAACGCCAACATGATGTCGACGATACGCATGATGATTGCATCTACCACGCCGCCGAAATAACCGGCCAGCAGGCCCAGCACCACGCCCATGATCAGCGAAAGCACCACCACCAGACAGCCGACCAGCAGCGACAGCCGCGCGCCGTACATCAGGCGCGACAGTACATCACGGCCCACATCGTCAGTACCGAGGATATATTGCCAGCTGCCGCCTTCCTGCCAGACCGGCGGTTTGAGCAGCGCGTCGCGGAACTGATCCGCCGGCGCATGCGGTGCCAGCACCCCGGCACCGATGGCGATAACGAACATCACAATGATATAAACCAGGCCGACAACGGCCCCTTTATTGCGCTTGAAATAGTGCCAGAACTCCTGAAACGGGGTCATGGGCTTCGGCGCACCTTTAACTACAGACTCAGTGACTTGAGACATTAGAGCGCCCCTTATTTCTTGTGGCGAATACGCGGGTTGACCACGCCGTAGAGCACGTCTACCAGCAGGTTAACCAGAATAATCATACAGGCGACCAGCAATACGCCGCCCTGAACTACCGGATAGTCGCGACGCTGCAACGCATCCATCAGCCAGCGCCCCAGGCCCGGCCAGGAGAAGATGGTTTCGGTCAGGATGGCACCGGCCAGCATGGTGCCGACCTGCAGGCCAATCACCGTTACCACCGGCAGCAAGGCATTGCGCAAAGCATGCACCACGATCACCCGCATGCGGCTCACGCCTTTGGCGCGCGCGGTACGGATGTAATCTTCGCCCAACACTTCCAGCATTGAGGAGCGCGTCATACGCACGATCACTGCCAGCGGAATGGTGCCGAGTACGATAGCTGGCAGGATCATATGCATCACGGCATCAGCGAAGTCGCCCGGTTCGCCCCAAATCAGGGTATCAATCAGCATAAAACCGGTTAACGGCAAGGTATCGTCGAGGAACACCGTGTCGCTGACCCGCCCCGATACCGGCGTCAGGTTTAGCTGCACCGAGACCAGCATGATCAGCATCATGCCCCACCAGAAAATCGGCATCGAGTAGCCGGTCAGCGAGATGCCCACCGCGGTATGATCGAATATTGAGCCTCGCCTGACTGCCGCCAGCACCCCGACCGGGATACCCACCAGCACGGCAAAAATCATCGCGCAGAACCCTAATTCCAGCGTGGCCTTGAAGCGTGGAACAAACTCATCCCAAACGGAGATGCGGCTTTTGAGGGACGTACCCAAATCACCCTGCAACACGTTGGATACGTAAGAGAAATATTGTTGATAGAGCGGTTTATCCAGCCCCATTTCCGCCATCAACTGCGCATGGCGTTCTGCGGAGATCCCGCGTTCCCCGGCCATGATGGTCACCGGGTCACCGGGGATCATATGGACGAATGCAAAAGTCAGCAAAGTTATGCCGATAAACGTTGGGATAACTAACCCCAAACGTCGGAGTATGAACTGCAACATATCCCGAACTCTCTGTATAAAGTGCCCGGCAGCTCATCGTCCGCCAGGCTTATTAAAGCTCACACACTTTGAACAATCCTGATGCCATACGCCGGAGACTGGTCAGCAGAAGCGCAACCTGTTGCGCCCCTGCCAAGTCCATTCGTGTGTCGCCGGCTTAACGGCCAGAATTAATCTAGAGAGACATTCTCAAAGTGATGCTTACCAAGCGGATCCACAACATAGCCCTTCACTTCTTTACGCACTGGCTCGTAAACGGTGGAGTGGGCGACAATCAGTGCCGGAGCCTGATCGTGCATCACTACCTGAGCCTGCTTGTACAGTTCGATGCGTTTGTCGTGGTTCGATTCAGCGCGTGCCGGTTGAATCAGATCTTCAAACGGCTTGTAGCACCAACGAGAGTAGTTGGAACCATCTTTCGCCGCCGCACAGCTAAACAGCGTGGCGAAGAAGTTGTCCGGATCCCCGTTGTCGCCGGTCCAGCCCATCATCACCGTCTGATGCTCGCCCGCTTTGGCGCGCTTGAGGTACTCACCCCACTCATAGGTCACGATTTTGGCTTTCACGCCGATTTTCGCCCAGTCAGACTGGATCATTTCCGCCATGCGGCGCGCGTTCGGGTTGTACGGACGCTGTACCGGCATAGCCCACAGATCGATGGCGAAGCCGTCTGCCATGCCCGCTTCTTTCAGCAGCTCTTTGGCCTTGACCGGATCGTAGGTGTAATCCTTCACCGCGTCGTTATAGCCCCACATGGTTGGCGGGATCAGGTTTTTAGCCGCCTGGCCTGCGCCCTGGTACACCGCGTCGATGATCGCCTGCTTGTTGACCGCCAGGGTCAACGCCTGACGCACCTTCAGGTTATCCAGCGGTTTTTTCTCAACGTTGAACGACAGGTAGCCAACGTTCAGCCCCGGTTGTTCCATCAGGTTGATGGTTTTGTCCTGCTTCATGCGGGCGATGTCAGCCGGGTTCGGGAACGGCATCACCTGACATTCGTTTTTCTGCAGCTTGGCGTAACGCACTGAAGCGTCTGGCGTGATAGAGAACACTAAACGGTCGATCTTCGGCTTGGTGCCCCAGAAACCGTCGAATGCCTTATAAAGGATTTTGGAGTCTTTCTGGTATTGCAGCAGTTGGAACGGACCGGTACCGATTGGGTTCAGGTCAACTTTTTCCGGAGTACCGGCTTTCATCATCACGTCGGCGTATTCGGCAGACAGAATGGATGCGAAGTCCATACCCAGGTCAGCCACAAACGGGGCTTCCGGACGGTTCAGCACGAAACGGACTGTGGAATCGTCCACCTTCTCGATTTTGGCGATCAGTTTCGGCATGTCCATGCCTTCAAAGTACTCATAGCTGCCGCCGGAGACTTTGTGATAGGCATTATTCGCGTCCAGCTGGCGTTCGAAGGAGAACACCACGTCGTCAGCGTTGAAGTCACGGGTCGGTTTGAAATCTTTGCTGCTCTGCCACTTCACGCCTTTACGCAGGTGGAAGGTGTAGACTTTGCCGTCTTCGCTAACGTCCCATTTTTCAGCCAGGCCCGGCTGCAGTTCGGTGGTGCCGATTTTGAATTCGACCAGACGGTTGTAAATCGGCACCGAGCTGGCGTCATAAGTGGTACCCGAGGTAAACAACTGCGGGTTGAACCCTTCCGGGGAACCTTCAGAACAGTAAACCAGAGTCTTGGCTTGCACGCTGGCCGCAACGGTCAACGCAATCAGCCCAATACCGAATTTCAGAATCCCTGTTTTTCCCAAGGAACTTGTCATCGCTAGTGCTCCATTATGTGATGTGATGTGTGTTTTACCGCCAGAGCCTGTATTTTTTATTGCGCGGCCTGTGCAGTGTGCCCGAAGGCTGGGAGGGATAATTGCGCGAGAGAGCCGGGTGGAACGCGTCCCGGTGGGGGCGTCTGAGCGCGTGGAATTCACTCAAACAACTCTCGCTCTTACCCCTGAGGCTACCAAATTGCCAACTGTTTGGGGTGTCGTCAATATAACCAGTAGGGATTTACACAGACTGTGAGAAACAGCAAACAAACATAAAAAAAACCTTTCTTTAACAGTTGCAGCATTAAAAATTATGCTACACGGTCATTTTTAGTTCGTTAGCCTGCACTGAAGAAAGTTACTGGTGTTTAACTCCGATAAAAAACTAAAAAAGTTTGTTGCTGAATGATGAATATCTGAACGGTTATTTTTGTGATCTGCGTTAAATACAGGATGAAATGCTGATCCCCTACCCGAAAGAGTGAGGCACTGAAGCCCTTTTTGATCGAGACGACTCCACAATCTATGCGCCGTTAAAAAACTTTCGTCTGTAAAAAGCCGGGGGCGAAAAGATATCCCCCGGCAACGTACTACAACCGATTTAAGGCGTACCGACGCTGTTGCCCAGGCTGCTGTTCATGTTATTCAGAATATCGCCGTTGTCGGCGTCAATTTCCCATGAGAACAACCCGCCCAGCTGCTTATCCAGCACATATTTGCCCTTCGCCTGCACCGAGCGCGCATCGTCGAAGGTGATCAGATCGCCAGTGGAAGGTTTGAAGACATAGGGTGCTTCAGCGGTAGCATCGTAGCTGTACTGCCATTCGCCGCTCATAAACTCATTGGCGATCTGGCGGTAATCCACGATGCCATTTTCCCAGGTGCCTTTCACCGGGCCAGTGGCGGTGCCGGTAAACGGAATGTTGTTCTGGTAACCGTTCACCCCGGTCCAACCACGACCGTACATGGCGGTGCCCACCACGATTTTGCCCGGCTTCACGCCCTGCGTGAGCAGTGCATTAACGCCATTCACCGTGGTATACGCCGTATCCGGTTTCCAGGCCGGCGCTTTCAGCGCAGTCTGGTGGCCCAGATTTTTCAGATCGAATGCCCCATAGAAGTCGTAACTCATCAGGAAAATGTGATCCATCGAGTTTTGTGCGGTGTTGTAATCCACCTTATCGATTTTATCCTTGCCGGCGCTGATCGCAGAGGTCAGTTCATACTTACGGCCCGTTTCCGCCGAAAGCTGATCCAGCATGGCGCGCAGCTCTTTCATCAGCTGCACATAGGTTGCCCCATCCTGCGTACTGCCCAGTTTCGGGTTAGCACCCTGCCCGCCCGGGAATTCCCAGTCGATATCTACGCCATCAAAGAACTTCCAGGTTTGCAGGAACTCCTTCACCGAGCCAACGAAGCGATCGCGCTTCACCTTATCGCCCATAAAGAAGAACGGATCGGATAACGTCCAGCCACCGATCGACGGCAGGATTTTCAGGTCCGGGCGCGCCTGTTTCAACGCCATCAACTGGCCGAAGTTGCCTTTGTAGGGGTCGTCCCAGGCGGTCACGCCCTTCTGACCTTTCTGCAGCGCAGCGAACGGATCGTGGATCGATACCTTAAAGTCTTCACGCCCCTGACAGGAACGCTGTAACGCCTGGAAGCTGCCTTCGATCTCTTTCAGGCTGTCGTTGATGCCGTCACCGCCACAGATAGGGATAAAGCCGTACAGCAGGTGCGTCAGGTTCTGAGCCGGAAGTTTATCGACGGTGAAATTACGGCCGTAAACGCCCCATTCAACGAAATAAGAGCCAACCACTTTGCCGGAGTCTTGTTTATAAGGCTTATTCTTTTCCAACAAAGGTTCTTTTAAAGGTGCCAAATGGCTACCGTCGGTATCTGCCACCACAATTTCGGTTGCATCGCTGGCGGTACAGCCGTCGGCGTTGCATAACGCCACCTGCATTTGATAACGGCCGCCTTTATTCACCTTAAAGTTTGCGGTTCCCGAACCACCGGTTGAGGCACCACTCCAAACTTCTTTGCCATTTAATAATACTTTTGCCGTGGTACCGGTATCGCCATTCCATAAATTCCATGAAACAGAAACGTCGGCGGCATTTTTTACTTTCACCAGATTATTATAAGCCGTCGCCGCTTGATCGACTTCGACAATGGCGAATTTGGTATTGCCCCAGGCCAACGTAGGTTTGCCCGGTGCAGCGGCCTGCGCCGCAGAGCACAGCGTGCTGCCGATCAGCAACGCCAACAGCGGTTTATTAAATTTGCGCATAACTGATTCCTTTATTCCGAGAGGATCAACATAAAATAATTAATCATGGCCACCCATTGTCGGAACAAAATAATCCCGCAATAATCCTGGCCGATTAAAGTCAATAAATAAGCATTCATCTTTCCACGCAACGGAAATCTATCATTCCCATTTCGTGTATTCAGACTATAGATAAAATAATCATTAAAACAAGATGGCTATCAAGCGGGTTTTATTGAGCAGCGATGAATTTATTTAATAATGAATCACTGCTGCCAATAGGAATAAGGAGTGTGAATTAATTTCTGGGCAAGGATCAATATTTGTCATGTCACACAGTGTTGTCATCATTGACAACACTTAAAACATGTTGTTATTTTAAACAATATGAAGGAGATGGAAGTGCCTTCTCAACTGATCTATCAGGACAGGATCCCACTGACAAACACTGAATTTATACAATTGGTTATTTGGCATGTCGAGCCACCTGTTCACGGCAGCACTCATCACTATAAGTACCGGTTTGCCTATGTGAAAGAGGGTATTTGCCGTTTGCGTTATGACAACGAGGCAGGTAAAGGCGATCACAAACATGTGGGCAACACTGAGCAGCCTATTGTTTTTACCCATCTCATCGTGCTGAAACGCAGTTTCTTCAGTGAAGTTGCTCAACTAAGAGGAGAAAGAGAATGAACAGAGTCACCATCCGTGTTGCTTCTCTTGATGAGCTTCAATGCAACATGGAAGAAGCCCTGCAGGGCAATAAACAGCAACAGGGAAGCTATATCACTTTTTTAGATTGGGAGAGCCTGTGGAAAACCCTGTCGCCCAAGAAAATGCAAATCCTGCACACCATGACCGGCGGTGGTGAACTTTCTATCCGGGAAGTGGCACGCCGCGTCAAACGGGATGTGAAAGCGGTGCATACCGATCTTCAGGCACTGCTGAGGTGCGGCATTGTTGATAAAAGCGAACAGGGGATTATTTTTCCCTTTGACGAAATCCATTTTGACTTCGTGGTCGGAAAAGCAGCCTGAAGGGCAAATAACAGGCGAAAAAAAACCTGCTTATAAAGCAGGTTTTCCGAATGTGGTCGGCGAGAGAGGATTACGCGCATCTTTGATGCTTGCCCTGCGGGCCGTTGCTAAAGCAACGTGGTCTCGCTGCGCTCGGCTCAAACCTCCTTCGGAGGTTCTCATCCTATATATAACAGGCGAAAAAAAACCTGCTTATAAAGCAGGTTTTCCGAATGTGGTCGGCGAGAGAGGATTCGAACCTCCGACCCACTGGTCCCAAACCAGTTGCGCTACCAAGCTGCGCTACTCGCCGATGCGGGGCGCATCTTACTGCTGGGGATAATACGCGTCAATCACTTTTTCAACCCAGCCCGCCAAGTGGCGATAAAAGCGTCATAAAGCGCGGTACAATGCCCTGTACCGCGCTTTTGCATCATGCCTTGGCGGTTTTCAGCGCCGGTGATTGCGCACGCAAGAACGGCAGCAGGAACAGCGCGGACAGGCAGGCGGCGATAGAGATCACCACGAAGAAACCGTTCCAGTGCCAGATTTCCATGATGCGGGCAATCGGGTAGCCGGACAGTGCCGCCCCGAGATAGGCAAACAGACCGACGAAACCGGTCGCCGCTCCGGCGGCATCCTTGTGCGAACATTCCGCCGCCGCCATGCCGATCAGCATCTGCGGGCCAAAGATAAAGAAGCCGATGGCAAAGAAGCAGGCAGCCTGCAGCAGGAAGGTCACACCCGGCATGAGCCACAGCGCCGCCACCGACAGGAAGATACCGATGGCGAAGATCAGGTTCATTGGCCCACGGTTACCGCGGAACAGCTTGTCGGAGCCCCAACCGGCCACCAGCGAGCCGATAAAGCCACCCACTTCGAACAGGGAAATCGCCGAGTTGGCGGTCATCAGCGAATAGCCTTTTTCCTGCGTCAGGTACAGGTTGCCCCAGTCGTTGATCGCCGTACGTACGATGTATACCAGCACGTAAGACACTGCCAGCAGCCAGATGTACTTGTTGGTCAGCACGTAACGCTTGATGATTTCCCGATTGGTCAGGCCCTGGCCTTCCGATTCCTGCACCAGTTCCATGGCGTCGTTGCGCCATTTACCGACGCTAGGCAACCCCATGGATGACGGCTTGTCACGCAGACGCCAACACATCAGCAGGCCCAATAACACACCGATAATGCCCGGAATGATCATGCCGTAGCGCCAGCTGAAGTGCAGCGAGATAAAGCCGACCAGCAGCGGGATCAGCGCACCACCGAAGTTGTGCGAAGTGTTCCAGATAGCCCACCAACTGCCGCGTTCGGAGCGGGAATACCAACTGGTGAGGATTTTTGAACAAGGTGGCCAGCCCCAGCCCTGGAAGAAGGCGTTGAGGATCCACAGCGTACCCAGCATCAGCAACGAAGAGCTAAGCCCGAAGAAGATATTGAGCACGCCGGTCATGATCAGACCCAGGCCCATAAAATAGCGCGGATTGGAACGATCGCTGATCATGCCTGAGATAAATTTCGAGCAGCCGTAGGTGATGTAGAACAGCGTCCCCAGGATGCCGACATCGGACATCGTCAGGCCAAGATCGCTCAGCATAGCCGGCATGATGAAGTTGAAGCTTTTGCGCGTAAAGTAAAACGCGGCATAGCCGATGTACATCGTCCACATCAGCTGGATACGCCAGTATTTATAGCTGGCATCGATCTGTTTTTGATCGGTAACCGGCGGCACATCCTGGCGGCTTTTAAGGAAAGACCACATGTGAAACCTCAGAGAATAGGAAAAGTGCCGCTATCATGCTGCGCGCGCGCGCGAATGGCTTACGCCGGATTCCCGACGCAGTTAGGAGTATTTCCTAGTTTTACGCTTCTGCCGTTGAAACTGTGGGTAAGATCACATTCAAACAGGTGCCATGCTCCGACGTCAGCCGCAGTTGGCCCCCCAGTGCGCTAATGCGCTCTTGCATGCCGCGCAGGCCGTAACCCGGCTCATGGTCAGCCAAATCGATGCCGATGCCGTTATCGCGAATGGTCAGCAGGATTTGCGGTGGTCGCCCTTTACGGTGACGAAGACGCGCGTCCAGCTCAATGCGGCTGGCAGCAGCGTGGCGGCAGACGTTGGTCACCCCCTCCTGACAGACCCGGTACAGGGTAATTTTCAGCGTTTCATCCAGCAGTTCATCCGGCACCTGCCACTGCATCGTGCTCACCAGCGACGTATCCTGCGGTAGCGACTCACGCAACATCGCCGCCACCGCCGCCGACAGCGGCAGGTTATTCAGGGCGGCGGGCCACAGCTGAGTCAGCACGTCGTGAACGCCGTCATACACCCGCAGCGCCAGCGTATCTATCGCTTCTGCACAGCCGATCACCGGCGGCTGTGGTGCCAGACGCTTGATAATACTGGCCTGGGTACGGATAACGGTGATGGTCTGGCCGACTTCGTCGTGCAGCTCACGCGCGACCTCCCGCCGGGTTTGCTCTTCGGCCGTCACCAGCGCGCGCGCCAGCTGGCGGTTTTCCGTCAATCGCAGCCGTAGCTGCTGGTTCAACTCACGCTGGCGTTGAATGCCGGCCCCAAGCAGCAGCCCGGTCAGGCTCTGGGCCAGCAGCGACAACAGCAGGTCGCGATGCGACTCGGGCTGCGGTGGCTCGTTGGCGACCAATACCACGCCGTTGAGCAGCGTCGCCAACAGCGCCCCCTGCCAACCGTAACGGTACGACATGAAGACGATCGGGATGGCCAGACAAAACGGCGCAAAGCGGCGCAGTTCGGCGGCATTCACCTGCTGTTGCAGCCAGATACTGAGCGCAAACAGCAGCAGATAGGTAGCCAGATGCCGTAACCGCAGCGTCACCGGTTTATGGATCAGGCCCGGTTCGAGCGGTACCCAGATTTGCCGCGCCAGATAGTGCCATAGCAGCAGGCAGGTCGGGGCGATGGTGAAGCCACCCGCCAGCCCAAGCAACAGCGCACGTGCGCCCTCGCCGTTCACCACCTGCCACACCAGCGCCTGCAGCAGTGCGGCGACCGCCACCACCGCGCCCTGCATCAGCGGCCATTGCCATTCGCTGTCGTTTTGTTGATGGCGCAGCAGCCACGGGGACGCGACCAGGCTAAGCAGCACTGTCAACACCAGCACCACCACCGAAGCCCACAGCGCCGGCCCGTAACCGAACTGATCCGCCAGCAATACCATCAGCAGCAGATCGGCCAGCAAGATCCCCGGCCAGAAGCGATAAGGGCTTTGCAGCAGAATGCCCAGGCGCAGGCCAAACGGGAACAGCAGCAGCGCCTGCCAGGGCGGGTCGATCAGCGCGGTGCCGATGCCCCACAGGCAAAACGCACTGGTGGCATAAATGAAAAACAGCGCCAGTTGGGTGATCAGGCGTTGCATCACAGATTCAGCATCCGCTTCGCCAGTTCGACGTTATTGTTAATGCCCAGCTTGGCGAACAGATTGGCGCGATGCACGTGGACCGTTTTCGGCGATAGCCCCAGGGCGACGGCAATCTCCCGTACCTCCAGCCCCTGGGCGAGTAACAGCGCGATTTCGCGTTCGCGACGCGTGAGGGGATCCACCTTCACCCGTGCCAGCTGTTGGGCGATTTCAGGCATCAGGTACACGCCGCCGCTGGCGACGGTGCGCACCGCGGTGATCAAATCTTCCGGCTTGCAGCGTTTGGACAAGAAGCCACAGGCGCCACGCTCCAGCGCCATTTCCACCAGCGCCGGGTTGTCATGCATCGACAACATCACCACCCGAATGCCCGAGGGAATGTCCGCCAGCAAATCCAACCCGCTGCCATCCGGCATCGAAATATCGCAGATGCAGATTTCCGCCTCCAGACCTGGTAACCCAGCGCGCGCCTGAGCAGCACTGCTGAACTCCCCCACCACCTGAATATCCGCCTCAAGCGACAGCAGTTGCACAAAGCCCGATCGCACAATGTCATGATCGTCAATAAACGCCACGCGCAAGGTCATGGAAATCTCCGGTTCGAGGGGGAAAGTGCCCAAGTATACCCTATAGCTTTCAAGTTGCAGCTAGGCGCACAGCTCGTTCATCCCCAGGTATTGTAGGGGCGCCGCATGCTGCGCCCGCATTAATCGGGGCGAATTTATTCGCCCCTACAGTAACTGGGGTGAACAACAAATCTGTCGGGAACAGATTTGAACGCTGCTTGCAGCAGCCCCGAAAGGGCAAGACCCACGGACGGGTCTTGTAAGCAGGTAACAACGCTGCAAGTTGAAAGATGACGGGTATATACCGCAAGCCTGAGCCGGATTAATTGATGAAGGGAAGGTATTAACGGATTTTACCGGGCGCAGTGCGCCCGGTATTGCAGAGGTTACAACTGTGCCGCCGGCAATTTTTCCTGCGGAATATTACACCAGTTGTTTTTCGCCACGATGCCGCCGTTCGGCGAGGTATATCCGAGGCAGCCGAGAATGGTATCGAACAGCTCTACATGACGGTGGGTTTTACCCACGCGCTGTTGGGCCTGAAGTTGTTCAAACGCCCCGCGATGCTGAGGATCTTCCAGGAATTTATCGGATGCCCATACCATCATCGGTACGCGGAACTGCTCCGGCGGTGCCATTTCACGCGGCGTACCGTGCAGGTGCGAATTCTCGCCGATAGATTCGCCGTGATCGGACGAATAGAACACAATTGCCTTCTTCTCACGCACCTGATCAATCACGTTGGCGATAAAGCTGTCGGTATACAACACTGAGTTATCGAAGGCGTTAACCAGCTGCTCTTTAGAACAGAAATTGTCGACGCCGGTACACTCAGGTTGGTAACGCGCGTAGCTGCGTGGATAACGCTGTGAATAGAGGTAATGCGAACCTTTAGTGTGCAGGATCACCATGTGCTTGCCCTGCGGATAGCGGGCCAGCGACTCTTTCATTTCGTCCACCAACAGCATGTCGTCAACCGATTTACCGTCATTGCGTTTCTCGGAGGCGATCATTTCGCGGAACGAATAGTTGTTCACTTCGGTATTGTTATAGAACCAGACCTCGCTCTGCATGGCGAACAGCTCCGAGGTGAAGCCCAGATCCTTCAGCACTGCAAACACGTTCTGCTCTTTCAACGTACGCTGCGGGTTGTCCGAGGTACCGCCTTCGCGCACGAACATGCAGCGCAGAGAAAGTTTGGTCGAGGTATCGCAGGATTCACCACGGAACGCCACCAGGTTTTTCTCTTTGGACAGGCGTGGCGTGGTGTCACGGTCGTAACCCAGTATCCCCATGTGATCCCAGCGCGTGGTTTCACCGATAATAAACACCACGTAGGTATCATCGATATCGGCCGGCGGCACATAGGTAAAGTTCTTGGCCGGGTCGAACAAATTGGCCTGATCCTGGCTTTCGTCATACCGGGTATAGGCAAACAGCCCCAGCGCAGACAGCCAGTTGGATGGCAAATAGGAGTGCGCCACTACGCCACCGTAGCTCGGCAAATCCACATTGGTGATTTTTTCCTGCGCGCTCTGTTCGCTGTCCAACATACGCAGCGGCAACCACACCAGCGCCACCACCGCCACCAACACCACCAGCGGTTTCACCCGGTGCCCTGGGGTTTTCAGCTGTTCGATCAGCGTGTAGCGCAGGTTGTTTTTCCAAATGCACAACAGCGGCAAGGCGCTGAGCACCAGCATCCACAATACAAAGTGCAAGCCGACCACTTCTTTTGACAGGTCGATATCCGTGGTCATGACCGAAACCACAATGCCGTAGCCAATCACCACGTTGAAGAACGTCATGTAATAGCTGGCGGCAACGGAAATCAGCACCAGTAGCGAAGCAACGATACGGTAAAACAGCCGGCCACCAAGCGAGACCAGCCGCATGATAAAGAAGGTAAACAGCACGATAGCGATAACCTCGGTTACCGCAGAAATAACCTTAATCCCCTGAATGCCGTGCGAAAACGAATCAAAGCGACGATAGAAAACGGAAAGGTTTAAAAAGATGCCGATATAAATCGCTAACAATAACGATAAATTCTGCTGTGAAAGCGATTTAACTTTGTTCATGTAACGCGGTGGCTCCGGACGGTAACAGTTCTGAATCAGTCAGACATTCAATGCGGCTTCAGGTTCAGCCGATCGGCAATAAGCGCTATTTCGGGGGTAATAATCAAGAGAATTCTCAAGAAACGGATATTTTTTTTATTTTTGTGTGAAGTGTACAGGCGGGGCAGAACGAGAAAGGGAGGGATAATAACCCTCCCCTTTTTCCGTGACGTTGGCGAAAGTCTTACTTAACGTTAAGCGTTACATCAATATTGCCGCGGGTAGCATTGGAATAAGGGCAGACCACGTGGGCTTTTTTCACCAGGTCTTCCGCCACGCTGCGCTCGATACCCGGCAGGCTGATATCCAGTTGCACTTCGATACCGAAACCGTTGGGGATTTCACCGATGCCGACGGTGCCATCAATTTTGGCTTCGGCAGGAATTTTCACCTTTTCTTTCGCCGCAACAAACTTCAGCGCGCCGAGGAAACAGGCCGAGTAACCGGCAGCAAACAGCTGTTCTGGGTTAGTGACTTCACCGCCCGCACCACCCATTTCTTTCGGCACGCCCAGTTTGACATCCAACACGCCGTCGGATGAGGTCGCACGGCCATCGCGGCCACCGGTTGCTGTGGCATGAGCGCGGTAAACAACTTTTTCAATCGACATAAATCATTCCTTCTTTTGGTTGGAGGCATCATGTCGGATCCAGTTGGCTGAACCCGATCACAGGTCTATTTTTCACGATTAAATCGCGCACTACTTAAATTACCCACTTATTTCAGTGTAGCGCAGGATCGCCGATCCTGCGTCTGGCAGCCGTTGTTCAAATCTGATCTATCAGCTTGCCGCGCAGCTTTTCGAGCTGCTGCTTGATATTAACGATTTCATCGAGGCTGCAATCGGTAGCGCACATCACGGCTTCCGGCACCGCCTGCGCTTTTTCACGCAGCGCGCGCCCGGCGTCGGTTAACGCGATAATCACCTGTCGCTCGTCGGTCGTGGCGCGGTAACGCAACAACAGCCCTGCCGTCTCGAGCCGCTTCAACAGCGGCGTCAGCGTGGCGGAATCAAGAAACAGCCGCTCGCCGATGTCCGAAACCGTGATTTCGTCACGCTCCCATAGCACCAGCATCACCAAATATTGCGGATAGGTGAGATCAAGCTGGCTCAGCAGTTTGCGATACACCTTGTGCAACGCCAGATTGGCGGAGTACAGGGCAAAACACATCTGCTGATCGAGCAGCAGCAGGTTTTTCGCTACGGGGTGTTCGGGGTTTTTACTTTTCATGTTTTGAATATAGATAGCGCACGATGTAATCGCAAGCTATTTTTTAATCGGTATGCTACCTTTTTTAATGCAGGGGATGCCACAGCAGGGTGCTGTGCCGGAGGAAAAGGATATGACAACCACACTGGTAGAACGCGCACGCCGCTACGCCACCAAGGCGCATGCGGCTATCGATCAGCGCCGCAAATACACCAATGACCCCTACATCGTTCATCCGCAGGCGGTAATGGAAATCGTCAGCAGCGTGCCGCACAGCGAGGAAATGCTGGCTGCCGCCTGGCTGCACGACACGGTGGAAGACACGCCCACCACCCTCGGCGATATCGAGAGCCATTTTGGGCCAAAGGTGGCAGAACTGGTGGCAATGCTGACCAACGTCAGCGGCACCGGCGGCGGTAACCGCTTCGAACGTAAAAACCGCGATCGACGGCACAGCGCCAACGCTTCACCCCAGGCCAAAACCATCAAACTGGCCGATCTGATCGACAACACCCGTTCACTGCTGGAATTCGACAGCCATTTTGCGCGCACTTATTTGATAGAAAAACAGCGTCTGCTGGAAGTGCTGACCGAAGGCGACCCGACGCTGTGGCGCCAGGCCAACCATATCGTCGAGCAGGGTCTGGAAAAGCTGCTGTTGCCGCCGCATAACGTCCCGGCAAGCTGGTTCGAACATGCACGCCAGCGTTACCGGGAAAGCGATGCGGCGTAACCCTCAGAAGGTCACTACGGTTTTCAACGCCGTCACCCAGGCATCCTGCGTTTCACTTACGCCCCCCGGATGATGCCAGTATTGTAGGCCCGGCTGCAGTTGCAGCCAGGGGGTGACGTTGAAGCGATAGTAGAGTTCTGCCGTCACGGAATGTCCTGGCACCGGGCGGAAATTGGGATCGTTATACGCGGTGGCGTTGTTGAGTTGATTCAGGTAACGCTGATTATCCCGGTAATGGTCGCTCAACTTGACCATTGAAACGCCCAGGCCCAGCCAATCGTCCGGCCGCGCGTCAAACAATCCGCGGTAGCGAATACCGGTAGAGGTGGAGTAATGCATATAGTTGGAACGCGGATCTGCCAATCCCAGGCTGTAGAACAGGCTCAGACCCCGATTGGCATCATCCGGATGACGCGTTAGCTGTTGGTTAAAACCACTGTACAGGAACCAGGTGCGGTCATGGCTGCGATAGCCGTTTGGATCGCTCGCTCCCGGGCCGCCGGAGACCCCCTCATACAAATCTTGTTGCCGGGCATTGGTGAACAACACTCCCAGGTTATAAACCCCCGGCAACTGATTGACCGCATGGGTTTTCAGTTCCAGCTCCATCGGCAGCAACAGGCCTTTACTGCCTTTGGTCGACCAGCTCCAGGCATGGCTGCGGCTTGGGGCGCTTGGGTTCTGCTCCATCAGGCCGGTTTTGAAGGTCAACCCGTCGGTCAGTTTGTATTGCAGCGTGGTACCCCAGTAGTGGACGTTCCAGTTATACCAGGTCAATGAGTTGGCGGACTTGCCGCCGCACAGCGTCAGCGTCTGGAAGTCACAGGGAATGATCTGATCGAAATCCTGCACCTTGTTCATCATGCCGATACGCCATTGCAGCCGACGCTCCAGAAAACTGCGGCTAAAGGTCAGCCAGCCCAGCCGGGTGATCGACTGGCCGCCGTAACTTTCCTGGGACAAATCGGTCGGATTAACGCGCGGATCCTGCAGGCGGTCGCGCGTCAAGTTGTTATCATGGTTGCGGTTAACGATATTGCCTTCAAGCGCCGCATCCGGAATTCCGGTCAGCGCCTGCAGGTCCTGGCTGAAGGTCAGCGAGAACTGATCGATATAGGACGCCTGCCTGTCGTGGTTATATCCACCGCCGGCGTTATAGGAAAGCTGGCTGAGATAACCCAGATTATAGTGAAAGCCATGATCTTCCAGGATCGGTCTGATCCCCAGCATGTCGCCCAACAACCCAGGTTGTGGCTGTTCGAACCCGAGCGCGACGCCTTGCCACTGGGCCGTTGGCGCCTCCACGTCTTTGGCGGTTTGCAAAGTTTCCGCCTGTGCGCCAACGCTGACCCACAGTAATCCTGCGCAGGTTATTGAGTGAGGTAATGGGTATTTCATTATTATATTTCTCCGCATATTACGCTGACTGCGGGCAACAGCATTCCCTGGGCGAGAATTCCCCAAACATTGGCAGCAGTAGATAAAGGTCATGACCCGGTGATTGCCACCGGGTTAATGGGTAAAACCTAGGCTTTTTCTTTCAGTGAGTTACCGTTGCTTTGAATCACGTCGCGATACCAGTAAAAACTCTTTTTGCGATGGCGCTCCAGGCTACCGTTACCGGCATCGTCGCGGTCGACATAAATAAAGCCGTAGCGTTTGGACATTTCGGCTTTAGAAGCGCTGACCAGATCGATCGGCCCCCAACTGGTGTAGCCCATCACTTCTACGCCGTCGTCGATCGCTTCCGCCACCTGCACCAGATGATCGTTGAGATAATCGATGCGGTAGTCGTCGTTGATACTGCCGTCGGCTTCGATACGGTCCTTGGCCCCCAACCCGTTCTCCACGATAAACAACGGCTTCTGATAGCGATCGTACAAGACGTTCAGCAAATAACGCAGGCCAACGGGGTCGATCTGCCAGCCCCACTCCGAACTGGCCAAATGCGGGTTAGGCACCATATTGAGAATGTTGGCGCGGGCGGCGTTGTTTTGCTGTTCGTCGGTGGTGACGCAGCCGCTCATGTAATAGCTGAAGGAGATAAAATCGATGGTCTCGCGCAGCGCCAGCCGGTCTTCGGCGGTGATCTCAATCTGAATGCCGTTTTCGCGGAAGTAGCGCTGCATATAGGCCGGATAGTCACCGCGGGCCTGCACGTCACCAAAGAACAGCCAGTCGCGATTCTGGCGCTGAGTCTCCAGCACGTCCTCCGGTCGGCAGCTCAGCGGGTAAACAATACCGCCCAGCAGCATATTGCCGATTTTGCCGTCCGGCACGATTTCGTGGCAGGCTTTGACCGCCCTGGCGCTGGCCACCAGTTGATGATGAATGGCCTGGTAAATCTCGCTCTTGCTGCTGTCCTCTGCCAGGCCAACGCCGGTAAAGGGCGCATGCAGCGACATATTGATCTCGTTAAAGGTCAGCCAGTGCTTCACCTTGTGCTTATAGCGCTCGAACACCGTGCGTGCGTAGCGTTCAAAAAAGCCGATGGTCTTGCGGCTGCCCCAGCCGCCGTAGCGTTTCACCAGCCCATACGGCATCTCGTAGTGCGACAGCGTGATCAGCGGTTGAATGCCGTACTTCGCCATTTCGTCGAACAACCGGTCATAGAACGCCAACCCCGCCTCGTTCGGGGTGTCCTCATCGCCCTGCGGGAAAATCCGCGTCCAGGCGATGGAGGTTCGCAGGCACTTGAAGCCCATTTCAGCGAACAACGCGATGTCCTGCGGGTAACGATGATAAAAATCGATCGCCACGTCCTTGATGCCGCTGTCGCCGTCAACCCGTGGGACAATCGCGCCGAAAATGCCCTGCGGCTGCAAATCAGAGGTCGATAGGCCTTTGCCGTCGGTCTGATAAGCTCCTTCCACCTGATTGGCCGCTACCGCACCGCCCCACAGAAAATGGTCTGGAAATTTGCTGCTCATGGTTTTCTCCTCGGTTAACGTAATAAAGTCAGCAGCGGCGCCTGCTCCCGCACCCTGCTCTCGCCACTGGCCAACACCTCGACGTAGTCATCGCTGTTGCTGATGATGATCGGCGTAGTGGTGTCAAAACCGGCGGCGCGGATCGCTGCCTGGTCAAACTCAATCAGCAGATCGCCTGGCTTAACCCGATCCCCCTCTCGCACATAGGCGCTGAAATGCAGCCCGTCGAGCTTGACGGTATCTATACCGACGTGAATCAAGATCTCCGCACCGTCGTCCGATTCAATGCCGATAGCGTGCCGGGTTTTAAACAATGAGGCCACGTGCCCGGCGACCGGTGACACCACCCGGCCCTGCAATGGGACAATCGCTACCCCCTTGCCCAATAAACCGCTGGCGAAAGTCGCGTCGTTCACCTGCTCCAGAGGCAATACGTCACCGGCAATCGGGCTGACGACGGACTGTTTGCGGTTAAGCGGGGCTGCAGGCGCCTGCTCGGCGACCGCTTCAACGGGGACCACGCCGAACAGATAGCTGGCCACCGCCGCAAAGCAGAACGACAGCAAGGTACCGGCAATCGCGCCCCACACCGTGGCGTCAAAGCCACCGGCGGGAATAATCTGCGCAAAGGTGAAAACGTTCACCAGACCAAAGGAATAGGTGGCAGTGTGGAAATAACCGATCGCCGCTCCGCCCAGCGCCCCCCCGATACAGCCGAAAATAAACGGCCGCTTGTTCGGCAGGGTCACGCCATAAACGGCGGGCTCGGTGATACCAAAAATCCCTGCGCCGATAGCAGAACCTGCCAGCGCCCGAAGTTTGGCGTCACGGGTACGCAACATCACGCCCAGCGTAGCCCCCACCTGCCCCATCACGGCCGGCAGCAGCAGCGGCACCATGGTGTCGCGGCCAAACACGCTCAGGTTGTTGATCATCAAGGGAACCAGTCCCCAGTGCAGGCCAAAGATCACGCACACTTGCCACATCGCGCCCATAAACGCCCCGGCAATAATCGGGTTAAAGGCGTAAATACTCTGATAGCCATTGGCCAGCAGATGGCTGAGCCAGGTGGCCGCCGGGCCGATCAGCAGGAAAGTCAGCGGGACGGTGATCACCAGGCACAACAGCGGCGTAATAAAGTTGCGGACCGCGCTGTGGATCACCCGGTTAAACAGCGGCTCCAGGCGGCACGAAATCCAGGCGGCAAATATGATCGGAATGACCGACGAGCTGTAGTTGATAAAGGTCAGTGGGATACCGAAGAAATACTCCCGCACCGCATCGGGCTGCTGGGCGGCTTCAAACGCCGCCATCATCAGGGGGTGGGTCAAAGCACCGCCGATCGCCATGCTGATGAAGGGGTTACCGCCAAATTTTTTCCCAGCGGTGTAACCGAGCATGATGGGCAAAAAGTAAAACAGCGCATCACTGGCAGCAAACAGCATTTTAAAGGTGCCGCTGCTCTCCAGCAGCCAGCCGCAGGCCAGGCTCAATGCCAGGAAGCCTTTCAAGATCCCCGAAGCGGCCATCACCCCCAACAGCGGAGTAAAAATGCCGGAGACCACGTCGATAAAGCGGCTGAACAGATTGTCTTTTTTGTCACCATCTTCCGCCACCGCCTCACGCTCGCTCAGGCCGCCCACCTGATTGACCGCGTTGTAGACGTCGGCCACATGGTTGCCTACCACCACCTGAAACTGCCCGCCGCTTTCCACCACCATGATCACACCCGGATTTTTTTTCAGGGCGGCGGCGTCGGCACGGCGGCTGTCGCGCAGCTTGAAGCGCAGGCGAGTGGCGCAGTGCACCAGGCTTTTTACGTTGTCGCGGCCACCGACGCCGGCCAAAATCTCACTGGCTAATGCTTCATATTTCATCGCGATATCCTTCAATCCTGCGTTCTGCCAAATCCCATTCAGCGGTGGCCAATCGCCGCCACAGAATTCAGCGCAAAAAAAAACCTAAACCTCATGGCCTCTGCACCCACGAAGGGGACAGAAGCACGAGGTTTAGGTTTTGCCTGCCTGAGCAGTGACAACCCTAAATCGGCTGAGCTATGACGTTACCACCCGACTTTTTGTCGAGGCAAGAGCTTGCGACGGCAAATTACCGAACTGTGATCCGCCGTACAAAACGGCGTCAGTGAGCGAAATAGTGCATGCCGCCGTCTACCGGGATCACCGCACCGGTGATATATCGCGCGAGCGGGGAACAAAGAAACGCGGCCAGATAAGCCATGTCTTCCGGCTCGCCAAAATAGCCGATCGGGATATTCTGTTCGATAAATGCCAGGCGCGCGGCGTCGGTCGGGTGCAGTTTTTCACGCACCTGTTCGCTATTAATCCGCCCGGGCTGCAGCGTATTGACGGTAATGCCCTGCGCCGCCACCTCTCCCGCCAGCCCCTTGGCCCACAGATGCAATGCGCCTTTAGCGGCAGTGGCGGCGTTTAAACTACGCGGCTCCATCGAGCCGCTGATGTTGATGATCCGGCCCCATCCCTGCGCCTGCATACCGGGCAGCAGTGCGTGGGTGACCCGACGCGCCGGCGTGAAATTCAGGGCAAACGCCTCTTCCCAACCCGCGTCGCCTTCGTTCAGTGCGGTTGGACGAGCCCCGCCGACGGCATTAATCACAATGTCTATCGTGCCGAAGCGTTGCTGCACCTGAGCAAGCAGGCTGTCGAGTGCTCCTGCATCGGTGATATCCGCCGCAATCACGTAAGGCCGTACGCCACCGCTTTTCGCGATCTCATCTGCCAGGGCCAGCAGGCGATCTTCACGACGGGCGGTAGCCACCACGGTAACGCCCTGCGCTGCAAATACCCTGACCATACCCGCACCGATTCCTTCACTGGCGCCGGTCACCAACGCGACGCGATCCTGCAGTTGCAAATTCATAAGATTACCTTATTGAATAATTCAATTTGGTTTCAAACATAACGGCATTGAATCACACCCCGCTCTGTGTGAATATTCCATAAATTTGCAACGATACTGTGCAGGAATTCACTGATGTTCGATTGGCAGGATTTAAAACACTTTGTGGTGCTGGCGCGTACCGGTTCATTGTCGGCAGCGGCGCGAGAGATGGGCTGTGATCACGCCACCGTGGGCCGCCGAGTCGCGGCACTGGAGAAAGCGCTCGGTCTGCGGCTGATCCTCCGCCTGCCGCGCAGCACACCGCTGACACAGGATGGCAAAATGATTGCCGGGCTGGCTGCCGAGATTGAAAACCAAAGCCACGCCATTGTCCGTCATGCGCGCAGCGCCGGCGAAACACCGCAAACCCAGGTGCGCATCAGTGCACCGCCGTCGATAGCCGCACGGGTTATCGCACCGGAGATTGCGAAATTTCATCAGGCATTTCCGCATATTACGTTGATACTCTCCGGCGAGTCGGCCATCGCCGAACTGGACCGTGGCGATGCCGAAGTGGCGGTGCGGATGGTACGTCCGCAACAACCGGATCTGCTGGTTCAGCGCATCGGCATGATGCGCTACGCGCTGTACGCCACGCCGCAGCACGCAGCCCTGCCGGAAGCCGCACGGGCCTTTATCGCCTATGACCACCACTACCAACACCAGCCCCACCAGCAGTGGCTGCAGCAGCTGTTGCAGGGCCGCCCGGTTGTTTTTGAGGCCAGCGATCTGTTCTCGCTGCAAGAAGCCGCGCGTTCTGGGCTAGGTGCCGTGGTATTGCCGACGTTTGTCGCCGATAGCGACCCAGATCTGGTGGTTTTACCCACCCCCATCGCCGCGCCAACTCGCGAGCTGTGGCTGGTCACTTATCCCGATCTGGCGCGGTCCGTTGCCGTACGCGCAGTGATGACTTTTCTGGCGGATATCATCGAAAAAAAATGCCCATTGGTGACATAAAACATCAGCAAGGCTAATTGATGCTGGACAAAAGTCACGCAGGGGATTATTACTGATCACCGCGTAATTCACTTTAGGGACAGCTGAGATCATGACTTTGCGTACTGAGTTTGGACGAATTCTGATTACCGGCGCGGGCGGTCGGGTCGCTACGGCATTCCGTCAGTCCGTTGGCAATCGCTACCAGCTGCGGCTTGCGGAAAGAGACGTCAGCCTGTTGCACAATCTGCAGCCAAACGACGAGATCATCAGTTTTGATATCGCCGATATCGAAGCTTGCCGGGCGGCCTGCGCCAATATCGATACCGTACTGCACCTGGCGGCCGATCCTTCCCCCGATGCCGATTTTTGCAATTCACTGATGGACAACAATATCCTCGGCACCTTCAATATCTTCCGTGCGGCGAAGGACGCCGGTTGCAAACGCGTGGTGTTCGCCAGCAGCGCGCAGGCGGTGGAGGGCTATCCGTTGGATTACCAAATTCGACCGCAGGACGCGCCCAAGCCGAAAAATCTGTACGGGGTCAGCAAAGCGTTTGGCGAGGGTATCGCCGCCTACTTTGCCCATCAGGAGGGGCTGTCTTCGCTGTCGGTACGCATCGCCAACTTCACCACGTTGGCACGCGGTGAACAACTCAGCGCCCGTGATATGAGCGCCTTCCTCAGCCATCGCGACGCCGCCGATCTGCTCGAACGCTGCCTGCGCATTGAAGGCGTGCACCATGCGGTGGTGCACGGCGTTTCCAACAACCGCTATAAGCGCCTGTCGCTGGAGGAAACCACCCGCCTGCTCGGCTACTACCCGCAGGACGATGCCTTCAGCATCCTCGGTTTCGACTAAAGCTTGCTATCGATGCGCTGCAGCAGGTAAGGGAAAAACGGGTTAGAGGCAATGCGCATCAGCGAATCCAGATCGACCACCAGCACCGAACGTTCGCCACGCGCTGCCAGCGTACCCAGGCTGATACCGAACTCGCCGCGCTGAGCCGGGAAGCGGCCATAAAGCGAATCGCTCACCGGGAATGGCAGCGCCACGTGCGACAGCGAATAGATGTCCGCCGGATAGGTCATACCCAGTGGCTGTACGCTTTGCGTCGTTTCTCCGGCCGCTGTCACACTGGCAATGGCTTCGCTACTCTCGGGCGAGGCGTTGGCAATCACCGTGGTTTGATAACGGCGCGGCGGCGCAGGCAACAGTTGGCTGACCGCCGCCGCCGCATTGGGTCGCAGCAAGGGCCCAAAATTTATCGTACGATTGACGTCAAACAGCACCAGTTCGCTGCCGTTAGCCGGCAATTCATTATATAACGCGCGGATCACCGCCCGCGTACTGACGGTCGAATCCATTACCGACTGGAAGGTCAGCACCGGCGCCAACTTGTCCAGCTTGCCGTCACGCGCCGCCCGAGCGATTTGCTGTTGCAGACCGTTGCTGAGCAGGTAAGACTGACGCGCGCCGTTCACCGGAAATGAATTGTATTTGAAGGGGTTAAACTCCGGCAGGACGCCGAGCCAGGCCGCTTTGGCAAACGCCGGAAACACCGCCGGCCAGCCGGCAATACCGGCGAAACGGGCAAAACTGGTCACGCCAATCATCGGTGAGATCAACACCAACCGCTGCGGCGCCGCCAACTTCGGATCGTCCAGCGCATCCAACGCATACTTCATCGCCAGCGCACCACCGTTGGAAAAGCCCACGATATGCAGCGGCTTGTCGCCTCCGGCCTTGCTGCGCGCCTCGCGCACGGCTAAACGCGTTGCCGCCAGCCAGTCGCGCCATTCAATATCGGTCAGTGCCCCCGGCACCGTACCGTGCGCCGGCAGGCGAATACCTACCGCCACATACCCCTGCTGCCGGTAGTTCTCAGCGATATGCCGCAGGCTATAAGGCGAATCTGTCAGGCCGTGCAGCAGCACCACCGCGCCACGGGGTTCGCCCTGCGGCAGCAATTCGTAGGAGCGGTTCCAGTCGTGGGCAAAATGTTCCGGATAGACCGGGCTGCCGTCAAAATAGCGGTTGAGCGGAATGCGTTCGCTGGCGGAGAGTTTGTCCGTGACGTTAACTTTCACCTCGTCAAACACCCGGCTCTCTGCGGCCAGATAACCTTGCCAGTTGGTTTTATCCAGCTCGGCGGCCGACAACTCGTGCGGCACAAAAGTATGCCAAGGCTCCAACGCAGGGCCGCGCTGAGTATCGTAAACCCGCACCGCAAACAGCGTGAGCAAGACGGTGACGCCCACTATCGTCAGTCGTTTGGTCCATTTAATTATCGCCCTGGAAGGCATGCTCACTCCTGAATTCACGGTTATCCAGCAGCGATTATAGAAGCTAAACGCCCGCAGGGGCAGCTCACTGACCGCCAACTTCTACCCGCCTATTTTTAGAGCCTGCTCACAGAACGCGCATTTCCCGGCCTTTTTCACGGATAAAAATTGATCTGCCAACCGAATGTTTGTAGGTTTTCTGTAACGATACACTAAAACGTTACAGTTAAAGATTAAGACACAAAGTATCGTCCCGTTCCCCCCTGTCCCTACCGCATTGCCCAGCAGGGGAATCATCTTCACCACCAGCATCGCAGGCTGTCTGCGATCGGGAGCCAGGCTCATGAAATCAATGACATGCCGCTTAACGCCGCGCCTGTTTATCACGTTGTTATTTATGCTGTTTACCCTGCCGCTGCGCGCCAACGCCGCCGAAGTCAACCTGCGGGTTTATTCATCGTTACCCGACGATGGCTACTCCGCACACGCTATCTGGTTCAACCGTTTCAAACAGAATTTGGAGCAGCGTCTGCCGGGTAAAATTGCCCTCAACTATTTCCCGAACGGCATGCTCGGAAAAGAAGCCGATGCGGTGCAGCAGGTGCGCATCGGCGCGATCGACATGATGATCTCCGGGACTTCCATCTGGGCCACGCTGGTGCCGGAGATCGGCGTGTTGGATCTGGGTTATCTGTTTAATGACAACCAACAACTGGGCCGGGCGCTCGACGGCCAGGCAGGCCAACTGCTGAGCGCCATGTTGGCCAAACAGAGCAATATCAAGGTGCTGGGTTACGGTTTCAGCCTGGGGGCGCGCAACATTTACAGTAAAAAACCGCTGCAGTCGCCGCAGGATCTTAATCGGATGAAGGTGCGGGTGCTGCCGGCCCCCAATTTCATCGCCACGCTGAAAAGCATGGGCGCTACGGCAATCCCAATGCCCGGCGGTGAGGTTTACTCCGCACTGCAGATGGGAGTGATCGACGGCGTGGAACACGATGCCGCCACGGTGTACACCAGCAAGTATTACGAGATCGCCAAAAACGCCACGCTGACCCGTCATATCTATAACCCGATAGTGGCCACCATCAGCCAGGCGGCTTTCCAGCGCATTCCGCAAGACCTGCGTGACGAGGTGCTGGCCGCGGCCAACGAAGCCACCCTTTATGAACGCAAAATTGCGGCGGAAAAAGAAATTCAGGCCATGGAAAAACTGAAAGCCGCCGGCGTGATTTTCAGCGAAACCGACCGCGACTATTTCCGCCAGCAAACCCTGCCGCTGCAGGCGGCATTTACCGCTAAGTATCCACAGGCCAAAGCGGTGCTGGACGCCATTCATGCCGCAGCGCAGCCGTAACGCGCCCCGGCGGAGGATTTGCTATGACCCTTCCTGTAACCCTTGAAATGAGCGTGAAAAAAGTGGCTATTCTGACGCAGTTAAGCCGCGGCCTGACCCGCTTTACCGCCTGGGGCGGCGCACTGGCGCTGCTGGTGAACGTGGTGGTGGTATTCGCTTCGGTCGTCTGGCGCTACGCGCTGCACAGCCCGATCGAATGGGCTGAAGAGGTGGCGCGAGCGCTGATGGTGACGCTGGTGTTCTTCGGCGTCGCCACCTCCACCGGGCGCGGCAGACACATTGGTGTCGATCTGTTTCTGCGCTGGCTACCGGAAGCCACCCGGCCGTATGTGGTGCATGCCAGCCGCTGGGTTTTGGTGTTGGTGGCATTGGGGCTGACGGTATCCAGCTTCAGCCTAGTCGGCGTTTCGCTGCCGCAGACCACCGAGCACGGCCTGCCGCAGGCAATTTTCGTGGTGCCGGTATTTATCGGTGCCGCGGTGATGTTGGTCAGCGCGCTCGACCACGCCTGTCAGGCGCCGCTGAAAGTGGTGTTAACCAGCGCCGCCGTTGTCGCGCTGTTGGGTGCCGCTGGCTACCTTAGCTTGCATACTGCCACTGGACTCAGCTCGCTGCCCGCCGCATTGATGCTGGCCTGCTTTATTCTTGGGATTATCTCCGGCGTGCCGATCGCCTTTACCCTCGGAATGTCGGCGATGGTGTTTTTCCTCAGCGATCCGTCGCTGCCGTTCGTCTTCTTTGCCCAACAGGTCACCGCCGGCGTCGACCATTTCGTGCTGCTGGCGATCCCGTTCTTTCTGTTGGCCGGCGCGGTGATGGAAGTCAATGGCATGTCGTCACGGCTGGTTGAGCTGATCGTGCGCGGCATGGGGCGCTATCGCGGCGGCCTGAACATGACGACGATTTTGTCGATGGCGTTTTTCTCCGGCATTTCCGGTTCCAAGCTGGCGGACGTCGCCACGGTCGGCGGCGTACTGATGCCGGCGGTACGTCGGGCTCGCCAACCTGCCGAAGAATCTGCCGGGGTATTCGCCGCTTCAGCCATTATGGCGGAGACCATTCCCCCCTGTGTAAACCTGATCGTAATGGGCTTTATCGCCAACATTTCGATTGGCGCGCTGTTTATCGCCGGGCTGATCCCCGCCCTGTGCCTGCTGGTATTGCTGCTGATTGCCGCCGTGATATTCGGCAAACGCATCAACGTCGATGACGCCTACCCGGTACGGATGCCGACGCGCCAACTGTTGATCGGCGCCGCCGTCGGTCTGGTCATGATTTTGATGATCGGCAAGGGGGTGGTGGCCGGCATCGCCACCTCCACGGAGATCTCCGCCTTCGCGGTGGTCTACGCCATCGTGGTCGGGCGGTTGGCCTTTGGTGAGCTGACGCTGAAAGCTACCCTGAAGCTGTTTGTCGACACCGCCGCGCTGTCCGGCATGCTGCTGTTTATCGTCGCCTGCGCCACCAGTTTGTCCTTCGCTCTGACCATCGAAATGATCCCGCAACAGTGCGCACAGCTGCTGGTCGCCATCGGCGCAGACTACGGTCCGTGGCTGTTCCTGCTGCTGTCGATTGTCATCCTGATTATTTTCGGCGCAGTGCTAGAGGGCGCTCCGGCGCTGATTATCTTTGCGCCGATCCTGGTGCCCATCGCCACCCAGCTCGGCTTCAACCCGCTGCACTACGCCATTGTGATGATTCTGGCGATGGGTTTCGGCCTGTTTTCCCCGCCGATCGGCCTGGGGTTGTACACCACCTGCGCCATCTGCGGCGTCCCGATGCAGGACGTGATTAAACCTATGGCCAAATACCTGCTGATCGTGCTGTTCGGCATCATCGTTATCGCGCTATTCCCGGCGCTCTCCACCTGGTTGCCGACGCGGCTGGGCTACTGATTTTCTCAAGCAAGGAGTCACACCATGTTCTCTGATTTAACCGACAAACGCGTATTGATCACCGGTTCCACCGCCGGTATCGGGCTGGCGACCGCCGCCCTGTTCGCCCGGCACGGCGCCAAGGTAGGCATTAACGGCCTGCGCAGTGAGCCACCGGCAGAGATCGCCACCTTCCCCGGTGAATGCGCATTCTTCTCGGCCGATCTGTCGCGCTCCGCCGGCTGCGAGGCATTGGTGGAAGCCTTTGTCGCCCGCTTTGGCGGCATCGATATTTTGATCAACAACGCCGGTGGATTGGGCGGTCGCAACGGGCTGGAAGCGATAGACGACGCGTTTTTTGATCGAGTGATGGATTTGAACTGCCGCTCGGCGCTGATGGTGACCAAATTCGCTATCCCTCACCTGCGCGCTTCGGCTCGCGAGAACGGGACGACCGCCAGCGTCATCAGCACCGGCTCCATTGCGGCACGCGAAGGCGGCGGGATCGGCGCCGGGCTGTATGCCAGCGCCAAAGCCTGGTTGCACAATATCCACCGCAACTGGGTGAAGGAGTTCACCCAGGACAATATCCGTTTCAATATCGTGTCGCCAGGCAGCATCGACACCGCCTTCCATCACGGCAAGAGCGACGAAGTGCTGGGTAAAATGCGCGCTTCCATTCCGATGGGCCGCTTTGGCCGCAGCGAAGAGGTGGCGCCCACCTACCTGTTCCTGGCCTCGCATAACTGTAGCGGATATATCACCGGGCAAATTATCGACGTCAACGGCGGTCAACTCGCGCCCTAAGGGTCTGTGACTCACTTTCGGCCGCGTGATAAAGTCGGGGTAATGGGTTAATGCAAAACGGGAATGTGATGGCGAATATACGTGATGTGGCACGTCATGCCGGGGTGTCGGTCAGTACGGTATCCAACGTGCTGAACGGCCGAGTCGATCAGATGCGCAAGGATACGCTGGCCCGTATTGAACAGGCGATGGCGGCGCTGCAATACCAGCCAAACCGCGCCGCGCAGCAGCTTAAAACCGGGCAGGTCAAAATGCTGGGCCTGCTGGTACCGTCCATCGTCAACCCCAGCTTCGCTGCGCTGGTGCGCGAAATTGAGCTGGCGGCCAAGCAAAACTATGGTTATCAGGTGTTGCTGGGCGATACCCATCGCCAACAGGAAGAAGAGATCCGTTTTCTCGACGATCTGCTGGCGTTAGGCATTCGCGGCGTAGTAGTTGCCTCCACGTTTTACGATCGCCCCCATTTTCGCGATGCCCTGAAACGCGGCCTGGTGATGATTAACTACGACGAGCGCACCCTGGCCGCCACTGGCGAGGCGGCGCTGCCGATCGACAGTGTGTCGATGGATAATTGCGCCGCCGGCAGCATGGCGGCACAGCATCTGATCGCCCAAGGCTGCCGCCGTATCGCCTTCGCTACCGCTTCCGGCATGACCAGCAGCCGCGCCAACAAAATTGCCGGTTACCGGCAGGCACTGGAAAACGCAGGGCTGCCGGCCTGGGTGATCGAAGGCAAGGCGCAGTTCGCCTACGGCGATGCTGAAATGGCCGAGTTAGGCAAGACGCTGGCCGAACAAATTTGCCAGAGTGCCCCCCGGCCGGACGGCATTGTAGCGCTGAACGACATGTTGGCCATCGGCATGATTTCGGCCTTCCAGCGGCTTGGTGTGCGGGTGCCCGAGGATATTTCAGTTGTCGGCATCGATAACATGTTCCTGTCCGAGCTGTTTAACCCGGCGCTTAGCTCAGTGGCGCCGCCGCTGCGCGAGATGGCGGTGAAAATCGTCGATCGGCTGATTGGTCGGCTGGAAAACCCTGAATTGCCGGTGGAGGAGTTTTTATTCGCGCCTAGCCTGGTGCGCCGCCAGTCGGTCATTAACACGTAACCTCCTGCGGGGCTACGGCTCCGCTCTCTTCCATACTGAATCCATGCTGCGCTAATGCGCGGCGGGAGCTTCGCTGCGCCCAAAACCGCGGCGGGAGAATAAAAATGAACAATGAATCCTGCGTTTACTGCCATCCAACCAATGAAATCCTGCTGTGGCAAAACCCGCTGTGCCGGGCCATTTTCATTGCCGACAGCCCTTTCCCCGGCTGGTGTCGGGTGGTCTGGCATGAGCATATCGCCGAACTGAGCGATTTGCGTGACGATCAGCGCAACAGCATCATGACCGTGGTCGCTCAGGTTGAAGCGCAACTACGGCAATTGCTGACGCCGGCGAAGATCAATATCGCCAGCCTGGGCACCGCACTGCCCCATTTGCATTGGCATATCATTCCGCGCTACCTCGACGACTCACATTTCCCGGAGCCGGTCTGGAGCCAGGCGCTACGCGCGCCAACGGCGAGAACCGTGCCGGAGAATTTTATTGAATTAATGAGGGAACGGCTGGCGATAACGCTGGGGGAATAACAAAACGCCGGGCATGGCCCGGCGCTTACTACTTAATTAAGGTTTTTCGGCGATTTTGCGCAGGTACTCATTATTTTTAAACGCAATGATGATCATTTCGAAGCAAACGCGGGTGAACACGCCGCCGATAATGATCGCAAACAGGCCGCGGAAGAACTCACCGTAGAACATCGACCCAATCCCGCCAACAATGATGCCCAGCAGGCACAGCCAGTACACGCCGGTGATGATTTTCGGCGTCAGCATCGCATCAAAAAAGAAAATGTTTTTCATTGTAAATCCTTCCTTAGGTCAGTATTTAATTATCCCAGAGGCACCGCATCAGCGCGGCATGCCTTGTTGTCACGCCAGTTATGATAGCGAGTAACGTGACGAAAAGCGCTCAGAAATCAGCAGGCCATTACATAAGGGTTGAGGATGTTTAACAAAATCGGCAACAAAATCCTGGGCGGTTTAGCGGCGTTGCTGCTGCTCAGCCAAAGCGCACTGGCACAGGAAACGCTGATCTTCGTGCGGCACGGGGAGAAACCCGCCAACGACAGCGGGCAGTTAACCTGCAAAGGGCTCAATCGCGCGCTGGCACTGCCGGACGTGCTACTGGACCGCTATGGCAAACCTGATTTTATCTTTGCCGCCGGGCCCAAAGAGAATAAGACCGGCAGTTCGCTGCGAGCGCTGTCGACCATTATGCCCACCGCGGTACGTGTCGGACTGCCGATCGGCATTCAATTCCACGCCGATGACATCGCCGGGCTGCAGCAGGAGCTGCTCAGCGATAAGTACCAAAACTCGCGCATCTTCATCGCCTGGGAGCACAAGAATCTCGATAAGGCAGTGAAGAACATCGTTGCCGCGCGCGGCGGCGACGCCAGTTTGGTGCCCGAATGGCCAGGCAGCGACTTCGACAGCATTTTTGTGGTCACGCTGGATCAGGGCAAGGTTTCGTTCCGACAAGAACGTGAGGGGTTGACTCAGTTGGCGGAGAGCTGCCCTTTCGCGGGGTAATACCATACTGCCTTCTGGCAGCCCTGCAAGAAGGCTGAAGGTTTCACCGCCTGACCTTTCGTTTTATCTGCCCGATGTCGCCACCGGCGTAATAAGTTCCAGCTCAACGCCCCGTCGGATGGCTTGGCGAGCGTTACTGACGCCCAATTTAACCACTGTATTACCCATATGAAATTTCACCGTGCTCACGGAAATACCTGAAATAGCAGCAATTTCCCCATAGGTTTTACCCATACTCGCCCAATACAGCACTTCCTTTTCTCGTGGGGTGAAAATAGGCTTCTGTGTGTTCATATTATTTTTCTGCATGCCGGGAATTGCCGATCCGGCTAGACGATACATCTGCTCATTAATATCGATCAGTAACATCTGCATAGTCCCGAGATCGGATGAGATACGTTTTTCCAATTCCCCTTGTACGCGACTGCCTATAACGACAGATAATAGCGCCAGATTGTTCAGATGGTCATGCAACACAAAGGTCAATCCATTAACAATATTGTACCGTTTAGAGAGAGAAAATATCTTATCTGTCATCAGAGTAATATTCTCGTCCCATACAAAGGGTGAAGTGCGTTTAGACGCAATCAATACTACCGGGTCAGTGAGTTGGAAATTATTGGTTCGATAGAGATCCAGCCACTCACCCGGATAGCTTGAAATAATAAGTGAATCTGATGGATTGTTCTTTCTGAGAGCGAGGTAGGCATATTCCGGGCTACCGAATGGTAACAACTTCCTATCGATATGATCCCGAAGGGTTTCCGTTATTGTTCGATTTTCATTGAAGGCAGAAAACATACAGGCTCCGTGGCGGTCAGACTTTCCCTTTGGTGATCGAACCTGAACTTAAGTTTAGGTATAGATGGGACTTAAGTACAACTTACGGATTTGGAACCGCAACATATAATGAGTCTCGTTAGGCACTGGAAAAAAAACCTGACCTTTGCGGTCAGGTAGCCAACACAGCCAACACCAGGGAAAAATTTCCGGTCAGACAGGGTATACGAAAAATCACTGCTGACCGGGATCCTTACTTTAACACTGCTAATTTATCCTTTCAAATTCATCTGCGCTGACGCTGTTGACCAGCCCCTGTTTGACTAGACGATCTAGCGTCAGTGCAAAGAATGGTGTTCGCCAGAGATAACGTCTTTGAGCCGAGTCCACTGCGCTATTTTAATTTATTATATATTGGACTATTTTATAAACACCCCAACCATTTAATAATAATCAATTAAGATTACTCATCAACATATATATAAATAAAATAGTGCAATGGAAATGATATAAATTATTTATATATCGAAACAAACAATGGCTAAATATCTTTAAATTTAAAAAATCAACTCCAGCATTCACTAATATCAAACTAATGTCTTGTATTTCACTTATGGGATTGAATATCTACAGGAACCTGTAAATATCTTTATTAGCGGTGCTAGGGTAGCGCCGCACTGATTAAGGAAAGATCATGATGACCAGATCCCCCCTTGGTACTACTGCTTCAACAGGGCAAAAATGCCCGGAAAGCGGCGTTTGGAAGGTCGTGGGCACACCATCAACCACCGCCCCCATCGCGAAAGGTAATACCATGCCGCCCTACAATAATAAGGCGGCTACCTGGAAGTTAACCCAGTACGCCTAAGCCTTAAGTTATAAGCCGCCACTTCGGGGCGGCTTTATTGCTGACGTTCAAGCCAACAAAGAAAGTCCATCATTCGCTCGGTAAACTCAGCGTCATTAGCATTATTGATAGCATGTGCCAGCAGATAATCTATTTCTGTAGCCTTATCAGGATGCCGCGCTAATAATTGCTCGGCATAATCATCAAGCGCTATCGGCCAAAACAGGCTATCAGGATCACGCAGCATATTAGTTGCTCTGATCAGCTTTCTGGCCGCTTCGCGTTTGAGTCGTTGCAGCTCAGCAACCCGAGACCCGCCCGAGATTTTCACACCATAATCTTCCAGCACGGTGCGCAGATCGGCATTTACCGCCCGCGCAATACGACGATCTGGCCGGAACAGTGGCAATACGTTGCTTACGTCATTTCCCCAAAGACAGCGGCAATGGTGTTTCAACCAATAGCCCCAGCTATAGCGATTGGCGGGATTTAGCGCTTCATCGAAGGTGCCAATATCAAAATCCACCTTACTGACTATCGTCTGATGTTGCTGGAAATCCTCACGCCATTGCTCAATAAGCGCCAATTCAGCGTCAGTAGCCCGCCGACTCAGCAACAAGGTGATATCCAAATCGGACTCCCCCGGTGTCGCTTGCCCGCGTGCCACACTGCCATAGAGATAAATACAGTGGATCAAGTCGGGGAAATGGCTCGGCAAGCCTGCGACCAACGCTGTCAGCACAGGTGTGAACGCATCCTGCAATGAGAAGTCGGTTACCGTGGGGATAAAGCCATCGCGGCAGAAGGTCATTGGCTGCTCCGAAGGGGTTTACGCTGGAGAGTGGCGGAAGATCACAGGAGTCCAAAACACACACCAACCATATGTTATATAATAATTTATATTTTTTACAAATTAAAAATATACATATGTATATACACATCTAGTCATGTGATTTAGTAGGACAGATTGTTCGAGTATATCTCTCTTAGAAAGCTGCTATCTTCATTGGACACTAACCCAACAAGGATATCAAAGATGGCTCTCCCTAAAACAGGAAATCCTCTTAGCTGGCTCAGATGGGTTCAAGAGTCTCGCCCAAGTATTCTTGAACAACTTAAGCACTGGCTATCATTAGCAAAAGCTGATCCTGATAATAATGATCGCAGCCTCGATTGCTGCCAGCTCCAAGATGTAGAAATTCGTGTGCTGGTACGTAGAAGAACACAGGACTTTAAAGGGAACTGTTTAGTTATTGCGACAGTAGACTTGCCACCACAACTTCAGAGCCAAGGATGGTTTAAGGCATTTCTAAAGGACTGTTGCATAGTAAACCCCTGGGGGACATTAATCCTCGAAGATGTAAATAACAAACGTTTAGAGCTATATTGTATACATTCGGGATTTACGCAACTTTCATTGCGCTATAATAACACTTTCATCGTGAAAATAAATAATATTTAACCTTAGAAATTATAGAGTAGAGCGATAGTGCATATGGAAATTTCCATTGATGAATCTGGTTCGTTTACTACACATGCCACTGATGAGGGCGCATGGAGTGTGGTTGTTGCTTATGTAACACCAGAAACAGAAAAGCGAAAATATAGAAATATACTTCGACGTTTGAAAATAAAAGTCAAAGCAGGTTGCAATGAGATAAAACTACATCAAATAGATGAACCTGACTACTTTGCGTTTCTTGCCGAATTAGGTAAATTAAAAGGAGTTCTGTTTTCTGTAGCGACAGATTCAGCTTTTAACCATATTAACTTCATTAATAAACATAAAGAAAATCATGTCAAAACTATCATTTCTGGCATTCCAGGAATGAAGTATGAAGAAGGTAAGCTAGGTTTAAAAAAATTGGCGGAAGAGTTAAGTAAAACATCACCGCAGTTATACGTACAATTAACATGTCAAGTTTTACTCATATTGAAGATAATAGAAAATGCAGTAAACTATTTTGTTCAAAGAAACCATAACACTTTGAGCTCCTTCAAGTGGAGAGTAGATCAAAAAGATCCAAATTTTAAAACAGATTTCGAAAATGCGTTCGAAAAATTCACCCCAGCGCTTCTCCAAACATTCTCTTTAGAATCTCCTTTAGGACTATTTCATGGGTTTAATTATACGAAGATGAAAGATTTTTTCTATATGCCCGGTAATATCCCTGAGTTTTTGATAGAAAGGAAGCCAGAACTATTAAATGAGTCAGGATTAAACATACAAAAAATATTCAGAGATGATATTAAATTCATAGACTCAAAAGATCATGATGGAGTTCAAATTGCTGATCTTCTTGCATCAGGAGTCAGGCGGTTGTTGAAGGGGGGATTTATAAATAATAATAAAGCAGCATTACTTTTTGCTAATTTGATGGTTCAAGAAAAAAACTCATCATCCCCTATATTGCTAACAAGTTTTGATGATAGAAAAATAAATTTAGATCTCCCACTATACACATCCAAATTGATTAATTTAGTTATAAAAAACTGTCGTCCTATGCTCCTCAGAGAAAAATCAAAAATCATGCCTCGTAAATTATTTTAACCCTATCAAATAAGGTCGATATTTATACAAAAAAGATGAAGCTGAAGTTGTGAATCTCAGTTCACACAAAAAAGATTTATATAAAAACTGTTCACAGTGTTCACTTTTTATTTTAGTTTTTTAAAAACAATCAATTAACCAGTGATTAGTTGGTGATGAGTTTGCCCTTACTGGTCACTTGCAGTGAACAGTCAGACCAAAAAATGCAAAATACAGGTCTGGGCAGATTATTGAGTTGCCCCTCACAATGATGTCAGTTATTTATGCTGTGGTGGAGTTTGAGCGGGATCTGTTGCTTGATCGCACGCACTCAGGTATTGCGAGGGTAAAAACAGCTGGAAAGCGATTTGGTCGTCCTTCAGCACCGAATGAAGAGCAACAACTTTCGGTGATTACACGTATAAGTTCCGGGGTCAGTATCAGCGCCATTTCACAGAAATTTAATCCCCCCGGTAAACAATACTCCGAGTTGACAGTTTGCTATGTGCTAGAAGAGGACGTTATAAATATCCTGTAGAGCAATAAAAAAAAGACGGATACAATCCATGCTTACTTTTTATTTAACGTTGCGCTTGGGTTCGTATAAATTTAATCCGAGCTTATTAATTTCTCTTCTACGCATTCCAAAAATCATATCACCACTTCTAGAAATGAATGAAGCAATGCACCGATCATTGTCATCTACACCTTCCCAGAAGAAAGGGACACTATTATTCATAAGACTTTCTGCAAAGGTTAAGTGTGTTAACGCCAAGAAAATTCTAACGAAATTAGATGGCTCATTGAAATCTTGGTTCAGCAAATGCAGTGTCAAATGTCTATTAAAACTACCTTCATTAACCCCTCCAGTTGGTTTGTATATGACATTTTTAAAAAAAGATCTGGTTGAATTAATTACATCACACTGGGGGTTTAAATGTGTAAAGAAATCTATTTCAATTTCAATGTCATAGCCTTTTCCAGGATGCCAGTCAAAATTTGGGATCTGACGTAACCCCCATGTAATGATGAGTTTTCTAATTTCCTTTTCAAATCTGTCGGCACTTGTGTTTGTGTTGTCACCATCACAAAATTTTACAAGCAAGTTCCTCAACCCACCTTCGAAAACAGGGAAAAGCGACATGATAGATATATGATCATATCCCAAATAAAAAGCTTCTATGGCTTCAAAGATAATTGTTTTATAATTTTTGAGTGATTCGCTTTTTATGAAATATTTGTTAAAATAAGCAATTGCGATTTCTAATGAGAAATTTTTAAATAGCCATTCATTTGAATTCTCAAGTGGTTTATCACACCTTTTAATTTCATGAATGGCAGAAGAAAGAGTACCTTCTCCAATGTATAGGGGTAATGCTATACCAAGTGAGTTTGCATGCGCTTGTATATTCGAGCACCGTCCCCAATGTCTATTTAAATACGATACTGGTCTTTCGGTAAGTAAGAAGTTTAAATCATCAACTTTAACTGCGAAAGAAGCATAACAAAGTTCATTTTTTGAAATCACTGGTTCTACGTTATGATTTTTCCTGAATTGATTTGAAATTTCATTCTCAGAGAGCTTATCTAATTTAGATAAGCGTTTCAAAGTTGGCAGGAATTTTTCCAAGTCTGACATAATATCCCTAAAATTTAAGAATTAACTTTTACAAAACATATCACATAATCAATTGATTGATATTACTATTTATGATGTTTTATTAACTTAGAACTACGCGCAAACGTCCGCTCTTCGTTCAAAGCTATCTTTAACCTAAAAAAATCATAGAGTGGGATTTTTTCCGTTTTACAAACGCCCCCCTCTATGGCTGACTCTGGATAAGGCATATTATTAGACGATCTTTATAGATACCCAATGAAAGGATTCGGATGATGGCATTTGAAGATAAGAAGAAAAAGGCAATAGCCCTGATGGAAGATAAAAAGATGTGGCGGAGCAATTATGCACCGCCGATCTTGCGCCTGTTTTGGAAGCTGGGGGGTAAAATGCCACCGCCACCGTTTGCCCCCTTCTGGCTGAATACGTTGTTCTTCGCCGTCTGGTTCGGCCCTCTATGGGGCATTTTCATGTGGTTTAGTAGCAGGGAAAATCAAGGCTTAAGCGTATTGCTTGCGGTGTTTACCGCCCTCTTCGCCGGTTTGTTGTTTGGTCTATTCATGGCGTTAATCCACTCTTGGCGTAAGCGGGCCAACAAGCTGCCAGACTGGAAAAGTCTCTAGCCGGGCGACAATCTAAACGTCAGAAAAAAAAGATTTATAGAAAAACTGTTCACAGTGTTCACTTTTGACTTTAGTTGTTTAAAAACAATATATTAAGTAGTGACCAGTTGGTGACGAGTTTGCCCTAACTGGTCACGCACAGTGAACAGTCAGCCCTATAAATGCAAAATACTGGCATGAATCGGTGATTGTTTGCGCGGCGGGTGAGCGGCAGGGAAAAATTTCAGGCAGAGAAAAGGCCTGCAATGCAGGCCTGAGTAGTCACCGCTACGGGGTTCCCCGGTGTTGGGTGTATGCGGTTTGTACAGGACGACTATAAGCGGCCCCGTGTAACAGCGTCCAATGGGTTAGGCAGATCAATAACCGCCCATTGATCGGCAGAAACGATCGTGATGCCATTCGCTCAGCGTATCTCACACTTGGGGAGCCAGTCGGCTTCACAGTCTTCACTCAATATCAGGTTGGTTTGCATCCCCTGATTGGTCTTGCGTTTCAACAGCGCGATTTCATACTCACGCAGGGTTTGCGGCACTGCACGCCCGAACGCGGTCAGATTCAATGGGTACTTGTGTCCCCGCGCCTCCATGTAAGAGAGGTACGCGTGATACAGGTATTTGCGCGGATTCGCCGGGGTAATGTTGGCATTACCGATATAGAGGCCGTCAGGCGCACTGACCGCCAGCAGGTAGCCGCAAAAATCGACCAGCGGATCGGCGCTGCGTTTAATCTCCAGCGCTTCATCGGAGTTCTGTTGCGCTTCGAGTAATACGCGGGCCTCATTGGGTGCGGCAAAACGCTGCATCAAGTGGCGCACGATCACCGCCAACTCACCGGTAATTTTTGCCAGCAACTGCGGGTCACGTTCGTTGGCCGGTATCACCTCCGGGAACGGCAGGATCACCCGGCGACGGGACACCCCGCCGCTGCGGTCACTGAACTGCATCGGGTTGTTATTCACCGCCAGAATCACCGCCGGAATGTGCGTGGAGTAGGCATCCCGGTATTTCGGGTCGATAGCTACCGCATCGCCGCCGGTGATCGCTTTGATGCCCGCGCCGTCACCGCTCCATTTCTCTTGGTCAGGCAGGATAATCAGCGAGAACCCAACCACGGAAGCGCGTTCCCGTGAGGATTCCAGCGTATCGATGGTGGCCGAGGTGGTGTTGTCTTTCCCCGCCAGCAGGCTGGCTATGGCGGCCATCACGCTTTTGCCGCTGCCGCCGGGGCCGGTGACCTCAAGGAACAGTTGCCAGTCATAGCGGTTCGCCAGCACCATAAACAGCGCGGCAAGAATGCGCGCCTGCTTGTCGGGTTGCTGCCCGGCGGCGCGGGTCAGCCAGCGCCAGAAGTGCGGGGCATGGTCGGCCAGATTTTCCCCGACCTTGGGCTGCGTGTAGTCCACGCTGTTGACTGTGCGCAGCCAGTGCGTTTTCTGGTGCGCGCTGAATTGCCCGGTGGTGGTATCAAATACCCCATTACGAAAGCCAATCAGGTGCCGTGCCGGCGTGCCCATTTGCGGCACCATTAGCCTGAGCGTATCCAGAATGCTGTTGATTCCGGCCGCTGAGAACGGGGCGCGGATTTTCTGGAACAGCGCGGCAACCTCGCGGCTGAGCACCCGGTGCGGTAACACCTGCCATGCGCCGTTTTCATAGCGGCACAGGTCTTCACCGACCTGTGGCACGCCCAGCAGATGCTGGTAGTGCTCCGCCAACAATTCGGCCTTTTCACTGGCACTCATGGCCTTCAGGTCGGCATCACTGAGCGAATCAAACGGGCTGGGTTGCTTGGGCTGCCTGAAGGCCGTCAACTGCGCAAGCGCGGCCAGCTTGCCCTGTTGCAGGTAAATGTCGTTCCAGTCGCCGATTTCTGACGGCAACGCCGGTTTACCGCCGCTCAGTTGCGCGGCTTCAGCGGCACGAGCCTGCCCGGTGCCGTTCTCGTCATTGTCGGCCGCCAGCAGCAACAGCGCATCAGGGTAGTGAGCACGCAACTGCTGCGCCATCGCGGGCAGGATATTGGCGCTGAGCGCGACACAGACACTTTCCCCGGTCAGTTCATGCACGGTCAGGCCGGTAGCATAGCCCTCGGTCAGCCAAATAACGGCATTATCCTGCCCGGGCAGGAAATGGCAGGCGTGTTTTATTTGCCCCCCGGCCAGCGTGCGCTTATCGCCTGCGGCGTTGATTAACTGGACGTTGACCACGTTCCCGGCGTTGTCGGTCAGCGGCAACAGCAGGTCGCCGGGGTGGTAAGTGATACCGCCCACGCGCAGTGGCGGCCCCTGTAATGTCAGGGCGTCAGTGTCCGGCCAGCCTTTGGCGGTCAGGTAGGTATTCCCGGTCTGTTGCCGGGCGCTGGCGAGCAGTTGTCTGGCCTGCTGCGCCGCGTTATTTCGCGCCTGTGCTTTGTCCTGCTGTTCCTGTTGAGGATTATATTCTGGCAAGGTGTTGCCCGACGGTTCACCCAATATCCCGGCCACCTTCACGGCGGCCTCTTTGGTGGTCACGGCCAGTGCTTTTTCGACCAGATTCAGGCCATCACCGCCGCCGCACTGGTTGCAAAACCATGTGCCACGGCCCTGCAGGTTGTCAAAGCGAAAGCGGTCTTTGCCGCCGCAGACCGGGCAGGGCTGCGCCCGCCCCCCGGCAGTAATGTGAATGCCCAGCGCGGGAAGCAACACCGGCCAGTGGCCGGTCGCTGCACGTGAGGTGTGAGAAACGCTTAATGCGGTCATTGTTTTGCCTCCCTTCAGTGCACGGTGGTGTTACAGGTGACGGCCATCCGGCCACAGCACAGCTCATCCATCATCTTTTGCCCGAGCGTGGTCAGGCGCGGTGGAGCCACCAGAAGGTCCGGCTGCACCATGTCGCTGAGCATGGTACAGGCCATGTCCATACCCACCTCTGCGCCGTGCTGACGGACAAAGTAGCCCTCAATGTCCATCGCAATCGTCATTTGCAGTTCATCCAGCGTATAGCCGGGGTTTACCCGATAAAAGGCGCAGGTATCGAGATAGGCATGGGCCAAAGCGCGGCGGTAAACGGCGGTACGGACTTCAACGGGTAAACAAGACTGTGGGGTGTTCATGCGGCGGAAGCCTCCATGCTGGCGATGATGTGGGAATCACAGGTTTTGACGACCTGCCCGAGCTGGTCAGTGAGTACGGCAATGACCGACGCGAAAGCGGCTTTTTGAGTGGCGTCCGGGCACTGGCCGGTCGATTCGAGCGTGTCCAGCATGTCGAGAAACAGTACGCCGGTAGAATGTGCGTGCTGAAGACGCAGGAAATCAGCATGCGGAATAGGATAGACGGTTTCACTGTGGAAGCGGGCGGCCAGCGTATTCATGCCACCCCCTGTACGGGCAGACGGCCCGCAAACGACAGAATGTAGTCACGTGCCAGCAGGCGGCGTGCGTTGTGTTCGGAATCCGCCACGGTGCGCAGCATGCACGGGGTTGCCGTCAGGGCAGTACGGCGAATGGCCGCAAACAGGAAACAGAATTCAGGATGAGTCGGGGTGAGGGTCGTAGCCATGGTGGCAGCCTCCATTGAGTAATGGTTATTGCTACCACCGAAGTTCCTACACTTATGGGTGGTAGCCCAGACGGGGGTAGGAATACCGGCCTCAATGGATACCGGCCAGCCCGAAGGCTGCCCCGCCTGAGCCACCATTGTTTGACAGCCACAGTAGCATAGAAACCACTGTGCAAAAAATGAGCGCACTAAGGCCACGACATAAAAAAACACGCTTGGCGCGTGTTGTGTCGCCATTGAGTAACACGGGTTCCTACGCCCGGCTGCCGATTGTGCGACAGCGGGAGGACTATAACGCAGGGCCGGACGCAGAGGCAAGCCGTAAGACGCCCCCGGATGTTCAATCGATCGCATAGTGATCAACAGTCGGTAAGCTGGTCATTGCGGGTATCGGCTCTCGCATCGGTCAAGGGGATCGGCCCGGCGCGGAATAAACGTGGTTCGGCCTGGCTGCTGGCCAGGCGGATCACGCCGTGCTTATCGCTGCGGTGTTCCGGCAAGGCAATATCCGGTTGTTTGCGTTGCAACAGGATGGATTCTGCAACAAACAGCGCGTCGTTGTCATTCAGGGTAAAGTGCTGGCGACCAAAAGTTAACCGCATCATGCTGCTGCCCCCTGATGACGATTGGCGATGCGTTCAGCCATCCAGTTTTCGATTTCTGATTCGAGCCATGCGACAGTTTTACCGCCAAGGGAGATTTGGGCCGGGAACTGACGGCGGGTCATCATCTCGTAGACGGTAGAGCGTGACAGCCCGGTGGTGTAAAGCACTTCCGGCAGGCGAATGAAACGCTCACGGGGCGTGTAATCGACCGGGACGGGCGGGAATGTGGAAGGGGTCTGTGTGGCAACTGCAAGCATGGAATGCTACCTCGTTTATACCCGGTGGGATCTCACCGGCGCTGTGTGGGTTCGTTTGGTAGCGCCCTATTATGTGAATATTTTCCCGGTTCGCAACAAGGTATTGTTGTGTGATGAACTAAGGAATTGCACGTAAAAACAACGAATTGTACTAAGTTGCATTAGCCCACGGCTCATCACCCTTCCTCACTTTTAACTCATAACTTTCAGCAATCAAAAAGCCATCTATAAATAGGCATGAACATCAAAAATAAATCTAACCATGGCTAGCCAGAAAAAAGGCCTTTTTTAGAAAAGTGAACAGTAGTGAACACTTGGTGATGAGTTTTAGATAAACTGTTCACTACTTTATTTACTGATTTAACTACATTTTTTATTAAAGTGAACAGTAGTGAATAGTTTTTATAAGAACTAAAATCTCGCTGGTTGTTTTCTCGTCATATTTTGGGGCTGTTGTCCTGCGGACAGTCCAACCGGGATGAATGGCGATGTTGTACGGCCGTCAGCAGAATAGCTTCACATTGACTGACACCGGAGATAACCCCATGAGCACCACCACCTTACCGAAATACATCACCGATAAACTGCACGCCCTGCGTGACGCTCGCGCTGCCCACGACAAAAACTATCAGGCATTGACGGACGTCACTACGGGGATCGCCCGCTGCCATCAACAGAAGAAAGACACGGAAGTGGAGAGCCATGAGGCAGAAAGCCAGTGGCGCACCCTGTTTCGCAAACTGCGCGGAGAAATGACTCCGGAACTGCAAGCGCAGCACCACAGCCGGATTTCCAAGCGGGAGCTGTCGAAAGAATTCGACGGCCTGATTGAAGAAATGGAGCTGGATAAAATGTACCTCCATCTCAGTTGCGGCGGCACGGCCCCGAAGGTAGTGGCCGCACATGAAGCAGCCCTTACGGCCTTTGCCGAACATGCGATGAGTAAGGCGGTGGATGCACTGAGCACGGCGCTTATCAGCCCTGAAGTTATCAAGGCTTGCGCACTGGCTTCACGGGCTTACGGCGTCTATGCGGACAATCCAATGAAAATGATTGAGCAACAGGTACTGGGAACGCTACAAGGCCGTATTCACGTTGCCATGGCAAAGCAAAATATTGACCACCCGGTGCTTAATGAGATTGGCCTGACGATACCGCAAGAAACCGGCGCATTGCCGGAACTGCGAAGCAGTCCTGCCAGACGCATGCAGGTTGTCGCAGAACTGAAGGAAAAACGCCAACGCTTGCAGCAGAAAGGGGCCAAATCATGATGCGTTGTCCGCTGTGCACCCATGCATCCTATACCCGCACCAGTCGCTATATCACGGAGCGGACGAAAGAAGCCTATTACCAGTGCCAGAACATCGTGTGTTCCTGCACATTTAAAACGGTGGAGAGCGTCGATAAGATTTTGTGCCAGCCCATTCAAGCGGAAACGGTGACCGGTGATGATTTACCGCCGCCGGAAAAAAGGACATTAAATCGTTACCGCCGTTATAGCCGAAATCAAACACTTCACTGATTGAACTGCCCCCGCTGCAATGCTGATTTTGCTGCGGGGCTTTTACCGTTCCCCAAGCCCGAAAGCAGCCTTTTTTCTGGCTAGCCTGCCTTAAATCGAGTGTGCATGCATAGGGTGCATGATTTTGCATCAATCCCCAGCCTTTCAAAACAGCCGAAACCCCGCGCCACAAGGGCTTACAGGGCCTCTACGTCATGCATGAAATGTGCATGATAAAGTCAGAGCGCGTAGGCGAGGGAGTATTGCGCGCAACGAACATTAACTCTGGTTTTTTGGGATTTGCGTTTTAGATACCAGTTTTTCTAAATGTATATAAAAATCTTTCAAAACCACTTCAGAATCTTCTTTTTCAAGACCAAAACCAAAGAAAGCCATGCAAGCTGATAATATAGTTTTACTTGTTAGCTCATTGTATTTTTTAATATACAAAGGCTCAACACTCCGATACAGAGACCATGATCCGTGTACGATTTCAGAACGAAGAGAATACATCTCTCCAGAGATAATCCCCCATCGTTCCTTTTCACCATGGAATATAGATATAAGAGATGCCACTCTATTTCTGAAGTGTTTCGATGTAATATTATTCCCCGCATCTTCTTTTAAACTTACTAATCTTTCTAACGCAGTAACTAGTTTCACCACGCGAGAACTTTCATCTTTATCTTGTAGAGCACTACTAAAGATAAATATAGCATCTATAAGTTTATCGGCAATTATTCGATAATCTTTAGGCTCCGCAGCCAAGCGTGTTAATTCGCATAAAACAGAACCAAGTTCAGTATCAATCGACTCCTTAAAAATAATCCAAAAGTCAGGAGTATTTCCTGCAATCATACTTATGGATAATTTAAAATCCCAATTCTTATCATCAATTTTAGAGAACCAAAAGCCATCGTATTTTGGATAAGGTGTAGTGGATAGAGATATAAAATCAGGAGGGATATGATACTGCTCACTAAATAAATGTATAACCCCTACAATAAACTCTGCTATTTTTTTTGCAACCCTAGCTCTGCTTTCCTTTGTACCATTGGGGATGGATACTTTAAGAAAATAATCATATGGATGTTCATTCGCATTACAGAATTTTTTTGCCTTGGATAAGATAGAGGAACGCAGAGATTCACCAACACATTCAAACATATCTCTCTTTGGTATTATCTCAGCAATTTTGAATGAGAACACTTCATTAGGTAAACCGAATGCTAGCAGAGGAAAGTAGAAATCCTCTTTTTTCATCATTCCCTTCAAGATACTGTAAACCTTATTTAATAAAGTGGTACACCCTTGTTGATTTAGCTCCCCCAACCTTATAAAAATATGTTTATATAATTCCGACTTTAAAACACTAACAAACTCATTTGCTGTTACAAGCATTTCCATTTTATTACATCGTATCTGCCTTTTAGCGATTTTGTAGAAAGTGTCATTAGAATCATAAGACAGATGTATTTGTCTGTAATTATCATCGCTGTGGCTGAGTTTTAACTCCATAGGTGGTTCTATAACCATACCTATAGAGCTAAAATCACGACAGTACTCCTTCCTTAACTCCTCCTTATAATTATCACCATTTAATAAATCATAAACCCTCATGGCTTCAGTAATTATAAAGTTAAAATCTTGCACATCTTCTTTTGATGCATTCATTATTTATCGCCTTTCTATATTGAGATTTTATTGCTATACCATTGCAACATATCTCGGCGTTTTTCTAAGTATTGAGCATGATTATAAGTACCTCGAATGCCATTTTTATCCACATGAGCAAGTTGCATCTCAATCCATGCGGAATCAAACCCTTGTTCATGTAGGATAGTGGACATCGTATGCCTGAAACCGTGACCGGTGGCACGCCCCTTATATCCAAGCAGCTCTATAACCTGATTCACACTTTCCTTACTTATAGGCTTTCTGCGGTTGTTTCGTCCAATGAAAATGTAAGGATAGTGACCGGTGATCGGTTGTAGCTGTTTGAACAGCTCAACCACCTGGGTAGAGAGCGGCACAATGTGCGGGCGGCGCATTTTCATGCGTTCGGCGGGAACCTCCCAGATAGCACGTTCAAAATCAATTTCTTCCCAAGTCGCAAAGCGCATTTCTTGCGTGCGCACGCCGGTCAGCATAACGATCTTCGCTGCATTCTTGGTAATGATGCTGCCGGTATATCCTTCCAAATCCTTAACAAAGTAAGGCAGTTCCTCGGCAGAAAGAAACGGGTGGTGCTTTTGTTTGGGGACGGCTAGCGCGCTGGCGAGATCTGGTGCTGGATTGTACTCTGCCCTGCCGGTGATAATGGCGTAGCGGAAGACCTCTCCGCAGCGCTGGCGAACCTTACGGGTCTTCTCCAATGCCCCACGCTTCTCAATGCGCCGCAGCACTTCCAGCAACTCTAACGGCTTAATCTCGGCAATGGGGCGTTGACCAACATACGGAAACACATCCTGCTCAAAGGTGCGTATGATTTCTTCTCTGTAAGCCAGAGTCCATCGGTCAGCCTTGTTCGTGTGCCATTCACGGCTAATCGCTTCAAAGGAGTTCTCGACAGAAAGCTTCTGAGCGAGCTTTTGCGCCTTTTTCTCGGCTACTGGGTCAATGCCATTCGCAACCTGCTTACGAGCCTCCCCGCGCTTTTCTCTCGCTTCCGCCAGCGTTATCAAGGGGTAGGTACCAAAGGACATCAGCTTGGCTTTTCCGGCATAGCGATAGCGAAAACGCCAACCTTTACTCCCATCAGTATTGATAAGAAGGGACAGGCCTTGGCCGTCGTTGAGGGTGTAGGGTTTTTCCTGCGGCTTGGAACGTCGAATTTGTATGTCAGTTAGGAGCATGTGTATAAGTGGATTCTGTGTATAAAAACTCTATACGCATCACTATACACATTTTTCACGGATTCAGGCAGTAGCACACGGACTTATACGGACAAAAAACCCAGTCAATGTATTGATTTATTGTGTTTTTATGGATTTATCGGGAACTATCAGGACAAGCTTTGGCGGAAGATCACAGGAGTCGAACCTGCCCAGGACCGCTGGCGGCCCCAACCGGATTTGAAGTCCGGCCGCCCCACCGGGGACGAGGATCTTCCTTCGGGAGTCAGAAGCAAGAGCCTGATTATAGCGCAGTTTATCCTTAGCGCTAAGAGGGAAATAGCGGCGGCCCCCGGCAAAAATACCGGAGGCCGGCAGAATTACGGCTTCAACAGATCTTTGACGTCCAGCAGGATAAATTCATTGTCATCCGCCACGTTCGGCTGACGGCTGGAGGAGAACGGGAAGTTATTGTCGTTACCGACAATAATATGACTGCCGTCCACCACGTCGACGTTTTCAATGGTGAAGAACGGGAAGGTCAGCACACCGTTGTTCAGCGGTTTGCGCGCCAACTTGTTCGGGTCCTGAATGTTCAACAGGTCGATATAAGCCAGTTTATCGACCGGTTTGCCGACGTTGGCATCAGAAAAAGCGATTTTATATACCCGCTTGAACTTCGCCACCTGGCTGAAGCAGTTGTCGGTTGGCGCACCCGCCGCACAAGCTTTGTCCGGCGTACCTTCGCCATTATCACGCTCAATCACCAGGCCATGGGTAGCGTCGATCATATTGAAATCGCCGATGGCGTTCTGGTTGTCTTCCAGCACGTACTGCCAGCTGCGGCCAGTCCAGGCCTGCTGTTTCACGTCAAATTCCAGCACCCGCAGGTAACGTTTTCCATCGCGGTTTTCAAACTTTTCGCCATCCCACAGCGCGCCCTCAAGCAACGGGTACAGCTTGCTGCCGTCCGGCGATGCCGCCATGCCCTCAAAACCCTTGGAACGCGCCACCTGGAAGTTCTGTTTGCCATCCGGTGCACCCGGTAGGGTCAGCGTCGGGTTATCCGGCGATTTGACTACCTTGCCGTCCACCTTGGTGTCGAACACCGCCAAAACCTTACCGTCCAGATCGGCCTTGATCAGGTAAGGGCCGAATTCATCGCCGATCCACAGGGCATTGTCGGCGAACTGGAAGCTTTCCGGGTCGAAGTCACTGCCGGTCAGGTAACGCTGGTCGGTGCTCTCATTGACGATATGGAACGGCACTTTCTGGTCAGGATCGTGCAGGAATACCGTTTTCAGCGGCGTCACCGTGCCGTTGTCAAAGTCGATTTTGTAGTGATTGAGGTACAGCATCGCATCCGGTGAGTTGGCTTTGCTGCCGAAGCCGTTGTCGGTCAACACCCAGTAGGTGCCGTCAGGCATGTGCTTGATACCGGAATGGCCCTGAAGGGGTTGGCCCGCGATCGGCAGGCCGATACCGGTCATGCGATCGGCGGATTTTCCCGCCACGCTGCCCAGTTCCGTCACGCGTTTGCCGCTGGTGTACTTACCGCTTTGTTGCAAATCGGTGGGAGCATCCTGTGGCGCCGCAATACTGGATTTTACCGCCAGTATCGCATGCCCGGACAGCGTCGCAGACACCGATTGGGCGTCAGCCCACAGGTTACCGCTCAGCGCCATACAGCCAGCCAACAGCGCCAGACGAGTTTTGGTGATGTGCATGTCATGGTTCCCTTTTTGTTGTTATCGCCCAGAAGTAAAAGCAACGTCACTATAGGGAGCCGCAATGACAGAAATATTATTCGGCGAACGCTCGCCGGTAGCTGTGCGGATGGAAGCACCAGGTGATGGCGATAAGCACCACCACCAGCAGTGCGTGAATTTGCCAATCGAGCACAAAGCCACCGCTGTAATCACGCAACAGGCCGGAAATGTACGGCGTCGTACCCGCCAGCAGGAAGCCGATACCCTGCATAAACGCCACCAGTCGCCCCGCCGCCGCCGGGTGCGGAATATGGTCGAGTGCCAGCACCAGACACAGCGGGAACGCACCGCCCAGCCCCAGGCCGGAAAGCAGTACCCACAGCCAAGGCAGCGTTTGCGGCAGGTAGATAAGGCCGATGAAACCTGCCAACTGCATGATCAGCGCCAGCAACAACAGCGGACGGCGGTCCGAAGCGCGTGCCAAGGCGGGCAACAACAGCGCCCCCACGACCTGGCCGAAGGTCATCAGCGCCAATAGCGACCCGCTGGCCTGCGGCTGCCAGCCGAGCTGCATGTAATAAGGGGGGAGCCAGGCGATCAGGCTGGTGTAGCCGCCATTAATCAAACCGAAATAGGCACCGAGCAACCAGGCGCGACGGCTGCACCATAAACTCGGTCCGCGAGCAGTACCGGATGGCGTCAGGCGTGCCAAACCTCGGCTGACGGGCCACCAGGCGATCAACGCCACCAGCGCCGGCGCTGCCCACCAGGCCAGCGCGCTATGCCAGTCATGGCCCACACTCATCAGCCAGGGGGTAATCGCCGCCCCCAGCCCACCGCCGCCCATCAGCGCCGCCGACCACAGCCCGGCCACCAACGCCATCTGCTTGAGAAAATGATGCTTGATAATACCGGGCATCACCGCCTGGATAACGCCAATCCCCAGCCCGCCCAGCACTGCACTCAACATCAACTGCGTGCTGCCCGGTGCCAGCTCGCGCCAGGCAGCACCCAGGCCAATGGCCAGCAAACTCAGGACAACGCTGGTGCGTTCACTGAACAAACGGTTGATGGCACCGCCAGCCAACGCCATCAGCCCCATCATCAACACCGGCAAGGTGGTCAGCAGGGCCGCGCCGCCAAAACTCAGCCCGGTAGCCTGGCGCAGCGTCGGCAGCAGCGGGCCAATAGACGTCAGCAACGGCCGCATATTCAAGCCAATCAGCACCAGTACCCACAGCAGGGGATTGAACCAGCGGCGTAAGAAAGGGGGAGCAATAAAATGATTTAACACGGTCTATTCCTGAACTTCCGGGGTGAAGAGTGCGACGTCACAACCTGTACGCCGCAGCGTTGCATTACTCTAGGCAACGCCGCTAGTATTGGGAAATTAAATAATAAAATAGCCAGCAGTGGGAAAATGAATCGCTACCCGATGTTCAATCCGCAGTTATTGCTCAGCTTTGTTGCCGTGTGCGACAGCGGTAGCTTCACCCGCGCCGCGGACCGGGTATTTTTATCGCAGTCTACCGTCAGCCAGCAGGTGCGCCGGTTGGAGGAGATGCTCGGTAAACCGCTGTTTGAGCGCTCCTCTCATCAAGTGTTGCTGACCGAGGAAGGCGTCAAACTGTTGAGCTATGCGCGGCGGATCATCGCGCTGAATGAAGAGGCACACGACGCCCTGACCGGTATCTGGCGCGACGGCGTACTGCGGTTGGGGATGCCGGAGGATTTCGCGGCGCCAACTACGGAACTGCTGGCGGAATTCAGCCGGGCGCACCCGCACCTGCGGCTGGACGTCACCAGCGGCCTGAGCGCCGATCTGCACAGCGCCTATGCCCGTGAAGAACTGGACCTGATCCTGGTGAAACAGCGTCGTAGTCAACCTCCGCGCGCCGCCAGGCCGGAGCCGCTACTGTGGCTGGATAGCCTGGCCTTTCCGGCCATCGAACAATCCCCGGTACCGCTGGCGGTATTCCCGCTCAATGGCCTGTACCGCGATGACCTGTGCCAGGCGCTGGATAACCTTGGCAAGCGCTGGCGCATCGGCTACAGCAGTGCCAGTCTGGCGGCTCTCACCGCCGCATCCGCCGCCGGGTTAGGCGTCACGCTGTTGCCAGCGAGCTGTCGCTTGCCCAGCCACCGGGTGCTCGGCATCGCCGAAGGGTTACCGCCGATCGACAGCATCGAACTGGCGCTGTATTACCGCGACGGTGCCCCCGCCGCCACCCCGGCACTGGCCGAACGGCTGAAGGCGTTTTGCGGATTGGTGTAAAGACAGCTGTGTGGCCATCGCGAATGCACCCGGCCTAATACCCGACCTCACCGTAACGCTCGCGGTAATCCTTCGGCGTCATGTCGTAACCCTTCTTGAATACCGAGTAAAAATACTGCAGTGAGGGGTAGCCGCACATCTGCGAAATCTCGTTGATGGTCAATGAAGTTGCCTTTAACAGGTTACAGGCCCGATCCAGCTTTTCCTGATGGATTACATGGTGGATGGTTTCGCCGGTTTCATCTCTGAAGCGTTTTTCAAGATTGGAACGCGACAGCCCTACCGCATCGAGCACCTGTTCGACCTTGATACCCTTACAGGCGTGATGGCGAATATAATGCATGGCCTGGATCACCGCCGGATCACGCAGCGAACGAAAGTCGGTGGAACGGCGCTCGATCACCTTCACCGGCGGCACCAGAATACGTTGCAGCGGCAGCTCACGACGATCGAGCAACTGATGCAGCAGCTTGGCGGCACGGTAGCCCATCTGGCGGGTGCCCTGCGCCACGGAAGACAGCGCCACCCGCGACAGGTAGCGCGTCAGCTCTTCATTGTCGATGCCGATGACGCACAGCTTTTCGGGCACCGCAATGTCCAGATGTTCGCAAACCTGCAGCAGATGGCGTGCCCGGGCATCAGTCACGGCGATGATGCCGGTCTGCTGCGGCAGCGTCTGTACCCAGTCCGCCAGCCGGTTCTGGGCGTATTGCCAATTCTCCGGCGCAGTGGCCATGCCCTGATAGACCACGCCCTGATACTGCTCCAGCGCCACCCGCTGACGGAAAGCATGTTCACGCTCTTGCGCCCAACGTTTACCACCTTCGCTCGGCAAGCCGTAGAAGGCAAAGCGATTAATGCCCTTGTCCTTGAGGTGGCTGAACGCCGCCTCAACCAACGCCTGATTATCCGTGGCGATGTAATGCACCGGCGGGTAATCCTCATTACGATGATAAGAGCCGCCCACACCGACGATCGGCACCCTGACGTTATGCAGCAAATGTTCGATTTCACGGTCGTCGAAATCGGCAATCACCCCATCGCCCAACCAGTCCTTGATGTTGTCGATACGGCAACGAAAATCCTCTTCGATAAAGATGTCCCAATCGCACTGTGAAGCCTGTAAATACTCACCAACGCCCTCAACCACCTGGCGGTCATACACTTTATTGGCGTTGAACAGCAACGTAATGCGAAAGCGCTTTTCGAACATGCGGTATCCCCGGTAACCCCCAGTGAAGGTAGGGGGCGAATAAATTCGCCCCGATTAAGGCGGGCGCAGCATGCAGCGCCCCTACCCTGTCTGGGGATGGCGAGTGAGTCGCCTGGCTGCAACTTGAAAGCTACAGGGTATTCTCTGCGAGAGCAGCAAGCATCACCTCATAACTGTGACCGCGGGCGCTATATCCAAAGTAATTGGAGTCGTATCAAGGCGGCAAAGGGACTCATTCCGATGAGCTTACTAAAGTAAGTGATTCGGGTGAGTGAGTGTAGCCAACACAGATGCAGCTTCAAGTATGAAGGATATATTCTTATGCCCGGCGCTTGGTGGCGGAATCCATCCACACCGCCAGCAGCAAAATGGCCCCCTTGACGATGTACTGCCAGAAAGTCGGTACGTCCAACATGCTCATGCCGTTATCCAGCGAGGCCATGATAAACGCCCCCATCACCGCCCCGGCCACGCTGCCTATGCCTCCGGCCAGGCTGGTGCCGCCAATCACGCAGGCAGCAATGGCGTCCAGCTCGGCAATATTGCCCGCCGAAGGCGAACCGGCACCCAGCCGCGAACTGAGGATCAGACCGGCAATCGCCACCATCAGACCGTTGATGGCAAACACCGCCAGTTTGGTGCGCTCGACGTTGACGCCCGACAGGCGCGCAGCGTCAATATTGCCGCCGATGGCGTAAATCCGACGGCCAAAGGCGGTGCGGGTGGCCATAAATATCCCCGCCAGCATCAGCGCGGTCAGGATCAGCACCGGCGTAGGCACCCCGCGATAGTCGTTGAGCAAATAGATTGCGCCGAGTACCAGCAGCGCCAAAATGCTCTGCCGGGTTACGTCACCGGTCGGCGTGGCTACCGGCAACCCCAGCTGTACGCGTCGACTGCGCCGCCGCCATTGCCAGGCCACAAACAGCATCAGCCCCACCGCACCGATACCGAAACCCAGCCCACCCGGTAAATAGCTCTGACCGATTTGCGACATGGCGCCGCTGGTCGGTGCCACCGTGGTGCCATTGGTGATGCCGATCAGGATGCCGCGAAAGGCCAACATCCCCGCCAGAGTGACGATAAACGAAGGGACTTTGCGATAGGCAACCCACCAGCCGTTCCAGGCCCCCAACAGCAGACCGGCCACCAGCGTCACCACGATGGTCAGCGGCAACGGCCAACCGAACCAGACGTCAAAAATCGCCGCCGCGCCGCCCAGCAGCCCCATCATCGAACCGACCGACAGATCGATTTCCGCTGAAACGATCACGAACACCATTCCGACTGCCAAAATGCCGGTGATCGCCGTCTGGCGCAGCAGGTTGGAGATATTACGCGCGCTGAGATAGGCCCCTTCGGTGGTAAAGGTAAAGAACAGCATAATGACGACTATCGCCGCCAACATTACAAACACCTGCAAATTGATGGATTTCAGCTTCATCGTCGTTTTTTTCTCCACCCTTGCCGCTACCAACGCTTCAGACTGCGTGTTTTTCGACATCTGTTTCACTCCTCAAAGCGGCTTCCATCACCTGTTCCTGGGTCAAACCGCGGTTGATCAACGAAGCCTTGATGCGCCCCTGGTGCATCACCAACACCCGATCGCTTAATCCCAGCACTTCCGGCAACTCGGAAGAAACCACGATCACCGCAATCCCCTGCTGTACCAGTTGATTGATTAATTTATAGATTTCTTGTTTTGCACCAATGTCGATGCCGCGCGTCGGCTCATCCAGAATCAGGATTTTCGGCTTCAACAGCATACACTTGGCCAGAATCGCCTTCTGTTGATTGCCCCCGCTCAAGCGGGCGATAGCCAGTTCTGGCGAGGAGGTTTTCACCCTCAGCTGCGCCAGCGACTGGCGGATGGTTGCCTGTTCATGGGCGTCGTCGATGACCGTCAGCATGCCGCTGAAATCACTCAGCGCCGCCAGCGTCATATTGGCCCCGACGCCCATCACGGGGACGATGCCATCACGCTTGCGGTCTTCCGGCACCATGGCAATACCGTAGCGCATCGCCTGACGGCAGTTGTTGATAGTGGCCGGCTGACCATTGAGGGTAATGCTGCCCTGCCAACGACCAGGGTAGACGCCGAACAGACACTGCATGGTTTCGGTACGCCCTGAGCCGACCAGCCCGGCAACGCCGAGTATTTCGCCGCGCCGCAGGCTGAAAGAGACATCGTCCACTCGGCGAACCTGACGGTTAACCGGATGCCAGGCGGTCAGGTTATCCACCTGCAGGATCACCTCGCCTATCTCATGCTGTTGTTGCGGATACAGCTCGGTCAGCTCTCGCCCCACCATCATGGCGATAATGTCGTCCTCACTCATTTCCGCCGCCGGACCGGTGCCGATGTGCTTGCCATCGCGGATCACGCAGATCAGATCCGAGATCGCCTTCACCTCGTTCAACTTGTGCGAAATGTAGATACAGGCAATACCGTGATCGCGCAGATCCCCGATGATCGCCAGTAGCGTGGCGGTTTCACTTTCCGTCAGCGAAGCCGTAGGTTCATCCAATACCAGTAGCCGAACCTGTTTGTTCAGCGCCTTGGCGATCTCCACCAGTTGCTGCTGCCCCAACCCGAGTTCGCCAATCGGCGTATTGGGATCCACCTCCAGTTTGACCTGCGCCAGCATACGTCGGCAGCGCAGGTACATGGCGTCATAATCCATCACCCCGTAGCGGCGCCATTCATTGCCGAGAAACATGTTTTCCAGCACCGTCATCTGCTTTACCAGCGCCAGCTCCTGGTGAATGATGGCAATACCTTTCTGCTCGGTGTCGCGAATATTTTTCGCCGTCAATAAATCGTCAGAGAAATAAATATCTCCCTGATAACTGCCGTGTGGATATATTCCGCACAGCACTTTCATCAGGGTGGATTTTCCCGAACCGTTCTCACCACACAGCGAAAATACCTGGCCAGCTTCCAGTTTCAGGCTGACATTATCCACCGCCTTAACCGCACCGAACTGCATGGTGATATTTTTCATTTCTAATAGGTTGGGCATTATTCCCTCCACATTACCGGCTTTCGGAATTATTGAATGTCGGCTTTTTTGTGGAAACCGTCGGCAATAATAGTGCTGTCGATATTCGCTTTATCCACCGGGATCGGCGTTAATAACCAGGAGGGCACTTCTTTGCTGCCGTTATTTAAGCTGGCGTTGGTTTTCGGCTGTTCGCCCTTGCCCAGCTGCACGGCAATGCCCGCTGCCTCATCGGCCAGTTTGCTGATTGGCTTATAGACCGTCATGGTCTGGGTACCGGCGACGATACGCTTCACCGCCGCCAGATCGGCGTCCTGGCCGGAAATGGCCACTTTGCCAGCCAGGCCCTGTGCGGCAAGCGCCTGAATTGCGCCACCGGCGGTGGCATCGTTAGAAGCCACCACCGCGTCAATCTTGTTATTGTTGGCGGTCAGCGCATTTTCCATGATTTTCAATGCGTTTTCCGGCAGCCATCCATCAACCCACTGATCGCCCACAACCTTGATTTTCCCGCCGTCGATCAGCGGTTGCAGCACCTTCATCTGGCCCTGGCGGAACAGCTTGGCGTTGTTATCCACCGGCGAGCCGCCCATCAGGAAATAATTGCCCTGCGGTACCCGCTGCACCAGGCTTTGCGCCTGCAATTCGCCGACCTTTTCATTATCAAAGGAGATGTAGAAATCGATGTCCGCGTTATTGATCATGCGGTCGTAAGCCAGGACCTTAATGCCTTCCCGTTTGGCTTCGCTGATGACGTTGCTCAGCACCTGGCCGTTATAAGGAATAATCACCAGCACGTCGACGCCGCGGTTGATCATATTTTCGATCTGCGCCATTTGGGTTTCTTCATTGCCGTTAGCGGATTGGACAAACACGTCTGCCCCCAGCGACTTGGCTTTGCTGACGAAGATATCGCGGTCTTTTTGCCAGCGCTCCAGGCGCAGGTCATCGATCGCCATGCCGATTTTGACTTCTTTGCTGAACGCCGGTTGGCTGGCCAGCGCCAGCAGCGCGCAGACAGAAAGGAACACAGGTTTAAATTTCATCTTATATACCTTTGTTATTTAAAGCATAAGGAAGGTAATTGAAATAGGCCGATTACACAGCTTCGAGCAGATTGTTGTCGCTTATTTATACTTCGGCAATTACTGATTTTTACCGGCCAATTACGATTTTTGGTTTAATGTTATTTTTATGATGGCGGTCATGCTTTCACGCTGTAAAACAGCACATCGACAAATAAAAATGAAAGAAGCCTTAAATAAAGCACGGTTAAACCCTTATTATGGGATCTGCCGCACATTTAATAATTCTGTGAATTTAAGTGTGAAATAACGTAATTGAGCCGTCTGCCGCAAACTCCGAAGATAAAGCCATCCCGTAACTCGGGCATTGCTACCCAGGAGTCGATAATGCAACCTTATTTTGATCAGCTTGAGCAAGTGCGCTACGAAGGCCCAGCCAGCAATAACCCCCTGGCCTTTCATCACTACAATCCGGATGAACTGGTGCTTGGCAAGCGCATGGCGGAACATCTGCGTTTCGCCGCCTGTTACTGGCATACCTTCTGTTGGAACGGCGCGGACATGTTCGGCGTCGGTGCCTTCGATCGTCCCTGGCAGCAGCCGGGCGACGCGCTGGCGCTGGCCAAACGCAAAGCCGACGTGGCGTTCGAGTTCTTCCACAAGCTGAACGTACCTTACTACTGCTTCCATGACGTAGACGTCTCACCGGAAGGTGCCTCGCTGAAAGAGTATCTGCACAACTTTGCGGTAATGACCGACGTGCTGGAAGAAAAGCAGCACAGCAGCGGCGTGAAACTGCTGTGGGGCACCGCCAACTGTTTTACCCATCCGCGTTATGGCGCCGGGGCCGCCACCAACCCGGATCCGGAAATCTTCAGTTGGGCAGCCACCCAGGTATTCACCGCCATGAACGCCACCCAGCGCCTGGGCGGTGAAAACTACGTGCTGTGGGGCGGGCGTGAAGGCTATGAGACCTTGCTCAATACCGATTTGCGCCAGGAACGTGAGCAAATTGGCCGCTTTATGCAGATGGTGGTGGAGCATAAACACAAAACCGGTTTCCAGGGCACCCTGCTGATTGAGCCCAAACCGCAGGAACCGACCAAACATCAGTACGACTACGACGTCGCCACCGTCTATGGTTTCCTTAAGCAGTTCGGCCTGGAAAAAGAGATCAAGGTGAATATCGAAGCCAACCACGCCACGCTGGCAGGCCATTCGTTCCACCATGAAATCGCCACCGCCATTGCGCTGGGCATTTTCGGCTCTGTCGATGCCAACCGGGGTGACCCACAGCTGGGCTGGGATACCGACCAATTCCCGATCAGCGTAGAAGAGAACGCGCTGGTGATGTTCGAAATTCTCAACGCCGGGGGATTCACCACCGGTGGGTTGAACTTCGATGCCAAAGTCCGCCGTCAAAGCACCGACAAGTACGATCTGTTCTATGGTCATATTGGCGCCATGGATACTATGGCACTGGCACTGAAGGTCGCGGCAAAAATGGTGACTGACGGCCAGTTGCATCAGCAGGTAGCGAAACGCTATGCCGGCTGGAATGGTGAATTGGGCCAGCAAATTTTGCAGGGCAAACTGTCGCTCGAAGCCTTGGCGCAGTACGCTGAAGGCCATGCACTGGCGCCGCAGCACGTCAGCGGCCGTCAGGAACAGCTCGAAAACCTGATGAACCGCTATCTGTTCGGCTAACCGATCGCGCGGCACACGCCGCGCCTTTAAGGATCCTCAACCATGTATATCGGCATCGATCTCGGCACTTCCGGCGTAAAAGTTATTTTGCTCAGCGAGCAGGGCCAATTGCTCGCCAGCCACGGTGAATCGCTGCCCATTTCCCGTCCTCATTCCCTATGGTCAGAGCAGGCCCCGCAGGACTGGTGGCACGCCACCGACCGCGCGATGCTGGCGCTGGGCAAACAACACAGCCTGCAGCAGGTAAAAGCCATTGGGCTCAGCGGTCAGATGCACGGTGCCACGCTGTTGGATGCACGTCAGCAGGTGCTGCGCCCGGCGATTTTATGGAACGACGGCAGAAGCGCCGCACAGTGTCTGGCGCTGGAACAGGCGGTGCCGCAGTCGCGGCAAATCACTGGCAACCTGATGATGCCGGGCTTTACCGCCCCCAAACTGCTGTGGGTACGGCAGCATGAGCCCGAGCTGTTCAAACGTATAGATAAAGTCCTGCTGCCCAAGGATTACCTGCGCTGGTGCCTCACCGGCGAATTCGCCAGCGACATGTCGGACGCCGCAGGAACCGGCTGGCTGAACGTGGCGCGGCGCGACTGGAGCGAGGAGATGCTGGCGGCATGCAGCCTGACTCGCCGCCAGATGCCACAGCTGCTCGAAGGCAATCAGATCACCGGCCAGACCCATATTGAACTGGCCAAACGTTGGGGCATGTCGCCAGTGCCGGTGGTGGCCGGCGGCGGTGATAATGCCGCCGGGGCGATCGGCGTAGGCCTGTATCAGCCGGGGCAGGCGATGTTGTCACTCGGCACCTCCGGCGTTTATTTTGCCGTCAGCGACGGTTTTCTCAGTAACCCGACCAGCGCGGTACACAGTTTCTGCCATGCGTTGCCCGACACCTGGCACCTGATGTCGGTCACGCTCAGTGCCGCATCCTGCCTGGACTGGGTATGCAAACTGACCAACGTCGAGGACGTCGCTACCCTACTGCGCAATGTCGAACAGGCACCGCCGGCGGCAGCGCCGCTGTGGTTCCTGCCCTATCTTTCAGGCGAGCGTACGCCGCACAACAATCCTAACGCCAAAGGCGCATTCTGGGGCCTGACTCACCAACATGGGCCAACCGACCTGGCGCGCGCCGTGCTGGAAGGGGTTGGTTTCGCCCTGGCTGATGGCATGGACGTACTGCACGCCAGCGGTCTGCAGCCGTCCAGTATCACCCTGATTGGCGGCGGCGCGCGCAGCCCCTTCTGGCGACAAATGCTGGCGGATATCAGCGGTCAGCGGCTGGAATACCGCACCGGCGGCGATGTTGGCCCGGCGCTGGGAGCGGCTCGCTTGGCTCAGATTGCCCTGAACCCGCAGCGCCCACTGGCTGAATTGTTGCCTGAATTGCCGCTGGAACAGGTACATACACCGGATGCCGAGCGCCACCAGCAGTACACCGCGCTGCGCAGCACCTTCCGCGAGCTCTATTCCCGTCTGTTACCGTTGATGTAAAACCGAAAGGGGGCCAAACAGCGCCCCCTTATTATTGCCAAATCGAATAGTCGCCAGTGGCAAATGTCACTGCCAACCCACGCGCTCCTCTCCTAAATTGGTGGCTGTCTTTTGACGCACCTCACCTCTGGATTAAGGAATTGAACGTGGAAAAAAACCAACAACAAAGCCGCAGAGCTTTCCTCAGCCAAACCGGCAAGCTCACCACCGCCTGCGCAGTCATTGGTCTGACGGGGGGCGTGGCGCAAGCCGCCGCGCCAGCGAGCAACGCATGTATACCAGAGAGCACACCTATGACCCTGACCGACAGCCACTACTGGCTGAGCGACGTTCGACTGGAAGACGGTTTTGAGTACGATGGCGAGACGGTGATCGGCACCCGCACCGCGCTGTATCAGCTTGAAATCAAAGACGGAAAAATTGCCGCAGTTCACCCGAAAGAAGCAACGCCTCCCGCCGGGGTAGCGCGCTATCAGGCGCAGGGCCAACTGCTGCTACCGGCATTTCGCGACATGCATATCCATCTGGATAAAACCTTCTACAGCGGCCCATGGCAGGCACCGCGCCCACGTCAGGGCAAAACCATCATGGACATGATCGCGCTCGAACAGACCTTGATCCCCAAGCTGTTGCCCACCTCGCAGCAGCGTGCGGAAAACCTGATCGCCTTGCTGCAATCGAAAGGCAGCACCGTGGCACGCAGCCACTGCAATATCGATCCGGTCAGCGGGCTGAAAAGCCTGGAACACCTGCAACGTGCGCTGGAAAACCACCGGGCGGACTTCAGCTGTGAAATCGTCGCCTTCCCGCAGCATGGCCTGCTGCATTCCAAAGTCGACGGCTTGATGCGCGAGGCCATGCAGATGGGGGTGCAATACGTCGGCGGACTGGATCCGACCAACGTTGACGGCGCCATGGAGAAGTCGCTGGATGCGATGTTCCAGATTGCACTCGACACCGGCAAAGGCGTCGATATCCACCTGCATGAAACCAGCCCCGCCGGCGTAGCGGCAATCAACTACATGATCGCCACCGTAGAAAAGAACCCGGCGCTGCGCGGTAAAGTCACCATCAGCCATGCGTTTGCCCTAACCGTGCTGAACCCGAGTGAACTGGAGGAAACCGCTAGCCGGCTGGCGGCGCAGCAAATCACCATCGCCTCTACGGTGCCGATTGGCGGGCTGATGATGCCGCTGCCGCAGCTCAGTGAAAAAGGGGTATTTGTGATGACCGGAACCGACAGCGTGATAGATCATTGGTCACCGTTCGGCAGCGGAGACATTCTGGAAAAAGCCAACCTTTACGCCCAACTTTACCGCGGCTCCGACGAATTCCACCTCTCCCGTGCTATGGCAATCTCGACCGGCGGCGTGCTGCCGCTGAACGACAAAGGCCAACGCGTCTGGCCGCAGGCCGGGGACAACGCAGAGTTTGTACTGGTCAACGCAAGTTGCTCCGCCGAGGCGGTGGCACGCCTGCCGGCGCGCACGGCCACTTTCCATCAGGGGCGGCTGGTCGCTGGCCAGGTCGGCAAAGCCTGATGCTGGTCCGTTGATGTCACCATGATGGCCGTTTTTGGCCTTCTGCCAGACAAAGTAACGGCGCAGTATGGCGTCATACCCATTGGCGGAGGGCCGAAAATGTCACAGAGCGCGTTATTGATCATCGATGTTCAACAATCATTCCAGCATCGCCCATTCTGGCAGGAAGAAGATCTGCCCGCTTTCCAGCAGGCACTGACACGGCTGATCGAAGGCTGTCGCCGGCAGGGCATAGCCCTGGTTGATGTTTTCCACGTATCACCGGAGGGGCCGTTTTCGCTGGCATCCGGCTGGGTAAAACCGCTGCCGTTCCTCAACCATCAGGCAGACGTCACCGTTCATAAACAGGTGCACAATGCACTGACCGAATCCGGTCTGGACGCCTGGCTGCGCCAACGGGATATCGATCACTTGATTATCTCCGGCATCCGCACCGAACAGTGCTGCGAAACCACCACCCGGGTGGCGTCCGATCTCGGTTATCGGGTGACTTTCGTCACCGAGGCCACGATGACTTTCCCGATGCAGCATCCCAGTGGAGAAGTCTTTACCACCGAACAACTCAAGCGGCATACTGAGACGGTGCTGGTCGACCGCTTCGCCCAGCTCGCCAGCGTGGATGAAGTGCTGGCGCAACTCTCACAGGAGTAATCATGCCGCAGGCCGTCTATTTTTTGATGTTGCCCAACGCGCTGTCGCTGGACGTCAGCGGCCCGGCCGAAACCCTGCGTTTGGCCGGGGCATTCAGCCTGCGCTACATCAGCCCACTGCCGCAGATCACCTGCTCGATTGGCATGACGTTGAGCCAGCTGCAGCCGCTGCCCACCCGACTGGAAGACGGCGCTATTGTGGTGGTGCCCGGCGCACGCGATTCACGCAGCGATTTTGACCATCAGGCGGCCGAACAGGCCCGCCACTGGCTGGCGGCGCTGCAACCCGATTTGCAGCAGCAGCGCATCACGCTGGTCTGTATCTGCTCCGGCGCCCTGCTGGCGGCGCAGGCCGGGCTACTCGACGGCTATCAGTGCACCACCCACCATGATGTGATCGAACGCATGCGTCAGCAGGCCCCGGCCGCGCAGGTGAAAGAGAACCGTATCTTTGTTGAAGACCGCAACCTGTACACCAGCGCCGGCATTACCGCCGGTATCGATCTGGCGCTGCATTTGATTAACCGCCAATGCGGTGCAATACGGGCAATGGAGATTGCCCGCGAAATGGTGGTGTATTTTCGCCGTTCCGGCGATGATCCGCAGCTCTCCCCCTGGCTGCGTTACCGCAACCATCTGCACCCGGCGGTGCACCGTGCGCAAGACGTGATGGCCGCCGAACCCGAGGCCGAATGGTCGGTGCCGCAGGTGGCGGAAAAGGCCCATGTCAGCAGCCGCCATCTGGCCAGGCTGTTCCGTAGCCATGTCGGCATCAGCGTGCGTGAATACCATGAACAGCTGCGGCTGGCGGTGGCGCAGCAGCGGCTGCAACAGGGCTATGGGCTGGAAAAGGCGGCGCTGGCGGCGGGGTTTTCCTCCGGTCGTCAACTGCGGCGTGCCCAGCAGCGCGGCTCGACCGCGTTATGACACCAGCCGCCGAGAGTCTATTTTCTGCAATCCCATCGACAACAGCAGGCTGAGCGCCAACGCCACGCCGAATACCCAGAAGATATCCAGTAACGGATGGGCGGTCAGCGTCAGGTGACGGCTGCGCATAAAATTGACGATAATGGCGTGAAAACCGTAGATTGCCAGCGAATGTCGGGAAAAAACGCCCAACCAGCCAATAGGCTCGGGCAGACAATTTTTAAACCATACCACCAGGGATACCGCCGCGATAAACACCAGCGGCCCACAGTAGATGTAATAAGTATCGGCAAAGTTACCGTTGATGAACATCTGGCTTTTGGTGCCCTGAACGATCAACGCCACGCTAGCCACAAACCCCAATATCGCCAGCCAACTGGTACCTCGCCCCTGGGTGTCCATCATGCCAATCGCCCGGCCGGCCAACGCGTACAGCAGGTAGTAAAAGGTGTCTCCGTAGATATACAGATTGACCGGCAGCAGGTGAGCGTTACCCAGGGTCAGCGAGCTGGTATTGGGATTGGCAACCACCGCCAGGATCACCAACACGCCGGCCAGATAGCGGCGTGATACCGGCTTGACGTTGATCAGCGGCGACAGCAGATAAATCACCGCGATCGCATAGAAGAACCACAGATGGTAGAACACCGGCTTTAACAATATGCCGCGCAGCGACGGCCAGAAACCGATTTTGGTAAACGCCGCGATATAAATCAGCGCGACCGCGCTGTAAAACGCAATACAGCAACCAATGCGGATGAAATGCTTTTTGCCGGCGCTTTTCTCGCCGAAAAACAGGTAGCCGGAAATCATGAAAAACAGGGGTACCGAAACGCGCGACAGGGAGTTCAGCACATTAGCGATGTCCCAGTTATGTTCGCCCACCGCCACCCCGCTGGTGACGTAGTAGGTGGTGGCGTGGATCATCACCACCATCATGCACGCTACGGCGCGCAAGTTATCTATCCAGCCAATTTTATTGCTCAAAAGATCGCCCGCAATATTGTCATCTTGATTTGTTAAAATAAGGTTATAGAGCGAAAGTGTGGGTGGCAACCCTGACGGCGAATATCAGAATGTGCTGAAACAACACCTTATCGTTGCTAAGGTGAACAATTGGCGGCAAAATAGCCGCCACAACTCGCTCAGATTGCGCTTCCCGCCCTGGCAGTTCCTTATTTCTTCTTTACTTTCAGTACGATAAATATGAAAACTACTTTACCACCTGCGGCTCGCTTGGGTCGACAGGCGCTTTTATTCCCGCTTTGTCTGGTGCTGTTCGAATTTGCCACCTATATCGGCAACGATATGATCCAACCTGGCATGTTGGCGGTAGTGGCCGATTTCAACGCCGGTGAAGAGTGGGTGCCAACCTCAATGACCGCCTATCTGGCCGGCGGTATTTTCCTGCAATGGCTGCTGGGGCCGTTGTCGGATCGGCGCGGGCGTCGCCCGGTCATGCTGGCCGGCGTGGCGTTTTTTATCGTCGCCTGTCTGGCTATTTTGCTGGTGACCAGCATCGAACAGTTTATCTTTATGCGTTTCCTGCAGGGGATTGGCCTGTGCTTTATCGGCGCAGTGGGTTACGCCACCATCCAGGAGTCGTTTGAAGAGTCGGTGTGCATCAAAATCACCGCGCTGATGGCCAACGTGGCGCTGATTGCCCCGCTGCTGGGGCCGTTGGCCGGTGCCGCGCTGATCCACGTCGCGCCGTGGCAGAGCATGTTCGTACTGTTCGCCGCACTGGCTGCGTTTGCCTTTTACGGCCTGTGGAAAGCCATGCCGGAGACGGCTTCGCTGCAGGGTGAGAAATTCTCGGCCGCCAACCTGTGGCGCGACTATCGTCAGGTATTGTCCAACCGCCGCTTTATCTGCGGCGCGCTGGCCATCGGTTTCGCCAGCCTGCCGCTGCTGGCCTGGATTGCCCAATCGCCGGTGATCCTGATCAGCGGCGAGTCGCTGTCGACGCTGGATTACGGTCTGCTGCAAATTCCGGTGTTCGGTGCGCTGATCCTCGGCAACCTGACGCTGGCACGTCTCACCGGCAAGAACAGCGTCCCGCGCCTGATCAAGCTGGGTGCCGGGCCGATGATGCTGGGTTTGCTGATCGCGGCGCTGGCGACGATATTCTCCAGCCATGCCTATCTGTGGATGACTGCGGGTCTCAGCCTGTACGCTTTCGGCATCGGGCTGGCCAACGCCGGGCTGTACCGTTTGACGCTGTTCTCAAGCAACGTCAGCAAAGGCACGGTCTCCGCCACCATGGGCATGTTGAGCATGATGGTGTTCACCGTCGGTATCGAGCTGGCAAAAGTGGCTTACGTGTGGGGCGGCAGCGGGCTGTTCAATCTGTTCAACCTGCTCAGTGGCCTGTGCTGGCTGGCACTGGTGGCGCTGTTCCTCAGCAAACGCCGCAGCGGCGATGCAACGCCGACGCCTAACGCTGCGTTATAACAAGCGCCGAGCTAACGACACGGGAAGAGACGATATCTCTTTCCGTGTTTCAAGATTTACACTGGATTTAACTCTATCAGTCAGATGAATCAGTTCTCAAACTTATAGCCCATGCCAGTACCGCCTCATGGCTGATAAAATTCATCTGTTCAACGTCACTAAGTGCCTCTAGCGTCAAGCACCTCTGTTCTTTCTCTCGCACAAACCCGGCATACTTTTCATCATCTTTCTTATGGGCAGTGGTGATAAACCTTCAGTATTCATCCTGATGACCTCGCGACTTAATCAAAATACACGGCTATACCCAAAATGATTGGAGTTGCATCACAACAAAGCCACGGCTTTGTTGAACAGCGCTTGCGCTGGCCCCAACGGGGCGAGGCTTTGCCGAGTAACGCGGCAAGAGCATGAGTCCCCAGGAGCTTACTCAAGTAAGTGACTGGGGTGAGTGCTGGCAGCCAACGCAGAGGCAGCTTCAGGTATGACGGGTATAGAGTCCGCTGTCGCGCAGCAGGTGTTGGTTACCCTTGCGGCGGGTAAATCCGCTGCGGTCGAAAAACTCCAGCACCTGAATGGCCAGTTTACGCCCCACGCCAAGCCGGTCACGAAAATCGGCGGCGTTGGCGCTGCCCTGCGTTTCATCCAGTTCACGGATCAACGCGGCGAATTGTTCTATCCGTTGGCTTAGGTAGTAACGATCCACCACCACTGCCGTGACATGGCCCAACTGAGCGGCTTTACGCAGCGTGGTCCGCACCCATGCCTCGTCCTCGCCCAATTCGGCAGCCAGATCGCGTACCCACCAGGCTTCGTCGCCGAACAGCGGTTCAATACGGGCCCACAGGATTTGCTCTTCGGCGCTGAACGCCAAACCGTGCTCCGGCAGGTGCAGCCACCCGCGCGTATTACTAAGCAAACCGGCAGCCAGCAGCCGATCGATCATCATAAATGCCAGCGGCTCAGACAGTTGCGGCACAGCCATGCGCCGCAGGCGCGCACGCCCCAGGCCGAGCTGATCGCCATGCTGCTGGTGATACTCGGCCAACACCTGTAGCAGACGCTGTTGATCCAGCTGTGCATTCTCCTGCGCCAATGCCCTATCACCGGCAATCAGCAATTCATGACTCGCCAACAACTTCGCCAACGGTTTCTCGGTCAGTTGTCGTGCCCAGGCAAAGGCCGCCAGATCCAGCGCGCCCTTGGGCAAATGCAGCGCCAACACCTGACAGTCATCGTCGGCCTGTGCCAGCGCCGCCAGCCAGGCCAAATACTCGGGTTGGCGCTTACCCCGTTTGGGCGTCGTCAAGCTCAGCACCCTTGCGCCGCCCAGGGTTTGGCGTGCGCCAATATCGCGCAGCACCAACCGATCGTTTTCGGCCAGCCATAGCGGACGGTCAAGGATCAGTTCCGCCAGCCCATCACTGAGCAACGAAACTCGTCCGGTAATATGGCTGGCGGCATGATGTAAATGCAGCGGCTGCCAGTGCTTTATCGGCAAATCCTTATCTAACGCCACCAGAATTCGCTCGGCGGCGATCGGGGGCTTTTGCGCCAGCAACCAATCGCCGCGTGCGACCTGATCTTTGCTGACGTCACCGCTAATATTCAACGCAATACGCTGTCCAGCCTGCGCCTGCTCAGCCGGTTGGTTTTGCGCGTGCAAACCGCGAACCCGCACCGGCGCGTCGGCGCCGGTCAGCCACAGCGTGTCGCCTACCGCCACCTGGCCACCCAGTGCGGTACCGGTCACTACCAAACCAGCGCCTTTCACGCTGAACGCGCGATCCACCGCCAGGCGGAAGCGGCGCGTTACCGCATGTTCGTCAGGCCGCAACGCCAGCAAATGCGCGCGCAGTGCGTCGATTCCCTGCGACTGCGGCGCGGCGGTGACAAACACCGGTGCCTGTTGCCACCCCTGGCGCGTCAGCTCCTCGTCAAGCTGCTGTCGAACCTCTTCGACACGCGCTTTATCCACCCGATCGGCTTTGGTCAAGGCCACCGTCAGCGCCGGACGCCCGCTCAATCGCAGTATCGCCAGGTGCTCGCGCGTTTGCGCCATCACGCCATCGTCGCAGGCCACCACCAGCAAGGCATGGTCGATGCCACCAACGCCCGCCAGCATATTGGCGAGGAATTTCTCGTGTCCCGGCACGTCGATAAAGCCCAACACCCGGCCATCGGGCTGTGGCCAGTAGGCATAACCCAGATCTATGGTCATGCCACGGCGTTTTTCTTCCGGCAGGCGATCCGCATTGATCCCGGAGATCGCTTGCAGCAGGGTGGTTTTGCCATGATCGACATGGCCGGCGGTAGCAATAATCATTCTCTCAGGGCCTCAATCAGCGCGTCTTCCTGCTCCAGACAGCGCAGATCGAGCCACAGCCTGCCGTCGTTAATTCGGCCGATCACCGGCTGTGGCAGCCGACGCCAGCGTTCTGCCAACGCTTCCAACGTTGCGCCACGGCCATCGAGCGGCGCAAAGGTCAGCGCATAGCTGGGCAGCCGATCGACCGGCAACGAACCGCTGCCAATCTGCGACCAGCAGGGTTCGGCACGCAGTTGGAAATGCCCGGCAAACTGCGGCGCCAGCACCTGCAACAGGCGTTCGGCAGAACCCTGCATCGCCTGCTGCGGGCGGGTCAATAGCCGTAGCGTCGGCAGCTGTTGTGCCAACAGTTCGGGCTGTTGATAGAGCCGTAGGGTCGCTTCCAGCGCCGCCAGCGTCAGTTTGCCAACGCGTAGCGCACGCTTCAGAGGGTGTTGCTGCAGCTTGGCGATCAACGCCTTTTTGCCGACGATGATGCCGGCCTGCGGGCCGCCGAGCAGCTTGTCGCCGGAGAACGTCACCAAATCGACTCCGGCGGCGAGCAACCGCTGCGGCATGGGTTCCGCCGGCAGACCGTATTGCGCCATATCAATCAATGAGCCGCTGCCCAGATCGGTGGCGGTCGGCAGGCCATGCTCTGCGCCGAGCTGCGCCAGTTCGGCTTCTTCCACCGCGGCGGTAAAGCCCTGGATGCTGTAATTGCTGGTATGCACCTTCATCAGCAGCCCGGTCTGTTCGTTAATCGCGCTGCGGTAATCTTTCAGGTGGGTGCGGTTGGTCGTGCCGACCTCAACCAGCTGGCAACCGGCCTGGCGCATCACGTCGGGGATGCGGAACGCACCGCCAATTTCCACCAGTTCGCCACGCGATACCACCACCTGCTTGCCGGGGGCGATCGCCGCCAGCATCAGCAGCACCGCAGCCGCATTGTTGTTGACGATGCAGGCGTCTTCCGCGCCGGTCAATTGGCATAATAAATCCGCCACCGCGCGATCGCGGTGACCACGACCGGCACCGTCCAGATCGTATTCCAGCGTTACCGCCGCGCCCATGGAACTCGTCACCGCCTCTATCACCGGCTGCGCCAGCAGAGCCCGGCCAAGGTTGGTGTGCAGCACGGTGCCGCTGAGGTTGAATACCGGTGCCAATGCCGGACGCTGCCATTGCTCCAGCCCCGCGCTGAGCGCCTGTGCCCAGTCACCGCACCAGTCGGGTAACCTTTGGTGGTGTTTAATGGTTTCACGCGCCTGCAGTTGCAATTGACGCAGTAACTCGCCAATCAGCGTTTGTCCGTGCTGCGTAACCAGCGGTTCGATAGCGGGATCGCGCAACAGGCGATCGATGGCGGGTAACTGGCTGTAAAGAAGCTGGGATTCAGTGCTCATGGTCGCTCGGTTTCAGTGTAGAAGTCTCGCATCAAATAAAACCCCGCCGCAGCGGGGTGAGGGAAATCAGGGGGGCAAGGTGCGGGCAAAGCTTTCACGGGCAAACAGCCGCTCGGCCAGTTTGATCAGCGCCGGTCGCTCGACGCACCAGTTGGGCATGATGCGGCGGAAATTCAGGTAGCCCAGCGCACAACCGGTAGCAATATCCGCCAGCGTCAGCGCTTCGGCATTGAGCAACGTTTTTTCCTGCGCCAGTTTTTCCAGCGCATCCAGTCCGTGCGCCAGCTTGTCTCGCTGGCGCAAGATCCAGTTTTCGTCCTGTTTTTCCGACGCCCGTTTGCTCTCGCGAAACAACGTGGCTGCAGCCTCCGTCACGCCATCGGCCAAGGCTTCCACCTGGCGTATGCGCAACGCGGCGGCGCGTTCGACAGGCAAAAACGCCGGGGCCACGGACAACATTTCGAGGTATTCGGCAATCACCCGCGAGTCGTAAAATACGGCGCCATCATCGGCCACCAGCACCGGCACTTTGGCCAAGGGGTTCAGCTCAACCACCCGGCTGCCCGGTTCATACGGCGGATCGTTAACGAATTCGAACGCCATCCCCTTTTCCAGCAGCATCACGGAAATCTTGCGGACAAAAGGGCTGGTGTAACTGCCAATAAGCTTCATCAGTCTTCCCCTCGCTTGCAAACCACAACGTTGTTATTGCACCGCCAGCGTGTCGATAATCTTCTGGACCAGCGCCTGGTGCGCCTCCGGCGTTTTGGCCGGCGACAGCATCTGCAACGTCACCACCCGCTTGTTGAACACCGTCAACATGATGGTAGACACCACCTTCTGCCCGCTGACGCTCTGCTCGGTATCCAGCCGATGGAACTTCTGCTTGCCGACGGTGAAATTCTCTTCTTTGGTGGTCCGAATATTTTGATAGCGATCGGCCAGTTCGGTAAGCATGCTCTGCGTCAGGTCCTTGAGCATTTTATCGCTGCCGTTGAGCTTCATGCCGTCAGGCGGGATCACTTCGGAAGAGACGGTGCTCTGGCGTGATTTCCCGTCGAGGAAGCGCTGAATGGTGGACTGGCTGTCGTTGACGATGCCGCTGTTCTCAGTCTGATCGCTAAAGCCCGGCGGCAATTCAAAGGTGATCTTGCCCTTTTGCATCGAGACTTTCAGCCCCGGGGGCGTCGCTGGCGGAGTTTCGACCGCCGGCGGTGGCGGTGCAGGCTGCGTGACGGTCGGTTTGGGATCCGGCTTCGGTATCTCCGGCTTGGTATCGTCCTTGTTGTCACAGGCTGCCAGCCCTGCCGCTAAAACAGCAACCGCAGTGAATTTCGCAATGGTCTTCAACATCGTCTGTCCCTTTTCCTTTCGCTTCGCGCGTCATTGCGTAAACGTAGCAACTCGCCCGGGCGAATGCCAGAATCCCCGTCCGAAATTAATGGTATTTACGGCCTTAAAGGCGTAGCGGGCAAGGACAGTTTGAGTGCGGACAGCGCGCAGGCCCCGGAGCGTACACGCAGTACGTGAGGAGCCCGAGCACTGCCCAAGGTTAAAATGTCGCAGCCCGGTAGCCGATCATCATTCCCCCGGGAACAGGAATGGATTGATGCTGCTGCGGGCAAAGCCTTCGTCTTCCATTTTGGCGTCGAGCACCAGCGTGGCCAAATCATCAGCGACGGCCTCAACCTGCGGGTCTTTTTCCTGATACAAAATCTTCAGGTAGGTACCGCAGTCACCGCAGCTCTCCGCTTTAACCGATGCCAGCTCGGTGTCCAGCGACCAATAGTTGAGATCGCGGGTCTGCTCACAGTTGCTGCATTTGATCCGTACCACGTGCCACTCGCTTTCGCACAGGTTGCAGTGCAAATAGCGCAGGCCGCTGACGGTGCCGATATGCACCACGCTGGAAACCGGGATGCTGCCGCACACCGGACAGAATTGACGGTGTTCGCCATATTCGGCGCGCGCCTTGCCGGGGATAAGGCTGGCCATCTGCGCCCAATAGAGCGACAGCGCGGCCCAGATGAACGGCGCTTTTTCGCTGCCGATCTTGGCGAAATCCTGGTTAAGCAACGCATCAGCCAACAATTCCAGCTCGTGCGCCGAGGCTTTTTCCAGGTTATCCAGCACCGCCAGAATGTGCTCCGGCGCCTGCGGGCGCAGCTCGGCAATCAGCGATGTCAGCAACCGGTGCCAGTGTTGGCTACGCGGGAAAACGCTCAGATCCAGCGGCGGCTTGCCACTGTCGGCACCCTGTTGCAGGACTTCGGTAAGATCAAGCGTCAGCGGGTTGTCGTGCAACGCATGGTGCTGCGCTTCGGCCAGTTGGGCAGCAAAATTCAGGTAGTCGCCCAGCGGGTTGTCGGTCGCCAGCTTACGCAGGCGTTCAGCGCGGCGGCTGTACAGGCTTTTCAGATTAGCGAAAAGTAACGGCGGGATGGTCTCCGCCGTTGTGGACTTCTCGCGCTGTGCCCCTAACTGCTCTTTAGGAACGATGCGGATGCTCATCAGGGTTTGTCTTCCTGTTGTTTCTCGCGGACCTCTCGGTACCAGCGCGGGTGATGTTTTTTAGCCCAGGCCGCCGGCACCCAGCCTTCCACCATCGCGGTAATGGTGCCTTTTACCCACAGCGCGGCGTAAATGTGCACCATAATCACGATAATCAGACCGACCGCAGCCAGCGAATGCACCAGCAGCGCAATGCGGATCAGCGGTATCGGGAACGACGGCGCAAAGTAAGGCCGCCAAATCACCACACCGCTGGCCAACAGCAACACCAGGCTAATGATTGCCGCCCAGAATACGCACTTCTGACCGAAATTATAACGCCCGGTGTCACCCACTTCCTCGTTCATGGCGATTTTATGGATGTTTTTGGCCCAGACGATGTCCTCGCGATTGATCAGATTATGCTTCCAATAACGCAGGAACATCAGCAGGAAAGCCGCAAACATAATCACGCCGACAAAGGGGTGCAGAATGCGCGCCAGTTGCGGCGTACCGAAAATGTTCATCAACCAGTTGAAGGAGGGGAAAAAGAACCCCAGCCCGCTGATGGCGGCGAACACAAAGCAGAACGCCACAATCCAGTGGTTAATCCGCTCCGGCGCGCTGTAGCGCTGAATACGCTTTTCCTTTTTCATTTGCGCGTCTCCTCATCATGCAGCTCGTCGTTATCTTCCTCTTCGACGCGGTTTGGTCCGACGCCGACGTAGTGGAACACGCTCGCTGCAAAGGTGGCGGCAAAGCCGATGGCCGCCAGGGGTTTCCACACGCCTTTCCAGAACGTGACCGCCGGGCTGATGCTCGGGTTATCCGGCAGACCGTGATACAGCTGCGGTTTGTCCGCATGGTGCAACACGTACATAACGTGCGTGCCGCCCACGCCCGCCGGATCGTACAGACCGGCGTTCTGATAGCCACGGGTGTTCAGCTCGCTGACGCGATCGGCGGCGACCTGCTTCATCGCTTCCTTGGTGCCGAAGTGAATGGCGCCGGTCGGGCAGGTTTTCACGCAGGCCGGTTCCTGGCCAACATCAACGCGGTCGACGCACAGGGTACATTTGTACACCCGGTTGTCGTCCTTGTTCATGCGCGGCACGTCGAACGGGCACCCGGCGATGCAGTAACCGCAGCCGATACAGTGCTCAGACTGGAAGTCGACGATACCGTTGGCGTACTGGATGATCGCACCTTCCGATGGGCAGGCCTTCAGGCAGCCCGGGTCGGCGCAGTGCATGCAGCCGTCCTTGCGGATCAGCCACTCCAGCTTGCCGTTTTCCTCCACTTCGGAGAAGCGCATCACCGTCCACGACTTGGCGGTCAGATCGGCGGGGTTATCGTACACCCCGACGTTGTGCCCGACTTCGTCGCGAATGTCGTTCCATTCGGAACAGGCCACCTGACAGGCTTTGCAGCCGATACAGGTGGTGACATCGATCAGCTTGGCCACTTCTTCCTGGTGGTCACGGGCGCGCGGTGCCGGCGTGAAACCATTGGTGGCGGATTTACGAATGATGTCCTGAGATTGCATTGCCATAATTCGTCTCCGTTACACCTTTTCCACGTTAACCAGGAACGCCTTGAACTCTGGCGTTTGCGTGTTGGCGTCGCCGACAAACGGCGTCAGCGTGTTGGCGATAAAGCCTTTCTTGGCCACCCCTTCGTAACCCCAGTGGATCGGGATGCCGATAGTGTCGACCTCTTGGCCGTGCACCTGCAGGGTACGGATACGCTTGGTCACCACCGCCTTGGCCTTGATGTAGCCACGGTTGGAACTGACCTTCACGGTATCGCCATGCTGGATGCCCTTTTTCTCCGCCAGTTTTTCGCCGATTTCCACGAACTGCTCCGGCTGCGCGATCGCATTGAGCAACGCGTGCTTGGTCCAGTAGTGGAAGTGCTCAGTCAGACGATAGGTGGTGCCGACGTAAGGGAATTTGTCGGATTTGCCCATCGCTGCCAGGTCGTCCTTGAACACGCGCGCCGCCGGGTTGGACACCACGTTCGGGTGCAACGGGTTGGTGCCGAGCGGCGTTTCGAACGGCTCGTAGTGTTCCGGGAACGGCCCTTCGGCCATTTTATCGGTGGCGAACAGGCGCCCCATGCCTTCCGGCTGCATGATGAACGGCCCGACGTCACTGCCAGGTGCGGCGGCGCTGTAGTCCGGGATATCCACCCCGCCCCACTTGGCACCGTCCCACTCCAGCAACTGACGTTTTGGATCCCAAGGCTTGCCCTGCGGATCCGCCGAAGCACGGTTGTACAGGATGCGGCGGTTAAGCGGCCATGCCCAGGCCCAACCCAACGTATTGCCGAGGCCGGACGGATCGGCGTTATCGCGCCGCGCCATCTGGTTGCCGGCCGGCGTCCAGCTACCGGCGAAGATCCAGCAACCGCTGGCGGTGGTGCCGTCGTCGCGCAGGTGAGCAAAGGTGCTGAGCTGCTCACCCTTTTTCGCCAACACTTTGCCGTCGGCGTCGAGAATGTCCGCCAGTGCCTTACCGTTGCTCTCCATCGCCACTTCTTCGGCCGCAGGATTATCCGGCGTCAGGTAGTCCCAGGTCATGTTCAACACCTGTTCCGGCACCGCACCGCCGTCACGCGCGTACATCTCACGCAGACGGGTGAAGATGCCCGCCAGGATTTCGCCGTCGTTCAGCGCTTCGCCAGGGGCATCGGCGCCCTTCCAGTGCCACTGCAGCCAGCGGCCGGAGTTGACGATAGAGCCGTTTTCTTCGGCAAAGCAGGTGGACGGCAGGCGGAACACTTCGGTCTGAATCTTCGACGAATCGACGTCGTTGAACTCGCCGTGGTTCTGCCAGAAGTTCGAGGTCTCGGTGTTAAGCGGATCTATGGTCACCAGGAACTTCAGTTTGGACAGGGAAGCCACGACCTTGTTCTTGTTCGGGAACGACGCCACCGGGTTGAAGCCCTGGCAGAAGTAGCCGTTGACCTTACCTTGCGACATCATTTCGAAGTACTGCAGCACGTCGTAGCCTTTGTCCCACTTCGGCAACCAGTCAAAGCCCCAGCTGTTGTCCTTCTGCGCCTTGTCACCGTAGAAGCTCTTCATCAGGCTGACGAAGAATTTCGGGTAGTTGCCCCAGTAGTTCACCTGGCCCGGCAGCAGCGCCTTCGGCGTGTTGGCTTTCAGGTAAGTCTCGAGATCCGGTTGCTTATCCGACGGCAACGTCATGTAGCCCGGCAGGCTCTGCGACAGCAGACCCAGATCGGTCAGGCCCTGAATATTGGAGTGGCCGCGCAGCGCGTTAACACCGCCGCCCGCCATGCCCATGTTGCCGAGCAGCAGTTGGATCATCGCCATGGTACGAATGTTCTGTGCGCCGACCGAGTGCTGAGTCCAGCCCAGGGCGTACAGGAACGATGCGGTTTTATCCGCCACGCAGGTTTCGGCGATGTATTCACACACCTGGAGGAAGTCTTCCTTCGGCGTGCCGCAGATGTTGGTCACCACCTCTGGCGTATAACGGCTGACGTGTTCCTTGAGCAGGTTCCATACGCAGCGTGGATCTTGCAGCGTGACGTCGCGCTTGGCGAAGCCGTTCTCGTCGAACTGGTAGTTCCAGGTGGTTTTGTCGTATTTGCGGTTTTCCGCGTCATAGCCGCTGAACAGGCCGTCGTCGAAGGCAAAGTCTTCCCGCACCAGCAGGCTGGCGTTGGTGTAGGCCTCAACGTATTCGCGGTTAATTTTGTTGTTGGTCATCAGGTACAGCAACACGCCCGACAGGAAAGCAATGTCGGTCCCGGAACGGATTGGCGTATAGAAATCCGCTACCGATGCAGTACGGGTAAAGCGCGGATCGATAACGATCAGCTTGGCTTTATTGTGAATTTTGGCTTCCATCGCCCAGCGGAACCCCACCGGATGCGCTTCCGCCGCATTACCGCCCATGACGATAATCAGATTCGCGTTCTTGATATCAACCCAGTGGTTGGTCATCGCACCGCGACCAAATGTTGGAGCAAGACTTGCTACCGTTGGTCCGTGTCAGACACGCGCCTGGTTGTCTACGGCAAGCATGCCGAGAGCGCGACTAAATTTTTGCGACAAATAACCGGTTTCGTTGCTGGCGGCAGAGGCGCACAGCATGCCGGTGCTCAGCCAACGGTTGACGGTAACGCCCTGTTCGTTGGTTTTGATGAAATTGGCGTCACGGTCTTCTTTCATCAGCTTGGCGATGCGGGTGAAGGCGTCGTCCCAGCTGATGCGTTGCCATTTGTCCGAACCTGGCGCCCGGTATTCCGGGTACTTGAGGCGACTTTCGCTGTGGATGAAGTCGACCAGGCCGGCGCCTTTCGGGCAAAGCGCACCGCGGTTGACCGGGTGATCCGGATCCCCTTCAATGTGGAAAATGCTTTCTTTGGCGTTTTTGGCGCCATCACCAAGGCTGTACATCAACAGCCCACAGCCGACGGAACAATACGTACAGGTATTACGGGTTTCGCGCGCGCGCAGCAGTTTGTACTGCCGGGTTTCCGCCAACGCCACTTCCGGGGCAAAGCCCAGCGCAGCTACCGTCGTTCCTGCCATACCGCCAGCGCAGATCTTAAAGAACTGCCTTCTGCTGACCTGCATGGGGGTCTCCTTTCACTCTCGATTGTCACATTGTTTCAAATGGCGCTTTCCCCCTCGAAGCGGGAAGCGCTAAAATTACTGTTGTTTTTGCGGTGGCAATATTACCACAGCGTGTATGTGGTTGTTACAAACAGGTGCCAGTTAAGTGAACAATATAAACTCAGACCAACACATAAATGAGACCTCGCTCACAGGGGTGACCCAGGCTCAGGTTTATCAACGCGGGCAACTCGCCACCGCACAGCCGGATTGGCTGGCGGAAGAGGTTCCGGTCGCGCTGGTCTATAACGGCATCTCTCACGTGGTGATGATGTGCACGCCCAAAGATCTTGAGGCGTTCGCCCTGGGCTTTTCCCTGTCGGAAGGCATCATCGAATCGCCACGCGATATCTACAGTATAGAGATTAACCAAACCTGTAACGGACTGGAGGTGCAAATAGAGCTCTCCAGCCGTCGGTTTGCCGGTTTGAAGGAGCGCCGTCGTGCCATGGCAGGCCGCACCGGCTGCGGCGTATGCGGTATTGAACAGCTGGCAGACATTTTCCGTCCGCTGCCTGCACTGCCATTCACCCAGACTTTTTCCCTGGATAATCTCGACTCCGCATTGAAACAGCTGCGAGAAGTACAGGAAGTTGGGCAACTGACCGGTTGCACCCATGCCGCCGCCTGGTTATCCCCACAGGGTGAAGTACTTGGCGGATGCGAAGACGTGGGCCGACATGTCGCCCTGGACAAGCTGCTTGGCGTACGCGCCAAACAGGGCTGGTCTCAGGGAGCGGTATTAACCTCCAGCCGTGCCAGTTATGAAATGGTGCAGAAGGCCGCGATGTGTGGCGTGGAGATTTTGTTCGTGGTGTCTGCGGCAACCTCGCTGGCCGTTGAAATCGCCGAGCGCAGTAATCTGACGCTGGTCGGCTTCAGCAAACCCGGCCGCGCCACGGTGTTTACCCACCCGCAGCGCCTGGTTGATCAGATTAAACCCACACTGTAAGTAGGGCATTGATAATCATTTTCAATATCATTTAAATAACTATAATGATCCGACTGCTTACGCGGTGCTCACAACATTGCGCCGCCCATACACCACTGGAGATGATGATTATGAGTTATTCACTGCCATCCCTGCCGTACGCCTACGACGCACTGGAACCGCATTTCGACAAGCAGACGATGGAAATCCATCACACCAAACATCACCAGACCTACGTTAACAACGCCAACACCGTACTGGAAGCCTACCCAGAGCTGGCGCAATACAGCGTTGAAGAACTGATCCAGGATCTGGATAAAGTGCCTGCTGACAAGCGCACCTTCATGCGTAACAACGCCGGCGGTCACGCTAACCACAGCCTGTTCTGGAAAGGCCTGAAAACCGGCACCACGCTGGGTGGGGATCTGAAAGCCGCTATCGAGCGTGATTTCGGCAGCGTAGAGAAATTCCAGGAAGAGTTCGAGAAAGCCGCAGCGACCCGCTTCGGTTCTGGTTGGGCCTGGCTGGTGCTGAAAGGCGACAAACTGGCCGTGGTATCTACCGCTAACCAAGACAGCCCGCTGATGGGCGAAGCCGTTGCCGGCGCTTCAGGTTTCCCAATCGTGGGCCTGGACGTGTGGGAACACGCTTACTACCTGAAATATCAAAACAAACGTCCAGATTACATCAAGGCATTCTGGAACGTGGTTAACTGGGATGAAGCGGCAGCACGCTTCGCTGCGAAGAAGTAATTCGCCCCCGGTACTGAAGATGCCCGCGTAATGCGGGCATTTTTTTGCCTAAAACCCGCTAAAGTTTAACCGCCCTTTGCCGATGATTTGTTCAATTGACGTTCGCCCGGAAAGGAAAATCATTATGGCGGCATTGCAAACACTGGCAGGAAAGTTCGTTCATCTCACCGTGGGTAAAAAGCTCGGTCTCGGTTTTGGCCTGATGCTGTTACTGACGGCCATTATCGCCGGAACCGGCGCACAGTATCTGCATACCATCGAGTCCCGCGCCGATCGCATCGACTTCAGCAACAAGCTGAATGACGAGATCAATCAAGCCAAATACAACCGCGCGCTGTTCGGCCAAACCTATAAGCCTGAATACCTGAAAAATAACCGCACCAGCATCGAGAACGCGGTGAAGATGATTAACCAGGGTCAGGACCTGGACTGGGATCCCCAAAGCCGCAAAGACCTGCAGCGTTTGATGGAGCTGATCGGCCACTACCAGCAGCAGCAAAACGCTTTCGAGAAGGCGGTAGCGGCAAAGGATGCCGTGCGCCAAAGCTGGAACATGTCGGAAGTGCAAGACAGCCTGAATCAGGTAGAGCGTCAGCTTACCAATGGCGACCTGCAGCTGGCCTTCATTCAGTTGAACCAAAAACTGACTCTGGTGCGCTACGGCGCGCGCGGCCTGCTGTTGAGCCTGAGCAGCGAGTCCGAAGCCCCACTGGTCGCGGCGATAGATGATGCCCGTAGCGCGGCAAACGCGCTCAGCCGGCGGCTCAACGACGCTCAGCGTCCTCTGCTCCAACCGCTGCTGACCGCGCTTGATGATTACAAGAACCGTATCCAGGCCTACCTGCCGGCTTATCAACAGGAGCAAAACATCAGCCAGCAGTTGGGCAACAGCGCGCAGGAAGTCGGTACGCTGGTCAACGCCTTTATGCAGGACGAACTGACGCAAACCCATAACGATATCAACGCCGCGCAGCTGCAAATGGGCATCACCACGCTGGTTGCCATCATTGCCGGGCTGCTGATCGCCTGGCGCATCACGCTGCAAATCACCCGACCGCTGCAAAGTACGCTGGCGCTGGCGGAACGCATTGCCAGTGGCGATCTGCGGCAAGCGCAGACCAGCACCCGTCGCGATGAACTGGGGCAATTGCTGAATGCCGTGGCGGCGATGAGCCAGAACCTGCGCGACATGATTGAGAAAATCCAGATGGGCGTCAGCCAGGTGTCCACCGCCGCTGCGGAGATTGCCGCAGGCAATACCGATTTGTCCTCCCGTACCGAGCAACAGGCCGCCGCGGTGGAAGAAACCGCCGCCAGCATGGAACAGCTCACCGCCACGGTGAAACAGAACGCCGAAAACGCCCATCACGCCAATCAGCTGGCCACGGACGCCTCACAAACCGCCCAGCAGGGGGGCAAACTGGTGGAAAGCGTCGTCAGCACCATGCGCGACATTTCCAGCAGTTCACAGCGAATCGCCGAAATTACCACCCTGATCAACGGTATTGCCTTCCAGACTAATATCTTGGCGCTCAACGCGGCAGTGGAAGCAGCGCGTGCCGGTGAACAGGGCCGAGGCTTCTCGGTGGTGGCCAGCGAAGTACGCAACCTGGCGCAGCGTAGCGCCCAGGCGGCAAAGGAGATCGAAGGGTTGATTACCGAGTCGGTCAGCCGGGTACAGACCGGCACCACTTTGGTGGAAAACACCGGCAATACCATGGAGCAGATCGTCCTGTCGGTCACCCATGTGCGCGACATCATGGCGGAGATCGCCGCCGCCTCCGACGAGCAGACCCGCGGTATTGCCCAAATTGGCCAGGCGATTGTGGAAATGGATCACACCACTCAGCAGAACGCCGCGTTGGTGGAAGAATCTGCCGCCGCAGCCGACTCGCTGGAAGAACAGGCGGAAATGCTACTGCAAAGCGTCTCGGTATTCCGTTTGGCGGAACTTTCTGCACCGGCCGCCGTGAAAGGGACGGTGGTCAAGGCACCGGCGATGAAAAAGCCCGCAGCCAGCACCGAAGCGGAAGATAACTGGACCACCTTCTAACGTTTACCCGCCCGAACCTTTCGGGCGGTTATTGTTCCCTCCGGCCAACTCAGGCTATGCTGAACCTTCGAAGCGAGACATGGAGGCGCATATGCATCACCCTGAGGTTTATATCGGTACCGTTCAACCCTACGAGGGCGGGCGGCCGAGCGGTATCGCCAAGCGCCTGGTGGACGGTGCCATCAAGCTGACGTCCCTCGGCCTGGAAGGCGATGAGCAGGCGGAGAAAAGCTATCACGGCGGGCCGGACCGCGCGCTGTGCCACTATCCCCGAGAACATTACCAACACTGGCGCGAACAGTTCCCGACGCAGGCGGAACAGTTCAGCGCGCCGGCCTTTGGCGAAAATATTTCCACTCTGGGGCTGACCGAACACAACGTGTTTATGGGCGACATCTTCCGCTGGGGCGACGCCCTGATCCAGGTCACCCAACCGCGCTCTCCCTGCTTCAAGCTCAACTACCATTTTGATATCGACGACATCTCGGTGCTGATGCAACAAAGCGGCCGCTGCGGCTGGCTGTACCGCGTGATCTCCGCCGGTAAAGTCAGCGGCGAGCGCCCGTTGGAACTGGTAACACGCAGCAGCGATATCTCGGTCGCCGAGGCGATTGGCATCGCCTGGCATATGCCGTTTGATGAAGAGCAATATCGCCGCCTGCTGGCGGTGGCCGGGTTGTCCGCCAGCTGGAGTAAAACCATGCTGACGCGTATCAGTGAACACCGTATTGAAGACTTTAATCGCCGCTTGCTGGGCCGCTGAGAAACAGCAGCCGGGAAGGAAAAACGTGGCGCAGAATACTGCGTTAAGCCTTTTTACCGACCTATACTGTGATGCAACCCAACCGGCAACCTCTTTCAGGCAGGAGCAAAGTTATGACCTCCCCATCTCATTCGATCCACCATGCCGCAGCCGCTGGCTATCAGGCCAATTCCGATCGCTACGTTAAAGGGCGACCGGATTACCCACCGGAAATTGCCGTTTGGCTGCGCGACACCCTCGGCCTGCATGCCGGTATGACGGTGATCGATCTCGGGGCCGGCACCGGCAAATTCACGCCCCGCCTGCTGGAAACCGGCGCTCAGGTGATCGCCGTTGAACCGGTGGCGCAGATGTTGGAAAAGCTGTCGATTGCGCTGCCGCAGGTGAAAACATTGGCGGGCACCGCGGAGTCGATCCCGCTGCCGGATGAATCAGTGGACGCCGTGGTCTGCGCACAGTCCTTCCACTGGTTCGCCACGCCGCAGGCGTTGGCCGAGATAAAGCGCATTCTCAAACCCGGCGGCAAGCTTGGCCTGGTATGGAATATGCGCGATGCGCGCGTAAGTTGGGTGCGTAAGCTGAACCAGATTGTCGACCGTCACGAAGGCGACGCCCCGCGTTTTTACACCGGAGAATGGCGTAAACTTTTCCCGTTCAAAGGGCTGGATGCGCTGCAGGAGCAGGTATTTATGCTCGCCCACCAGGGTGCGGCAGAAGATGTGATTTATAACCGGGTGCGTTCCACCAGCTTTATCGCTGCCTTGCCGCCCCAGCAGCAGGAAGAAGTGATCGATGAGATCCGCCAACTGGTGGCAGAAGAAGAGGAATTGCAGGGCAAAGAAAACCTGACCGTGCCCTATCAGACCAAGGCGTATTTCACCACCAAGCTATGAAAACGGGGCGCCATCGACGGCGCCCCTGGCGATCAGAAAGCTTTTCTGGCGTAGCCGGTAACCACTTTCAGGCCCATTTCACGGCCCAGAGCGGTCATTGGGTGCACCACGATCAGGCCGCGCACGTTTTTCTTCAACGAGCCCATATCCGCCTGTTCTTTCTTGGTGATTTCACGGCTGAACGGCAGTTGGCTCAGCTTTTGCGCTTCTGCGCTCAGCTTTTCAACACGTACGCCTTTCAGGCGCTCGATTTCTGCCGCCAGCTTCTCTTTTTCTTTGGTGTGCTGGGCAATCAGATCGGGATTGCCCTGTTGGATCACCAGGGTGTCTTTGTGGTTCAGTGCGTCCAGCAGGTCGCTAAGGCGCTTAATCTCTGCCTTTTCTATCTCTTTCATGGTTTCTGGCCTGTTGTGCCTGTCGGCACGCTAATCAATGATGCCCACATTGTAGCAAAATGCGCGCGTCGTTACCCGTCTTGCGCAATGCCCGGCGGCAAGCCACTCATCTCGCAGGCTTTAGCCCCCACGCGTGCCAGCGCCTGGCTGTAGCGCGCATTAAACGGATAACAACAGGAGAGCCGCAACGCATTACGATAGCGGCCGCTGGGAGAATACAGCGTGCCAGGCGTCAGGCAGATCTGCTCCTCCAACAGCTGGTGGAACAGCGCTACGCTGTCGACCCCGTCCGGAAATTCCACCCAGAACACAAATCCCCCCGCCGGTTGCGTGGCTCGCGTGCCGCGTGGAAAGTGACGCGCAATCAACCCTCGCGCCTCATCCACCTGGGCGGCATAGCGCTTGCGCAGGTTGCGCAGATGGTGATCGTAGCCACCGGTTTCCAGAAACATCGCCAGAGTTTCCGACAGCAACTGTGACTCGGACATTGACGACACCGCCTTCAGCTTGCGCAACGCATCGTTGAAACGTCCGCCGCTGATCCAACCGATGCGAAAATCCGGCGCCAGCGTCTTGGTAAAGCTGGAGCAAAACAGCACCCAACCGTCGCGGTCGAATGATTTCACCGCCGGGGAGAGTGCGCCACCGAACTGGATCTCCGCGTACAGCCCGTCCTCAATTAGCGGCACCTGATGATCGTTCATCAGCCGAGCCAGGCGTTTTTTCGCCGCCAGCGGCATGGTACAACCCAACGGATTTTGCACCGTCGGCATGGCGATCACCGCGTTCAGTCGTTTCTCGTTCAGCAACAGTTCCAACGCGTCCAATGACAGCCCGTGTTGCGGATCGGTGGGGATTTCCAGCGCTTTCAGCCCCAGACTGGCCAGCAGCGGCAGCAGGTAAAAATAGGTCGGCGATTCCAGCCCGATACAGTCGCCCGGTTTGGTGGTTACCCGCAGCGCCAGTTGCAATGCCTCCATGCAGCCGTGCGTCAGCGTGATATCGCCCGGTTCCAGCAGCATACCCAGCGTCATCGAACGACGCGTGATCTGCTGACGCAGCCGCAGGCTACCGGGCGGCAGCGCGTACTGACCGATCAGGTTCGGCTGGCGACGCAGCTGCGATGAAAGCATCCGCCCCAATTTCCCGCCGGGGTAAAAATCCGAGGTCTGCGGGCAGGCCAGCGAAAGGTTGGTGAATGCCGGGTTCTGCTGGGCGGCAAACACGGTGTCGATCAAGGCCAGCACATCGTCCGCCGGTGGCTCTATTCGGCTGCTGGTCGGCAAAGCGGCCTTCAACGCCGGCAGAGTGTTGCACACATAAAACCCCGACTGTGGCCGCGCCTCTATCAATCCGCGATCTTCCAGCGTGCGGTAAGCCGCGACCACGGTATTGATGCTGACGCTGTGGGTTTGCGCGCAGCGACGTACCGAGGGTAAACGACTGCCGGGCAGCAGCGTACCGCGGCGAATGGCTTCCGCCAGCGTATCCGCCAGCTGTTGGTAGCGCGTTTCCGGCATTTCATCGAGCAGGGTCACAGTTTGTCTCCAGGCAATGGGTACAGTTTAATATTGGTATAACTGTATCCATAACAATAACTGGTTTTTGGTTCTGTCACCATCCATCGGCAGGTTTTATGCTGGTTCCCTTGCTCCCCCAGCCCTGTGAGGAACCCATTATGCTGGACTCCGCCTTTATCAGTTATGTCACCGTCATGTCGATCACCCCAGGCCCCAACAACCTGCTGCTGGCGTCATCCGGCGTCAATTTTGGCCTGCGCCGCACTCTGCCGATGGTTTTTGGCATCAGCGTCGGCTGCGCAGTGCAGCTGGCCCTGACCACCACCCTGCTGGCGTTGATTTTGAGCTGGGCCGGTATGATCCGTTTTCCGCTGGCGGTGATCGGTTGTACCTATCTGCTGTGGCTATCCTGGAAGCTGTTCAAAGCGGCATCGCCGGACGGCAAACAGCAGGCGCAGCCAATGCGCTTAATCAACGGGGCGTTGTTCCAGGCGGTCAATCCCAAAGCCTGGCTAATGGCCATTAACGTCGCCATTCTGTTCACCCCGCGGGAAGGCGCCAGCCTCGGTCATACGTTGATGATTATCGCCGCCTTTACCGCGCTGAACATTCCCTGCGTCTTGGTCTGGGCGATATTGGGCGATCGCCTGCGTGATGCGCTGCGAGTGACCTGGAAACTGCGGTTGTTTAACGGCGTGATGGCGGGATTGATGGCAGCCACGGCTCTGTGGCTGCTGTTCGACGAGTGGCGCGCGGCCTTTGCCTAACTGCGGCCGAGAGGAGAGAGCCGGGACGGTTGTTTGGCGCCGATACCGGCTATCAGATCGGTGACGGAAAGCACCATAGTGGAACGCAATACCTGTTGATAGCGCTGGCGCTGCATGGCGATCAGCGACTCTTCCGCTTCGCCGGGCTGCAGGAAAGTCGGCACCGGCGGCAACGTGGTCACGCAGTGCAACTCGCCGAACGGCCCTAAGATTTCATCATCGACAAAGCGGTATTCTGTGCCGTCGTGATTCAACTCTTCGCGCATCGCCATCAGCAGTTCGGCATCTTCGTATTCGTGGCGGGAGATCACTCCCAGCCCGTACATCAGCTTCAGGCGCACCGACAACTCCCCCAGCGGACCGGCACCGGACAATAGCGGTTCGACGGCATACTTCACCGCATAATCGTCCTTGCGAAACACCTGCACCACCAGTACGTTGAGCGCTTCCGCCAGCAGCTCTACCGCCGCTATCAGGAAACTGCGCACCGTCTTGCCTGCGTTCAGCCTTTCCAGAACCTTATTTTCAAATGCCTGTGCTTCTTCCATCGTCGCTTTTCGAATGGCGTGGGAGGGGTATGCTGTATCGGCCACTAATTTAATACCATAGGCGTTATTGTCGCAGCCAGTTTGCGGGCGGACAGCGCGCAGAATCCGGAGCGTACACGTAGTACGTGAGGAATTCGAGCACTGCCCAACCGTAAAATGGCAAGTAAAATAGCCTATTGGCGCTGCATGGCGTTATACACAGCAATGGCCTGTTCTACAACCTCGCTTTCCGCCGGCAGCCCGGAAATTTGCGCCAGCGCCGCTTTTGGCCCCAGTTCAGTCAGCAGTTCCACCAGCTCTTTGGCCTGCGGATCCTGCTCGCTGCGGTAGCTCATGGCGGCGGCGATGCCCTGAATCAGGTTCGCGTGCGGCAGGCCGTATTCCAAAGTGCCCAACAGGGGTTTGATCAGACGATCGCCCGCGCTCAGCTTGCGCAGCGGTTGGCGCCCCACACGCTCAACGTCGTCGTGCAGATACGGGTTCTCAAAGCGACTGAGGATTTTGTCGATATAAGCGGCATGCTTGGCGGCGTCAAAGCCATAACGTTTGATCAATACCGCTCCGCTCTCTTCCATCGCCCCTTTCACCACGCGGCGGATCGCCGGGTCCAGAATGGCATCGCGAATGGTCTGCAGACCGGCCTGCTGGCCAAGATAAGCGGTGATGGCATGACCGGTATTGAGCGTGAACAGTTTGCGTTCGACAAACGCCATCAGGTTATCGGTCAGCTCCATGCCGGCGATCGCCGGTGGCTGGCCCTTGAACTGGGTCTGGTCGACAATCCACTCGCTGAAGGTTTCCACCGTCACTTCCAGCGGATCGCTGCTGCCCGCTTCCGCCGGCGGCACAATGCGGTCAACCGCCGAGTCAACAAAGCCGACATGCTGCTCGACCCACGCCTGCTCGTCCTGCGGCAATGCATCGAACACATGTTGTTTTAACTGGCTGGTGCCGCGCACCATGTTTTCGCAGGCAATGATGTTCAGCGGTTGGTTGTTGCCCTGTTGATGACGCTTGATCAGCCCTTTGGCAATAGTACCGGCAATTTTACCCAGGATCTGCGGGCCCACGGCGGTCGTCACGATATCCGCTTCGGCGATCAGCGCTACCGCCTCTTCACTGCCACTGTTCACTGCGCTGACGTTGTTGACCGGCTCGACCCGCTCCTGCTCGCCGACCACGTGAACCTGGTAGCTTTTACGGCTGTTCAACAGATCCAACACCGTTTGGTTAACATCGGCAAAAGTCAGTTCGGCCTGCGCGTCCGCCAGCAGCTTGCCGATAAAACCACGCCCAATATTTCCCGCACCGAAATGTAATGCTTTCATATTCCTACCTTTCTAATGTCGAAGGGTGCAGCAAGCTGCACCCCTTAAAATGATTCTGTTATCCGGCTTTTTTGCCGCTAAGCAGGTCCAGCACTTCCTGTACGCTGGTGGTATTCGCCAGCCGCTCGATGACGCCGTCGTCGTCCAGGGCATTGGTCAGGCTGGTGATCACCTGGATATGTTCGTTGTTGCGTGCGGCGATACCGATAACCAGTCGTGCCACCTCGTCCTCTTCATCGCCAAAGCGCACGCCTTGCGGGTACTGGCAGAACACCACGCCGGTGCGCAACACCCGGTCCTTGGCTTCGATGGTGCCGTGCGGCACGGCGATTGACTCGCCCAGGTAGGTTGAGGTGAGTTTTTCACGCTCCAGCATCGCCGCGACGTATTCCGGCTCAACGTAGCCCCCTTTGACCAACTGCTCGCCGGCGAAGCGAATCGCCTGCTCCTTGTCGCTGGCCTGCAGGTTAAGGAACACGTTGCTTTCGCTCAGTTTGAACAGGTTTTGCTCGGTGGCCTCAAAGCTGTCGTCCAGCGTGCTGATGACTTTCTGCTGGTTATCGGTGGTTTTATTGGCCGCCACCAGGCGCTCGGTCAGATCGTTGTACAGCTTGCTGTCGAGGAAATTGGTCAGCGAGATGTGCTGTGCCTGCGGCGCATGACGCATCGCGCGCTCAGTCAGGTCACGGTGAGTGATCACCAGATCCACATCATCCGGCAGGTTGTTGATGGCACTGTTGGTCACGGAGATATTTTTCAGCCCGGCGTCCGCCACTTTTTTGCGCAGTACCCCGGCCCCCATGGCGCTGGAACCCATGCCCGCATCGCAGGCAACGATGATTTTACGCACCGTGGTCAGGTCACCATCCACCGCTGCATGAGCCGCAGCACCGCCTTTAGACTGGGATTTCATCGCCTGTACGCGGCGAGTGGCCTCTTCCAGGTCATCCTCTTCTTTCGCTTTCGAAGTTTTCAGCAGGAACCCGGCAACCACAAAGGACACCACGAACGCTGCGGCGATCGCCGCCAGGTTGGCGAAGTAAGCGCCCTTAGGGGTCATCGCCAATACCGCCAGAATCGAACCCGGAGAAGCCGGAGACACCAGACCGCCGTTCAGCAGGGTCAGTGTGAACACGCCGGTCATACCGCCCAGGATCACCGCCAGCAGCAGGCGTGGATTCATCAGCACGTACGGGAAGTAAATTTCGTGGATACCACCGAAGAAGTGGATGATCGCGGCACCGCCGGCAGACTGCTTGGCACTGCCGCGGCCAAAGAACATGTAGGCCATCAGTACGCCCATACCTGGGCCTGGGTTGGCTTCAATCAGGAAGAAGATGGATTTACCGGTTTCGGTCGCCTGCTGAATGCCCAACGGCGAGAAGATACCGTGGTTGATGGCGTTGTTCAGGAACAGGATTTTCGCCGGCTCCACGAAGATTGACGCCAGCGGCAGCAGGTTGTTGGTCACCATGATGTTCACGCCGGTCGCCAGGATATGTGACAACCCTTCAACCAGCGGGCCAATGGCCAAAAATGCCAGAATAGCCAGCAGCATACCGATAATGCCGGCGGAGAAGTTGTTCACCAACATCTCAAAGCCGCTTTTGATTTTGCCGTCTACCCAGCGGTCAAAATGCTTGATGGCCCAGCCGCCCAGCGGACCGGCAATCATGGCGCCGAGGAACATCGGCATATCTGCCCCGACAATCACGCCCATGGTGGTGATAGCACCCACCACCCCACCGCGATCGCCTCCCACCAGACGGCCACCGGTAAAACCGATCAGCAGCGGCAGCAGGTAAGTGATCATTGGGCCAACCAGTTTGGCTAAGGTTTCGTTCGGCAGCCAACCGGTAGGAATGAATAATGCGGTGATGATACCCCAGGCGATAAAGGCGCCAATGTTAGGCATCACCATGTTGCTTAAGAAGCGGCCAAAGTTTTGAACTTTGACTTTGATGTCTGGTGAAAACATAAAACACACCCCTATTGTTACGCGCTGACAATAAGAGCGCGTGATTATTGTTGTTACGATCCAGCCGTGTTGTTGCTGTATGCGAAATGGACTCTATCACGCAGTTTTTACCGTGCGAACTTCACGGAATTTTTGTGACAAACATCACACCAACACCCCCATTATCGGGGCACTTATAGTGATCATGATCACAGTTACTCAGTGTAAAAAAGCCACAACGAGAACAAAATTCGCCTAAAACCCAATTAAATGTGATTTTAGTCACATTTAATTGATGCACGTTTGTTTTTAAATTGTGATGGTGATCACAATCTATTTTTCAGTGGCTACCGAATCCTGGCTTGAAGAAGGTCTTCCCTGTGAGCATTCATCCCGTCGGGAAATAGCGGTGCGATGAATGAAAGAAAACTACATGTCGGAAATAGATGATTAATTGAAGTGTAGTACAGATGCGTGGTGCAAGAAGTGAGCAAGCCGTTGGAAAGTCAGAAGGGAATGGCAGAAGCCGGACTGCCGGCTTCTGCGTTTGGAGATTACTGATTAACGCTGGAGACGATTTTCTGTGCGTTAAGTAAATCCTGCTGCTTGGCCACCAGATTCGACATCATGGTGTTGTACTGCGTCGCCTGCTGGGAAGTACGGAACTGGACGCCGTTATTATTAAAGGCCACCTGATTGCCCTGGGCACGCAGGAAATCCCCCACCTGAACCAGATCCTGAACGAAGCTGGCCGTGGTCGGAATCACCGGCATCAGCGCATTGGCCGGCCCGGTAACAATCTTGTCGTACGCCTGGTTATACACGGCTTTCAGATCGTCTGGTTGCTTCAGCGCTGTCCGGGCAGTATCCGCCTGCGACTTGGCTGACTGGATTTGCTGCCCCAGCAGGTTCAGCGCCCCAACGGACTGTTGCAGCGTATCGCGCTTGCTCATGTAGTCCTGTGCGGTGCGGATCTGGTTAATCTGATCCAACGCCGGCGTCAGGCTGGCATCCAGTGATTTGGACAACTGCTGAGAAAAACCGACCAGGATGGCGTAATCACCGGCATAGCTGCCGAACTTCTGTTTCTGATCTTCGCTCAGCGTCGGGATTTTCGCGCCGCTGCGCATCACCGTATTCTGGATGTAATCAATAAACGCCTTGCGTTGTTCCGGCTCTTTATCGCCGCAGGCAGTCAATTGCATGACCACCAACAATGCCAATACCGGGGCCAACCAACGCGCGAAAACTCTGCTCTTGATCCCTACCGCCATGTGACATAACTCCTGTTATAAACCTGCTTTTTCATCGGACTCCGTCCCTTTTGCTGCACTCCTTGCGCCTATAAGAATAGATCAACTGAATGCGATCCGATACGCGATTCACCTTTTGGTGGTTATTCTTGGGCGAAAGGCCAACATGCAAGACGCTATACGCCTGGCAAGGGGCTACTGTACCGACTCAGGGGCATGATACACTTTTGTATCATTTATCACCGGGCCAAGCTGCGCATGTCATCCTATCAGCCACCGTTGACCATCAGCTCACGCATGCTGCATCTGGTAACCGATGTTGGCGATCGGCTTGCGCGTTTAAAAATGCAGGCTGAGCAAGAACATGCCTTACGGCTACGCCGCATCAACCGCATCCGTACCATTCAGGGCTCTTTGGCTATCGAAGGCAATACTTTAAGTGAAGAGCAGATCACCGCCATCATCGAAGGTAAACGTATCATTGCGCCACCTCGCGATATTCAGGAGGCGCTCAATGCCATTCGTTGCTATGGAAACTTGAACAACTGGCGTCCCATGCAGGAGGAGGATTTACTCGCTGCACACCGGCTGCTAATGGCTGGCCTATTGCCAGATGCCGGACATTACCGCCATGGCGGTGTCGGGGTGATGAACGGTAAAACCGTCATTCATATGGCGCCACCTGCGGAAAGGGTTTGCCCGTTAATTCGGCAACTGCTGCTCTGGTTAAAAGAGACCGACCTACCGCCGCTGATCGCAAGCTGTGTATTTCATTACGAATTTGAGTTTATCCACCCTTTCGCCGATGGTAACGGACGAATGGGCAGACTGTGGCAAACGCTGATCCTGTCACGTTGGGAGCCCTTGTTTGCCAACGTGCCGGTTGAAAGCCTGGTACATGACAATCAGTCCGGTTATTACCAGGCGCTGAACACCGGTAACCAACAGAGTGACTGCGCTCCCTTTGTCGAATTTATGCTGGGCATGATCTTGCGAGCGCTAGAACATAGCCTTACCCCCCAAGTCACCCCCCAAGTCACCCCCCAAGTCGCCGAACTATTGGCGATACTTAAAGGCGAGATGTCACGCGAGGAAATTCAGCATGCGCTGCAACTGCAGGATCGAAAATCTTTCAGTGAGCGTTATTTACGTCCTGCGCTAAACGCGCGGCTAATTGAAATGACCCTGCCCGAAAAACCCAACAGTCGCCTGCAAAAATACCGACTAACCGCTCAAGGTGTTTCGCTGCACCGACGGCAATAAAAAAGGCGCCCTAAGGCGCCTTTTCACGACAGAACCGCTTATTGCAGTACGGAGATATCCGCGACCTGCAGGAACAGCTCACGCAGCTTGCTCAGCAACGTCAGACGGTTTACACGCACCGCCTCGTCATCGGCCATCACCATCACGTTGTCGAAGAACGCATCGACCGGCTCACGCAGCTCCGCCAACTCCACCAGCGCATCCTGGTAGCGGCCTTCAGCAAAGAAAGGCTCCAGCTTATCGCGCAGCACCACCAGGTGGGTCGCCAGTTGGATCTCAGCCGCCTCTTTCAACACCGAAGCGTGAACGCGATCGTTCAGCGTATCGGTAGATTTGGCCAGGATGTTGGAGACGCGCTTGTTGGCCGCCGCCAGCGTCGTAGCCGCTTCCAGCGTACGGAAGTGAGTGACCGCCTTGACGCGTGCGTCGAAGTCCGCAGGCTTGGTCGGACGACGTGCCAGCACCGCTTGAATGGTGTCGACGGCGTGACCTTCTTCCTGATACCAGGCGCGGAAACGGCCCAGCATGAATTCGACAACTTCGTCGACGACCTTGGCGTTGGTCAGCTTGCTGCCGTACAGGCGCACGGCCTCTTCGGTCAGGGTCTGCAGATCCAGCGGCAGGTTTTTCTCAACGATGATGCGCAGCACGCCCAGCGCGGCACGGCGCAGTGCGAACGGGTCTTTATCACCTTTCGGATGTTGCCCAATGCCGAAGATACCGGCCAGGGTGTCCATCTTGTCGGCGATCGCCAATGAACAGGCCACCAGCGATTCCGGCAGCGCATCGCCGGCAAAACGCGGCTGATACTGCTCGTTCAGCGCAACGGCAACGTCTTCCGCTTCACCGTCATGACGCGCATAGTGCATGCCCATCACGCCCTGAGTGTCGGTGAATTCGAAGACCATATTGGTCATCAGATCGCACTTCGACAGCAGGCCCGCGCGGGTGGCGTGGTTAACGTCGGCACCAATTTGGCCGGCAACCCAGCCCGCCAGCGCCTGGATGCGATCGGTCTTGTCGCGCAAGGTTCCCAATTGCTGTTGGAACAGCACGGTTTCCAGACGCGGCAGATTGTCTTCCAGGCGTTTTTTACGGTCGGTATTGAAGAAGAACTCGGCATCGGCCAGACGCGGGCGCACCACCTTCTCGTTACCGGAGATGATTTGCTGCGGATCTTTGGATTCGATATTGGCCACGAAGATAAAGTTCGGCATCAGGTTGCCCGCGGCGTCATACACCGGGAAATACTTCTGATCGCCCTTCATGGTGTAGACCAGCGCTTCCGCCGGCACCGCCAGGAATTTCTCTTCGAATTTAGCCGTCAGCACCACCGGCCATTCCACCAGCGAGGCCACTTCTTCCAACAGGCTTTCGCTCAGATCGGCCTTGCCGCCAAGCTGCTGCGCAGCCAGCTCCGCATCGCGCTTGATCAGCGCCTTGCGGGTTTCATAATCGGCCACCACTTTACCGCGTTCCAGCAGGATCTGCGGATATTGGTCAGCGTTGTCGAGGGTGAGTTCGGCTTCACCCATAAAGCGGTGACCGCGAATAGTGCGGCCAGAATCGATGCCCAACACGGTGCCCGGGATCAGTTCTTCACCCAGCAACAGGGTCACAGTGTGTACCGGACGCACGAACTGCACGTCAGAATTGCCCCAACGCATCAGTTTCGGGATCGGCAGCTTGGCCAACGAATTGCTGACCATGCCCGCCAGCAGCGCTTGCGCAGGCTGGCCTTTAACATGGGCGCGATACAGCAGCCATTCACCTTTATCGGTCACCAAGCGTTCAGCCTGATCGACGGTGATGCCGCAACCGCGAGCCCAACCTTCGGCCGCTTTGCTTGGCTTGCCTTCGGCATCAAACGCCTGGGCAATGGCCGGGCCGCGCTTTTCGACTTCGCGATCGGCCTGCGCAGCCCGCAAGTCGGCCACTTTCAGCGCCAGACGGCGCGGTGCGGCAAACCAGCTCACTTCGCCATGTTCGAGATTGGCACTGTCGAGCTCGGCGGTAAAATTCGCGGCAAAGGATTCTGCCAGTGAACGAAGAGCCTTCGGCGGCAGCTCTTCCGTGCCGATTTCCACCAGGAAAGTCTGTTGAGTCATGGCTGCCTCTTAGTTCTCGTTCTTTTTGCACATTGGGAAGCCCAGCGCTTCGCGGGAAGCGTAGTAGGCCTCGGCAACGGCTTTGGTCAGCGTGCGGATACGCAGAATATAACGCTGACGCTCGGTCACCGAGATCGCCTTGCGCGCATCCAGCAGGTTGAAGGTGTGGCCGGCCTTCAGAATACGTTCGTAAGCCGGCAGCGGCAGCGGTTTCTCCAGCGCCAGCAGCGATTGGGCTTCTTTCTCGTACTGCTCAAAGCAGGAGAACAGGAAGTCCACGTCGGCGTATTCGAAGTTATAAGTGGACTGCTCCACTTCGTTCTGGTGGAACACGTCGCCATAGGTGGTCACACCCAGCGGGCCGTTGCTCCACACCAGATCGTATACGCTGTCCACGCCCTGGATATACATCGCCAGACGTTCCAGACCGTAGGTGATCTCGCCGGTGACCGGTTTGCACTCCAGGCCGCCAACCTGCTGGAAGTAAGTGAACTGCGTTACTTCCATGCCATTGAGCCAAACTTCCCAGCCCAGGCCCCAGGCGCCAAGCGTCGGGTTTTCCCAGTTATCTTCCACGAAGCGGATGTCGTGAATGGTCGGATCCAGACTCAGCTCTTTCAGCGAGCCCAGGTACAGTTCCTGAATGTTGTCCGGCGATGGCTTAATCACCACCTGGAACTGATAGTAGTGTTGCAAACGGTTCGGGTTTTCACCGTAGCGGCCGTCAGTCGGACGGCGGGACGGCTGCACGTAGGCGGTAGCCATTGGCTCCGGCCCCAGCGCGCGCAGGCACGTCATCGGGTGAGAGGTTCCCGCGCCGACTTCCATGTCCAGTGGTTGAACGATGGTGCAGCCTTGGCGCGCCCAATAGTCCTGCAGTGTCAGGATCAGGCCCTGAAAGGTCTTGGTATCAAACTTTTGCATGTTGAATTCGCACGCGATACAAGTGGATTTAAATGGGATGGGCCAGTATACCCGTTGACCGTAAGATATACAGCCAGAATCCCGCAACAAGTGTGAATCATCAAAGAAGCGCGGTCTTTTCGCGCACTAAAACGGGGCAAATGCCCCTCTGTAGCGCCGTTTAAGCGTCATAATCCCCCCAATTCCCCGGCCAGAAGGCGTCACTCAGGCTGGCACCAACCTTGCTAGCGTCCTGATATCCCCCTTTCAGGAGATTCGCTGATGACAACCGCCTTAACCGACAGCCGCTATCGTTACCGCATTTTCGCCATGGTGTTCTTCATTGCACTGATCAACTACGTCGATCGCGGCGCACTGTCCTTCGCCGCCAACGATATCTCCCATGAATTCAACTTCAACAAGGCGCAGCTGGGCGCCGTGCTGGGCTATTTTGGCTTTGGCTATTTGTTCGGTTCGCTGTGCGGCGGTTTTCTGGCCGACCGTATCGGCACCAAAAAAGTCTGGCTGATCGCCGGGGCGCTGTGGTCGCTGCTGGAAATTGCGACCGCCTGGGCTGGCGAACTGGGTGTGGCGCTGTTCGGCGGTTCCGCCATTATGGGGTTTGCCGCACTGCGGATCATGTTCGGCTTTGCCGAAGGTCCGGCCTACGCGCTGATGAATAAAACCATCGCCAACTGGGCGCCGCGCAAAGAGCGTGGCTTTTCGCTGGGTATCGGGTTGCTGAGCACCCAGGTGGGTTCGTTGCTGACCGCGCCGCTGGCCGTGGGGTTACTGCTATTGACCGATGACTGGCGCAGCATGTTCATGCTGCTGGGCCTGTTTTCGCTGATCGCCATTTTGCTGTTTGCCCGTTTCTTCACCGACACGCCGCAGGAGCATCCTGAAGTCAACGCTGCCGAATTGGCCATCATCAGCGCCGATCAGGAAGCCGATAACGCACAAGCACCTCTGCCATGGTGGGCGTTTTTCACCAACCGCACGCTGGTATTTAACGCGCTGGGTTACTTCTCATTCCTTTACGTCACCTTTGTATTGGTGACCTGGGGCCCCAAATACCTGCAGGATACTTTTAACTACGATCTGCATTCGCTGTGGTACGTGGCGATGATCCCGTGGAGCGGTGCCTGCTTCACCGTGCTGCTCGGCGGCCGCATCGCCGATGCGCTGTTGAAACGCTTTGGCAACCTGCGGCTGGCGCGCAACCTGTTTGCGGCAGTCACCTTGTTGCTGACCGCCACCTGCTTCGTCTTGATCCCCTTTATGAGCACGCCGACCGAAATCATTTTGTTGATGACGCTGGGCAATGCGCTGAATGCGCTGGTCAATAACGTGTATTGGTCGGTGGTGATAGACGTCACGCCGAAAGCTTCGGTGGGGGCTTACAGCGGCATGACGCTGGCGATCGCCAATATTGCCTCGATCACCGCGCCGATGCTGAGTGGTTGGCTGGCACAGCATCACGGCTATGGCGCCATGTTCTTCGCCACCGCCGTGGTGTCTTTCTGCAGCATGCTGTGCATGACGCTGCTACAGCCGGAAAAAAAGATTATGGCAGATATCACGCTGCCCAACCGCCCAGGTATGCAGCAAACGGCCCCCTAAGCGAGCGGGCATCGGCACTCAAAAACGGGCGCTGACCCCGACGTTATACATAAACTGTTCGCCACTGCTCAGGCCGCCGGTCTGAGAAACGGTGGCGAAAGCCGCCACCTGATCGGTCAACGGCATATTCGCCCCCAGCGTCACATCCACCCAGTTTTTATCCTGGCTGGCGCTGTCGCGAGTGAACGAGGTCTGCGTGGACTTCAGCCCACCGCCGGCACGGTAAACGTCATCACCAAACTGATGCTGATAGCTCACCTCGGCATAGGGATTAAACAGGCCGAACTTGCTGTCCAACCGCCAACCTAACGCACCGATCTGCGAATGGTAGGTCTGATCGTTAAAGCGCATGGCGGTGCTGTCATTGCCGTCTTCGCTGTAACCGGAAACGTTGCTGTAATCCCAGGCAAACTGCGCCATCGGTCCGGTGGTCAGGTAAGAGGTGACGGGGAAGTCGTAACCGGCGGTGATCCGCGCCCCCCATTGCTTGCCGTCGGTGCTGCCGGTCTCGGTACGGGTTAACGCCCCAAGCTGCATGCTACGGCGAATATCATCGTAATTCATCGTCGCATAGTGCAGATCGGCATTCACCCAACCGTTTTCAAACAGATCAAGGGCGGTAAAGGCGGAAAATAGCAGGCCACGCGCTTTGTAGTCGTAGCGGCTGGAGGGCTGTTGATCGTCATTGGAGCCGGAAATCAGCGCGCCGATCAGCCAGCCGTCGGTCAACTGGTAATCCACCCCTACCGTCAGATTATGAGTAGTGGCATTGCCGTCGCCCGCCGCCAGATTGGAAGAATAATCATAGTGTTGCCCGGCATAGCCTCCGAACACGCCCAGCGCTCCTTGCGGGTTTTCGCCACTGCGCAACTGTTGAAAACGGCTGTCGAGGGTAGCACGGCTGTCACGCGCCATGGCCGCCGTCGCCTGATTCAGCGCCACCACCTGCGCAGGGCCGTCGAGCACCGCCTGAATGTAATCGGCAATCAACAGATGCGCCTGCGGGCTGGGGTGGAAATGGTCGGCGAACAGGTAGGCCTGGCTGCTATCAAAACCCGGCATGGTAGAACGGCACACCGCAGAGGAGACGCCCGGCGGACAGGCCATGCCTGCGGTATTGGTGAAGCCAAACTGCGCCGGGTTGGCAATCGCCTCGCCAAACAGTTTGTTCACATCAACCCGGACGATGTTCCCGCCCCCCTGCGCCAGCAGGTGGTCTTCGCTTTGGTTATAGAAATCGGTCAGTTGTGCCGCCTGCGCGCTGAGGCTGTCATAGGCTGCTATCAGCTGTGCGGCAATCGCCTGCTGCACCTGGGGGATCGCGCTGCCCTGCGCCGCTGCCGCCGTCAGGGCCCGGTGGATAGCCTCGGTACGTGAAGCGTTATCCGGCGTGGTCAGCGAATTCAGGGTGGCGTAGGCCGCCTGAACCGCTGCGTTTTGCACCGGCGTCAACGCCTGCTGGATGATCAGCTCCATCAACTGGGGCGTGGAACCAATATTCGGCACCGTCGGCACGATCACCGTACCGGAACCGGCATTCAGCAATGAATGAACCTGCGCGGCCGCCGCCGCTGCACTGTTGTAGGCTACGCCCGGCGCGGTCGTCGGGTTTAATGCCGCCGCCGCCAGGTCGTTGCCGCCAATCCAGTGTATATACAGGCCATCGCCGTCAGCCCGTCCATTGACCTGACCGAGGTAGCTCTGCACCTGATCCTGCGTATTGTCCGCCGGGTTGAGCGCCGGCACCGCCACGCCCCCGCCGGCGGCGTAGTTATTGCCGCCATCGTCCGAAGCCACTAACGCCGCGCCGATGCGTTGCGCCAGTACTTCGTCGTATAACAGATGTTTATTGCTGTCATAGGTAAAGCGGCCATTGTTACCGGTATCGCTCAGACTGTCGCCGAAGACGTAGAGTTGGTCATAAGCCAGCACCGGGGTCGTCATACTGCATAATATCGCCACTGCAAGCACCGCCGGGCGGGGCAGACAGGTTATTTTAAGAGGCATGAATAGACTCCTGAGAGCCAGCAAATGAAGGAAAATACGTTTTTATCATTGGCCTTTTTACCTGCCGGCCATCTAGTAAATATTGCTGGCTTTTCCCCCACGTCAAGCCGACTGATGATAAAACAATCAGGGGCTTGCCAAGTTCACCACTTCAGGTAATGATTACTGTAAATAAACACAGCACAAGGACAGTCAGTATGGCCAATGAACGTTGCGGTTGGGTGACGGCGGATCCGTTATATCTCGAGTATCACGACAAGGAATGGGGCGCACCAACCACCGATGCGCGCGAGCTGTTTGAAATGCTATGCCTTGAAGGCCAGCAGGCCGGGCTGTCCTGGATCACCGTGCTGAAAAAGCGTGAGAATTACCGGCGCGCCTTCCACAATTTTGATCCGCAGCGCGTGGCCGCTATCGATGAACAAGAGATAGCCGCGCTGTTGCAAGACAGCGGCATTATCCGCCACCGGGGCAAAATTGAAGCCATCATCGCCAATGCCAAAGCCTATCTGGCCATGGAAGCGGCCGGGGAAGATTTTGTCACTTTTATCTGGTCATTTGTCGACGGCGAACCGCAGCTCAACAGTTGGCAGCAACTGAACCAGGTGCCGGCGAAAACCGAACGCTCGGACGCGATGTCCAAAGCACTGAAAAAACGCGGCTTCAAATTTATCGGCTCCACCACCTGCTACGCCTTTATGCAAGCCAGCGGGCTGGTGAACGATCATCTCACAGGATGCCTCTGCTACCCAAAGCCCCAGTGATCCGCCCCTGCCACCCGGCAGATATGGAGCGGTTAATGGCCTTGTGGTTGCCGAGCACCATTGCTGCGCACCCGTTCGTCAAGGAAAGCTACTGGCAAGAAAGCGCGACGCTGGTGCGGGAAAACTATCTGCCGCGAGCGCAAAGCTGGGCCTATTGGCATCAAGGGGAAATCGTCGGGTTTATCAGCGTGTTGGATCAACGCTTTATTGGCGCACTGTTCGTTGAACAGGCCTTTCACGGCCATGGCGTAGGACAGGCGCTGATGGCGCACGTACAACAGCGCTATCCCCAGCTAAGCCTGGAGGTGTATGAGCAAAACCTGCGCGCCTGCGCGTTCTACCACAAGCTGGGTTTTCAGGTGACGCAGCGTCTGTTTAACGAAGAAACTCAGGCCTATACCTTAATCATGAACTGGCCGTCCGCAGTTTAAATCTTGTCACTTCCGGCTAAAAAAGGCGCATCCCGCACCGGGATGCGTTCAATTCAGAATCCGCTGCATGGTATTCCCTCGCTTTTTGCCGGATAACAGGCTCAAGCCCGTTATCCGCTTATATTTTGTCACGTTTTTTTCCGGAACTGCCGGAAAGTATCCGCGTCATAGTAGCGCCTCGGCACGTCTTGGCATGCCGACAACGGTTTTTTAGCGCCCCAAATTGGATTGGCGCCCCCAGATTCTGATGCCACAAAGGAAAAAAGATGAAAAAACGCATTGCGATTATTGCCGGCGCGGTGAGCGTGGCGCTCACGCTGTCAGCCTGTACCACTAACCCGTACACCGGGGAATCCGAAGCCGGTAAATCCGGTATTGGCGCAGGCCTGGGCGCCGCGCTGGGTGCCGGCGTTGGCGTGCTGTCCTCGTCGAAAAAAGACCGCGGCAAAGGCGCACTGATCGGCGCAGCGGCAGGTGCAGCATTGGGCGGCGGTGCCGGCTATTACATGGACGTGCAGGAAGCCAAGCTGCGCGACAAAATGAAAGGCACCGGCGTCAGCGTTACCCGTCAGGGCGACAATATCGTGCTGAACATGCCGAACAATGTCACCTTTGACAGCAGCAGCGCCACCCTGAAACCGGCGGGTGCCAACACCCTGACCGGCGTTGCCATGGTACTGAAGGAATACCCGAAAACGGCGGTTAACGTGGTCGGCTACACCGACAGCACCGGCTCCCGTTCACTGAACATGACCCTGTCGCAGCAACGTGCCGACGGCGTGGGCAGCGCGTTAATCACCCAGGGCGTGGCGGCTAACCGCATTCGCACCACCGGGGCAGGCCCGGATAATCCGATCGCCTCCAACAGCACGGCAGAAGGCAAGGCGCAAAACCGTCGCGTCGAGATCACCCTCAGCCCGCTGCAATAATCCCGAGCGGGGCACAATGCCCCGCCATTTTTATCCTGTCGATCCCCTTCCCGTACCCCATTCAACATTCCCGGCTATACATTCTGTGTGATAGTCTCCTTGGCAATTAACCTCAGGGGAGATCGGTTGTGAGCAGTGTTAAGGCAATACGCGCCTCGGGGCGGGCCACCATCAGCGATGTGGCGAAAACCGCCAAGACCGGTAAAACCAGCGTATCGCGCTACTTGAATGGTGAGCAGCACCTGCTTTCTGACGATCTCAAACAGCGCATCGAGCAGGCTATCCTCCAGCTCGACTACCGCCCAAGCCAGATGGCGCGGAGCCTGAAAGGCGGACAGACGCGGCTGATTGGCCTGATCATCGCCGATATAACCAACCCCTATTCGGTGGACGTGATGCGCGGCATCGAAGCCGCCTGCCGTCAGCACGGCTTTACCCTGCTGGTGTGTAACACCAACAACGAGGTCAATCAGGAACAGCACTACCTGCAACTGCTCAGCAGCTACCGGGTAGAGGGCATTGTGGTCAACGCCGTTGGTATGCGCGAAGAGGCGTTATCGACGCTGCAACAATCCATGCTGCCGATGGTACTGATCGACCGAAAAATTCATGATTTCGCCTGCGATGTCGTGGGCCTCAACAACCACGAGGCCGCAACGACCGCCACGGAACACCTGCTGCAACAAGGTTTCGAAGCCATTTTGTTTCTCAGCGAGCCCATTGGCACGGTCAATACCCGCCTGGAGCGGCTGCACGCGTTTAACCAAACCATGGCGCAACATGCCGGTCTGTTGGCCGAACAGGCCGAAGTTCCGCTGAACGACGTCAAGCTGCTGGAAGGGGTGCTCGGCGACTTCAATACTCGCCATCGCGGCATGCGCAAAGCGGTGATTTCCGCCAACGGTGCCCTGACCCTGCAGGTAGCGCGCGCCATGCGTCGACTGGGTATCCAATGGGGCAGCGATATCGGCCTGCTGGGCTTTGACGAACTGGAATGGGCCGAACTGGCCGGCGTGGGCATCACCACGCTGAAACAGCCGACCTATCAGATGGGCCACGCCGCGCTAGAGCAACTGGTGCAACGCATTCAGGGTCTGGATACCCCCATCAGCGAGCAGATGTTCCCCGGTGAACTGATCGTGCGCGGTTCCACCACCCGATAATCCCCCCCTTCTTTCCCGCTCAGGGCGCGACATACGGCGCCCCAGCCACATCCTCCTCAGACTATTTTTTGCTCATGTTCGTGATTGCGATCATATTTTTACACTCTGTCGCTTTCGCCTGGAACCGGTACCATTTAACGTGTGGTTAACAGCAGCGGTGGGATAACGCCACCTCAGGAGCAAAAAATGACAAGAGAAATTATCGTGGTGACCGGTGCCTACGGCACCGATACCGTCCAACAGCTCGGCGGCCAGACCGCATTATTGCCGATCATTGCCGATGCCGGCGCCGACGGTGTAGAGATCCGCCGCGAACTGTTTTCTGCCCAGGAGCTGGAAAACCTGCCGGCACTGGCTCAGGCCATCGAACAACAGCAGCTGTTTGCCGTTTACTCTGCGCCTGAGGCTCTGTTCACTCCACAACATACGCTCAACCCGAACCTGCCGGCACTGCTGGCGGAAGCCCAAACGCTGAACGCGCGTCAGTTGAAACTCTCGCTTGGACATTACCAGCCGGGCTTCGACTTTACCGAACTGAAAGTGGCACTGGAGCAACATCCGGTCAGCCTGGTGGTCGAGAACGATCAAACGCCTGACTGCGGGATTTTGTCGCTGCTCAACGCCTTTTTCCACGCCGCAGAAGATAACCGTCTGCCGGTCAGCATGACGTTCGACATGGCCAACTGGCACTGGGTGGGGCAAGACGCCTTCGCCGCCGCCGATCGCCTGGCCCGCCACGTCAGCTACGTTCACGTTAAAGCCGCAACTCATAGCCTGAAAGGCTGGCGTGCCGTGGCGCTGGATGACAGCGATGGCAAATGGCGCGATCTGCTGACTCGCCTGCCGCTGGACGCACCACGCGGCATTGAATTCCCACTGCAAGGTGACAGTCTGGAAGACGTGACCCGCTACTACGTTAACCTTTTGCGCGCGGAGTAAACATCATGACAACGCTGACTACCGCGCATCGCGCGCAACTGGACGTCGTCACTCTGGGTGAAGCCATGGCGATGTTCGTGGCAACCCAAACCGGCGATCTGGCGGAAGTGGACAACTTCACCAAACGCATTGCCGGCGCCGAGCTGAACGTCGCAATCGGCCTGGCTCGTCTGGGGCTGAACGTCGGCTGGGTCAGCCGCGTCGGCAACGACACTTTCGGCCGCTTCACCCTGCAGCAGTTGAAAAAAGAAGGCATCAACGCCCAGCAAGTGACGGTGGATGCTAATTATCCGACCGGTTTTCAGATCAAATCTAAAACCTCCGATGGTACCGATCCCAGTGTGGAGTATTTCCGCAAAGGCTCGGCGGCCAGCCACCTGTCGGTCGACGACTTCAACCGCGATTACTTTGGTTCCGCACGCCACCTGCACCTGAGCGGCGTGGCGGCAGCGCTGTCCGGTCAATCGCTGGCGCTGTGCAACCACGCGGCGCGCGAGATGCGGGCGATGGGCAAAACCATTTCATTTGACCCCAATCTGCGCCCGGTGTTGTGGTCCAGCCAGCAGGTGATGATCGAGCAGCTGAACAAGCTGGCGTTTGCCGCCGACTGGGTGCTGCCGGGGCTGAAAGAAGGGCAAATTCTTACCGGCCAGTCGACACCGGAAGGGATTGCCGATTTTTATCTGGAGCGCGGCGTACAGGCGGTGATCATTAAAACCGGCCCGGACGGCGCCTGGTTTAAAACCGCAGCGGGCGATCAGGCGGCGGTAGCCGCAATCAAAGTCAGCAATGTGGTGGATACCGTAGGTGCAGGAGACGGCTTTGCCGTCGGGACCATCAGCGCCCTGCTGGAAGGCAAAACGCTGAAACAGGCGGTGCAACGCGGCAATAAAATCGGCTCGCTGGCCATTCAGGCCATCGGTGACAGCGAAGGGTTGCCGACCCGCGCGGCACTGGCTGAATAAATATAACAAAACAATATCAGTTAATAGCCTTCTCCGAACGGCTGATGTCTCTGGCCCTACAACCAGATCCGCCGGGAGAGCACCACGACACCACTGAAGGAATCTGAACATGACCAAAGCGACTATCGCGGCTAAACGCTGGTGGTACATCATGCCCATCGTGTTTATCACCTACAGCCTGGCCTATCTCGACCGAGCCAACTTCAGCTTTGCCTCGGCGGCTGGCATCAATGACGATCTGGGCATCACCAAAGGCATGTCATCGCTGCTGGGCGCGCTGTTTTTCCTCGGCTATTTCTTTTTCCAAATCCCGGGGGCGATCTATGCCGAACGCCGCAGCGTTAAAAAACTGATTTTCTGGTGCCTGATCCTGTGGGGCGCCTGCGCCTCGCTGACCGGCATGGTCAGCAATATCCCGATGCTGGCGGCCATCCGTTTTATCCTCGGCGTGGTGGAAGCCGCGGTGATGCCGGCAATGCTGATTTACATCAGCAACTGGTTCACCAAGTCCGAACGTTCGCGTGCCAATACCTTCCTGATCCTCGGTAACCCCGTCACCGTGCTGTGGATGTCGGTGGTTTCCGGCTACCTGATCCATGCCTACGGCTGGCGTGAAATGTTCATCTTTGAAGGCATTCCGGCGGTGATCTGGGCCTTCTGTTGGTGGGTGCTGGTCAAAGACAAACCGGCGCAGGCCAAATGGTTAAGCGATGACGAAAAGCTGGCCCTGCAGCAGCAGTTGGAAGAAGAGCAGAAAGGCATCAAGGCGGTGCGTAACTACAGCGAAGCCTTCCGCTCACGCAACGTGATCCTGCTTTGCGTCCAGTACTTCGCCTGGAGCATTGGCGTGTATGGCTTCGTGCTGTGGTTGCCTTCTATCCTGCGCAGCGGCATGGAAATGGGCATGGTGGAGGCCGGCTGGCTGTCGGCGGTACCTTACCTGGCGGCGACCATCGCCATGATCCTGGTGTCCTGGGCTTCGGACAAAATGCAAAACCGTAAGCTGTTCGTCTGGCCACTGCTGCTGATTGGCGCGCTGGCGTTCTTTGGTTCTTATGCCGTAGGCGCCAACCACTTCTGGATCTCTTATGCCCTGCTGGTGATTGCCGGTGCGGCAATGTACGCCCCTTACGGGCCGTTCTTCGCCATCATTCCCGAGATGCTGCCGAAAAACGTCGCCGGCGGTGCCATGGCATTGATCAACAGCATGGGTGCGCTGGGTTCCTTCTTCGGTTCCTGGTTCGTCGGTTACCTCAACGGCGCAACCGGCAGCCCGGCAGCTTCGTATATGTTTATGGCCATTGCGCTGCTGGTGGCCGTGGTGGTGACGCTGATCGTCAAGCCCGCTCGCAACGAGGCTCACCCACAACTGGCTTAGTCTCGTTATAATTTATTTTCTGTTGAATATACCCAATGGATTTCAGGCTGCAGCCAGGCGACAAACGAACTTCCCCCAGGCGCTGACTTAAGTAAGTCACTGGGGGAAGTTCGAGCAGTTAACAACGCTGCAGTCTGAAAAACGAAGGGTATTGCTGGAGTAAGTGATGAAGCCTTCTATCGTGTTATACAAAAGCATTCCCACCGATCTGCGTGAACGACTGGAACAGCACTTCACCGTGCATGCCTTCAACGGGCTAAACCCGGAAAACCGCGATGAGTTACGCCAGGCGCTGCAACAGGCAGAAGGGATCATCGGTTCCGGCGGCAAAATTGATGAGGCTTTCTTGCAGCAGGCCCCCAAACTGCGCGCGGCTTCAACCATTTCCGTCGGTTACGATAATTTCGACGTTGACGCGCTTAATGCCCATAACGTGCTGCTGATGCACACCCCAACCGTGCTGACTGAAACCGTCGCCGACACCATCATGAGCCTGGTTTTGGCGACAGCTCGTCGCGTGGTAGAAGTAGCCGAACGAGTGAAGGCCGGCGAATGGCAAGGCAGCATCGGGGCAGACTGGTTTGGCGTTGACGTGCACCACAAAACTATCGGCATCCTCGGCATGGGCCGTATTGGTCTGGCGCTGGCGCAACGCGCTCATTTCGGCTTCGGCATGCCGGTGCTGTATAACGCCCGCCGCACTCATGAAGAAGCAGAGCAGCGTTTTAATGCCCGCCGCTGTGACCTGGATACCCTGTTGGCCGAATCCGATTTCATCTGCATTACGCTGCCGCTGACCGACGAAACTTTCCATATGATCAGCCGTGACCAACTGGCGAAGATGAAAAAGAGCGGTATTCTGATCAACGCTGGCCGTGGTCCGGTGGTGGATGAAGCGGCACTGGTTGAGGCGCTGAAAAACGGCACTATTCATGCCGCCGGGCTGGACGTGTTCGAACAGGAACCGCTGCCGGTATCTTCACCGCTGTTGACGTTGCCAAACGTGGTGGCGCTGCCGCATATCGGTTCTGCGACCCATGAAACCCGTTATGGCATGGCCGCCTGCGCCGTGGACAACCTGATCGCCGCGCTGACCGGCAAGGTCACAGAAAACTGCGTTAACCCGCAGCTACTGAAGTAGTAACTTTCATGGGTGCCAGTAAGCAAGAAACTGGCATCCATGCAAAATCACCAACACCTTTTGGGCGGACGCCTGCGCATATGAAATATTCTCAGGATATGTATTTCATTGTTTTTAATTCTGTACGGGATCAGGTACGGGAAGGTTTTCATCACAATTTCCCGGGTGCCCATCACCCTGCCTGCCCTGCCGAGGGCCGGGTTTGAAACCAGCAAATTCACTAAGCGAAAAACCTCCCTGGCAAACTCTGTCGCAACCTGAGGACTCTCTTGATAAAACCAATCATATTCGTCATCAAAATTGCTTGCGGCTTTCCTTAGCCATTTAATTTTCATCGTTAACAATCACCCCCATCTTCTTGAAGCGGGCTTCCATTTCATCGTCAGAAACAAAATCTCCCTGATCCGCCTCAATAATTGCCTGCTGAGTTTCAGCAATTTGCCAGGCTTCACGGTTAATAAAATCTCGGATGGCCTGCCCGGCCAAAAACGATTTAGTCCTGCCGGTCGCTTTGGCCAAAGCTTCGAGCTGCTCACTGAGATCTTCCGATAGTCGAACGGACATCACGCTCATAGATCACCTCACACTACAATGTATACATTGTAATATAGATTAAAAAATCACCGGATAACAGCCTCACCTCCCCCTGCCTTCTCCTCCCTGAAAATCTCGCGCCGGGATGAGGCTATTTTTTCATCGTTCGTCACACTGGGCGTTACCCTACGATAAAAACGCTTCCTGCCACGCGTAAGGAGAGCCATGAAACGCCTGACCCTTCCCCTGCTGATGCTGCTGTCGCCTGCGGCAATGGCAAACTGGACGCTGCAAAGCTTCCCAGCCTTTGACGGTACTTCCGCCGACGGCTTGTTCACCAGCCACGCCACGCTGCCCAAAGGCGAACTGCCGCTGAAAATTTACCAAGACCAGCAATGCTGGCAGCCAACTGCGCCGGTCAAACTGAACCAGACGTTGTCACTGCAACCCTGCGGCGATAACCCGCCGGTTAACTGGCGGCTGTTCCGCACCGGGGAATATCAGGTGCGCATCGACACGCGCAGCGGCACGCCGACGTTACAACTCAGTCTGAAAACCGCAGCGGAAATCGCCACTGCCGCCGCCACGCGCACCTGCCAACGCTGGGACGGTAAACCGATCACCCTTGACGTCGCGGCAACCTTTGACGAAGGCGAATTGGTACGCGATTTCTATTCAGGCCAAACGGCAAAGGTCAGCCAGGGCAAAATCACCCTGCAACCCGCCGTCGGTAGCGGTGGATTGCTGTTGTTGGAATCTGCCGATAGCGAAAAACCGGCGCCCTTCAATTGGCACAACGCCACGGTGTATTTTGCCCTTACCGATCGCTTTGAGAACGGCAACCCGGCCAACGACCACAGCTACGGACGCCGCAGCGACGGCATGCAGGAGATCGGCACCTTCCACGGCGGCGATCTGGCTGGCCTGACGAACAAACTGGATTATTTGCAACAGCTTGGCGTCAATGCGCTGTGGATCAGTTCGCCGCTGGAGCAAATCCACGGTTGGGTCGGCGGCGGCACCAAAGGAGACTTCCCGCATTACGCTTACCACGGCTATTACGCGCTGGACTGGACCCGACTCGATGCCAATATGGGCAGCGAGCAAGACCTGCGCACGCTGGTCGATCAGGCGCACCAACGCGGTATCCGCATTCTGTTTGACGTGGTAGTGAATCACGTCGGCTACGCCACGCTGGCAGATATGCAGACCTTCCAATTCGGCTCGCTATATCTGAAGGAGGAAGAAATCGAAAAAACGTTGGGTAAACATTGGGGCGACTGGCGACCAGGCCCAGGTCAAAACTGGCACAGCTTCAACGATTACATCAACTTCAGCGATAAAGCGGGCTGGAGTTCATGGTGGGGCAAAAACTGGATCCGTACCGATATCGGTGACTACGATCCACCCGGCTATAACGATCTCACCATGTCGCTGGCTTTCCTTCCGGACATCAAAACTGAAGCGCCCGGTGCCAGTGGCCTGCCCCTGTTTTACCGCCATAAACCCGATACCGCCGCGCGGGAGATTCCCGGCGCCACCACACGCGACTACCTGACCACCTGGCTTAGCCAGTGGGTACGTGACTATGGCATTGACGGTTTTCGCGTCGACACCGCCAAGCACGTAGAAAAACCAACGCTGGCGCTATTGAAACAGCGCGCCACCGCAGCTCTGGCAGAGTGGAAAGCCGCCCATCCACAACAGGCGCTGGATGATGCTCCTTTCTGGATGACCGGCGAAGCCTGGGGCCATGGCGTGATGAAAAGCGACTATTACCAGAACGGCTTCGACGCGATGATCAATTTTGACTTCCAGGATCAGGCTTCCCAGGCCTTGGCTTGCTTCTCCAACATCGATGCCACCTACCGACAGATGGCCGACAAGCTGCAGGATTTCAACGTGTTGAGCTACATCTCCTCGCACGATACCCGGCTGTTCTTTGCCAGCGATGCTAAAGGGTCGCTAACGCTGCAACAGCGCGCTGCCGATCTGTTGCTGTTGGCACCCGGTGCGGTGCAGATTTACTACGGCGATGAAAGTGGCCGTGATCTAGGTCCTACCGGCTCAGATCCGTTGCAGGGTACCCGTTCCGATATGAACTGGGCCGAGTTGCAGGGTAGCAAAGCTCCTCTGTTGGCACACTGGCAGCGGCTGGGTCAATTCCGCGCTCGTCACCCGGCGATCGGTGCCGGCACACAGCAGTCGCAGCAAACGGCACACTACTATGCTTTCAGCCGTCGGCTCGGCGACGATAAAGTGATGGTGGCCTGGGTCGGCGATCGGTCACAATAATTCAGAGAGATATGCTGCTAAAAAACCATCGGGTGAAGTTTACTCCCGGTGGTTGTTTTATGAACCGCATTGCACCGGAAATTGTCTGGCGGTATGGTGGGGTATTACCTGCTAAAAACAATACAGTTGCACCTATGACTTTTTCACTTTTCGGCGACAAATTTACCCGTTACGCGGGCATTACCCGTTTAATGGATGACCTGAACGAAGGCCTGCGCACCCCCGGTGCCATCATGCTCGGCGGCGGTAATCCGGCGCAAATTCCAGAGATGGAAAGCTACTTCAAACAACTGTGCCAGGACATGCTCGATCAGGGCAAACTGACCGAGGCGCTGTGTAACTATGACGGCCCGCAGGGCAAAGACGCCCTGCTGAAAGCGCTGGCTAATTTGCTGCGCGATGAGCTGGGCTGGCAGATCTCGCCACAGAACATTGCACTGACAAATGGCAGCCAGAGCGCATTTTTCTACTTGTTTAACCTGTTTGCCGGGCGCTATGCCGACGGCAGCCGTCGCCGCGTGCTGTTTCCGTTGGCGCCGGAATATATCGGCTATGCCGATGCCGGGTTGGACGAGGGGCTGTTTGTTTCGGCCAAGCCCAACATTGAGCTGCTGCCGGAAGGTCAGTTCAAGTATCACGTTGACTTCGAACATCTGAATATTGGCGACGATATCGGCATGATCTGCGTGTCGCGCCCAACCAACCCGACCGGTAACGTGATCACCGACGAAGAGCTGATGAAACTCGATCGGCTGGCGCAGCAGCGCAATATCCCGCTGGTGATCGATAACGCTTACGGCGTGCCCTTCCCCGGCATTATCTTCAGCGACGCTACGCCGCTGTGGAACCCGAACATTATCCTGTGCATGAGCCTGTCGAAGCTTGGCCTGCCCGGCTCGCGCTGCGGCATCGTGATCGCCGATGAGAAAACCATCGGCGCCCTGACCAACATGAACGGCATTATCAGCTTGTCGCCAGGCAGCATGGGGCCGGCCATGGCAACGGAAATGATCGAACGTGGCGACCTGTTGCGACTGTCAAACGAGGTGATCCGTCCGTTCTACAAGCAGCGCGTCGAGCAGACTATCGGCATTATCCGCCGCTATCTGTCGCCGGAACGCTGCCTGATCCATAAACCGGAAGGGGCGATTTTCCTGTGGTTATGGTTCAAGGATCTGCCGATCACCACCGAGCTGCTGTATCAGCGCCTGAAAAAGCGCGGCGTGCTGATGGTGCCAGGCCACTACTTCTTCCCGGGGCTGGAGCATGAATGGCCGCATACTCATCAGTGCATGCGGATGAACTACGTGCCGGATCCGGAGAAAATTGAACGTGGCGTGGCGATACTGGCGGAAGAGATCGAGCGGGCTCACCAGGAAGCGGGCTGATTTGAATAAGGGGCGCTCAGACAGCGCCCCAAAGCCTTACATAGCCCAGAACAGCACCGCCAGCAGCTGCGGCGACATGATGCGCAGGAACATCGCCAACGGATATACCGTGGCGTAAGACAGCGCTGCAGCGCCGCTGGTCGGGTGCAGGCCATTAGCAAAGGCCAGCGCTGGCGGATCGGTCATTGAACCTGCCAGCATGCCGGACAGCGTCAAATAATTCATCTTGCCCACCATCCGCGCCAATACGCCAACGCTGAGCAACGGAATTGCGGTGATCAGTGCACCGTAACCAATCCACGCCAACCCTTCGCCATTAATCAGGGTATCGACAAAGTTGCCGCCCGACTTCAGCCCCACCACCGCCAGAAATAGCACGATACCCAGTTCACGCAACGCCAGGTTAGCGCTGGGCGGCATAAACCAATACAGTTTGCCAATGCTACCGATACGCCCGAGTATCAAGGCCGCAACCAGCGGCCCACCGGCCAGGCCCAAGCGCAACGCAGCGGGAAAACCCGGAATAAACAGCGGCACAGATCCCAACAGTACCCCCAAACCGATACCGATAAACACCGGCAGCATTTGCACCTGCTGCAGCTTCTGTTGGGCATTGCCGACAATGGCCGCCACCGCCTCGATGGACTCCGGGCGGCCAACCAGATTGAGGATGTCGCCGAATTGCAGCGTTACATTGCTGCCTGCCACCAGTTCAACCCCCGCGCGGTTGAGGCGCGAGATCACCACGTCGTACTTTTGCTTCAGGTTCAGATCGCGGATTTTGCTGCCCAAAACTTTCTCATTGGTCACCACCGCCCTCACCACCTGCAGTTCCGTCCCCCGCGTTGACAGCGAGACGTCGACCTCTTCGCCAATCACCAACCGCGCATTTTCCAGACTTTCGCGTTTGCCCACCAGATGCAGATAGTCGCCCAGCTCCAGCCTCTCGAGCGGCGCCGGTACCATCAGCAACTCACCACGTTTCAGGCGTGAACAGATAATATCCTCACCGTTCAGCAGCGGCACATTCTTGATCGCCATCCCTTGCAGGTTCGGGTTACGCACCGCGATATTCATGGTTTGCAGCAGCTCGCGCTGGTTGCCCAGGCTGCTTTCAAAAGCCTGAGCCTCCCGTTCGATATTGATGCGGAAAAACAGGCGTATCAGCCACATCACCAGCAGAATGCCGCAGATACCGAACGGATAGGCCATGGCATAGCCCATCCCCATGCGATCGACCATTGCCGGATCTGAGCCCAAATCGGTAAGAATTTGCTGCCCGGCGCCGAGTGCGGGGGTATTGGTGACGGCACCGGAGAACACGCCAAGAATGATCGGCAACGGGACGTCAAACAGCTTGTGAACCACCGCCGCGACCACCCCGCCCACCAGCACCAGCAAAATGGCGAAGCCGTTGAGCCGCAATCCGGATACCCGCAAGGAAGAGAAGAAACCGGGCCCGACCTGAATACCTATGGTGTAAACGAACAGGATCAGGCCAAACTCCTGAATGAAGTGCAGCATGTCGCCATTCAGACTGAGCTGCCAACTCTGGGCGAAATGCCCGACGATAATGCCGCCAAACAGCACCCCGCCAATCCCCAACCCAACCCCATACAGCTTCCAGTTACCCATCCACAGCCCGAGAACGGCCACCAACGCCAACATACTGACGGTCAGGGCGATTTCGCTCATAGGTCACATCCTTGCCAGAAGTTTAACAACCGGTTTGCGGTCAAAGTCACACAATTAACAGGGATTTTGGCATAGGTAGGAAAACGCGACTGTGGGTTAAGCCACATAATGCAACGGGGGAAGCCCGTTTGGACTTCCCCCGTCGATACCTTTCCTCTTTCAGGCCGCCGTACGAACCTCTGCGGCCTGAAATGCATAGGTAAAACTATCAATTTTTCAAAGCGTTATTTTGATTCCAACCCCGGTGTGGTACCGATGGCGATACGCTGTGGCTGCAGAGCTTCTGGGACATGACGCACCAGATCGATATGCAGCAGACCGTTTTCAAACTTGGCCTCAGAGACCTGCAGGTGTTCAGCCAACGTGAATGTCAGGTTGAAGTCTTTGAACACCAGCCCCTGATGCAGGTATTCCACCTGTTTTTCTGGCGGTGTCGGCTTGCCACGTACGGTCAGGCGTGGGCCTTCTACTTCAATATCCAGTTCACTTTGTTTAAACCCGGCTAACGCCAGAGAAATGCGGTAATGGTTGTCGTCGCTTTTCTCAATGTTGTAAGGCGGGAACCCCTGTGGCTCCTGGCCGCCCATTGAACTGGCCAGTTTGTCGAAACCAATCCACTGACGAAGCAAAGGTGAAAGATCGTAATTACGCATGATGTAAACTCCTTCTATGAAGCGAGATTTTACCCGTAGCTTGAAATTCATAGGGTAAATTAAGGTATGCCCCCTGTCGGCAGGCATTAACATTTCACCAGCGAGACGTTTCGCCGATGAAATATGAATTATTTAATTTCTATACGACGCGGTTTTAATGTTTCCGGTACCAGGCGTTCCATATCGATATACAGCAACCCGTTTTCCAGTTTGGCGCCTTTAATTTGGATATGCTCGGCCAACTGGAATTTACGTTCAAAGTTTCGCTCGGCAATACCTTGATATAAGTAGGTTCTTTCCGCTGGATCGTTATTATGAGCGCCTCGGATTATCAGCAGATTGTCCTGGGTAGTGATTTCCAGCTCCTGTTCGGCAAATCCGGCCACCGCGATCGCAATGCGGTAATGATTTTCATCGACCAGCTCAACGTTATAGGGTGGATAACCGCCATTGCTTTGGTTCTGACCTGCCTCCAACGCGTTAAACAAACGGTCAAACCCAATAGCGGAACGGTAAAGCGGTGAAAGATCAAAGTTACGCATAAAACAGCCTCCTAAGGCACTTCAGCGAGGTTGAATAATTAAGCCTTCCATCATGGACAGACTAAATAGCCAGAATTCCCTTACGGCAAATTCTTAATTTGGCCTTGATAAGAAAATGGGGGTCGCTTTCACCATTTCAACCGCCCACGATCAAAAAAATGACAATCAGTTCGGCGAAAGTTTTTTTATCCCTTACAATAAAGTGAGACAACCGCCACAGAGCGGGTCCTTGCTCCTTTTAAAACATCCAGAGGATGTTATAGATCAGCAGATTTTGGGGAACAGCACCCTGCAGGATGGAAAATGAAAACGATAAGAGTCATAGCAACCAGTTGCATGCTGTTAGCGACCAACGGCTGCTCCAGCGTAATGAGCCATACCGGCCCTAATCAGGGTTACTATCCTGGCACCCGTGCCAGCGTGGATATGCTGAAGGACGACAATACCAGCTGGGCAATGATGCCGCTGGTGGCGTTGGACCTGCCATTCTCGGCGGTGATGGATACCGTATTACTGCCTTACGACTACATGCGCTCCGGCAGCGACAGTACCGCAGACTCACCTAAAGCGCGTATTTTGCGCGGCGAAGAGCAGAACCTGGCCGCCAGCGGCGATCCGGCCCATGCCGCTACGACCACACCCCAGTAAAATATTCTGATGCGGGCTTCTCGCCCGCACCCTCGATCAGACTTCAACCACAAAAATCTGGCTGAATCCGTCGACCTCGCGCATAAAGGCCACTTTGTTTCCATCCGGTGAAAATACGATAGCATCGCCCGATGGGGGTAGCGCCGTCCGCTGAGTCAGGCGCTGCATGCGGCCGCTGGCCACCTCGCACAGCATCAGGCTGTTGTCACACACCAGCGCAATTCGCCCACCCTGTGGGTGCCAACTGAACGCCGATTGGATCCCCTGTTCACCACGAGTGACCTGCCGCGGTTCACCGCCGTTTGGCGAAACCGTCCACAGCTGTACCACACCCGCATCATCCTTCATTAAACAGGCAATCATGCTGCCATCGGGCGAGCTGCGCAGCCAGTGACGTGGGGCGGTTACCACGCCTGGATAACGACGCTCGCCGGTAAAGGTCAACCGCCGTTGGTGCACGCCCCGCGGTGGCGCAGGCAAGCTGTTTGCGGTCCCCTGCAGCGGCCGGGAACCTGCCCTGGCGTAATCCGCGTCATCCTGCGGCAAATCCACAATGAATACTTCCGGCAACTTTTCACCGTGATGAGAAAGAGTGTCGCCGATAAATGCCAGCGCCCAGCGCTGCTGACGCCCATCGGGCCGTACATAGCCCCTTTGCCCGACCCAGCCCTCTTCATAGGCGCGGTTAATCTGATCGCTGCCGGGTTGGGGTTGTGGCGTAGTCTCGCTCACCAGCACGCAGTAATGGCTGCCGTCATATTCACGAGGATGCTGCTTCGGCGGGTTCACTCCCTGTAACGGTACGGCCACGCCAACGTTACGCAGGTCCTGCGCCCGATCCAGTTCGTGCATGACGTGGTCGTTATAGGTAAAGCTCAGGCGGCTGCCGTCCGGGCTGAACACGTGTACGTGAGTGCCGCCACGCAGTGCACCCGGCGTATAAGGGGGAGTGATGTCCATCGCATCAAGGGTAATGGCCAGCTCACGGTCGGGTTCGCTGACGATCACCCCGCGGCGATGGTGAAAATCGTAATGCCAGACGCTGTCCGGGTGTTCAGGCCCATGAATGAAAGCATAGCGGGCGGGTTCATCCGGGCTGACGGTCACTACGCCAACGTGGGCGCCCTGTTGGGCGCGATACACGACTTCGACTACGCCGGTATCGACATTCACCCGCTCGATGCTCAGACCGGTGAAGGAGGCACCGTTCGGGCGTACGTCGTAAGCCAGCCACTGGCTGTCCGGCGTCCAGACATTAATATTGGTTAACTGATGCCCACGTGGGTCAAAAGTCAGCTGTTTTTCCCGATGGCTCATGGCGGCTCTCCTGCGCATGCTGGCACTGAGCCGCCATCTTACCGGATCACCCGACGCGTTTCACATCACCCATCGACATACTCTCCCATAGACAGATAGGGGTTTACATAAAAGACTAAAAAGTACAAACTGGATTTTAAAGTCTACATCATCTTCTTTACTGGAGCCGTCATGAGCCACTTATTCGATGCAATTGTTTCCGCCCACCAACAATTGCGCCCACAGGTTCGCGTCACCCCACTGGAACGCAGCGTACTGTTGTCGCAACGCTTGGGTTGCGAACTGTTCCTGAAATGCGACCACCTGCAGCCTACCGGCTCTTTTAAGTTTCGCGGCGCCAGTAATAAACTGCGGCTACTGAGTGAAGAGCAACGCCAACGCGGAGTGATCGCCGCCTCCAGCGGCAATCATGGCCAGGCGATGGCGCTGGCGGGAAAGTTGATGGGCGTTGAGGTCAAGGTTTATGCGCCGGAAACGGCAGCGGCGATAAAACTCGACACCATTCGCGCTCTGGGCGCCCAGGTAGAGCTGGTGGCGGGCGATGCGCTAAATGCCGAGCAGGCGGGGGAAAAGGCGGCGCAGGAACAAGGGAAGGTTTATGTCTCTCCCTATAATGACGAGCAGGTCATCGCCGGTCAGGGGACCTGCGGCATGGAGCTGGTCGAACAACAGCCGGATTTGGATGCGGTGTTTGTCGCGGTGGGGGGTGGCGGCTATATTTCGGGCATTGGCAGCGTTTTGCAGCAACTATCGCCGAAAACGCAGCTAATTGCCTGTTGGCCGGAAAACGCCACCAGCATGTACAGCGCATTGGAAGCCGGCCACATTTTCCCGGTGGAAGAGCAAGATACCCTGTCCGACGGCACTGCCGGGGGCGTGGAGCCCGGTGCTATTACCTTCCCTCTGTGTCAGCAGCTGATCGACCGAAAAGTCTTGGTCAGTGAAACTGAAATCAAGCAGGCTATGCGCCAAATTGCCGTCAGCGATCGCTGGATTATCGAAGGGGCGGCCGGGGTAGCCTTAGCCGCCGCCATTAAGCTGGCACCGGAATTTCAGGGGAAAAAAGTGGCCGTCGTCCTGTGCGGAAAAAACATCGTGCTGGAGAAATACCTCAAGGCGATCGCCGATGAAAATCCTTAACAAAAGGCAGATACTTGAAGCTTTCGACGCAGATGCCACCACGTTACTGCTAAAAGAAGGGTTTATTGCCTATTCAAAACGGCAGGTACAGCAACCGCCGGTACAACATTTTCTGTTTGAGCAGGCAGCCGGTGACTGCTGTATTAAATCGGCGTGGCTGGAAGGAGACGAGCAGTTTGTCCTCAAGGTTTCCTCCGGTTTTTACCGTAATCCAGCGCAGGGGTTGGCCAGCAATCAAGGGCTGATGATGGCTTTCTCAGCACAAACCGGTGAACCGCAGGCGTTGTTGCTGGACGAAGGCTGGTTAACCGCATTACGCACCGCTCTGGCCGGGCGCATCGTCGCCGAACTGTGCGCACCGACGGAGATCCCGGCCATAGGTATCGTCGGCTGCGGCATGCAGGCCCTGCTGCAGTTGCAACAGCTAAAACCTCTGACCGCCTGCCGTGAAGTCTGGGTATGGGGCCGCAACGAGTCGGCGCTGCAAGCCTACCGCCACAGTGCCGAGGCCGAAGGATTTCGGGTGCATACAACCCAGGATGCGGCAGAACTGGCGGCACACTGCCGGTTGATTATCACCACCACGCCCAGCCGAGAGCCGATTCTGCGGGCGACGGATATTCGGCCCGGCACCCACATCACCGCGGTAGGCGCCGATTCCCATGGCAAGCAGGAACTGGAGAGCGGTCTGGTGGCCAGGGCGGATGTGTTGCTGGCAGACTCTGTGTCTCAATGTACAGAATACGGCGAAATCGCCATGGCTTATCGGCAGGGATTGTTGGCTTCGATACCCCTCGTCGAATTAGGTATCGTTCTGGCGCAAGGAAAGAAGGTGCGCAGCGATCCGGAGCAAATCACCCTGGCCGATCTGACCGGCTTGGCGATTCAGGATGTGCAGATTGTGAAGGGAATTTTAGCGCGGTTATAACGGGATTAAGGGGCGCAACTGCGCCCCCTGATGCAAAACAACGTTAGGCATTCAGCACAAATTTCTCGATGGCGCGTGCCACGCCGTCTTCGGTATTGGTGGTGGTCACAAACTGCGCCACCGCCTTCAGTTCCTCAATGGCATTGCCCATGGCCACGCCAACGCCGGCATACTCGATCATTGCGGTGTCGTTGGCTTGATCGCCCAACGTCATCACGTTTTGCTGTGCAATACCGAGATGATCGGCCAGCATTTTCACGCCGGTCCCTTTATCCACATTCTTATGCAGGATCTCCAGGAAATACGGCGCGCTTTTCAGGATGGTATAACGCTCCCGCGTTTCAGCCGGGATGCGGGCGATGGCACGATCCAACAGCTCAGGCTCGTCAACCATCATCAACTTAGGGAAACGGATCGCCGGATCCATCTCTTCCACGCTGCGGTACTTGAGCGGAATGCCGGTCATCTCCGATTCGTGCACGGTGTATTTGCCGATATCTTTGTTCGGTGTATACAACGTATCGAAATCAAACGCCTGATAGTGAACGCCGAGTTCGCGCGCCATCTGCTCGAAGTAGAGATAATCCTCAAAGCCCAGCGTTTCCTGCAGGATGCAGGCACCATCTACCGCCTTCAAAACCAGCGCACCGTTATAGGTAATACAAAAATCACCAGGTCCCTGAATGTCCAACTGACGCAGATAGTCTTGCACGCCGACGTAAGGCCGCCCGGTGGCCAGCACCACATGCACCCCTTTGCGGCGCGCCTCGGTGATTGCCTGCTTTACCGCCGGCGTAATTTGGTGCTGCGGGTTGAGCAGCGTGCCGTCCATATCAATCGCAATCAGTTCAATAGCCATTCGATCCTCTCCCAGTGGTTTTTTTCCATGCTAACGCGTTTCAGCCCGCCGTGTCAGCGTCAAAAACGGCGTAAAAAAATCCGCGCGGGTTGCCCGGCGCGGATTTTCACAGTCATCAATGCGTTAGATATCGATATTTGCCGCTTTCAGGGCATTCTCTTCGATAAAGGCACGACGAGGTTCGACCGCATCACCCATCAGGGTGGTGAACAATTGGTCTGCAGCAATGGCGTCCTTCACGGTCACGCGCAGCATACGGCGGCTTTCCGGATCCATGGTGGTTTCCCACAGCTGCTCTGGGTTCATCTCGCCCAGACCTTTATAGCGTTGTACCGCCAGGCCGCGACGTGACTCTTTCACCAGCCACTCCAATGCCTGCTCGAAACTTTCAATCGGCTGACGGCGCTCACCACGTTCGATGAAGGCACCCTCTTCGATCAGACCGCGCAGTTTCTCGCCCAGCACGCAGATTTTGCGGTACTCGCCACCGTGGATGAAGTCGAAGTCCAGCGCGTAATCGGTATCTACACCGTGGGTACGAATGCGCAGCACCGGCTCAAACATCTGGCGCTCGCGGTTCTCGAAGATCACCGAGTCATAGCTGCTGCCGTGCTGCTCTTTGTCGTTCAGCAGTTTCACCAGAGAATCAATCCAGGTCTTAACCTTGGCCTGATCGCTCAGGTCTTCTTCCTGCAGAGTCGGCTGGTAGATCAGGTTGTTCAGCAGCGCGCGCGGGTAGCGACGCTCCATACGACCGATCAGCTTCTGCACGCTGTAGTGTTCGGCAACCAGTTTTTCCAGTTGCTCACCGCCCAGTGCCGGGGCGCTGGCGTTGGTGTGCAGGGTTGCGCCGTCCATCGCGATGGCGATTTGGTATTGATCCATCGCCTCGTCATCTTTGATGTACTGTTCCTGCTTGCCTTTTTTCACCTTGTACAAAGGCGGCTGAGCAATGAACACGTGGCCGCGCTCAATGATTTCCGGCATCTGACGGTAGAAGAAGGTCAACAGCAGCGTACGGATGTGCGAGCCGTCGACGTCGGCATCGGTCATGATGATGATGCTGTGATAGCGCAGTTTGTCCGGGTTGTACTCGTCACGGCCAATGCCGCAGCCCAGCGCGGTGATCAACGTCGCCACTTCCTGCGAAGACAGCATCTTGTCGAAGCGCGCCTTCTCTACGTTGAGGATTTTACCTTTCAACGGCAGGATTGCCTGGTTCTTACGGTTACGTCCCTGCTTGGCAGAGCCGCCCGCTGAGTCCCCTTCCACCAGGTACAGCTCAGACAGCGCAGGGTCACGTTCCTGGCAGTCCGCCAGCTTACCCGGCAGGCCGGCCAGATCCAGCGCGCCCTTGCGGCGGGTCATTTCACGCGCTTTACGCGCCGCTTCACGAGCACGTGCCGCGTCGATGATTTTACCGACGACGATTTTCGCATCGCCCGGGTTTTCCATCAGATAATCGACCAGCTTCTCGTTCATCAGCGTTTCAACCGCGGTTTTCACCTCGGAAGACACCAGCTTGTCTTTGGTCTGAGAAGAGAACTTCGGATCAGGCACCTTCACCGAAACCACGGCAATCAGACCTTCACGCGCATCGTCGCCGGTGGCGCTGATTTTGGCCTTTTTGCTGTAGCCTTCTTTATCCATGTAGCTGTTCAGGGTACGGGTCATCGCGGTACGGAAACCGACCAGATGGGTACCGCCGTCACGCTGCGGGATGTTGTTGGTGAAGCAGTAGATGTTTTCCTGGAAACCGTCGTTCCACTGCAGCGCCACTTCCACACCGATGTCGTCTTTGACGGTCGAGAAATAGAACACGTTCGGGTGGATCGGGGTTTTGTTCTTGTTCAGATATTCAACAAACGCCTTGATACCGCCTTCGTAGTGGAAGTGGTCTTCTTTGTCGGTACGTTTGTCTTTCAGGCGGATAGACACGCCGGAGTTCAGGAAAGAGAGTTCGCGCAGGCGCTTGGCCAGAATGTCGTACTCAAATTCGGTATTGTTGGTGAAGGTTTCATAGCTCGGCCAGAAACGGACCGTGGTGCCGGTCTGATCGGTTTCACCGACCACTTTCAGCGGCGACAATGGCTCGCCCATGGCATAGGTTTGCTCATGCACCTTGCCTTCACGACGGATCACCAGTTCCAGCTTCTCAGACAGGGCGTTAACAACGGAGACGCCCACGCCGTGCAGACCGCCGGAGACCTTGTAGGAGTTGTCATCAAATTTGCCGCCGGCATGCAGCACGGTCATGATCACCTGTGCTGCGGAAACCCCTTCCTCTTCGTGAATACCGGTTGGGATACCGCGGCCATCATCCTGTACCGAAACGGAATTGTCGGCATGGATGGTCACCTGAATGTCACTACAGTGGCCAGCGAGTGCTTCGTCGATAGCGTTGTCCACAACCTCGAATACCATGTGGTGCAGACCGGTGCCATCATCGGTGTCGCCGATATACATGCCCGGGCGCTTACGCACCGCGTCCAGCCCTTTTAATACCTTGATACTTGAGGAGTCATAAGAATTCGACATCAACGTTTCTCGCTCATTTTAGTCCTGTGGTTGAACCTCTATTTTACCTTGTTCCACGCGGAACATCTTGCCCTTTTCACCGGCCATATCGGTCACTTGTTCAGCGCTCACGGCACTGACAAAGACCTGGGCCTGGGTGGCTTTCAGGCGATCGGCCAGCAACCGGCGACGGCCGGTGTCCAGCTCGGAGGCAAAATCATCAATCAGATACAGGCAACGCCGCCCGCTCTGCCGGGTGAGAAACTCACCCTGCGCTAAGCGCAATGCGCACATCAGCAATTTAAGCTGACCGCGCGATAACAAATCCTCTACCGGCGTGCCGTCGGCACGAATGCGGAAGTCCGCCTTATGCGGCCCCACCGCGGTATAGGTTAACGCCCTGTCGCGCTCAAACTGGCGCTCCAGCAGCTCTCCGTAGTCGCTCTCTTTGTCCCAGCCGCGCTGGAAAGAGAAACTCAGGGCAAATTCGGGCAAAAACTGCGCGCACGTCGCGGTAATATCCGCGGCAATCGCGTCGCTGTAAGCTGCCCGCCACTCGCTGATGCGCTCTGCCAACGGGATCAGTTCCTGATCCCAGGCGCGGATTTGCGCATAGCGACTGACCTGGCGCAGCGCGGCATTGCGCTGCTTCAGTAACCGTTTCAGGTTGCTCCAGGCGGTGAAAAAACCGGGTTCGTTATGAAAACAGCCCCAGTCCAGGAAGGCGCGCCGGAATTTCGGCCCGCCGTTTAGCAGGGTAAAACCTTCGGGGGTGATCAGTTGCATCGGCAATAACTGCGCCAGTTCAGCCACTTTGTGGCCGTCGCTGCCATCGATGCGTACCTTGCTGTCACCCTGACGGCTCTTGCTTAATCCTACGGATATTTCACGTTCTGCACCGTCAATACGGCCGTGCAAAATGAACTCCGGCTGGTCGTGGCGGATCACCCGGCCGGCCTGCAGGCTGCGAAACGCACGCCCGTGCCCAAGGGTATATACAGCCTCAAGCACGCTGGTTTTCCCGCTGCCGTTGGCACCAACCAGGAAGTTGAATCCCGGCGCCAGCGCCAAATCCGCCGCTTCTATATTGCGGAAGTCTTTAATCAGTAAACGCGTTAATGCCATGCTGCAGTTATCTTAATCATCGAACAGCCCAGGGCGTTATTGTCGCAGACCCTTTGCGTGCGGCCAGCGCACAGCAACCGGAGCGTACACAGAGTACGTGAGGATTGCGAGCACTGCCCAATCGCAAAGGGGCAAGTAAGATAGCCCGATAAATTCTACAGCCGCATTGGCATGACGACGTAAGCAGCAGACTTACTGGCACCGTCTTCGATCTGCACGCTGGAAACCGAGTCGGTCAGCAGCAGACGCACATCTTCACACTTGAGCGCGTTCAAAACGTCCAGCACGTAACTGACGTTAAAACCAATTTCCATCTCGGTGCCGTCGTAGCTGACATCGAGGATCTCTTCCGCTTCTTCCTGTTCCGGATTGTTGGCGGTGATCTTGAGCTGGTTCTGGCTAACGTACAGGCGCACGCCGCGGAACTTTTCGTTCGACAAAATGGCCGCGCGGGCAAACGCCTGCTTGAGCAAGTCGCAGCCGGCTTCCAGCGTTTTGTCCGGGTTCTTCGGCAATACGCGGCGATAATCAGGGAAACGGCCGTCAACCAGCTTGGAGGTGAAGATAAAGTCACCGACGTGAGCGCGAATGTTGTTGCTGCCGATCTGCAGTTGCAACAAGGTCTCGCCACCGTCCAGCAGACGCACCAGCTCCATCACGCCTTTACGCGGCACGATCACCGAATGCGACGGCAATTCCTGGCCGATCGGCATCGAACACACCGCCAGGCGGTGACCGTCGGTCGCCACGGTACGCAGCTCTTCCCCTTCGGTTTCGAACAGCATGCCGTTTAAGTAGTAACGCACGTCCTGATGAGCCATCGAGAACTGCGTAGCTTCAATCAGGCGCTTCAGCGTTGCCTGTGGCAGCGAAAATTCAACTTCGCTCTGCCAGTCGTCCAGGTTCGGGAAATCTGCCGCCGGCAACGTAGAAAGTGAGAAGCGGCTGCGGCCGGAACGCACCAGCATGCGCTCGCTTTCAAGCGTTACGGTAATCTCGGCCCCTTCAGGCAGACCACGGCAGATATCAAAGAATTTACGCGCGGGGACGGTAGTCGCGCCCGCTTCATGGGGCTGGGACAGGGCAACGCGCGCCACCATCTCCATCTCCAGATCGGTGCCGGTCAGCAGCAGGGAGCCTTCCGTCACCTGCAACAGCAGGTTACCCAGAATTGGCAAGGTTGGGCGGCCGCCCAGCGGGCTGCTCACCTGTTGCAGCGGTTTTAGCAGATGCTCACGTTCAACGATAAATTTCATAGCGCTAGGAAGATAATGTTCTGATTAAATTGGAGAAATCTTCTTTGATGTCGTGACTTTCCTCACGCAGCTGCTCAATCTTCCGGCAGGCGTGCAACACCGTGGTATGGTCGCGGCCACCAAACGCATCGCCGATTTCTGGCAGGCTGTGGTTGGTGAGTTCTTTTGCCAATGCCATCGCCATTTGGCGCGGGCGGGCAACGGAACGCGAACGCCGCTTGGACAACAAATCCGCGACTTTAATTTTATAGTATTCCGCCACCGTCTTTTGAATATTATCGATGGTGACCAGCTTTTCCTGCAGAGCCAGCAGATCGCGCAGCGCTTCACGCACGAAATCAATGGTAATGGCACGGCCGGTAAAGTTTGCGTTGGCAATCACGCGGTTCAGCGCCCCTTCGAGCTCACGCACGTTGGAACGCAGGCGCTTGGCGATAAAGAACGCCACTTCGCCCGGCAGACGGATATCGTTCTCGTCGGCCTTTTTCATCAGGATCGCCACGCGGGTTTCCAGCTCAGGCGGCTCGATCGCCACCGTCAGCCCCCAACCGAAGCGCGACTTCAGGCGATCTTCCACGCCGTTAATCTCTTTCGGGTAGCGGTCTGAGGTCAGGATAATCTGCTGATTGCCTTCCAACAGGGCGTTAAAGGTATGGAAGAACTCTTCCTGCGAACGCTCTTTATTGGCAAAAAATTGGATGTCATCGATCAGCAGCGCATCGACCGAGCGGTAATAACGCTTAAATTCTTCAATGGCATTGTTCTGCAAGGCTTTGACCATGTCCTGAACAAAGCGTTCAGAGTGCATATAGACCACTTTGGCGTTGGCCTTGCGGGCCATGATGCCGTTGCCTACCGCGTGCAACAGGTGAGTTTTACCCAGGCCGGTGCCGCCATACAGGAACAGCGGGTTATAGGCGCCGCCCGGGTTATCCGCCACCTGGCGGGCCGCCGCGCGCGCCAACTGGTTGGATTTACCCTCAACAAAGTTATCAAAGGTATGCTTTGGGTTAACGTTGGAACGGTAGGAAAGTTCAGGCTGAGGAGCCGCGTTGTCCCAACTGGGGCGGGACGGCGCCACGGCGCGCGCTACCGGTGCGCTGGGTGCGCTTGCACTCACGCTGGCGGTAACGGTCTGGCTGATGATTTGGGAGATCGGTTTGCTGCCCACTTCAAAACGCAGCAAGGGGGCATCCGTACCGCAGAAATCATTCAACAGGCCATTGATATTGTTTAAGTACTTATCGCGAACCCAATCCAGCACAAAACGATTGGGCGCATAAAGCGCCAGGGTGTTGTCACTCAGTTCCGCCTGCAATGGGCGTATCCACATACTAAATTCTGTGGCAGGTAACTCATCCTGCAATCGGGCAAGACACTGCTGCCAAAGCGAAAGTGACACGGCGGACTCCACTCGAACAAGATCAATAAAAGAAAAGAATCAGGCTAATTTTTTATAACTCATGATTTTTGACACATACCCGGCATCGGCTGTTTGCCTGTGGGGGATGCGAACCGCCTTTCACGGTTTATGTCCCTCACGATCCCCGCTTGAGAGATCGCGATCGGAATGACGGATCATAGCGCAATCCGCGCAAGAGATCCTCCCCTTCATCACAGATTAGATCCATTTTATCCACAGGCCCCGGCCTGCGGCGATCTTTTCGCCAGCCACGCCAAATTGCAGGCGAAATCCCGCCTGATGAACGGTATTTTTTACATTGTCAACCGGTTATACCCTGTTATCCACGTCGGATCCTTGGCTTTAACCACAAGGATCGCGTCGGGATCCTTGCGATTTACCCCCGAGTCCGTATAATCTTCGCCCTACGTGTGTACCTGGTTCCTTAATGGTGTGTCATTAACCAGACAGGATTCTGCGGTGACCACGGGCCAAGACCGGATTTTACTCCGTATTGGCAGACAACCAGGTAGGCTAGCGCGATGTGAATTGACTCAGGACTGTACAATTATTACAATCCCGCTTCTTTATATATTGCGATTGAGGCGTCGGTCGTCTTCACGCCGAATAGCCAAACGCGTTTACTGATCAGTAATTATTTAAGTTTAGGTAGAAATCGCCATGAAACGCACTTTCCAACCGTCCGTATTGAAGCGCAACCGTAGCCACGGTTTCCGTGCTCGTATGGCCACCAAAAATGGTCGTCAAGTTCTGGCCCGCCGTCGTGCGAAAGGCCGTTCTCGTCTGACTGTTTCTAAGTAATAAAAGCTAACCCGCTGAGTGGTTAAGCTAGCTTTTCCCAGGGAGTTACGTTTGTTAACTCCCACTCATTTCACTTTCGTCTTCCAGCAGCCACAACGGGCTGGCACGCCGCAAATCACCATCCTCGGCCGCCTGAACCAGCTGGGGCATCCCCGCATCGGTCTTACCGTCGCCAAAAAACACGTCAAACGCGCGCATGAACGCAATCGGATCAAACGCCTAACCCGCGAAAGCTTCCGTTTACGTCAGCACGAGTTACCGGCGATGGATTTTGTCGTGGTGGCCAAAAAAGGGATAGCGGATTTGGATAACCGCGCGCTGACGGAAGCTTTGGAAAAATTATGGCGTCGCCACTGTCGCCAGGCTCCCGCATCCTGATCGGGCTGGTGCGGGCTTACCAGCTCGTCATCAGTCCGCTGCTTGGGCCTCGTTGTCGCTTCCAGCCGACATGCTCTCATTACGCAATTGAGGCATTAAGCAGGTTTGGCATGATAAAAGGCAGTTGGTTAGCATTGAAACGCGTATTAAAATGCCACCCCTTGAACCCAGGTGGCGATGATCCCGTGCCGCCGAAACCCGACGATAACAGAGAACACTAACGATGGATTCGCAACGCAATCTTCTCCTCATCGCTCTGCTGTTCGTGTCTTTCATGATCTGGCAAGCCTGGCAAACGGACAACGCTCCGCAACCAGTCGCCCAGACCACGCAACAGACTTCGAACACTGCTACCGGTGATGCCGCAAGCTCAGCAGTTCCAGCCAGTGGTCAGGGTAAACTGATTACCGTTAATACTGACGTGCTGTCGCTGACCATCAACACCCGTGGTGGTGATATCGAGCAGGCTAAACTGTTGGCTTACCCGGACACTCTGGGTTCATCGACGCCATTCCAACTGCTGGAAACCACACCGTCATTTGTTTATCAGGCGCAAAGCGGCCTGACCGGCAGAAACGGCCCGGATAACCCGGCAAACGGCGAACGTCCTCTGTTCCAGGCGGCGCAGGACAGCTACACCCTGCCGGAAGGCCAGGAAGAGCTGCGCATTCCGCTGACCTTTACCGGTAAAGACGGCGCTATCTACACCAAGACTTTCGTGCTCAAGCGTAATCATTACGCGGTTGCTGTTGACTACAACGTCGACAACAAAGGCACCACCCCGCTGGAACTGACCCTGTTCGGCCAACTGAAGCAGACGACCGAGCTGCCTAAGCACCGTGACACCGGCAGCAACAACTTCGCTCTGCACACCTTCCGTGGCGCGGCGTACTCTTCCAGCGAAGACAAATATCAGAAGTATGCGTTCGATAAGGACGAAAACCTGAGTGTCACCACGCAGGGCGGTTGGGTTGCCATGCTGCAACAGTACTTCGCCACCGCATGGGTGCCAGCAACGCAAGGCAGCAACACCTTCTATACCGCCAAACCTGGCGATAACCTGTCCACCATTGGCTTCAAATCTACTCCGGTAGTGGTGCAGCCTGGTGCGCAGCAGCAGCTGAATGCCACCCTGTGGGTGGGTCCGGAACTGCAAGACCAGATGGCCCAACTGGCGCCGCACCTGGATCTGACCGTGGATTACGGTTGGTTGTGGTTCATCTCTCAGCCGCTGTTCAAATTGCTGAAGTTTATCCACGGCTTTATCGGTAACTGGGGCTTCTCAATTATCATCATCACCTTCATCGTGCGTGGCATCATGTACCCGCTGACCAAAGCGCAGTACACCTCGATGGCCAAAATGCGCATGCTGCAGCCAAAACTGCAGGCGATGCGTGAGCGTATCGGTGATGACAAACAGCGCATGAGCCAGGAAATGATGGCGCTGTACAAGTCTGAGAAAGTGAACCCGTTGGGTGGGTGTTTGCCGCTGGTTATCCAGATGCCAATCTTCCTGGCGCTGTACTACATGTTGATGGGCTCGGTTGAGCTGCGCCATGCGCCGTTCGCCCTGTGGATCCATGACCTGTCGGCGCAAGACCCGTACTACATCTTGCCAATCCTGATGGGCGTGACGATGTTCTTCATCCAGAAGATGTCGCCAACCACCGTCACTGACCCGATGCAGCAGAAAATCATGACCTTTATGCCGGTGATCTTCACAGTGTTCTTCCTGTGGTTCCCGTCAGGTCTGGTGCTGTACTACATCGTCAGTAACCTGGTGACCATCCTCCAGCAGCAGCTGATTTACCGCGGCCTGGAAAAACGTGGCCTGCACAGCCGCGACAAGAAAAAGACCTAAGGGTATTGTAGGGGTTCGGCGCGCTGAACCCTTGCAGCAAAAGATAAGAGGCGGTCATTAAGACCGCCTTTTTGCATATTGAATCGTCAGAGAGAATCACTATGAGCACCACCGATACCATCGTAGCCCAAGCCACCCCGCCGGGACGCGGCGGCGTCGGCATTTTGCGTATTTCCGGCCGTGGCGCCAAAGACGTAGCCCAGGCCCTGCTCGGCAAACTGCCGAAGCCGCGTTACGCCGATTACCTGCCGTTCCGTGATGCCGAAGGCGCCACTCTGGACCAGGGCATCGCGCTGTGGTTTCCTGGCCCGAACTCGTTTACCGGCGAAGACGTGCTGGAACTGCAAGGCCACGGCGGGCCGGTTATCCTCGATTTGCTGCTCAAACGCGTACTGGCGCTGCCCGGCGTGCGTATCGCCCGTCCCGGCGAATTTTCCGAGCGTGCCTTCCTTAATGACAAGCTGGATCTGGCGCAGGCCGAAGCGATTGCCGACCTGATCGACGCCAGTTCCGAGCAGGCGGCACGCTCTGCCATGAACTCGCTGCAGGGGGCGTTCTCCACCCGCATCAACCAGCTTGTGGAAGCACTTACTCACCTGCGAATCTATGTAGAAGCAGCGATAGACTTCCCGGATGAGGAAATCGACTTCCTGTCTGACGGTAAAATCGAGGCGCAGCTCAACGGAGTCATGGCCTCTCTTTCCAACGTACGCGCAGAAGCGCGTCAGGGCAGCCTGCTGCGCGAAGGGATGAAAGTGGTGATCGCCGGGCGTCCTAACGCCGGTAAATCCAGCCTGTTGAACGAACTGGCCGGTCGCGAAGCGGCTATCGTCACCGATATCGCCGGCACCACTCGCGACGTGCTGCGCGAGCATATTCACATCGACGGCATGCCTTTACACATCATCGACACCGCCGGCCTGCGCGAAGCCAGCGATGAAGTGGAGCGTATCGGTATCGAACGTGCGTGGAACGAGATCGAACAGGCCGACCGCGTGCTGTTTATGGTCGATGGCACCACCACCGCGGCAACCGAGCCGGCAGAGATTTGGCCGGAGTTTATGGCACGTCTGCCGCATCGTCTGCCGATCACCGTAGTACGTAACAAAGCCGACATCACCGGTGAACCCTTGGGCATGACAGAAGTAAATGGTCACTCACTTATTCGCCTGTCGGCGCGCACCGGTGAAGGTATCGACCTGCTGCGGGACCACCTGAAGCAGAGTATGGGCTTCACCAGCAATATGGAAGGCGGTTTCCTGGCACGTCGCCGCCACCTGCAGGCGCTTGAGCAAGCAGCCCAGCATCTGGTCGAGGGCAAAGAACAGTTAGTGAGCGCTTACGCGGGGGAGCTGCTGGCCGAAGAATTGCGACTGGCGCAGCAAGCGCTGAGTGAAATCACCGGCGAATTTACCTCAGATGACCTGCTGGGACGCATTTTCTCCAGCTTCTGCATCGGTAAATAAGCGGCGGTAACGTAACAAGCGACCTATTCACGGCCAGGACAAACCTTTGTTCTGGCCGTTTTTCTTTGCCCCGCTCTGCGCCTTGGCTCACAGAGCCGTCATAACTCCCTAGATATACTGGTGGGTCAGGGATCCTTCTCAGGAACGAGCAAAGATGGCATTAACCTTCAAGGTACTGCTGGAAAACCGCCGCGCCGCCAGCGCCAATCCGTCACTGCTGGCCAAGGCAGGCTTAAGCCTGCTGCTTCAGGATGAAACTGCCAGCGTTTTATTTGATACCGGCCCTGACGGCAGTTTCCTGCACAATGCGCGGCTGATGGGCGTAGATCTCTCCACAATAACCGCAACCGTGCTCTCTCATGGCCACTATGACCACTGCGGCGGCGTCACCTGGCTGCCTGACGGCAGCCGCATTATCTGCCATCCGCAGATCGGCGACGAACGCTATGCGGCGCTGAAGGTACTGGGCCACACCCGCAAAATCAAAAAACTCTCTTTGGATATCGATTACTCACGCCACCGCATGGAGTACAGCCGCAAACCACTGTCTATCAGCGATCGTTTTATGTGGTCAGGCGAAATCGCAGTACCCGCACCGCGCGCCTATGGAGTGATTGTCGGGGAAAATGCAGGAGTGGACTATGTCATCGACGAAGGCGTGCTGATTTATAAATCCGATCGCGGGCTGGTGATTATTACCGGTTGCGGGCATCGCGGGATCATTCACATCGTGCGTCACTGCCAGAAAATCACTGGGATCGATCGGATCCACGCTTTGATCGGCGGTTTTCATCTGCGCTGCGCGTCGCCGCGCACGCTATGGCGGGTAAGACATTTTCTTCATCAGCAAAAACCAGAGAAATTAATGGGGTGCCATTGCACCGGAACCTGGGGACGCCTGTGGTTACCGGAGGTGGTGTCACCCGCGACCGGAGACACTTTCGTGCTGGAATAAGACGTTAACAAGCCAGCTGGTTTTCGCTTCCTGCCACAGAATCTGGCAGGAAGAACCCCCGACAAACGCCTGCTTTCTCCTCCTTCTTGCCAAAATTCACCTAAGCTTATCTCAGCAATTTCCATCAAAGAGATAAGAAAAAATGAATGAACCACTGGATTTACTCGGCGTCGGCCTTGGCCCTTTCAACCTCAGCCTGGCGGCGTTGGCCTATGAAAGTGGTGCACTGAATTATGCCTTTCTCGATCGCAACGCCAGCTTCCGTTGGCATCCCGGCATGCTGCTCCCTTCCGCCTATATGCAGACCTATGTGTTGCAGGACCTGGTTACGGCGGTAACGCCTCGCAGCCAATTCTCCTTTATCAATTACCTGGTCGAGCAGAAAAAAATTTATCGTTTTCTGATTACCGAACAGCAAATTATCAGCCGCGAAGAGTTCTCCGACTATTTGAGCTGGGCCTGTAATAGATTAGAAGGGTTACAGTTTTCGCAGTCGGTTGAAAGCATCGATTTTGACGATGAAAAACAGCTGTTCAAAGTACGCACCCGCGACCAAACCCTGTGGGCGAAGAATATCTGTCTGGGCACCGGCCACGACCCCTGGCTGCCTGAGGAGTTTTATCCGGCGCTGGGCGAAAACTGCCTGCATGCCGCCGAAATCGGCCTGCGTAATCCGGATCTGACCGGTAAGCGGGTGGCGGTGATTGGCGGCGGCCAAAGCGGTGCCGATATTTTTCTGAACGCGCTGCGGGGGCACTGGGGCGAACCGGCACAGCTCGACTGGATTTCCCGTCGGCCCAATTTTCAGCCGCTGGACGAGTCTGCCTTCACCAATGAATATTTCACCCCGGAGTACGTCGATTATTTTTATACGCTGCCGCAGGATATCCGCGAGCGCGAACTCAAGACTCAGAAACTGCCGGCCGACGGTATTAGTAACCATACGCTACGTACTTTGTACCGGGAGCTTTATATGCGTTTCGATGTGATGCACCAGCCGCGCAACGTGCGCCTTTTGCCGCATCGCACTCTGCTGGCGATCGAGCCGACAGGCAAAGGGTTCCAATTGCGAACCCGACACGGCCTTGAAAATCGCCAGGAAGGATTCAATGCCGATGTCGTCATTTTAGCAACCGGTTATCGCCCTTCACTCCCTGCCTATTTAAAACCCCTGTTGCCACGCATTCCTTTCGACGACCAACAACACTTGCCGTTACTGCCCGATTTTAACCTCGAATGGCAGGGGCCAGAGCAGAATCGCATTTATGCAGTGAATGCCGGTATCCACAGCCACGGCAGCGCGGAAGGCGGGCTCAGCCTGATGGCCTGGCGCTCAGCACGCATTCTGAATCATCTGCTCGGTAAACCCCATTTTGATCTGGCACCAAACGCCTCACTGATCCAATGGTGGAGCGGCGCTGCCCCGGACGATGATATTACTCAAACAAATAAATAGGATAAAACGCATACTGTTTTTTGATGATAAATCCTCGACTTATGCTTAATCTAACTCCCCTGCGTTTTCAGCGACCCCTCTGGTATGGAGTGAATAATGGCGTGTCATTTTGCCCGATGGATCCCCACGTCCACCGCACTGGATACCCGGAGGCTCTCCGCCGAGGTCGTTGCTGCTACCACCGCTTTTTCCATTAAACGCCGCCAACGCTTTCTGCAGGGGCGCATCCTGCTCGCCGAAATGATGTTTTATCTCTACGGTCTGCCGACATTGCCCCCCATCGCTACCACACCTACCGGCCGTCCCTGTTTTGTCGACAACCACCTGCCCGATTTCAGCCTGGCCTACGCCAGCGATACGGTAGGGGTTTTGTTAAGCGATGAAGGCAGGGTGGGGCTGGATATTGAAGTCATGCGCGCACGGGGCGGGCAACAGAAAAGGCTGCAAGACCAATTTCAAACGCCGGCAGAAAGTGCCTGGATCAGTGCGCAATACGATCGGCTGGAGGCGGAAACGCAGCTGTGGAGCATCCGTCAAAGCGTGTTGAAAATTTCCGGTCTGGGTAACAGCGGGCAATCGTCGCTGCTGCTGCACCCTTTTTCCGGCCACCTGCGATCCAGCATCACCCCCCAGGTTCAGGTGATGAGCGATGCCGACGAATATCTGAGCTGGGCTTGCGCGCGCGAACCCAGCCTGGAACGTCTGGTATGCTGGCAGTATGAAGCCAATAAAGGCCTGCAGAAAAACGGCGAGATCTCTCCACGAGCACCGGCCAGTTCCACCCGCTTTATCAAACTGACCAGCCTGGCACTTCACCGCTGACATCGGCCGCTTACCCTGCGACGAACCCCTGAGATAAAACTTTCTTTAACGCATAAATTCCTGCATAAAACTGTAAAGTCAGCTAAATATTCAGCAATCATCTATTCTCTCCTGCAGCTTTGCCCTACTATCTCCTGATGTTCTAAGCTGAATCTGTTCATTCGAAAGGGAGAATCACCATGTCAGACCAAGCATTAAAAATCGTTACCCTGCTCGGCAGCCTGCGTAAAGGCTCGTACAACGCCATGGTCGCCAATGCCCTGCCGGGCCTTGCACCACAAGGCGTCACCATCGAAGCGCTTCCTTCAATCCGTGATATCCCGCTGTATGATGCCGATGTGCAACAGGAAGAAGGTTTCCCTGCTGCAGTGGAAGCGATCGCAGAGCAAATCCGTCAGGCGGACGGCGTTATCATCGTTACCCCGGAATATAACTACTCGGTGCCGGGCGGGTTAAAAAACGCCATCGACTGGCTGTCCCGCCTGCCAAACCAGCCGTTAGCCGGTAAACCCGTAGCCATTCAGACCAGCTCTATGGGGCCGATTGGCGGCGCGCGCTGCCAGTATCATCTGCGCCAGATCCTGGTATTTCTCGATGCCATGGTGATGAACAAACCGGAATTTATGGGCGGCGTGATCCAGAATAAAGTGGATGCTCAGGCTGGGGAGTTGATTGATCAGGGCACGCTGGACTTCCTGACCGGCCAGCTGTCCGCATTCAGTGATTATATTCGTCGACTGAAGTAAGATTATTTTACAGACGCCTTCGGCAGAAAATTGACTGAAGGCGTCATTCTTATGAGAGATCACTTTATAACCCATTAAAATTAAAGTCATAAAATTATGTATTTTCTCATTTTAGCCATATTACTGGCTTTCATCACCAGACCATTATCAGCCGCAGAAATGCGTTATCCCGCCGGAGAAGAGCCGATCGAGCTGCCGGTACATAGCCCTTTGAATGCCCAATACCCACGCACCGCCCAGGGCCAGGAAGACAAAAAGATCGCGGCCATGTCGCTGTACCTGACGCTGATGCGCGAAGACGGGCGGAACATATGGGCCCCCTATCAACTGGCGGCCTCTTCGGCGGAAAAGGGCCAAACCGAACTGGCGGAGCGCTATCTGCAGCTGAGTGCCGATCGCGGGTTGTGGTATTACTACAACCTGTTGGAGGACGACGCCTTCAATAGCATTCAGCACAGCAGGACCTATCAATCAATATTGGCGGTCACCAAAGCCCGCTACCTGCAACATGCGCATTGGTACGAAGGCAAAGCCAGCTACGCCATTCCTGAAGGCACACCGCCTGCCAGCGGCTGGCCAACGGTGGTGTACCTGCATACCTACGGCAAGAGCGCCGGTATCTCCCCCGAAGAGCGTTTGTTGTTTAGCGAGATGGGCGTGGCCTATGTTGAGATCAACGGTACCCAGATGCTGTCGGAGAACAGCTTCCGCTGGTCGAATTACAGTGACGAAAGCACCCAAAGCGCGATCCGGCGGGCTTTGCAACCGGCCGCAGAACTAAAACTCAACCCGCAGCAGGTCTACCTCACCGCCCGTGGGCAAGGAGCGCTGCACGCGGCCAATCTGCTGGCCAAATATCCCCAGCTATATGCCGGCGCGATGCTGATCGCCCCCAATGGTGAGATCAAGCAGGCCCAGCAATCGCTGGCGACCAATAAGCGCTTGGTGGTGGCGTATTACGATCGGCAAAACTTCAGCGATCAGGCGCTGGCGATGCATTTCGCCAATTTGTTCAGTGAGAATAACCAGGTAGAAACGCTGCATTTTTCTCAGGGAGAGAACCCTGACGGCGGCTGGCAGGCCCGTTTTAAACGACCTTTACAGTGGATGTTGCAGCAGGCGCCCGACGCAACGCCGGGTGCCTAAAAGATAACGGGGCCGACCAGCGTCGGCCCTTGCCGTATTAATGGCCGTCTACAAACACAATTTTCAGCACAAACAGCAGCGCCACCACCACCACGCATGGGCTGATTTCGCGCCAGCGACCGGTCCCCAGCTTCATCACGCAATAGGAAATAAAGCCGAGCGCAATGCCTTCGGTGATCGAGAAGCTGAATGGCATCATCACTGCCGTGACGAACGCCGGAACGGCTTCGGTCAGGTCATCCCACTTCACCCGCGCCAAACTTGATGTCATCAGCACGCCAACGTAGATCAGCGCGCCGGCTGCGGCATAAGCCGGCACCATACCCGCCAACGGCGAGAGGAAAATCACCAACAGGAACAGGATACCGGTTACCACAGCGGTCAGCCCGGTACGGCCGCCGACAGACACCCCGGCGGAGCTTTCAATATAGGCAGTAACCGAAGAAGTGCCGACAAAGGAACCGGCTACCGAGCTGATGCTGTCGACATACAGCGCCTGCTTCATGCGCGGGAACTTACCCTTGTCGTCAGTCAGCCCGGCCTTGTCGGTTACGCCAATCAAGGTACCAGAGGAGTCGAACAGGTTGACCAGCATAAAGGAGAAAATCACCCCGGCCAGGCCAATATTCAGCGCCCCGGCCAGATCAACCTGACCCACTACCGACGTGATGTTAGGAGGCATCGAGAATACGCCGCCGTATTTCACATCACCCAACGCCCAGCCGATCAGCGTAGTCACCACGATAGAAATCAGCACTGCCGCATGGAAGTTGCGTGAAGACAATACCGCGATGATAAAGAAGCCCAGCGCGCCCAGCAGCACGTTGTGCGAAGTCAGGCTGCCAATGGTCACCAGGGTGTCCGGGTTAGCCACCACGATACCGGCATTTTTCAGCCCCATCATGCCGATAAACAGACCGATACCGCTGGTAATGCCCACCCTCAGGCTCATCGGAATATTGGCAATCATCCAGTAGCGTACGCGGAAAATGGTCAGCAGCAATAAACCGACTGCCCCCCAGAAAATGGCACCCATGCCGATCTGCCATGAGATGCCCATTGCGCCGACCACCACAAATGCGAAGAACGCATTGAGGCCCATCGCCGGTGCCAGCGCTACCGGCAGGTTCGCCAGCAGGCCCATGAAAATGCTGCCGAAAGCGGCAATCAGACAGGTTGTCACGAACACCGCCTGCGTATCCATGCCCGCCGCGCCCAGGATTTGGGGGTTAACGAACACGATATACACCATGGTCAAAAAGGTAGTAATACCGGCAATCGTTTCCGTACGCGCCGTAGTGCCATGTTGCTTGAGTTTAAACACACGCCCAAGCAAGCCTTGCTCGACGTCAAGGCCAGATACTGGTTTGCTCATTATCAGAATTCCGAAGAGGGGAATGGACAGTCGCCAGCTATCCTATACCCAAAATAATTGGAGTCGCATCACGGCGGCAAGAACGCGAATCCCCAAGAGCTTACTCAAGTAAGTGACTGGGGTGAGCGTTCGCAGCCAACACAGATGCGGTTTCAAGTATGCCGGGTATATAACAAAAAGTCAGGGTTTTGATGCTGATCACAGGTTTTTTTCGCCGTCTTTACGGCTATAAACCCCAACAGGTTGTATTTGCTGATATTCATCGGAAAACCAGGATTCAGGAGTCGCAATCCTGCCTGATGCGGTTAAAGTGGCATTATCGCTGTTGACTCGAAGGACACTGACGCTGATGAACCAGATTGACTGTATTTTGTTTGATTGCGACGGCACGCTGGTGGACAGCGAAGTGCTGTGCAGCAAAGCCTATGTGCACATGTTTGCCCACTTCGGCATCCACCTGTCGCTGGACGACGTGTTCAGAAGATTCAAAGGAGTGAAGCTGTACGAAATTATCGAACAGGTTAATGCAGAACAGGGCACCACGCTGGCAAAGGAAGAGCTTGAACCGCTGTACCGCCAGGAAGTGGCCCGTTTGTTCGATAGCGAGCTGCAACAAATCGCCGGGGCGCGTGAACTGCTGGCGCAGGTGAAGGTGCCGATGTGCACCGTTTCCAATGGCCCGGTCAGCAAAATGCAACACTCGCTCGGCCTGACCGATATGCTGCACTATTTTGATGACCGGTTGTTCAGCGGCTATGACATCCAACGCTGGAAGCCGGATCCGGCCATTGTGTTCCACGCCGCCGAAAAAATGCAGGTGCCGGTGGAGCGCTGCATCCTGGTGGACGATTCCGCCGCCGGAGCACAGGCAGGGATCGCCGCCGGGATCCCGGTGTTTTACTTCTGCGCCGATCCGCACAATAAACCTATCGATCACCCCTTGGTCACCGCATTCGATAATCTGGCGCAATTGCCGGCGCTCTGGCGTGAACGCGGCTGGCAGCTGACTAACTAGCCGGCAACGGCGGTTTGTTGCGCCACCAGCGCCATGACCGTTTTACAGCCCGGGTCTGCGGGCTGTAGCGGCGATTGATCGCATTGGCCAGCAGATCCAACGCCAGGCAGAACACGAAGTACACCAACGCGATAAACAGGAATACCTCCATCGGATACACCATGCTGCGGTTGTTGACCTGTGTCGCCAGAAAGGTCAGCTCACTGACACCAACGATATAGGCCAGGGAGGTGTCCTTGATCAGCGAAATCCACTGGTTGATAAACGACGGCACCATCATGCGCAGCGCCTGCGGCAGCACTATCAACCACAGCGTTTGCCAGCGGGTCAGCCCCAACGATAACCCGGCCTGCCACTGCCCCGGCCCGATGGCGGCAATGCCGGCTTTCACCGCATGCGCCAGATAGGCGGAGGCGATCAACGCCAGAGCGCAAACCACCGTGGTAATTTCAGGAATATCTACGCCAAAAACGATGGGCAGCAGGAAATAGGTCCAGAAAATCAGCATGATCACCGGAATTGCGCGGAAAAAGCCCAAAATCGCCGCCAACAGCCCGGCCACCACACCGCGTGACATCGCCAATGCCACCCCCAACAGCGTGCCGAGAATAGCCGAAGCCACCCCCGCCATCAGGCTGATAGCCAGTGTCAGCGCCGCGCCCCCCAGCGGCCCATCCGGCCAGGTGCCCCACAGCAGATATCCCAGGTTGTCGTAAATGATGCTGAAATCCATCTTAATGTCCTCCCAGCGGTTTACGCTGCTGCCGCCACATGCCCCAACCTTCTAATAGCGCAATGATGGCGATATACAACACCGTCGCCACGCCAAAGGCCTGGAAGGTGCGTAGCGTCTCGGTTTCTACCTGACGCGAAGCATAGGAAAGTTCAGCGACGCCGATCGCCATGGTCAGCGAGGAGTTTTTTATTACGTTCATGTATTGGCCCAGTAGCGGCGGCATGGCAATTTTAAGCGCCTGCGGCAGCACCACATAGCGCATGGCCTGCCATCCGGTCAGCCCCAGCGCGTTGGCGGCGTACTTTTGTCCGCTGGCGACACCACGGATGCCGGAGCGGATCTCTTCAGCGATAAAAGCAGTGGAGTAAAGCGTCAGGCCGAAGAAACCGGCCAGAAATTCAAATGAGGGCCACTCAAGCAGGCCGATGTGGTGTGGCGTATTCAGCCACTGCATGGCGGCAGACGGCAAAATCTGCCCGGCGGCGAAATACCAGAAGAACAGCTGCACCAGCAGCGGCGTATTGCGAAACAATGAGCTGTAACCGACCGCCAGCCAGCGCAGCACCCTCAGGCGGCTGTCACGCATCGCCGTCAGTAAAAAACCCAACAGCGTGGCTGCCAGGCTCGCACAGGCGGAAAGCCACAGCGTCAGCAGGAAGCCATCCCATAACCAGCTCAGATACTGCGGCGCCAGCAGCCAGTCTGAGAGTTGTTGCAGATTCATGCCTAATCCTTGTTTTGCACCATGCGCCAAGGGCGCAGCAAGCTGCGCCCCTCCGTTCTGACTTCACGACCCCGCAGAATCAGGCCTTAGGCTGCTGATCCAGGGGTGCGATGGTGAAATCGCCGCGCGGTTGAGCCGTTTTGGTTTCCGGCCCGAACCAGCGATTGTAGATTTTCACCGCTTCGCCGTCCTTTTCCAGTTTGATCAGCGTGTCGTTAACGCTGGCGGTCAGGCGATCTTCGCCTTTGGGAATGCCGACTCCCTGGTACTCTTTGGTAATGCTGAACGGCGAGATCTCGAAGTCAGCTTTCTGGGCGGCCGGCAGGTTGCCGAGCAGGCCCACCAGCTTGGCGTCATCCTGGGTGATCGCCTGCACGTTACCGTTACGCAGCGCCACGAACGCCAGCGGGGTATCGTCGTAAGAGATCACTTTCGCCGTCGGATAATGTTCACGCAGGGTAATTTCCTGCACCGTGCCTTTGTCCGCGCCAATGCGCAGCTTTTTGATGTCTTCCGGGGTTTTCAGCACGCCTTTATGGGCGATAAATTTCTGGCCGGTGGCGAAATACGGCACGCTGAAGTTCACTTCCTTGGCGCGCTCGTCGGTAATGGTGAAGTTAGCGGCAATCAGGTCGACCTTTTTCGAGACCAGCAAAGGAATACGGTTGGCCGGGTTGGTGGCTCGCAGCTCAACCTTCACGCCCAGCGCTTTGCCGATCGCATCGGCGACATCCACATCGTAACCCACCAGCTTTTTGCTTTGCGGGTCGATATAACCGAACGGCGGATTGCTGTCGAACACCGCGATACGCACTACGCCGGCTTTCTTGATGTCGTCGAGTTTGTCCGCATGCGCGGCACCGGTGGCGAGGCTGGTCAGGCTGGCTAATAAGGTTAAGGCCAAAGCGCGATGTTTCATGGGGAGCTCCTAAGGGTTGATGTCCTGCTGGCTGCTAAGCTAGCAAGACCCACTTAGGTCAGGAAATAATATAAAAAGCTATATTTATAACCTTTTTGTCTTTAAGGGTTTTAAACAGCATAAAGGCGCAGTTTTCTGCGCCTTCAGGGGTAACTCTCGGGGGAAATTACTCTTTTTTATCGTCTTTTCCGTCGGATGACAGCAGCTTTTCCAGCGCGTCGCCACCGATATGACGGAAGTCCTGACCTTTGACGAAATAGAAGATAAATTCGCAAATGTTCTGGCAGCGGTCACCGATACGCTCGATCGAACGGGCACAGAATAACGCGGTCAGCACGCTTGGGATAGTACGCGTATCTTCCATCATGTAGGTCATCAACTGGCGTACGATGCCCTCATATTCCTGATCGACCTTCCGGTCTTCGCGGTAAATGCGGATAGCTTCATCTAAATCCATGCGCGCGAAGGCGTCCAGCACGTCGTGCAGCATCTGCACGGTATGGCGACCAAGCGACTCCAGGCTGACCAGCAGTGGCTGGTGCTGGTGCGAGAATTTCTCCAGCGCGGTGCGGCAAATCTTGTCCGCCACGTCGCCGATGCGTTCCAGCTCGGAAATGGTTTTGATGATCGCCATCACCAGACGCAGGTCGCTGGCGGTCGGCTGGCGTTTGGCGATGATCCGTACGCAGGCTTCGTCAATCGCCACTTCCATCATATTGACCTTGGCGTCGCCTTCGATCACGCGCTTGGCCAATTCACCGTCCTGATTGTGCATCGCGGTGATAGCGTCGGTCAGTTGCTGTTCCACCAGCCCGCCCATGGTCAATACCTGGGTGCGGATATGCTCCAGTTCTGCGTTGAACTGGCCGGAAATGTGCTTATTTAAATTCAGGTTATCCATGATGCATCCTATCAACCATAACGGCCGGTGATGTAGTCTTCGGTCTGTTTTTTCTGTGGCGCGGTGAACAGGTTATCAGTATCACTGAACTCGATCAGTTCGCCCAGATACATAAATGCCGTGGAGTCGGAGCAACGCGCGGCCTGCTGCATGTTGTGGGTTACGATCACCACGGTGTAGTCAGACTTCAGTTCGCTGATCAGCTCTTCAATCTTACCGGTGGAAATCGGATCCAGCGCCGAGCAAGGTTCGTCCAGCAATAACACGTCCGGACGAATGGCAATGCCGCGGGCGATGCACAGACGTTGCTGCTGGCCACCCGACAGGCTGTAACCGCTCTGGTGCAGCTTGTCCTTGGTTTCGTTCCACAGCGCCGCCTTGGTCAAGGCCCACTGCACACGCTCATCCATGTCGGCACGTGACAGCTTTTCAAACAGGCGCACACCGAAGGCGATATTGTCGTAAATCGACATCGGGAACGGCGTCGGCTTCTGGAACACCATGCCGACCTTGGCACGCAGCAGTGCGATATCCGAGTTGTCGGTCAGAATGTTCTGCCCATCCAGCAGAATGCCACCTTCGGCACGCTGCTCGGGGTACAGCTGATACATTTTGTTGAAGGTGCGCAGCAGGGTAGATTTGCCGCAGCCGGACGGGCCGATAAACGCGGTAACCTTGTTCTTGGCGATATCCAGCGTGATGTTTTTCAGCGCATGGAATTTGCCATAGTAGAAGTTCAGATCGCGTACCTGAATTTTGCTGCTGGAAGCGTCAGTAACCATACTCATCAAGACTTCTCTCTTTTCATCAGCGCCGCCACGGCAGCGCTCAAAATTTTATGAATGCTTTTTCTTGGCGAAAACCACACGCGCCAGGATATTCAGTAGCAGTACGCACAGGGTTATCAACAGCACCCCGGCCCAGGCCAGCTCTTGCCATTCGGCGAACGGGCTCATGGCGAATTTGAAAATGGTCACCGGCAGGTTGGCGATCGGCTGCATCAGGTCGGTGCTCCAGAACTGATTCGACAGCGAGGTAAACAGCAACGGTGCGGTTTCCCCTGCGATACGCGCAATCGCCAGCAGCACGCCGGTGATGATGCCGGAGACCGAGGCTTTCAACGTGATGGCGGAAATCATGCGCCATTTCGGCGTGCCCAGCGCATAAGCGGCTTCGCGCAGCGTATCCGGCACCAGCTTCAGCATATTCTCGGTGGTACGGATCACGATCGGTACCTGCAACAGCGCCAACGCGATGATCCCGGCCCAACCGGAGAAGTGTTCCATCTTCGCCACCACGATGGTGTACACGAACAGGCCCACAACAATCGACGGTGCCGATAACAGAATGTCGTTAATAAAACGGATGACTTCCGCCAGCCAGGATTTACGGCCATATTCCGCCAGGTAAATCCCCGCCATGATGCCCAGCGGCGTACCGAACACGGTAGCCCACAGGATCAACAGGCCGCTACCGGCGATGGCGTTTGCCAGGCCACCGCCCGCGGTATTCGGCGGAGGAGTCATTTCGGTGAACAGCGCCAGCGACATGCCGTCGATGCCCTTGGTCACGGTGGAGAACAGGATCCACACCAGCCAGAACAGGCCAAACACCATGGTCGCCATCGACAGGAACAGCGCCAGTCGGTTCTTCTGGCGGCGCCAGGCCTGCATTTTGCGGCGGCTTTCCAGCAGCGCTACGCTATTTTGCATATCCATAGTCGTCACGTTAGCGTCCCTCACTCTTTGCCAGGCGCATCACCATCAGCTTCGACAGCGCCAGCACGATAAAGGTGATAACAAACAGAATCAGCCCCAACTCCATCAACGCGGCGGTGTGCACGCCCGACTCCGCTTCGGCGAATTCGTTGGCCAGTGCAGAGGTGATGCTGTTGCCCGGCATATACAGTGAAGCGCTGTCGAGCTGGTAGGTGTTACCGATGATGAAGGTCACCGCCATGGTTTCCCCCAGCGCACGGCCCAAGCCGAGCATTACACCGCCAATCACGCCATTCTTGGTAAACGGCAATACGATGCGCCAAATCACTTCCCAGGTGGTGCAGCCGATGCCATAGGCCGACTCTTTCATCATCACCGGGGTTTGTTCGAACACGTCGCGCATTACGGCGGCGATATAAGGAATAATCATAATCGCCAGGATCACCCCGGCAGCCAGAATACCGATACCGAACGCCGGGCCAGAGAACAGCTCACCGACAATCGGAATGCCGGACAGCACCTCGCCAACCGGGGTCTGGAAATATTCGGCAAACAGCGGGGCGAACACGAACAGGCCCCACATGCCATAAACGATACTCGGGATCGCGGCCAGCAGCTCAATGGCGATACCCAGCGGGCGCCTCAGCCAGTTTGGTGCCAGCTCGGTCAGGAACAGCGCAATGCCGAAGCTGACGGGTACGGCGATAATCAATGCGATCAGCGAGGTGACGACGGTGCCGTAGATCGGTACCAGGGCGCCAAACTGCTCAGCAGGCGCGTCCCATTCTTTGGTCCACAGGAAGGAGAAACCGAATTTCTGTATGCTCGGCCAGGAGGCGAAGATCAGCGAAACAATAATGCCGCCCAGCAACAATAGGGTAATCAGCGCCGCCAGTTTAACCAGCGCGCTGAAGATGACGTCACCATTTTTACTCGGTGCTTTAATGGTCGGCTTGTACTCAGCCATAGATCACTCTCTGTGTTAACCCTGGCAGGCCCAACCTGAATTGAGCCCTGAAAAACTGAGTGGGGCGCGCCGAATCACGCGCCCCTGCGTTGTTAGTACAGCGCTTTACCGGAACTGTCTTTTACGTTGGTTTTCCATGCTGCACGCACCTGCTCGATAACTTCGTTCGGCAGCGTGGCGTAATCCAGGTCGTTAGCCTGCTTGGCGCCGGTTTTATACGCCCAGTCAAAGAACTTCAGAACTTCGGTGCCCTGAGCCGGGTTTTTCTGCTCTTTGTGCACCAGGATGAAGGTGGTGGAGGTAATTGGCCAGGCGTTGTCACCTTTCTGGTTAGTCAGGTCCTGGGCGAAGGTTTTGCTCCAGTCAACGCCTTTAGCGGCGGCGCTGAAGCTCTCTTCTGTTGGGCTAACCGCTTTGCCGTCGGCAGAAATCAGCTTGGTGTAAGCCAGGTTGTTTTGTTTGGCATACGCGTATTCAACGTAACCGATGGAGCCTGGCAGACGCTGTACGAATGCGGCGATGCCGTCATTGCCCTTGCCGCCCAGACCGGTTGGCCAGTTAACGGTAGAACCTGCACCGATTTTCTCTTTCCACTGCGCGTTGGCTTTAGACAGATAGCTGGTGAACACGAAAGAGGTGCCTGAACCGTCCGCGCGACGAACAACCGCAATGTTCTGATCCGGCAGCTTGACGCCTGGGTTCAGCTTGGTGATCGCCGGGTCGTTCCATTTTTTCACGTTGCCCAGGTAGATATCACCCAGGGTTTTCCCATCCAGGGTCAGCTCACCGGATTTGATGCCCGGGATGTTAACGGCCAGCACCACGCCACCGATCACGGTAGGGAACTGGAACAGGCCATCGGCCGCCAGCTTGTCATCACTCAAAGGTGCATCGGAGGCACCAAAGTCAACGGTATTGGCGACGATTTGCTTCACGCCACCAGAAGAGCCGATGCCCTGATAGTTAACTTTGTTGCCGGTTTCTTTCTGATAAGAATCTGCCCACTTGGCATAAACCGGAGCGGGGAATGTCGCACCTGCACCGGTCAGGCTAGCAGCAGCGAACGCGGACACGGCGGTCAGGGAGAAAGTCGCTGCCACAATACTGGCGACGGTGGTACGCATCAGTTTCATAATCCCTCCTAATGGGATATTCAAAAATCGACTTTGAGTCGTTTTCATCAGAGTAAGTATTGCTGCAGGAGGGAAAATAGGACAGTTTGGTGACAGTAAAATGTACGAAATATGACAGTTATATTACAGTGAGAACACGAATGTGATTACTCTATAAAAATCAAACCATTAAACATAAAACCACTCAGTAATTAATCAATAAAAAAACCCTTTCCATCGCCGCTATCCGTTTGAATATGACAACTTTTATCTCCGCTGTAGCACTCTTGTCATATTTGATCCCGTAATGAAAAAAGCCGGCACAGTGGCCGGCTTTTAGAGATTAACAGCAGCGGATTACTCTACGGTGACAGACTTAGCCAGGTTACGCGGCTGGTCAACATCGGTACCTTTGATCAACGCCACATGGTAAGACAGCAGCTGCAACGGCACGGTGTAGAAGATAGGGGCCACGATTTCTTCTACGTGCGGCAATGGAATGATGGTCATGCCTTCGCTGCTGACGAAACCGGCATCCTGATCGGCGAACACATACAGCTGGCCACCGCGCGCGCGAACTTCTTCGATGTTGGATTTCAGTTTTTCCAACAGTTCGTTGTTCGGCGCCACCACGATCACCGGCATATCGGCATCGATCAACGCCAGCGGGCCGTGCTTCAATTCACCGGCCGCATAGGCTTCCGCGTGAATGTAGGAGATCTCTTTCAGCTTCAGTGCACCCTCCATGGCGATCGGATACTGATCGCCACGGCCGAGGAACAGCGCGTGATGCTTGTCGGAGAACCCCTCCGCCAGCGCTTCAATGCTTTTGTCCAGCGACAGCATCTGTTCGATACGCGCCGGCAACGCCTGCAGGCCGTGTACGATTTCATGCTCAACGCTTTCCGCCATGCCTTTCAGTCGGCCCAAACGCGCCACCAGCATCAACAACACCGCCAACTGGGTGGTGAAGGCCTTGGTAGAGGCCACGCCAATTTCGGTCCCGGCCTTGGTCATCAGCGCCAAATCGGATTCACGCACCAGCGAAGAACCGGCCACGTTACACACCGCCAACGAACCGAGGTAGCCCAATTCCTTCGACAGGCGCAGCGCCGCCAGGGTATCGGCGGTTTCGCCGGACTGTGACAGCGTGATGATCAGGCTGCCCGGACGCACGGCAGATTTGCGGTAACGGAATTCAGACGCGATCTCGACGTCGCAAGGCACACCGGCCAGAGATTCGAACCAATAGCGAGCAACCATGCCAGAGTGGTATGACGTACCGCAGGCAATGATCTGCACATGCTGCACCTTCGCCAGCAGCTCATCGGCGCGCGGTCCCAGCTCGCTCAGGTTGATTTGGCCATGGCTGAAACGCCCTTCCAGGGTGTTTTTCAGCGCCAGCGGCTGTTCGTAAATCTCTTTTTGCATGTAATGGCGGTAAGCGCCTTTATCACCGGCGTCGTATTGCACTTGAGATTCAATCTCAGGGCGTTCAACGGCGTTACCCTGTTTGTCGAAAATGTTGACGGTGCGGCGGGTCATTTCCACCACGTCGCCTTCTTCCAGGAAGATAAAGCGACGGGTCACCGGCAGCAGCGCCAATTGGTCGGATGCCAGGAAGTTTTCACCCACGCCGCGGCCGATCACCAGCGGGCTGCCGGAACGCGCTGCCACCAGCACGCTCGGGTCGCGGCTATCCATTACCACGGTGCCGTAGGCGCCACGCAGCTGTGGGATCACGCGCTGCACCACTTCCAGCAAGCTGCCGCCCTGGCGCTGTTCCCAATGCACCAGGTGAGCAATCACCTCGGTATCGGTCTCGGAGCTGAAGTGATAGCCCCGTTCGATCAGCAATTCACGCAGCGGTTCGTGGTTTTCGATGATGCCGTTATGCACCACGGTAATGTAATCAGAAACATGCGGGTGCGCATTCGCTTCGGTAGGTTCACCGTGCGTTGCCCAGCGGGTGTGAGCAATACCGGTGCCGCCGTGCAAGGGATGTTGTTCCGCGGCTTCGGCCAGTTTATTGACCTTGCCCACGCGGCGTAAACGGTTCACGTTGCCTTCCGCATCCACCACTGCCAAACCGGCTGAGTCATAGCCACGGTACTCAAGGCGGCGTAAACCTTCCAACAGGATCTCTGCAATATCACGTTGCGCTACTGCGCCTACAATTCCACACATCAGTTGTATTCCTAATTAAACGCCTTTCGGGGCGCTTTCGATGTCTTGACCTGATTTTGCCGGTTTTTACCGTGCGTCCCCGAGCCTGTAGAGAATGGGGATTATTATGTTTTGTATTGGGCTCTACATTGGAGCGCAATACAAAACATATTCTTTCTACTACATGCTGCCGCCCAATAGATTTCGAGTTGCAGCTAGGCGGCAAATGTCAGGATCCCCAGGAGCTTACTCAAGTAAGTGACTGGGGTTCTGGCATGAAGCCAACAACGCTGCAGCTCGAAAGATGAAGGGCTATCTCTTTTTCACCGGACGCTGCCAACCCTGGATGTGCACCTGCTTAACGCGGCTCAGCACCAGTTCGTCCTCGCCGATATCACGGGTAACCGTAGTGCCAGCGGCGATGGTAGAGCCTTTGCCGACGGAGACCGGTGCCACCAGTTGGGTATCGGAACCAACAAACACGCCGTCGCCAATAATGGTTTTATGCTTGTTGGCGCCATCATAGTTACAGGTGATAGTACCGGCGCCGATATTCACATCGTCACCAATCTCGGCATCGCCCAGGTAGCTCAGATGGCCCGCCTTGGAACCTTTGCCCAAGCGTGCTTTTTTCATTTCGACGAAGTTGCCGACATGGGCGCCTACCGCCAGCTCTGCACCCGGACGAAGACGGGCGAATGGCCCCACGGTGCATTCCGCTGCCAGCACCGCATCTTCCAATACGCTATACGGGCTGATCTCGCAGTCGTCGCCAATTACGCAGTTTTTCAGTACGCAGCCGGCACCGATTTTCACGCGGTCGCCCAGCTTGACCGAACCTTCAATAATCACGTTGGCATCAATAGAGATGTCGCGACCGTGTACAAGTTCCCCACGCAGATCAAAACGCGCCGGATCCAACAGCATTACGCCGGCCAGCAGCAACTTTTCAGATTGTTCTGCCTGATAAATGCGCTCAAGTCGCGACAGCTGCAGGCGGTTATTCACGCCTTCCACTTCACTCAGGCGAGATGGATGGACCGCCTCAATTTTCTTGCCGTCGGCATGTGCCAACGCGATGATATCGGTGATATAGAACTCACCCTGCGCGTTGTCGTTGTTCAGCATCCCCAGCCAGCGCTTCAGATCGCGCCCGTTGGCCACCAGGATACCGGTATTGATTTCATTGATCTGACGCTGGGCTTCGCTGGCATCCTTGTGCTCAACAATTCCCACCACCGTATCCTTCTCGCGCACGATACGACCGTAACCGCTTGGATCAGCCAGTTTTACGGTCAGCAGACCAATACCGCCCTGTGGCTTCGCCGCCAGCAGGCGCTGCAGGGTATCGACAGAGATCAGCGGAACGTCACCGTACAGCATCAGCACGTCTTCATCATCGGCAAAATGCGGTGCAGCCTGCTGCATGGCGTGGCCGGTCCCCAACTGCTCGGCCTGCAGCACCCAGTTCAGCGCACTGTCGGTCAGGGTCTTTTTCAGCAACTCACCGCCGTGGCCGTAGACCAAATGGACGTTTTGCGCGCCCAGTTTCATCGCGGCATCAATGACGTGCTGCACCATCGGCTTACCAGCCAATGGATGTAACACCTTGGGAAGATCGGAATACATGCGTGTTCCCTTGCCCGCGGCGAGGATCACCACACTCATTGCGCTGTTCGACATAAGCAACCTGATAACTCCATTTTGATAGACGAAAGTAGAACTCTTTAGTGACGATATTACTACATATTTCTCTGCACGAACCCGGCGCATGCCATGGGGCACTAGGCGCGCCACAGCTAACACTCAGGCAAGCTCAGCCTGGGTGGAACTGTCGGCGATCGGAGACATTTTTAGCCTCTCTCGAGGGTTATACATCACAATGCCCACCGGGTTGAAACGCTTATTTTAAAGCAAAAAAAAAGCGACCAAATAGGCCGCTTTCTTAATTTTGGTTGCGTTATGCACGCGCCAAAATGTTACATCGCTCTTCTGGTGAGCTCGATAACGCGCAGTTTTGCGATCGCTTTCGCCAGTTCCGCAGATGCCTGAGCATAGTCGACATCGCCATGAGAGCTACGGATGTGCTCTTCAGCTTTACGCTTAGCTTCCAGCGCTCTCGCTTCGTCGAGGTCCGTTCCACGGATGGCAGTGTCCGCCAACACGGTGACCACGCTCGGCTGTACCTCAAGGATACCGCCGGACAGGTAGATGAACTCTTCTTCACCGTGCTGTTTAACAATACGCACCATGCCAGGCTTGATGGCAGTCAGCAGCGGCGCATGGCCAGGGAAAATCCCCAGTTCGCCTTCGCTACCTGTCACCTGGATCTTTTGCACCAGGCCGGAAAACATATGTTTTTCCGCGCTGACTACATCCAGATGGTAAGTCATAGCCATATCACCCTCCTCTCAAGGCGTTACAGTTTCTTGGCTTTTTCCACTGCTTCTTCAATGGCGCCAACCATGTAGAACGCTTGTTCAGGCAGGTGGTCATAGTCGCCGTCCATAATGCCTTTGAAACCACGAATGGTGTCTTTCAGCGATACGAACTTGCCCGGAGAACCGGTGAAGACTTCTGCCACGAAGAACGGCTGAGACAGGAAGCGTTGGATTTTACGCGCACGGGATACGACCAGTTTGTCATCTTCTGACAGCTCGTCCATACCCAGGATTGCGATGATATCTTTCAGTTCCTGGTAGCGTTGCAGAATAGACTGCACGCCACGCGCTACATCGTAGTGCTCCTGGCCAACTACCAGCGGATCCAGCTGACGGCTGGTGGAATCCAGCGGGTCAACGGCCGGGTAGATACCCAGAGAAGCGATATTACGGCTCAGTACCACGGTTGCATCCAAGTGAGCAAAGGTGGTGGCTGGTGACGGGTCAGTCAAGTCATCCGCAGGAACGTAAACGGCCTGTACGGAAGTGATAGAACCGGTCTTGGTAGAGGTGATACGTTCTTGCAGAACGCCCATCTCTTCCGCCAGCGTTGGCTGATAACCTACCGCAGATGGCATACGGCCCAGAAGTGCGGACACTTCGGTACCGGCCAGGGTATAACGGTAAATGTTATCAACGAACAGCAGAACGTCGCGGCCTTCGTCACGGAATTTCTCCGCCATGGTCAGACCGGTCAGAGCAACGCGCAGACGGTTACCCGGTGGCTCGTTCATCTGGCCGTAAACCAGGGATACTTTGTCCAGTACGTTGGAGTCGTTCATTTCGTGGTAGAAGTCGTTACCCTCACGAGTACGCTCACCCACGCCTGCAAACACGGAATAACCGGAGTGCTCGATCGCGATGTTACGGATCAGCTCCATCATGTTTACGGTTTTACCCACACCAGCACCACCGAACAGACCAACTTTACCGCCCTTAGCGAACGGACAAATCAGGTCCATAACCTTAATACCGGTTTCCAGCAGATCCTGGGAGTTGGACAAATCTTCGTAGCTTGGCGCCGGACGGTGAATCGCCCAACGTTCTTCTTCGCCGATGTCGCCTTTCATGTCGATTGGTTCACCCAATACGTTCATGATACGGCCCAGGGTAGCTTTACCTACCGGTACTTCAATTGGGTGTTCCAGATCGTTCACTTTCAGACCGCGGCGCAGACCATCTGAGGTCCCCATCGCGATACAGCGAACTACGCCACCGCCCAACTGCTGCTGAACTTCCAGCACCAGCTTCTCGGTACCGTTTTCTACCTCAAGAGCATTGTACACTTTTGGTACGGCATCCTGAGGGAACTCGACGTCCACTACGGCGCCGATTACCTGGATAATCTTTCCAGTAGCCATCTTGAATCCTCTACGTAATTCGTAAACCTAGCTTAAACCGCGGAGGCTCCCGAAACGATCTCGGTGAGTTCCTGAGTGATGCTGGCCTGACGAGCCTTGTTGTATACCAACTGCAGCTCTTTGATCAGGCTACCGCCGTTATCGGTTGCGGCTTTCATCGCTACCATTCGTGCGGCCTGCTCGCTGGCCAGGTTTTCCACGACGCCCTGATAAACTTGCGATTCCACATAGCGGCGCAGCAAGGTATCAAGCAGCACTTTTGGATCGGGTTCATACAGGTAATCCCAAGATTTTTTCTTCAGCTCACCGTCATCGGAAGGCGGCAACGGCAGCAGCTGAATAATCTGTGGTTCCTGGGACATCGTATTGATAAATTTGTTGCTGACAATGTACAGCTTGTCCAAACGACCTTCGTCGTAGGCTTGCAGCATCACTTTCACCGGACCGATCAGTTCCGACAGGGAAGGTTTATCCCCCATGCCGGTAACCTGGGCAACCACGTTGCCGCCCACGGAACCAAAGAAAGAGGCCGCTTTAGAGCCAATCAGCGCCAAATCAACTTCAACGCCTTTTTCGGACCAGCCTTTCATCTCTGCCAACAGACGCTTGAACAGGTTGATGTTCAAGCCGCCACAGAGACCACGGTCAGTAGACACCACCAGATACCCGACGCGCTTAACGTCACGCTCATCCAGGTACGGGTGCTTATATTCCAGATTACCCAACGCAAGGTGACCAATCACTTTGCGCATGGTCTCTGCATAAGGACGGCTGGCCGCCATGCGTTCCTGCGATTTACGCATTTTGGAGGCGGCGACCATTTCCATCGCTTTAGTGATCTTTTGCGTGTTTTGCACGCTCGCGATCTTACTACGTATCTCTTTTGCGCCGGCCATCTCTGCTTCTCCTCATTGCCAGACGGCCTGCTGTCTTTCAACTGCAGGCCGCTGAGCGTTACCAGGACTGGGTTTTCTTGAAGGTCTCGAGGACGGCTTTCAGTTTGCCCTCGATCTCATCGTTGAAATTGCCAGTTTGGTTGATGTGGTTCAGCAACTCGGCATGCTCGCGGTCTGCGTAAGCAACCAGCGCGGCTTCGAAGCTCACGACTTTCGCGACTTCAACGTCGTTCAGGTAGCCACGTTCTGCGGCAAACAGCACCAGAGACTGTTGTGCGACGGACATCGGCGCATACTGTTTCTGTTTCAGCAGCTCGGTCACTTTCTGACCGTGGCTCAACTGTTTGCGGGTCGCATCATCCAGATCGGAAGCGAACTGAGAGAACGCAGCCAGTTCACGGTACTGTGCCAGCGCGGTACGAATACCACCGGACAGTTTTTTCATGATCTTGGTTTGCGCTGCACCGCCCACACGGGATACGGAGATACCCGGGTTAACCGCCGGACGAATACCGGAGTTAAACAGGTTGGATTCCAGGAAGATCTGACCATCGGTAATCGAGATTACGTTGGTCGGAACGAACGCGGAAACGTCACCTGCCTGGGTTTCAATGATCGGCAGAGCGGTCAGTGAACCGGTTTGGCCTTTGACTTCACCTTTGGTGAAGGCTTCAACGTAGTCGGCGTTAACACGCGCAGCACGCTCCAGCAAACGGGAGTGGAGGTAGAATACGTCGCCTGGGTAAGCTTCACGACCTGGTGGACGACGAAGCAGCAGGGAAATCTGACGGTAAGCAACGGCCTGTTTGGACAGGTCATCATAAACGATCAGTGCATCTTCACCGCGGTCACGGAAGTATTCGCCCATCGCACAACCGGCGTATGGCGCCAGGTATTGCAGTGCAGCAGATTCAGACGCGGTAGCAACCACAACGATGGTGTTTGCCAGTGCGCCGTGCTCTTCCAGCTTGCGCACCACGTTAGCGATGGTAGACGCTTTCTGGCCGATAGCCACGTAAACACATTTGATGCCGGAGTCGCGTTGGTTGATGATCGCATCGATAGCCAGAGCGGTTTTACCGGTCTGACGGTCACCGATCACCAGCTCACGCTGGCCACGGCCGATTGGGATCATGGCGTCGACAGATTTGTAGCCAGTTTGAACCGGCTGATCTACGGACTGACGCTCGATAACACCAGGGGCGATAGCTTCAACCGGGGAGAAACCGTCGTTATCAACCGGGCCTTTACCGTCGATAGGTGCACCCAGGGTGTTAACTACACGGCCCAGCAGGCCACGGCCAACCGGAACTTCCAGAATACGGCCGGTACATTTTACCTTCATGCCTTCGGCCAGATCCGAGTACGGACCCATAACCACGGCACCTACGGAGTCACGCTCCAGGTTCAATGCGATTGCGTAACGGTTGCCTGGCAGTGCGATCATTTCGCCCTGCATAACTTCGGCCAGACCGTGTACGCGGATGATCCCGTCGCTGACGGAAACAATAGTACCTTCATTGTGAGCTTCGCTCACCACATTGAACTGAGCAATGCGCTGCTTGATCAGTTCGCTGATTTCGGTGGAATTCAGTTGCATGCTCCAGTCCCCTTAAGACTGCAAGACGTCTGTCAGGCGTTCAAGACGACCGCGAACGCTGCCATCAATCACCATATCGCCAGCACGGATAATTACGCCGGCCAGTACAGACTTGTCAATTTTGCAATTCAGCTTAACTTTGCGTGACAGACGTTTTTCCATCGCAGCGGCAATATTAGCCTGCTGTTTGTCGCTCAGTGCGCTCGCAGAGAGCACGTCGACTTCGACGGTGGATTCCAGCAAGGCGCGCAGTTCGTTGAACTGCTGCAGCACGGCAGGAAGAACCAGTAAACGTCCATTTTCGGCCATTACACGGATAAAGTTCTGGCCATGTTCGTCGAGTTGATCGCCACATACCGCGATGAACGTCTTGGACAGCGTCTCTGGCGCCATAGCGCCAGACAGCAGTTCAGAAATCTGTTCATTGCGAGTGACATCAGCAGCAAACGCCAGCATATCTTGCCAGCGCTCTACGCTTTGATGCTCAACGGCAAAGTCAAAAGCTGCTTTGGCGTAGGGGCGAGCTACAGTTACAAATTCAGACATCAGCCCCTCCCTCCTTACAGTTCAGCGACCAGTTTATCAACGATGTCGCTGTTAGCAGCTTCATCCACGGAACGTTCGATGATCTTCTCGGCGCCGGCAATTGCCAGCATCGCGACTTGCTTACGCAACTCTTCACGAGCGCGCTTACGTTCGGCTTCGATCTCAGCCTGAGCCTGCGCCACGATTTTGTTACGTTCCTGCTCGGCTTCGGCTTTCGCTTCATCCATGATCTGAGCTTTGCGTTTGTTTGCTTGCTCGATGATCACCTGAGCTTCTGCTTTAGCAGTTTTCAGCTGGTCGGTCGCATTGGCTTGCGCTAAGTCCAAATCTTTTTTGGCACGTTCTGCAGAAGCGAGACCGTCAGCAATTTCTCCCTGACGCTTCTCGATGGCTGCCATAATCGGCGGCCATACATACTTCATGCAGAACCAGACAAACAGAACGAACGCGATGGCCTGGCCGAGGATTGTTGCGTTAAGATTCACAGCACAATGCCTCTTTAAAAGTTAATAGTGTGGTTTCAGTGTAGAGAAATTCTCTACTTACGCGACAGCGAACATCACGTACAGACCCAGACCAACAGCGATCATCGGGATGGCGTCAACCAGACCCATAACGATAAAGAACTGTGTACGCAGCAGAGGAATCAGGTCAGGCTGACGAGCAGCGCCTTCCAAGAATTTACCACCCAGGATGCCGATACCGATCGCAGCACCGATTGCCGCTAAACCCATCATCACAGCGGCAGCCATGTACAGCAGATCCATACTCAGGTTTTCCATGACAGTCTCCAGTTTGTTTCAGTTTAAAAGTGCAAGTGTTTTAAGAAAATCAGTGCTCTTCAGATGCCATCGAGAGATAGACAATCGTCAGAACCATGAAAATAAAGGCTTGAAGCGTAATGATCAGGATGTGGAAAATAGCCCAAGGCAAGCTCAGGACCCACTGTGACCACCACGGCAACAGGCCGGCAATCAGGATGAAGATCAACTCACCCGCATACATGTTGCCGAACAGTCGCAGGCCCAGTGAAACAGGCTTGGACAGCAGGCTGACACCTTCAAGGATCAGGTTGATAGGAATGAATACAGGGTGGTTGAACGGCTGCATGGTTAACTCTTTAACGAACCCACCAACGCCTTTCATTTTAATGCTATAGAACAGAATCAGGATAAATACGCCCAACGCCATCGACAGGGTGACGTTCACGTCAGCCGTAGGCACCACACGCAGTGCCGGCAGACCGAGCTGGGCACCGATGAATGGCAGGAAGTCGACCGGGATCAGGTCCATCATGTTCATCAGGAATACCCAGACAAACACCGTCAGCGCCAGCGGAGCAATTACCTTGCTCTTGCCGTGGTACATATCGCGTACGCTGCTGTCGACAAACCCGACGACCAGTTCCACTGCGGTTTGCAGCTTACCCGGTACGCCGCTGGTGGCGTTTTTGGCAACCCGGCGGAAAATCACCAGGAACAGAACCCCGAGGACAACGGAGAAAAACATCGAGTCGAGGTTAATCGACCAAAAACCAGTCCCGACCTGAAGTTGCGTCAGGTGGTGACCGATATACTCCTGTGGACTGTTGTATCCCTCTGCAGACATGATGCCTCTACCCTTATTTAGTTAATTTCGGTAACTGTTAATCACGGCGGGTGCGATAATTTGCACCGCTAACACCGCTAAATAGGTCAGGCCAAGCGGTATAAACTCCGCTTTGAACACCCCAAGCGCCACGATCAACAAAACTATGGTGATCAAGACCTTTAACCCCTCGCCGATGGCGAATGACCAGGCGACCCGACCGGGTGCCTGCGTCTGCGTCTGATGACGCAAGGCAAACAGCATAAACATGGTACTCGGCAACCAGGCTGCGAGACCGCCCGCCAGTGCCGAACCGCTCCATTCCAGGCTTTTCAGACCGAAGGCAGCGCTGATCAAAACAAAAGTCATTAACTGCAGAAACAGCAATTTACGAGCAACTTTTCCGCTGTAAAGGGACACAGACATGACGTTTGTTCTCTCCGTACCCCAGAGGGGGTATGCTGAGTGACGTATAAAACTGTTTTTACTGATCTGAGTCAAGCAGCAAAAAACGAGCAAATTATACGGGGCATACCAACGAATTCAATCGATAAGTAGCGAAAAGGTGAACAATTATTTAAATTCCCCCATTTCAGGCTATTTTCACAAGAAAACGGTCGGAATATAGGGCGCATTAAATTGTCTGATTATTCCAGCGTTACAGTACGAAACGTCGAACCGCTCACAATAATGCCTCTTTCTGATTTATAACTCACCGACGTGTAAACCGTCTTTAGCAAATTGAGTGATCAAAAAACATTATAAATCAAAATATTACAAGTTAACCGTTCAAAAACAATCCATCTACTCGGTAAAAACCTTTTATTGACAGCTTGTCGTGTAATATTACAACAGCCAATTAACATTAGCGCCAAAGCAGAATCGTTAACTTATCGTTGCTAACGTGACTATTTCGAATTGCAATTACTCTATTGTCGCTAATTGGCGGCTATTTTTGTGTTAATAAAAAGTAAATTAACTAAAAAAACCGCCATTTGATTAGCCTGCTTACATTTACTCTAGACACTATCTTTTAATTCACGCTTATTTGATCAAAAACAAACTCAGTTTGCTTTAAGTATCACCAAATGACGTTCGCCTTCGAGTTCCGGCACCCGCAAGCGCACCACCGACTCGAGTTCGATACCTTCCGGCAGCTGCGTCAGCTCTTCATCAGGACGAACCCCTTTCAGCGCGTAGAAACGCCCCTGCCCTTTCGCCGGCAAATGGTGGCACCAGGACAGCATGTCCTGCAGCGAAGCAAAAGCACGGCTGATCACACCATCAAACGGCGGTTCGGCCGGGAACTCCTCAACGCGGCTCTGTACCGGCTCAACGTTGGTCAGGCCCAGCTCGTGCTGCACCTGACGCAGGAAGCGCACGCGCTTGCCCAAGCTGTCCAGCAAGGTGAAATGGGAATCAGGACGAACGATCGCCAACGGAATGCCCGGCAGACCGGGGCCGGTGCCTACGTCGATAAAACGGGAGCCCTGCAAATGCGGGTTTACCACGATGCTGTCGAGAATATGGCGTACCAGCATTTGCTGAGGATCGCGCACCGAGGTGAGGTTATAAGCCTTGTTCCACTTGTCCAGCATGCCGACATAGCCCAGCAATTGCTGTTTTTGCTGATCGGGAAGCGCAATGCCTGCTGCAGTGAGCAGCGAGTCTAATTTTTTCTGCACAACGGGTCCTCTGACTGGCGTGGAACGACTAGCCAAATTGGGGCTTGCCAAGAAGCCAAGCATGATAATTCAGGCACGGGACGATGTCAGCGACCGTTTGTCTATCAAGTAGACAAACGGTCGCACAAAAACAAGATTTATGCGCTGCGGCGCAGCAAACCCTGCTTTTTCAGCCAGATCAGCAAAATTGAGATCGCCGCCGGTGTGATGCCGGAGATACGTGAAGCCTGGCCGATCGAGTTCGGCTTATGGTCATTCAATTTGGCAATCACTTCATTCGACAAGCCGGAAACTTGCTGATAATCGAGATCCAACGGCAGCACGGTGTTTTCGTTACGCTGCTGTTTTTCGATCTCTTCCTGCTGACGAGCGATGTAGCCTTCGTATTTTACCTGGATCTCAACCTGCTCTGCGGCCTGGGTATCGGCCAACGGCGGCGCAAATGCGGCTACGGAGGTCAGCTGTTGGTAATCCATTTCAGGGCGACGCAGCAACTCTTCGCCATTCGCTTCACGCGACAGCGGCGCTTTCAGCAGTACGTTGACCTGATCGACATTCTCCGCATGCGGGTGCATCCAGATGTCGCGCAGGCGCTGACGTTCTTGTTCGATGTGCTCCAGCTTTTCGCTAAAGCGCGCCCAGCGGGCATCGTCCACCAGACCCAATTCGCGGCCTTTTTCGGTCAGGCGCAGATCCGCATTGTCTTCGCGCAGCATCAGGCGATATTCGGCGCGTGAAGTGAACATGCGATACGGTTCTTTGGTACCCAGGGTACTGAGATCGTCCACCAGCACGCCGAGGTAAGCCTGATCGCGACGTGGTGACCAGCCTTCATCTTCGTTGGCATAACGTCCGGCATTCAAACCGGCCAGCAGGCCCTGTGCAGCGGCTTCTTCGTAACCAGTGGTGCCGTTAATCTGACCGGCGAAGAACAAGCCTTGGATAAATTTGCTTTCCAGCGTCGGTTTTAAATCGCGCGGATCGAAGAAATCATACTCGATGGCATAACCCGGACGAACGATACGGGCATTCTGCATCCCTTCCATCGAACGAACGATCTGCATCTGTACGTCAAACGGCAGGCTGGTGGAAATGCCGTTAGGATAAATTTCGTTGCTGGTCAGGCCTTCCGGTTCAAGGAAGATCTGGTGAGCGTTACGATCGGCAAAGCGCATGACTTTGTCTTCGATCGATGGGCAATAGCGTGGGCCGATCCCTTCGATGATCCCGGCATACATCGGGCTGCGATCGAGGTTATTGCGGATCACGTCATGGGTTTTTTCGTTGGTATGGGTGATGTAGCACGCCATTTGCTCCGGGTGTTGCCCGGCATTGCCCATAAACGAGAACACCGGGATCGGTGTATCACCGTGTTGCGGCGTCAGAACGCTGAAATCGATAGTGCGTGCATCGATACGCGGTGGCGTACCTGTTTTCAAGCGATTAACGCGCAAAGGCAATTCACGCAGGCGCTGTGACAACGAGATCGACGGAGGATCCCCGGCGCGGCCTCCGCTGTAGTTTTCCAGACCGATATGGATCTTGCCATCCAGGAAGGTGCCGACGGTCAGTACCACCGCTTTGGCACGGAACTTCAGCCCCATTTGGGTTACCGCACCGACAACGCGATCGTTTTCCACAATCAGATCTTCGACCGGCTGCTGGAAGAGAGTCAGGTTAGGCTGGTTCTCCAGGGCGGTGCGTACAGCTTGGCGATACAGTACGCGGTCAGCCTGGGCACGAGTGGCTCGCACCGCCGGGCCTTTGCTGGCGTTTAGTATCCTAAACTGGATGCCGGCATGGTCAATCGCCGTGGCCATCAGGCCGCCAAGTGCATCAATTTCCTTAACCAGATGCCCTTTACCAATACCGCCAATCGCCGGGTTGCAAGACATCTGCCCCAGCGTATCGATATTGTGTGTCAATAATAAAGTCTGACGCCCCATGCGTGCCGCAGCCATTGCGGCTTCGGTACCGGCATGGCCACCACCGATGATGATGACGTCAAATTGCTCTGGATAAAACATGGAACTGCACCTCGCCGTATTGCGAACGATCGTTGTTTGCCCTGGGGAGGGCGATTCTACTCAAGTTTAGTCGATCGACCAAGTGGTCAGGATCGTCGGTAATTAAAAGAAGATCTTTTTTATTTAAAGATCTCTTTATTAGATCTCTTATTAGGATCGCGATCTTCTGTGGATAAGTGATTATTCGTGATTGAGATCAGCGGATTAAGGAGGATCGTTAGCTGTGAATGATCGGTGATCCTATAGCTTATAAGCTGGGATCTAAATGGCATGTTATGCACAGGGCAAAAAGCGACCTAAGGTTGTTATTGGGATAACTACCGCTTTTACCCTGCTTTTAAGCATAGTTATCCACAATCGTTCGGGTGATCTTTGAACAAATTAGAGTAAATTAATCCAATTTTTCACCCATTCCTCTGCCGGATCCTCAGGAATTTCGTGTTCAGTCACGTCGATCTCGAGCCGATCGCCGATCCTTTTCGCCCCGCGAGCGATCAGAAGATCGTCGATCCGTTGGATCGCACCACAGAAAGTGTCGTATTCCGAGCTGCCCAAACCGACTGCGCCGAACTGCACCTGGGATAAGTCAGGAAGCTGTTCTTCTATTTGTTCCAGCAGCGGTTGCAGGTTATCCGGTAAATCGCCAGCACCGTGGGTAGAAGACACCACCAGCCAGCGCCCGGACAGGGTCAGTTCATCCAATTCAGGGCCGTGCAGGGTTTCGGTCGTAAAACCCGCAGCTTCCAGTTTTTCAGCCAAGTGCTCGGCTACGTACTCGGCGCTGCCAAGCGTACTGCCACTGATCAGAGTAATGTCTGCCATGAAATGAATGATCCCAGCCTTCTCAAAGTGGCAGCATTGTACGCTGTGAATCGGCTGGGATCTACCTGTGGATAATATGGGTATAGTAATTAATTGGCTAGGGCTTGATGGTACGCATGATGGGGTTCTGCAGCGAGATCAGCGTTTCGGTGGACTGGATCTCGTCAATGGTCTGGATCTTGTTGATAAGTACCTGTTGCAACGCATCTATTGAGCGGCACATCACTTTGATAAACACGCTGTAGTGGCCGGTGGTGTAGTAAGCCTCAACCACTTCCTCCAGGCTTTCGAGCTTTTTCAATGCCGAAGGATAGTCTTTGGCACTCTTTAATATAATGCCGATAAAACAGCAGACATCGTAACCCAGGCGTTTGGGGTTCACGTCTACCCGCGCACCGGTGATGATACCGGCCTGCTTCATCTTTTCTACTCGCACATGAATGGTACCGGGACTGACGGCAAAGTTCTTGGCCAGTTCGGCGTAAGGCGTGCGGGCATTCTCCATCAAAGCGTTAAGAATGCCGCGATCGAGATTATCGATCTGATAATTTTCAGCCATTTAATCCCCCACTAATTGCTGATTGTTGAATTATTACCGCATCAAAATGAACGATTAAAAGTGAAAAGGCAATATTGATTAGCGGATATTGAATTACGGTGCCGTTCTGTTGCTTAATCGTTGGCAACAGAGACAGGTTTATAAGAGATACGGCAATGAAAAAACAGTTTATTCAAAAACAACAACAAATCAGCCTGGTTAAATCCTTCTTCTCACGCCAGCTGGAACAGCAGCTTGGCCTGATCGAAGTGCAGGCGCCGATCCTCAGCCGCCTGGGTGACGGTACCCAGGATAACCTGTCAGGCAGTGAGAAAGCGGTGCAGGTAAAGGTCAAAACCCTGCCGGAAGCCACCTTCGAAGTGGTGCACTCACTGGCGAAATGGAAACGTAAAACGCTGGGCAGCTACGATTTTGGCGCCGGTGAAGGCCTGTATACCCATATGAAAGCATTACGTCCTGATGAAGATCGCCTGAGCGCGATCCATTCGGTCTACGTCGATCAATGGGACTGGGAGCGGGTGATGGGGGATGGTGAGCGCAGCCTGGATTACCTGAAAAGTACCGTGAGCAGTATTTATGCGGCGATTAAGGCCACTGAAGTCGAAGTGAGCCGCGAATATGGCTTAACGCCGTTCCTGCCGGAGCAGATTCATTTTGTTCACAGTGAAACCCTGTTGCAACGCTACCCGGAACTGGATGCCAAAGGCCGTGAGCGGGCGATTACCAAAGAGCTGGGCGCGGTATTTCTGATCGGGATCGGCGGTAAGCTGTCGCACGGTAAATCACACGATGTCCGTGCGCCGGATTATGATGACTGGACGACACCGGCGGCAGAAGGCCTGGCAGGTTTGAACGGCGATATTCTGGTCTGGAACCCGGTATTGCAGGATGCCTTCGAGCTTTCTTCTATGGGGATTCGCGTTGATGCCAGTGCGCTGAAGCGCCAGTTGGCGCAAACCGGCGATGAAGATCGTCTGGCGCTGGAGTGGCATCAGTCATTGCTGCGTGGCGATATGCCGCAGACTATCGGTGGCGGTATCGGCCAGTCACGCCTGGTGATGCTGTTGCTGCAACTGTCGCACATTGGTCAGGTACAGTGTGGCGTGTGGTCACCGCAAGTGCGTGACGCGGTCGAAGGGCTTCTGTAACAATCAGCGCCGCCAGCGGCGCATCAAGCGGCTTTTTAACCCGGTATCAAAGCGCCAGATATGATCGAAGATGCGCATGATGCCGGGTTTGCCATAGCTGGACATTGCCACCGCGTGAAAGCGCTGCTGGTGGTTCTGCTGCTGCTGTTTGACCTTCTTTATGACCTCCTCCGGCAACCGCTGGGCAATAAAGTCAGAAATGATCACCGCATCGGCGTCGAACCAGCCGCTCTCCGCCATTTTACTCACCGTGGCGTTCAGGCAGGCTGCCAGATCGGTGCCGCCGCGAAACTGCTGACCGAGAAAACGCACTGCCTGTTCAATTCCGCTGGCGGCCGTAAGCTCGTAATGCACTATCTGGTTGGCAAACAGCATGATGTAGCAGCGGCGATTATCCGCCAGCGCAATGCGCAGCAGCGCCAGACAAAACGCCTTGGCGCACTGCTCATTGAACCCACCCATGGAGCCTGAGGTATCGACACAGACGATAAACGGGCCGCGTGGCTGCTGATCCTGCTGCTGGTGGGTGACCTGCCGGATCGTTATCTGTTCCTGCCAGACATCGCCCTGCAGGCGGTAGCTCAATAACTGCTTTTCCAGCAGGCGTCGGTAAAACTCAAATTCCAATTCTTCGATACCCAGCGTGACCAACTCAGGCGGCAGCAGGCGCAGAATATCGTCGCTCTGATGAATACCGCTGACCTCTTCCGGCAGCGTGGCGGGTACCTGCACCATGACGCGAAACGGCTCTGGCAAAGCATCCTGTTGCTGTACCGCTTTGGCCTGATAGCTGCGCCCAAGCTGCTGCGCCAGCTTTTTCAGCTCCGGCTGTTGCTGCAGGAAGTTGCCGTATTCCACCAGCCGTTGATAATCGCCGCGCTGAAGATGGCCTTTGCTCATGTCCCACAGTCGCCCGGCGGCGGTGTCGTTTTCCGACAGCAGCGGTTCCAGCGCCCCACTCAGTGCCAGACGCTCCTGCAGCTCTGCCATCAGCTGTTCGCGTTCCTGTTCCAGCAACTGGTGGTGCATCATGGTGGCCTGCAGCGTCAGGCTGATACGCCAGCGTTGTAAAAACAGGGTCTGGAAACTGTCGTCCAGCGGATGATTGGGCAGATCGGCGGCATCCACCAGCGAGCGAGCCTGCTCATAGAAAGGAGAAACCAGCTGGCGCAGCAGGTCCAGAGTGTCATTGAGGTTATGAAAGAACTGGGTATTGTTCTCTAACTGGCACTGTTGATAGCGGTAAAATTCTTGCGCCAGCGCAGGTGGCACCATGGCTTCATGCAGACGCTGTTTCAGTTGCAGCTTCCAGCGCGGCAGGTCGCGATCCAGCGCCCGACGGATCGCCGGAAACTTCTTGAAGAAAATCGACAGCTGCGGGGCCGCCAGCATACCGATGATCATTTCCTCGATCAGTTCACCTTCGGTGATCGCCAGCAGCAGATCGAGCGTTTCCAGGCTGAGCATGCTTACTGACCGCGCATCTGCTGGTGCTGCTGTTTGATTTGTTCCGCCACCTGCAACAGGCTGGCCTCAATTTTTGCCAGCCTGGCGGCCGGGGTAAACAGGCAGGGCTGATGCTGACTGAACAACCGACGCTGTTCCGCCAGACGCTGAGCCAACTGGTCCATTTCGTCGAGCATTGCCTGAGGTGTTCCCCCGGTCTTTATACCGGGCAGGGCCAGCAGCGAAGGCTGACGACTGACATCCAGTACCGTCAGATGCAGTTTTTCGTCCACTTCCAGATCGATCTGCTGGGCAAAGCCGATGCCGTTCAGTTTGGCGCGTACGTCGCCGCCTTTTTGCAGCCAGTTTTCCAGCACGCTGTTTTCAATACTCAGATGGTTGACCTGAATATCATGCAGCTGCAGCGGTTTTTGCAGCAACAGTGTCAGGGGGCCGGTGCCGAGCGGCGTGGCCAGGGCAAACTGCGGCTTTCGGCTGAACATGCCGCCTTTTTTTACCAGTGTGATCGCCTGACTGTCGCTCTGCTGTTGTTGGTGCTGCAGCCAGCGGGTGTGGATCTGTTGCAGCTGGATCAGCAGCGTTTGCTGTTGGTAGGCCGACTCGTTCAGCAACTGCTCTACTTGCTGCTGCAGCAGTTTTAGCGAGGTGAGATCGTGCCACAGGCAGTCTTTCAGCAGCAGCAGGTCGATCGGGGCCACGGCGTCGCGACCACTGAAAAAGGCGCAGGCCTGCAACAGGCGCAATGCCTTTTTCCATCGGCGATCGGAAACGTAAGGAGCATGGTCCAGCGCATCCAGCCGCTGACGCAGTTGGAATATCAGTTCGAAGCAGCTTTCAGGCAGCTTGATTTTGTCGATCTGCGATTGCCACTGGTGATACTCCTCGTCGGTGATGCTCAGGGCTTCCGGCACCGGGTTTTCATTCTCGTTCTGGCGGCTGACCAGCAACGAGCGAAAGTTCTGCTTGTCCTGCACTTTGTCCAGCCACAGGCGTATCAGCATGCGGTCGTACAGCGCTTCCAGGCTGCTGTCGGCTTCCGGTAATTCATTGGAGGCGGTGACCAGCAACCGCAGGGGGATCGGTTCCTCCGCGTTGCCGTTACGGAAGCGACGTTCGTTGATCGCGGTCAGCAGGGTATTGAGGATTGCCGGGCCGGCTTTCCAGATCTCATCCAGAAATACGATTTCCGCTTCGGGCAGGTAGCCGGCGGTCAGGCGCTGATAGCGGCCTTCGTCTTTTAACGCCTGGATGGATAACGGGCCGAACACCTCTTCTGGCGTCGAGAAGCGCGTCATCAGGTATTCAAAGGAGCGCGCATGCCGAAAGGCGAATTTTAACCGGCGTGCAATCAGGCTTTTGGCAATGCCCGGTGGACCGAGCAGGAACACGCTTTCACCGCTGAGCGCCGCCAGCAGACACAGGCGAATGGCTTCCTGACGTTCATAAAGACCGCTCTCCAGCGCGCTGCTGAGGCGGGAAATCCGTTCTGCAAGAAGTGATGATGGCGCCATATTATTGTCGTGTTGTCCGAGAGTTAGCCAATCTTGGTGGATAATCCGATGATAAACCACCATTATTTTTAATGGTATAGCTTGTTGATTAGTAAAATCTTTCTATTATCAAAAGAGCGGCCGGTTCACATTTTGTTTATTTTTTGGGTCTGATATAAGAGTAGGCAAGCAGTATAAATCGTGCATACTGTGCGCCTTTTAGTGGGCGTAACGGATCTTAGAGCCCGTATCTCTGGCTGATGCGGATGCATCGCTAACGGATGTTCTAATAAAGAAACGAATTATGAGCACAGAGCATAAACAGTCCTTATCGGCGGTAACCCTGGCGGCAATTGGGGTGGTTTACGGTGATATCGGCACCAGTCCTCTCTATACTCTCAGAGAGTGTTTCTCCGGCCATTACGGCTTCGATGTTCGTCCAGACGTAGTTTTCGGCTTCCTGTCGCTGATTTTCTGGATGCTGATCATCATTGTTTCCCTTAAATACCTCACTTATGTCATGCGGGCAGATAACGCCGGCGAAGGCGGGATCCTGACGCTGATGTCGTTGGCCGGGCGTAATACTTCAGCGCGCACTACCGCAGTGTTGGTGATCCTGGGCCTGATTGGCGGCAGCTTCTTCTATGGCGAGGTGGTGATCACCCCGGCGATATCGGTGATGTCCGCGATAGAAGGGTTGGAAATCGCCGCTCCGTCGCTCGATGGCTATATCGTTCCGCTGTCGATTCTGGTGCTGACGCTGCTGTTCGCCATCCAGAAACACGGTACCGGCAGCGTCGGTAAGCTCTTTGCACCGGTGATGCTGCTGTGGTTTATCGTCCTGGCGGTGCTGGGGGCGCGCAGCATTATGGCTAACCCGGAAGTGTTGCAGGCGTTGAACCCGAAATGGGCGCTGAACTTCTTTATTGAATATAAGAAGGTTTCGTTCTTTGCGCTGGGTGCGGTGGTGCTGTCGATTACCGGCGTTGAGGCGTTGTACGCCGATATGGGCCACTTCGGCAAATTCCCTATTCGCCTGGCCTGGTTCACCGTGGTGCTGCCTTCACTGGTGCTGAACTATTTTGGCCAGGGCGCTCTGTTGCTGAAAAATCCGGAGGCGATCAAGAACCCGTTCTTCCTGTTGGCACCGGACTGGGCGCTGATCCCGCTATTAATTCTGGCGACGCTGGCCACGGTTATCGCCTCGCAGGCGGTGATCTCCGGCGTGTTCTCCCTGACCCGTCAGGCGGTGCGCCTGGGTTACCTGTCGCCAATGCGCATCATCCATACGTCTGAAATGGAATCTGGCCAAATCTACATTCCGGTGATCAACTGGACGCTGTATATCGCGGTGGTGCTGGTGATTGTCGGTTTCGAACACTCCAGTAATCTGGCGGCGGCCTACGGCATCGCCGTGACCGGCACCATGGTGCTGACCAGTATTCTGGTGACGTCGGTGGCGATTAAAAACTGGCACTGGAATCGCTTCTTCGCCGTCGGCATTCTGGTTGTCCTGCTGATTATCGACATCCCGATGTTCTCCGCCAACGCCCTGAAACTGTTCTCGGGTGGTTGGCTGCCGCTGATGTTGGCGCTGGTGATGTTCATCATCATGACCACCTGGAAGAGCGAACGTTTCCGCCTGCTGCGCCGCATGCACGAGCACGGCAATTCCCTGGAGGCGATGATCGCCTCGCTGGAAAAATCGCCGCCGGTGCGGGTGCCTGGCACCGCGGTCTTTATGTCACGCGCCATCAACGTGATCCCTTTTGCGCTGCTGCATAACCTAAAGCACAACAAGGTGCTGCACGAACGCGTGGTGCTGTTGACGTTGCGTACCGAGGATGCACCTTACGTTCACAACGTGCGGCGAGTGACCATCGAACAGCTGTCACCGACCTTCTGGCGGGTGGTAGCCAGCTATGGCTGGCGTGAAACGCCGAACGTTGAAGAAGTGTTCCACCGCTGCGGGCTGGAAGGGCTGCCGTGCCGGATGACGGAAACCTCGTTCTTTATGTCGCACGAGTCGTTGATCCTGACCAAACGGCCGTGGTACCTGTTCCTGCGCGGCAAGCTGTTTATTGCATTGAGCCGCAATGCGCTACGCGCGCCGGACCAGTTCGAGATCCCGCCCAATAGGGTGATCGAGCTGGGAACCCAGGTCGAGATTTAACTCCCCCTCAAGGGCTCAGCCACCGCTGGGCCCTTTCTGTTTAACCCCGTCATACTTGAAGCTGCCTCTTTGTTGGCTGCACCAGCTCATCCCGATCACATAGTGGATTATGCTCCCGGGAATTCGCAGGCTTGCCGCTGCGATGCAACGTCAATTATTTAGGGTATCTGTTCTCGGTAACACGAGCGAAACGTTTCGATGATGATCACACTTCTGCATTATCCCGGTTGCCTTCTACTGACGTTTTTTTAAACTCCAGACACAAGCGAAACGTTTCGCTGGCGGAATGAGAAGAACAAGATGAAAAAAGGCGTGTTGCTGAATGCTGATGTCTCTGCCGTGGTTTCCCGTCTCGGGCATACCGATCAGATAGCTATCGGCGATGCCGGGTTGCCTATTCCGGCGGCCACGCAGCGCATCGATTTGGCGCTGACCCAAGGGGTGCCGACTTTTCTACAGGTACTCGAGGTCGTGACGCAGGAGATGCAGGTCGAAAGCGCCATTCTGGCGGAAGAGATCGTTAAGCAAAATCCACAGCTTCATAGCGCGTTATTGGCTCAGCTGACCGAACTTGGCCAACGCCAGGGGAAGAGCATCAGCCTGAGCTATATCAGCCACCAGGCTTTTAAAGCACAAACGGAACACTGCCGTGCGGTGATCCGCAGCGGGGAATGTTCGCCCTACGCGAACGTGATCCTTTGCGCCGGCGTAACTTTCTGAGGCACCTATGCAACCTTTACTGCAACTGAAAGGGATCGATAAAGCCTTTCCCGGCGTGAAGGCGCTTTCCGGCGCTGCGCTCAGCGTGTACCCGGGCAAGGTGATGGCGCTGGTGGGGGAAAACGGCGCCGGGAAATCCACCATGATGAAGGTGCTGACCGGCATTTATAACAAAGACGCCGGCAGTCAGTACTTTCTCGGAAAAGAGGTGGCGTTCAACGGCCCAAAGGATTCGCAGGAAGCGGGCATCGGCATCATCCATCAGGAACTGAACCTGATCCCGCAATTGACCATTGCGGAGAACATCTTCCTCGGGCGTGAGTTCGTTAACCGTATCGGCCGCATCGACTGGAAGCGCATGTATGCCGAAGCAGACAAACTGCTCGCACGACTGAACCTGAGTTACAGCAGCCACCGGCTGGTGGGGGAACTGTCGATCGGCGATCAGCAAATGGTGGAAATCGCCAAGGTGCTGAGCTTCGAATCGAAAGTCATCATTATGGATGAGCCGACGGATGCGTTGACCGATACCGAGACGGCCTCTTTATTTAAAGTGATCAATGAACTGAAGGCCGAAGGGCGAGGGATTGTTTACATCTCCCACCGGCTGAAAGAGATTTTTGAAATTTGCGATGACGTCACGGTGTTTCGTGACGGGCAGTTTATCGCCGAGCGTCCGGTCAGTGAGCTGCAGGAACATTCGCTGATAGAAATGATGGTCGGCCGCAAGCTGGAAGAACAATACCCGCGCCTCAACCAGCCGCGCGGTGAAAAACGGCTGGAGGTCAGTCAGGTTTCCGGTCCGGGTGTGCATGACGTCAGCTTTACGCTGTACCGTGGCGAAATTCTTGGCGTCGCCGGGTTGATGGGCGCCGGGCGAACCGAGCTGATGAAAATTCTCTACGGGGCTGCACCACGCAAGGCCGGCACGGTCAGCCTCGATGGCCGCCAGGTGGTCACTCATTCTCCACAGGACGGTTTGGCGAACGGCATTGTGTATATCTCCGAAGACCGCAAGCGCGATGGTCTGGTGTTGGGGATGTCGGTGAAGGAAAACATGTCGTTGACCGCGCTGCGCTATTTCAGCCGTGCCGGCGGCAGCCTGAAACAGGCCGAAGAACAGCAGGCGGTGGGGGATTTCATCCGCTTGTTCAATATCAAGACGCCGTCGATGGAACAGCCCATTGGCCTGCTCTCCGGCGGCAATCAGCAAAAAGTGGCAATCGCCCGCGGCCTGATGACGCGGCCAAAGGTGTTGATCCTCGATGAACCGACACGCGGTGTCGACGTCGGTGCCAAAAAAGAAATCTATCAGTTAATTAACCAGTTCAAGCAGGAAGGTCTGAGCATCATTCTGGTGTCGTCGGAAATGCCGGAGGTCATGGGCATGAGCGACCGCATTCTGGTGATGCACGAAGGACACCTTAGCGGCGAGTTCCCGATTGAACAGGCCACCCAGGAAGCGTTGATGGCTGCGGCCGTTGGCAAGCAATACGGCGTAAAGCAGGAGTAATCAGATATGAGTTCCCAGAGTGTGGCAAAGCGCTGGTTCAGTAAAGAGTGGCTGTTAGAGCAAAAATCACTGATTGCTCTGCTGGTGCTGATCGCCGTGGTCTCTTCAATGAGCCCGAATTTCTTCACCCTAAATAACCTGTTCAATATTCTGCAGCAAACCTCTGTTAACGCCATTATGGCGGTGGGGATGACGCTGGTGATCCTCACTTCCGGCATCGATTTGTCGGTGGGATCGCTACTGGCGTTAACTGGTGCGGTAGCGGCATCGATCGTGGGCTTTGAAGTTAACGCGGTGGTGGCCGTGGCGGCGGCACTGGCATTGGGGGCCGCGGTCGGCGCCTGTACCGGGGTGATCGTTGCCAAAGGCAAGGTGCAGGCATTTATTGCGACCCTGGTGATGATGCTGCTGTTGCGCGGCGTCACCATGGTGTACACCAACGGCAGCCCGGTGAACACCGGCTTTACCGACGTGGCCGATACTTTCGGCTGGTTCGGTATCGGCCGGCCGCTGGGCGTACCAACCCCGATCTGGATCATGGCGATCGTCTTTATCGCTGCGTGGTACATGCTGCACCATACCCGCCTGGGCCGCTATATTTATGCTCTGGGCGGCAATGAGGCGGCGACCCGCCTGTCCGGTATCAGCGTCGATAAAGTGAAGATTATCGTTTATTCGCTTTGTGGTTTGTTGGCGGCGTTGGCGGGCGTGATCGAAGTGGCGCGCCTGTCTTCCGCGCAGCCGACCGCCGGCACCGGCTATGAGTTGGACGCCATTGCCGCAGTGGTGCTGGGCGGTACCAGCCTGGCCGGCGGCAAGGGCCGCATTGTTGGTACCTTGATCGGGGCGCTGATCCTTGGCTTCCTGAACAACGGATTGAATTTACTGGGTGTTTCTTCTTACTACCAAATGATCGTGAAGGCAGTGGTGATACTGCTGGCGGTTCTGGTAGAGAACAAAAGCAACAAATAATCTCCCCCTACAGGAATCACGATGATGAAAATGAAAAAACTGGCAATTTTGGCTTCAGCCTTCGCACTGAGCGCCACCCTGAGCGCTAACGCGCTGGCGAAAGACACCATTGCGCTGGTGGTTTCCACGCTGAACAACCCGTTCTTTGTCTCAATGAAAGAGGGGGCGCAGCAGGAAGCCAACAAGCTGGGTTACAACCTGGTGGTGCTGGATTCGCAGAATAACCCGGCGAAAGAGCTGGCTAACGTGCAGGATCTGATGGTGCAGGCGCCTAAGCTGCTGCTGATTAACCCAACCGATTCTGATGCGGTCGGCAATGCCATCAAGATGGCCAATCAGGCCAAGATCCCGGTTATCACCCTGGACCGCGTGGCGAGCAAGGGTGACGTGGTCAGCCATATCGCTTCGGATAACCGCGTTGGCGGCAAAATGGCCGGTGATTTCATTGCCAAAAAAGTGGGCGCAGACGCTAAAGTGATCCAACTGGAAGGGATCGCCGGTACCTCCGCTGCCCGTGAGCGTGGCGAAGGCTTTAAACAATCACTGGATCAGAACAAATTCAAACTGTTGGCCAGCCAACCGGCAGATTTCGACCGTACCAAAGGCCTGAACGTGATGCAGAACCTGCTGACCGCTCACCCTGATGTGCAGGCGGTGTTTGCCCAGAACGATGAAATGGCGCTGGGCGCCCTGCGTGCGCTGCAAACCGCCGGTAAAACCGACGTGGTCGTGGTAGGCTTCGACGGCACTGCCGACGGCGTGAAAGCGGTTGAAGGCGGCAAACTGGCGGCTACCGTCGCGCAGCGTCCGGATCAGATCGGCGTGATCGGCGTAGAAACCGCCGATAAAGTGCTGAAAGGCGAGAAAGTGTCGGCTACCATTCCGGTGGATTTGAAACTGGTCACCCAATAAGTCATACCAGCGCCATCAAAACGGGGCGTTTATGATGGCGCGTAATTCAGGAATCAATGTGATGGCAACAGGTAAGCTGGTGGTTCTGGGCAGTATCAATGCCGACCATATCCTTAATATTGAGCAGTTTCCTCGCCCGGGCGAAACGGTGATCGGGAAACAGTATAAAGTGGCGTTTGGCGGCAAGGGCGCAAACCAGGCGGTGGCGGCTGGGCGCAGCGGTGCAGATATCGCTTTTATCGCCTGCGTGGGTGCCGATGACATCGGTGAACGCGTACGTCAGCAACTGGCAAGCGATCGCATTGATACCCAACCGATAGAAGCTATTGCCGACAGCACCACGGGCGTCGCGCTGATTTTCGTTAATGCGGAAGGCGAGAACGTGATCGGCATCGATGCGGGTGCCAATGCCGCAGTGACCCCCGATTATCTTGCACGTTATCAGCAAAAGGTTATCGACGCCGACGCGTTGCTGATGCAGCTCGAGTCTCCGTTGGAAACCGTTATCGCAGCCGCCAGCCTGGCGAAACAGCATCAGACGCAGGTTATCCTTAACCCGGCACCTGCTCGTGAGCTGCCGGACGATCTACTGGCGACTATCGATATGATTACGCCAAACGAAACCGAAGCTCAGCGCCTGACCGGTATTGCGGTCAATGACGATAATGATGCCGCGCGCGCCGCTCAGGCGTTGCACGATAAAGGTATCGCAACGGTGATCATCACCCTTGGTAGCCGTGGCGTGTGGCTGAGTGAGAACGGCAACGGCAAATTGGTACCCGGTTTCAAGGTTAAAGCGGTCGATACTATCGCCGCTGGCGATACCTTCAACGGGGCGCTGGTCACGGCGTTGCTGGAAGGCAAAACCATGGCGGATGCGGTGCGCTTTGCTCATGCAGCAGCGGCAATTGCGGTGACCCGTCCCGGCGCCCAACCTTCCGTGCCCTGGCGCGAAGAGATTGACGCCTTCTTGCAGCAGCAGGAGTAACCCCCTTGGCCACCATGAAAGATGTCGCCCGCCTGGCGGGTGTTTCAACCTCGACGGTTTCGCACGTCATTAATAACAATCGCTTTGTCAGCGACAGCGTGCGAGCCAAAATCATGGCGGCCATAGAACAACTGAACTATGCGCCTTCCGCCCTGGCGCGCAGTCTCAAACTGAATCAGACGCGAACCATCGGCATGCTGGTCACCTCCAGCAACAACCCCTTTTATGCTGAGGTGGTGCGTGGCGTCGAGCGCAGTTGTTATGAACGTGGCTACAGTTTGATCCTGTGCAATACCGAAGAAGATGCCGCGCGTATGAACCGTAATATGGAGACGCTGCTGCAAAAGCGCGTCGACGGTTTGCTGTTGATGTGTACCGAAAACCATCGGCCATCGCAGGATGCGCTGAGTCGCTACCCGTCTCTACCAATAGTGATGATGGACTGGGCGCCGTTCGAAGGGGCTAACGACATCATCCAGGACAACTCTTTGTTGGGTGGCGAGATGGCGACCGATCATCTGATCGCTCGCGGGTATCGCAAAATTGCCTGCATCGCCGGCCCGCAGGATAAAACCACGGCACGTCACCGACTGGAAGGCTATCGCAGTGCCATGCAGCGTGCTGGGCTGGCGATCCTGCCGGGGTATGAAGTGCACTGCGATTTTGAATTTGAAGGCGGTGTCATCGCCATGAAACAGCTGTTGGCCTTGGCTGAACCACCCCACGCGGTGTTCGCCGGCAACGACGCGGTCGCGGTGGGGGCTTACCAGGCGTTGTATCAGGCTGGGTTATCGGTACCGCAGGACATGGCGGTGATGGGTTACGATGATATCGAACTGGCCAAATACCTTGCGCCGCCGCTAAGCACTATCCATCAACCTAAAGATTCGCTGGGCGAATTGGCGATCGATGCGTTGATCAACCGCCTGCAGAATCCGGAACGTGAAGCTCAGGTTCTGGTACTGACCCCTGAGCTGGTGGAACGCGCTTCGGTTGGCCGCCGCTAGCGGGTAGCTTCGGCTTCTTTCTTGCTGTCACGGCCACTGATCAGATTTCGGCCGTCCTTCCTTTTTAACAGCATAAAGACAAATGCTGAGGCCAGGGTGACAATCCCCATGGTGATAAAGGTGTAGTGGAAGTGATCGACCATGGTGCCGAGCGACATAGATTCATAGAAACGTAGCACTGCTGCGCTGATCGCCACGCCGAAGCTGATGGAAAGCTGCTGAGTAACCGCCAGCACGCTGTTGCCGGAACTGGCATTGGCATCGTTTAAATCCGCCAGGCTGATGGTATTCATGGCGGTGAACTGTGTAGACATCGCCATCCCCAGCACGAACAGCGGCAGGATCATCAACCACAGCGGCATTCCCGGGCTTTGTAATGCAAACTGGGCGATCAGCACGCCGATAATCAACGTGATGCCAACCAGCGTTTTGCGATAGCCGAACCAGCGCAGCACTTGAGTCACGGTGGATTTCGCCATCAGTGAGCCGATGGCCGTCGGTGCCATCATGCAGCCCGCAATAATCGCCGAGTAACCGAAACCGACCTGCAGCATCAGCGGCATCAGGAACGGCACGCAGCCGGTACCCAGGCGTGAAGCGACATTGCCGGCGATCCCCACGGAGAAGGTGCGAGTCTGGAATAAATCCAAACCAATCAGTGGCTGAGGGTGCCTGCGGGCATGAGCGATATAGCCGAATAGCATCACCACGCCGCTGAGCAGAATACCCAGTGAGATATAGCTGGCCAGCACCTGTTCCCCAAACAGCTCAAGCCCGGTAGAAACCAGCACCAGACTCAGGCCAAACAGCATAAAGCCGAGGAAATCGAACCGACGCTTGGGCGTGGTGAAGTCCGGCATATATTTGCGTGCATAGAAGATGCCGAGCAGGCCAATCGGGATGTTGATAAGGAAAATCCAGTGCCAGGTGGCGTAGGTGACCAGCCATCCCCCCAGCATCGGCCCCATGATCGGGCCAACCAGCCCGGGCATAGTCACGAAGTTCAGAACCGGCAACAGCTCGCTGCGCGGGTAGGCGCGCAACAGGGCCAAACGCGCTACCGGCATCATCATCGCACCACCAACGCCCTGAATGACGCGTGAGGTCACCAACACGCTTAGCGTTGGGGAAAGCGCACACAGCAGCGAACCGAGAGTAAATAGCGAAACCGCAAAGATAAATACCCGCCGGGTACCGAAACGGTCTGCCAGCCAGCCACTGACCGGGATCAGCATGGCAACCGTCAACGTATAGCTGATTACGGCAGACTGCATTGCCAGTGGCGAGCGCTCCAGGCTTTGCGCTATCGCAGGCAACGCCGTGTTGAGGATGGTGGCGTCCAGCGCCTGCATAAAGAATGCCATTGCGGCGATCCAGGGGAGCCCTGCCATACTGCGCGCGGATTTAGTCATTATGATTCCCGGTTAACTGTCGTATTTGTCCCTTCATTGTTCTTCTATATATAAGTAGGGCATGAGTTAGTCTTTCTTTCTGAGCAAGACTTGGCAGGCGGCTAATGCCCCTGCGCCGTCGCCGGCGAGTATCGCATCGACAATGGCCTGATGGTTCTGGAGCTTAATCACTTCGTTACCGGTGATGGCGCGGAAGTAACTTTGATACACCGAACTGAACAGGTTGGCGAATGAGGTTAGAAACGGATTACCGCTGGCCTCATAGATAAGCTGGTGGAACTGGGTATCGACCTGGATCCAGTGCTCGCGGTCAAACTGAACATGCAGTGCCCGCATTTCCGCCATCAGTTCAGCCAACCGTGCGGTTTGCTGCGTGCTGGCGTTGGCAGCCGCCAATGAGCAGGCCTGAGGTTCCAGCGAGGTTCGCAGGATAAGGAAATGCTGCATCACCTGATCGAAGTTCTCTTTTGTCATCCACCAGGTCAGTAAATCCTGATCGAGAAAGTTCCACTGGCTTTGCGGCATGACCCGGGTGCCGATGCGCGGACGGGGGAGCAGCATGCCTTTGGCGGCCAGCATCTTCACCGCTTCACGTACCGCGGTGCGGCTCACGCCAAATTGTTCCCCGAGTTCCATCTCCCCGGGCAGGATACTGCCGGCCTGATAATCGCCTGCCAGAATTTGTTGGCCGAGTTTTTCTGCAAGTAGATAAGAAAGATTGCGTTGGGCGGCCTGTTGTTGAGCATTAAATTGCATGGCTGCGAGTCCTTACTGACATTGTTACTCTTATTTTACTCTACGGATCGCCAGCTTTAGTCGCTGATTTCCGGAAAAAGTGACGAAAACGCTGGCTTGTGCAGCGTTTTGTCGAAAAATACCGCGCTTGAAAAGTTTTTTGCATTTAGGGGTTGCGGCCTTCTGAGAACTCCCTATAATGCGCCTCCACTGACCGGGAACAACGACTCCTCTAACGAGAACCAGTCG